>Ga0207657_10000020_pt1 | contig 157826 bp, 157 predicted proteins | sample KBSC33metaG_FD_184316 | JGI IMG/M metagenome (GOLD analysis project Ga0207657, IMG submission 184316) | Corn rhizosphere microbial communities from Kellogg Biological Station, Michigan, USA - KBS C3-3 metaG (SPAdes) (version 2) | ecosystem: Host-associated > Plants > Roots > Rhizosphere >...
AAGGACAATCCGCAGATCCTGGTGGAAGCGGACGCCTCAGACCCGGCCGCTACCGGGGGCGCGGTGGCAGCGCTGCTCCAGCTGCCGTCCTACGCCCTGGTGCACGACCTCGAGGGTATCTCATTCCAAAGCGGACCAATGGATAAGGGCCGTGCAAGCATTGGTTGCTAGATGAAGCGCACACGTTCTGGCCCCACTGGAACGTCTAACAGGGGAAGGCCCGCCAGTTCACTGGCGGGCCTTCTTCGTCTCGTTGGCCATCAAATCCGCGATTCGATCTTCGATTCGCCGGCGATGCGAACAAGCTCGTCAAACTCGCGGGTAACGGAAATGGCTGGACTTACGGTTAACATAAAGTAAACTGGGTTCGAGGCCCGCTCTCCCGTAGCCAGAATCCGGTAGTGGGACCTCACCCGGTTGAAGGCGGCCTGGCCACCGGCTGGGCCGCTTTCGTTATAACGGGCGACCCCGGTGAAGGGGCCGCCCGTGCCGGTTTGAGCGTTTCTGGCTAAAGTTACGCCACCAGCACGGCGATAATGCAGATCAATCTCACGGTTGCAAGCCGCACTTTGCGTGTCGGCTTGCGCGAGCGCCATTCCATCTCTTGCGGACCTGCTCATGCCCTCGCTGCGGCGGATCGGATGACTCGCCCGGATGAGGGCTGGAGAAGCTCGTCCAGGGGAAAATGCGGTCCGGAAGCCGGCCGGAGGGAAGGGGCCTTTGTCCGCTCGCAAGCGCAGCGCCGAAGCGCGCCAGTTGTCCCGGAAGGCTTGGGAGCGGCGATTCGCCGGACCGGCGGATCGTACGGCGGAGCCGCCCTGTCGGAATCCGCGACCGCAGCCGATGACTAAGCAATCGCCGACGCTGAAGCCGGCGGCGGAGGCATGCGATGACCCCCACCAAGCTGCTCGTCGGACAGATATTGGCGGTGTTCGCGATCGTCCTGATGGGGCTTTGGGCGGCGACCCAGTGGGCGGCGGCGATGCTGGCCTACCAGCCCCGGCTCGGCCCGCCCTGGTTCTCGCTTGCCGGCGTGCCGGTCTACCGGCCCTGGGCCCTGTTCGGCTGGTGGTACCATTATGAGGCCTATGCCCGCGAGGTCTTCGACCGCGCCGGCCTCCTTGCAGCGGCAAGCGGGTTCATGGCGTGCGCCGCGGCGGTCGCCGGCTCGCTTTGGCGTGCCCGGCAGGCCCGGTTCGTCACGACCTACGGCTCGGCGCGCTGGGCCAGCCAACGGGAGATCGCCCGCGCCGGGCTGCTCGGCGACCGCGGCATCGTCCTCGGGCAGCTGGACGGCCATTATCTCCGGCACGACGGACCCGAGCATGTCATGCTGTTCGCTCCGACCCGGACCGGGAAGGGGGTGGGCCTGGTGATCCCGACGCTCCTGAGCTGGACCGGCTCGGCGGTCATCCACGATATCAAGGGCGAGAATTGGCGGGTGACGGCGGGCTGGCGGTCGAGATTCTCGCACTGCCTCCTGTTCGACCCGACCAACCCGCTCTCGGCGCGCTACAATCCGTTGCTCGAGGTGCGGCGCGGCGAGCGGGAAGTCCGCGATGTCCAGAATATCGCCGACATCCTGGTGGATCCCGAAGGAGCGCTCGAGCGCCGCAATCATTGGGAGAAGACCTCCCACTCGCTCCTGGTCGGAGCGATCCTCCATATCCTCTACGCCGAGGAGGAGAAGACCCTGGCCCGGGTCGCGACGTTCCTCTCCGATCCCGAGCGGCCGTTCGTCTCGACCCTTCGGGCGATGATGACGACCAACCATCTCGGGACCGCCGGGGACCACCGGGTCCACCCGGTCGTGGCCTCCGCGGCCCGGGAGCTCCTCAACAAGAGCGAGAACGAACGCTCGGGCGTTCTCTCGACCGCGATCTCCTTCCTCACCCTCTACCGCGATCCCACGGTCGCGGCGGTGACCTCGGCCTGCGACTGGCGGGTCGCCGACCTTGCCGATGCCGCCCGGCCGGTCTCGCTCTACCTCGTCATCCCGCCCTCGGATATCTCTCGGACCAAGCCCTTGGTCCGGCTTATCCTCAACCAGGTGGGGCGGCGGCTGACCGAGCGGCTGGACGACCGGCCGGGGCCGCAGCGCCGCCAGCTGCTCCTGATGCTCGACGAGTTCCCGGCCCTCGGCCGGCTCGATTTCTTCGAGACGGCGCTCGCTTTCCTCGCCGGCTACGGGGTCCGCGCGTTCCTCATCGCCCAGAGCCTCAACCAGGTCGCAAGAGCCTATGGCGAGAACAATTCGATTCTCGATAATTGCCACGTGCGGATCGCGTTCGCGTCCAATGACGAGCGCACGGCCCGCCGGATCTCGGACGCGCTCGGGACCGCGACCGAGCAGCGCGCGATGCGCAATTATGCGGGCCACCGGCTGGCTCCGTGGCTCGCGCACGTGATGGTCAGCCGCCAGGAGACATCGCGGCCGCTCCTCACTCCCGGCGAGGTGATGCAGCTGCCGGCGAGCGACGAGCTGGTGCTCGTCTCCGGCCTTCCTCCGGTCCGCGCCCGCAAGCTTCGCTATTTCGCGGACCGGAATTTCAGCGAGCGGGTGCTCGCTCCGCCCTTGCTCGCGGCCACCGGCTACGCGGACCGCCCCTCTGCCCGAACCGACGGCTGGACCGGACGGACGGCACCAAGGCCCCTCGAGCCGTCAGCTTCCACCCGTCCCGAGGGCGATGGAGGGCTCCAGCAGCAGCGCCGGCCCAGCCTTGGAAGACCGCGGGCGGCAAAGCGCCGCACACCCCAGCAACTCGACTTCCTTGGCCTCGGGCTCGACGAGGATGACCAGGCGATCGACGCCGCGGTCCTCGCGCCTTCGCCAGCGCCCGGTCCCTTGGTCGCCGCGCATGCCGTCAACGACGGTTCAGGGCGCGGGAGCGGCCCGGTCCCGAGCTTCTGAGCTGGCCGCAATGACGCGAGGGGATCCGATCCACGGCCAGCTCGTCCTCCGGGGCGGAGCCGGCAGGCGCTTCGGGCCGGCGGACGTCCGCTCCCGGGCCCGGCGATGAGCGTGTCCGAGGCTGCCGGGCGGAGGCGGGCGATGCTCCGCACGGCGATGGGCCCGGCGATCGCCGCTGCGCTGGCCGATCCCCTGGTCGTCGAGGTGATGGTCAATCCCGACGGCCTGCTTCGGATCGACCGGCTCGATTCGGGGCGCTGCTGCACAAGCGTCCGTCTCGAACGCGATCGGGTCGAGCGGATCATCCGGCTCGTCGCAAGCCATTCCCGCACCGAAATCCATGAAAGCTCGCCGATCGTCAGCGCGGAGCTTCCGCCGCACGGAAGCGGGGCCGGGGAGCGGTTCGAGGGCCTGCTCCCGCCGGTCGCGACCGGGCCCTGCTTCGCGATCCGCAAGCCGGCGAGCCGGCTCTACACGCTCGTCGATTATGTGAATGAGTCCATCATGAGCGCGGAACAGGCGAGGCTGCTGTCGCTCGCGGTCGCCGGGCGCCGGAACATCCTCGTCGCCGGCGGCACCAGCTCGGGGAAGACGACGCTCGCAAATGCCTTGCTTGCCGAGCTCGCTGCCCGCGACGAGCGGGTGATCCTCATCGAGGACACGCGCGAGCTTCAGTGCCCGGCGCCCGATACGGTGGCGCTCCGTACCCGCCCGGGCGCGGTTGCGATGGGGGACCTCGTCCGCTCGACGCTCCGCCTGCGGCCGGACCGGATCATCGTCGGCGAGGTCCGGGGACCCGAGGCGCTCGACATGCTCAAGGCCTGGAATACCGGCCATCCGGGTGGAATCGCGACGGTTCATGCAAACGGTGCGCTCGCTGCCCTCTACAGGCTCGAGCAACTCGTCCAGGAAGCCATTCCGGTGGTTCCGAGGCAGCTCGTCGCCGAAGCGATCGATCTCATCGTCTATATCGAGGGCCGGGGCCGGGCGCGCCGGATCGGCTGCCTTGCGGCCGTCGAGGGCGTGGCTCGCGGCGGCGAGTATGACGTTCGGGTTCTTGGCGAAGAGGAATTTGCCTGACTTTCCGGCAAGCGCCGCCAAAGTCCGGGATGGAGCTATGTCGGTCCACGACAACAATTGCAGGCATTGGCTCACAGCCTGTCGGTTCGCACCTTCTTTGGTGTCACGAGAGGAGGCTTGAGCGTTGGACGGGGGCGCTCAAACACAGGCTCGCGATTGCCTGGTCGATGCTTTCGAGCGGAATCTTGCCAAGCCCCAGCGCGAAACCTCGGCACTTGGGCAAGGCGAACGAATATTGCTCCAGCAGGTCGACGGCGACTCCTCGTTCGGCCGCCGACCGTTGCCAGGCTTCAAGGTCGCAAGCTCCGCGCGCCATTGCCGCGAGGTGCAGGCCGCCGGTGCCGCCCATCACTGACAGCAATGTCGGACAATGCGCTTGCAGGGCCCGCAACAGTTCCAGTCTTCGGTCGCCGTAAACGCGCCGCATCCGGCGGATGTGCCGAGCCAAATGCCCCTCGGAAATGAAGGCGGCGAGCGCCGCTTGCTCGATCGCGGGGCCATGCCAATCGAGCGCCTCGCGCGCTTCGGTCAACATCGGCACCGCCCAATTGGGAGTGATGACATAGGCGATTCGAAGCGCCGGGAGCATACTGAGCGAGAAGGTGCCGATGAAGAAGACCCGCCCGTGAGTGTCGGCGCGGTAAAGACTTTCGCCCGGTGAAGCATTGAAGCGGAACTCGCCGCCGAAATCGTCTTCGACAATGATCGCGTCCGTTTTCCGCGCGAGTTCCAGCAGCTTGCGCCGCCGCCCGGGCGACAAGGGGACCCCGATCGGGAATTGATGGGCCGGGGTGACGCAGATGATGCGCGTTTGGTCTGGCACCCGAGCGACAACGAGGCCAGATTCGTCGACCGGCACATGGGCAATCTTGGCAGCCCTTGACGAAAAGGCGGCGCCGATGGCGGGATAGCCCGGATCCTCGACTGCAACGAGGCGTCCCCCACCTGCGAAGCAACGCGCGATTAGGTCGACCGCCTGCTGCGCCCCGGTGGTGACGATGACCTGCTCCGGAGAGCAAGAGAAACCCCGCGAGAAAGCCAGATGGCCGGCAATGGCTTCGCGCAGCGCCGGGTGACCGGCTGGCTCCCTGTAGCGGGGCGATGTTCGGGAAAAGCTTCGCAGCGCCCGCCCCACGAGGCGCCCCCAGACGTCGAACGGGAATTGGGCCGTTTCGGGCACTCCCGGCCTCAGGTCGAAGCGACACTGCCAATCTGGAGAGCTCGTCGGTTGGCTTCGGGCCTCCCGCCTCACCGCCAGCCAGCGTGGCGGCGTCTGGCCGTGGCCTGGATCGCCTTTCGACTGGGGCAGCACGAACACGCCCGCCCCGGCCCGCGCCTCGGCAAGCCCTTCTGCGATCAGGCGATCATAGGTGGTCACCACGCTTTTTCTTGATCGCCTGATCTGGGCGGCCAGGCGGCGGCTGGCGGGCAGTTGTTCGCCGGCTGCGATCCGCCCGTCAAGAATGGCGTCCCGGAATTGCGTGTAGAGCGCCGTCCGAAGCGTCCGGGATGCCCGCGGCGGCAATTTCAGGGAGAGTGCGCCCACCATGTCCATCGCAGCCTTTGAAGGTAAGCCGTTTCGCCGGAATCGGTACCCCGAAACTATGCTCTCTGGCCCTCTATCTAAGGGAACCACTTTGGCTCAAAAATTGGCCTCACCCGGCGATTGGGCCGGCTGCCGGTAGAGGAATGAACCATGCTGATCCTCCTTTCAGCGGCGCTGCTTGCAGGTGGGCCGGTCCCACCGACCATCGGAGAGGTCTTTTATGGCCACGCCATGGGAAACAACGACCCGATCCCGGACCTGACGCCGAGGCCGCCGAAGCTCCCGGCGTGCCGCTCGAATGCGGAAATCCAGAAGGCCCTTGCGGCGAAGTCGCAAGGCCAGCCGCCATCCTGCCTCGCGCCGCTTGGAGCGAAGCTCGACAACCCAGCCGAAAGCTGATCCAACAGCAGCTCTCTATGATCCCTCGCGGTGGCGATGCTGCGTCCCGGCGCGGTGGAAGGGCTGCAGCAGCACCGCATACGCTGTATACCCAGACGAGCTTATGCATCGGTTGTTCGACCGAGATTCAAGTATCGGCTTTCGACCCATTCCCGCCATTAGGCGTGTCTGTTACGGTGACGTAACCGCTGGAGGCCAGCTGCATGCACTTCCACCTGCCCAAGCCGCTGCACGGTTGGCGCGAGTTTGCCGGCGAAGTCGGGATTATCGTCGTCGGCGTGCTGATAGCGTTGGCATTCGACCAGGCGGTGGAGCGGATCCGCTGGAATCAGCAGGTACACGTCGCGCGCGCCGCCATACACCGCGAGATGGCGTTTGATCTGGCCGAGTTCGCGGACCGGCTGCGGGTCGCCCCTTGCATCGACCGGGACCTTGCTGAAGCTCAGCAGCGGATTGATATCGTCGAATCCAAGGGATCGACGCCGTCGCCTGCAGTCGCCGCCGATAGTCCCGGGCGCCTGCTGCTCGTTGGCGACTACGACGCGCAGCAGTCGGCACAGAATCTTGTCCATTTCCCGGCCAGCGAATTGTCGGCCCTCGGCCTATGGTATGATCAAGCACGCGATCTCAAGACGTGGGATGTTCAGGAGGATTCCGTTTGGACCGATCTCGGGTTGCTCGCACCGCCGGCCGCAAAGCTTGGACCACTTGATCTTGCGCTGCTCCGCCGCGACCTTGTGACTGCGAAGGAGCTTCAAAGGCTGATGGTGATCAATGCCAGGCGCGAGATCGACCGCGCCAAGGGGCTTGGAGTTGCTCCCGGCCCCTCGCGCCAGGATTATGTGCGGCGTCTCTGTCGAGAGACGACTCTCTGAAGTGTCTGGTTTCCACCCAAACCTGCCGTTAGCCGAATGTCTGTTTTCTACCCATTGCGGACATAAGCGGGGCCGTTAATCTGGCGGTTCCGGGGGCGCTCCATGCACATTCATTTACCTAAGCCGTTGCACGGGTGGCGCGAGTTCGCCGGCGAGGTCGGGATTATTGTGTTCGGCGTCTTGATCGCGCTGGCGTTCGGGCAGTTGGCACAGTCAGTCGATAATCGAGTGGCTGCCGCGCAGGCGCGTGACGCAATCCGGGCGGAAGTTCGAGAGAACTTGTGGTGGCTTGAGCTACGGGCCAAATATGAGCCATGTATCGGCCGAATGGCCGCTGACCTCCGCGTCGTGCTGGACCGAGCCCGTGACGGACAGGCGACCCCGATGATAACAAATGTCGATTTCCCCATTCATTCCAAGATCACCTCACTTCGGTGGAAAGCCAATGCTCAAGCTGGGCGGGCAAGCCTCTTTTCAGAGGAAGAGCTGCGCGTCTTGGGAAACATGTACTTTACGACCGACGAATTTCGGGACTCCCAAGAGCAGGAAGCGACCGTCTGGTCGAAGATCGCGTTCGTCGAGGGCCTGAAGCATTTTTCACCGATGGATGTTCACGATCTTGGTGTCCTTCTGGCGGAAGCGCGCTATCGGGATTTCAGAGCGAAGCTCGACATCGAGCGCGGCCGTCAATGGGCTGCTCGGCTACACCTGACGGCCGTCAACCCCAATTCGGTCGAGCAGATGGCGTTATCGGAACAGCCGGAGTGTCCCTCGCTGACCGCCCCCCCCATCCACTGAGTGATCAGCTAGGGTCTGCTTTCGACCCATTGCGGACATAGGTCCTTCTGTTACGCTCCCGTTACTGCTGGGGGCCAGCCGCATGCATTTTCATTTACCCAAGCCACTGCACGGATGGCGCGAGTTCATCGGCGAAGTGGGCATTGTCGTGCTCGGCGTACTGATTGCGCTCGGGGCAGGACAGGTTGTCGAAATGGTCCACGACCGGCAGATGGCCGCCGATGCGCGCTCGAACATCCGCGCCGAGGCCGCGCAAAACGTCAACGCCATCCGCGACCGTCTGAGCACTCAAGCTTGCATCGACAGTCGCATCGCTAAATTACAGGATTTGCTTTCCCGATCCGGCGAAGGGCCGCTGTCGGTGAAGCCGACGTGGGTCTCGCGGCCTCCATTCTGGCCGATCTTCCTTGGACGCTGGCAAGCGGCGACGGCGAGTGGTCGAAACAGTCTATTTTCGCCCGACGAGCAAGGCCGCTTCAGCCAAATATATCGCGTGTTCACGCAGTACGACACGGACCAGGCGCGCGAACAGGTCGTTTGGGCACAGCTCCGCGCCCTCGAGTGGTGGCAGGGACCGCTCGGGCCGCAGGCCCGGCTGGAGTTCGCGCAGGCGCTTCAACAAGCCAAATATCTTTCGTGGGACCTTCATTACGCCGGGACATACGCGCTTATGGACGCCGCCGAGATGCGCCTCCCGAACCGACAGCGGGACCGATCGGTCCATTCCATCTGCCTGCCGATCAACGAGCCGCCCGCGGACGCGCTGAGGGAACTCAACGACCCGTTCGGCGAGCCCTAGATGCTTCATATCAAACAGGCATGGTGCGGAGTTTCCAGCGGCAGCTTCCCATCTGTGGACGCCCCCTTTGGCGCAAGTGATATTTAGGTGGTCTGGCACGGTGGTCGGATGCTGGCGTAGCGCAAGCGCTTCACGCTGGTGACCGATGCCGCGGTCTACTTTTGCGGTCCGCAGAGACCGTGGCAGCGTGGCTCGAACGAGAACACCAACGGGCTGCTGCGCCAGTACTTCCCAAGGGCACCAACCTCGCCGTGCACTCCCAGGAGCGCTTGGACGAGATCGCCCGTCAGCTTAATGGGAGACCCCGCACGACGCTTGGCTTTGAAACACCAGCGGAGCGGAGCGGTTTCAAGCGTGTGTCGCGATGACCGACTGAAACGGCAACCCATTGCGGACGAAAGCCGGCCTGCAGCTTGATCCCTCAACCAGGCATGAACTCAATGCCGTGCTGGCGCCCAATCTCCGGTATTTTGGTCAAGTCGTTGGGTACGGTACGAACCTGCTCGCTCAGCTCATGGAAGAATTCCGATCCGTGCGCTGGCGAAGCGAAGATCAAAACACGCGCCGCCGATTCCGATGCTCCCTTGAAGCCATGGACCGTGCCCCGCGGGAGATGGTTGAAATCACCGCGGGCGGACGAGATCGTCTCTCCATCGATCTCGAAATCAACCTGGCCGTCGAGGATGTAGTAAGCTTCGTCCCAATCGTGACGATGAGGGGGTGGTCCCATCCCAAGTGGCACCTCCTCTTCGAATAGGGACCAATTGCCGTTCGTCTCGCTCGCTTCGCACAACATAGTGAGCGGCATGCCTAGAACATTGAGTGGCTTGCGGTCGCCGGCTTTGACAATAGTTGCAGCCATGACTCACCTCCTCAAACAGGCTATCGAATACACCTCCGGGATAGGATTTGCGATGCAGCTCGAAGTCCGGCATCGACCGGACATTATCCGCTCGCTCATTGCGGAGCTGGGCCCTTCTGTTACGTTGCCGTAACCGCTCGGGGGCCGGCCGCATGCACTTCCATCTTCCAAGGCCGCTACATGGTTGGCGTGAGTTCGCTGGCGAGGTCGGAATCATCGTCCTCGGCGTGCTGATCGCGCTTACGTTCGAGCAGATCGCAGAGGAAATTCACTGGTCCCAGGCAGTTCGGCAGGCGCACGCTGAAATCAGGGCCGAGACAGGCACCGCGAACAGGTTCTTCGCATTTCGGGCGGCGGCCGAGCCCTGCATTGGAAAGCGCCTCGATTCCATCAGCCAGGTCATCGAGAATGTGGCAGCGCACAAGGGAACTGGCCGAATCGAGTCCATCGGTCCCGACATTGGCAACGGGATCAGCGACAGCACGTGGCAAGCGCAAAGGGCATCGCAGACCCTGACTCACTTCGACCAGTCGGAGCTCAACCTGCTCGGTTTTTATTACCACCAGCTCGAAAGCGTGGCCGACGCTGTGTTCAGGGAGGATGGCGCGTGGAGCGACCTCAGGGTTCTCGACGGCGATCCATCGCGATTGGGTGCTGAGGATATCGCCGGGCTCCGACGATCGCTCCAGCACGCCCGCTTCGAGAATTATCTGATCGGCATAATCTCACGCGAGGAACTGGAACGGGCGACGCAACTCCACCTGCCGGTGGCGAGCCCGAACAAGGCCCGGCTTGCAGGGGTTTGCGCACCGCTTGCCTGAACGCCCGCTCTCGACCCAAAAGGGTCGCGGCAGGCCCGTTGCCTTGAGGCATGACGGCCGCGGGCATTCCATCCGAGCAAAAGTCCATGGCGGTGGACGCTTCGCGTCAGGTCCTTCAGGCAATCGCCGTCGTGCCAGGGGGCGTGGCCCTCTAATCCGGTTGCGGCAGTCAGGGACCCAGTGCCGGACAATCCAGGGGCCGGATTCGCTGGAACGGTGCTGGAGTCGCCGGACAGGGACTCCAGCCGAATCGCCTCGATGTCCGATGACTTTGCTCGCCTCGGGCCGGCTTGCCCCGGCAGATCGGTTCCATCCGAGGAGACAGATGCATGCGCCCGAGGTCGCTGACGAGCCGTAGGCCCTTGCCGTTCCTTCTTCCGACGATCGCTCTCCTTGCCGCCCGGGCGCAGGCGGCAGGCTCGGGGATGCCCTGGGAAGAGCCGCTCCAGCAGGTGCTGGAATCCGTGCAGGGGCCGGTCGCGAAGATCATCGCGGTGATCATCATCATCACCACCGGCCTAACGCTCGCCTTCGGGGAGACGGCGGGCGGCTTCAGGCGGCTGATCCAGATCGTCTTCGGCCTGTCGATCGCCTTTGCCGCATCCTCCTTCTTCCTGTCCTTCTTCAGTTTCGGCGGCGGGGCGCTGATCGGATGAGCGCCGGCGGCCAGATCGAGGGATTTGAGGCCCCCATCCACCGCTCGCTTGTCGAGCCGGTCCTGCTCGGCGGTGCGCCGCGCGGGGTGGCCATCCTCAACGGCACTCTTGCGGCCGCGCTCGGGCTCGGGCTCCAGCAGTGGATCGCCGGGCTCTTGCTGTGGACGGTCGGCCACAGCCTGTGCGTCTTCGCCGCCCGGCGCGATCCGGATTTCGCATCCGTCCTCGTCCGCCACCTTCGCCACAAGGCGCATCTTGGATGCTGAACATCGGCGAATATCGAAGCCGGTCCGATCGCCTCGCCGACCATCTTCCCTGGGCGGCGCTGGTCGCTCCGGGGATCGTTCTCAACAAGGACGGAAGCTTCCAGCGCACCTTCCGCTTCCGCGGGCCGGACCTCGAGAGCGCGACCGAGGCCGAGCTCGTGTCGGCGGCGGCCCGGGTCAATAATATGCTCCGGCGGTTCGGCTCGGGCTGGGCCCTGTTCTTCGAGTCCGAGCGGTTCGAGGCGTCGGGTTATCCCGAGAGCCGCTTCCCCGATGCCGCCTCCTGGCTCGTCGACAAGGAACGGCAGGCGGCCTTCGAGGGCGGCCGCGACCATTTCGAGAGCGTCTGCCACCTCACTTTATTGTGGCTGCCGCCCCCGGATTCCCAGGCCGGTGCCGAGCGTCTGTTCCTCGAGCGCTCCGGCAAGGGCGCGTCCCGGGACTGGCGCGAGGCGCTCCAGTCCTTCGAGTCCGAGACCAATCGCGCCCATGACCTTCTGGCGGGCCTGATGCCCGAGGTGACCGCGCTCGACGACGCCGGGACCCTGACCCATCTCCATTCGGCGATCTCCGGGAAGCGCCACCCCGTCGCCGCGCCGTCGACCCCGATCCATCTCGACGCACTGCTCGCCGACACGCCCTTGCTTGGAGGCCTCGAGCCGGTGCTCGGCGACCGGCACCTGCGAACCCTGAGCCTGCTCGGCTTTCCCGCGGCGAGCCGGCCCGGAATCCTCGATGCGCTCAACCACCAGGATTTCCCGTACCGCTGGAGCACGAGGTTCATCGCCTTGGACAAGGCGGACTCGGCCCGCGCCCTGGCGCGGCTTCGCCGCCACTGGTTCAACAAGCGCAAGTCGGTGACCGCGCTGCTTCGCGAGGTGCTTTACAACCAGCCGGCCCAGCTGCTCGACAGCGATGCCGACAATAAGGCGGCGGATGCCGATCTCGCGCTCCAGGCCCTTGGCCAGGACTATGTCGCCTTCGGTTACCTGACGACGACGATCAGCGTCACCGGGCAAACCGCCGCGGAAGCCGACGACCGCGTGCGCTCGGTCGAGCGGATCGTGAACGGCCTTGGCTTCGCCGCGATCCGGGAGCGGCTGAATGCCGTCGAGGCCTGGCTGTCGAGCCTCCCGGGCCAGGTCTACGCCAATGTCCGCCAGCCGCTCGTCCACACGCTCAACCTTGCCCATTTGATGCCCTTGTCGAGCGTCTGGGCCGGACCGGAAGGGGATTCGCACTTGGGCGGCCCGCCCTTGCTCCTCGCCGAGACCGGCGGCTCGACTCCGTTCCGGCTGTCGGCCCATGTCGGCGACGTCGGCCATATGCTGGTCGTCGGCCCGACCGGCGCCGGCAAGTCGGTGCTCCTTGCGCTGCTCGCGATGCAGTTCCGGCGCTATGAGGGCGCGGCCGTTTACATGTTCGACAAGGGCTGGTCGGCCCGTGCCGCAGTCCTTGCGATGGGCGGAACGCACCATGGGCTGGGGCTCGCGATAGATGGAGGGGAGGGCCTTGCCTTCCAGCCGCTTCGCCGGATCGACGAAGCGGCCCCGCGCAGCTGGGCGGCCGAATGGCTCGAATCGCTTCTTGGCCAGCAGAAGGTCGAGCTCGGGCCGGAGAGGAAGGACCTGCTCTGGTCCGCGCTCCTCAATCTTGCCTCGGCACCGCCCGAGGAGCGGACTCTGACCGGCCTGTCGCTCCTCCTCCAGTCGAAGGCCTTGAGGTCGGCGCTCCAGCCCTACACGCTCGAGGGGCCGTTCGGGCCGCTTCTGGATTCGGCGGTCGACCGGCTTGCGATCGCCGACGTCCATTGCTTCGAGATGGAAGCGCTGATGGGCCAAAGCGGCGCGGTCCTTCCGGTCCTCACCTATCTGTTCCACCGTCTCGAAGAGAGGTTCGACGGCAGGCCCACGCTGCTCGTCCTCGACGAAGCCTGGCTGTTCCTCGACAATCCTTTTTTCGCCGCTCGGATCCGCGAGTGGCTCAAGGTCCTTCGCAAGAAGAATGTATCGGTGGTGTTCGCGACCCAGTCGCTTGCCGACATCTCGCAAAGCGGCATCGCCCCGGCAATCATCGAGAGCTGCCCGCAGCGGATCTTCCTGGCCAACGACCGGGCGATCGAGCCGCAGGCGCGCGCCGCCTACGAGCAGTTCGGGCTCAACGCGCGGCAGGTCGAATTGATCGCCCGGGCGGCCCCCAAGCGTCATTATTACCTCCAGTCGAGCCGCGGGAACCGGCTGTTCGAGCTCGGCCTCGGTCCGATCGCCTTGGCCTTCTGCGGAGCCTCGGATCCCGCTTCGCAGCGCAGGATCCAATCCCTTCTCGCCGAGCCCGGCAGCGGGCCCTTCGCACGGGCCTGGCTCGAGGCCCTTGGGCTTTCCTGGGCGGCCGCGCTGGTCGGCGAGTTCGGAACTCCACTCAAAGAAGGAGAACAGCAATGAAAGCGTCTCGAAAAATGGCCGCCTTGCTCTTCGCGGTTGCGCTGCCGGCTGCCGGGTCCCTGGTCCTCCCGACCGCTGCAAGGGCGTCGATCCCGGTCTTCGACGCGGCCAATTATGCCCAGAATATCGTCCAGGCCGCGCGTGCGCTCGAACAGGTCAACCACCAGCTCCAGTCGCTCCAGAACGAGGCGGCGATGCTCGCGGCCATGGACCGCAACCTCGAGAGGATCGACTTTCCCGAGATCGGCCGGATCAGGAAGTCCCTCGAGCAGATGGACCGGCTGATGGAGGAGGCAAAAGGCATCGCGTTCACGGCCGATGGGCTCGAGCAGCGCTTCCAGAGGCTGTTCCCGGGGACCTTGGAGAGGGCCATCGCCACCGATGCCCGGGCCGCCGAGGCGAAGGCCCGGCTCGAGGCCGCTCGCGAAGGCCTTCTGCACGGCATGGCCGTCCAGTCGAGGATCGTCGCCAATGTCCGCGACGATGCCCGGCTGCTGTCCGAGCTCTCGAAGCGGAGCGAAAGCGCCGCCGGGAGCCTCCAGGCGCAGCAGGCCACCAACCAGCTCCTGGCCCTCGCCACCAAGCAGCAGCTGCAGCTCCAGGAGATGCTGGCCGCCCAGTACCGGAACCAGGCTTTCGAGCAGGCGCGGCGGGTGCAGGCCGAGGCCGACGCCAGGGCCGCGACCAGGAGGTTCCTTGGGACGGGCAGGGCCTCCAGCCCCGCCAATTGAGGGTCGCCGCCGGTCCGAGGGGCCGGCGCAGCCGCGGGGCTTGTCCTCCCCGGGCCCCGCGGCACCAACCAATCGAAAGCCGGCACGCGATGAACGATTTGAACGTCATCGACCGCTTCCTTGCGGCCTTCATCCGCTACATCGACAGCGGCTTCGGCCTGCTTGGCGGCGACGTCGCCTTCCTGACCAGCACCCTGGTTGCGATCGACATCACCCTTGCCGGCCTGTTCTGGGCGATGGCCGGCGACGATGACATCGTCGCCAGGTTCTTGAGGAAGATCCTCTATGTCGGCGCCTTCGCCCTCATCCTCGGCAATTTCCAGGCGCTTTCCGGGATCGTCTTCCGTTCGTTCGCGGGGCTCGGGCTCAAGGCCGGCGGCGGCGCCATCGGCGCGGAGACATTGCTTCGTCCGGGCAAGCTCGCCGGAACCGGGTTCGAGGCCGCCTGGCCCTTGCTCGACCAGGCAAGCAAGCTGCTCGGCTTCACCAGCTTCTTCGACAATTTCCTGACCATCGCCGTGCTCCTGCTCGCCTGGCTGTTCGTGATCGTCGCCTTCTTCATCCTCGCGGTCCAGCTGTTCGTCACCATCCTCGAGTTCAAGCTCACCACTCTCGCCGGCTTCGTCCTGGTACCCTTCGCGCTGTGGAACCGGACCGGATTCCTTGCCGAGCGCGTGCTCGGCAATGTCGTCACCTCCGGGATCAAGGTGATGGTCCTTGCGGTGATCGTCGGCATAGGGTCCGGCTTCTTCGGACAATTCATCGGCGCCCTGGACGGCCAGGAGCCCGACATCGGCCAGGCGATGAGCCTTGTCCTCGCCAGCCTCGCGCTGCTCGGCCTCGGGATCTTCGGCCCGTCCGTCGCGACCGGCCTCGTCGCCGGAGCGCCGCAGCTCGGCGCCGGCGCGGCCGTTGCAGCGAGTGGAGCAGCGGTCGGGACTCTTGCGCTTGGAGGAGCCGCTGCGATCGGCGGCGCGCGCGCCGCGGGCGGCGCTGCGCTCGGCGCGCTTCGCGCCGGAACAGCGATGGGCTCGGCGGCATCGACGGCCTATCGGCTCGGCCAGGAGACATCCGGTTCGCCGACCCTGGGCGCGGGCATCGCCGGGATCGGCCGGGCCATGGGGAATGCCGCCGGCGACCGGCTCCGCGCGATCGGCGGCCTGTCGGGCGCGGCCGGGCGCGGCGAGCGCGCCGCTCTCCTTGCCGGGGCGCGGACGGCCGGCGGAAGCGTCGCCCCGCCAGGGGAGGGCCCCGCGGAGGCGATGCCCGGCTGGGCGAAACGGATGCGTTCCGAGCAGAAGGCGCACAATCGCGGCCAGCTCGCCCTCCATGCGATCCGCGACGGCGAGCGGGGCGGGTCCGGCGCAACTCCCGACATCAGCGAAAGAGAGGATCGGTAGAGATGAACTTCAGGAGAGCCGTCCAGCGTTACGGACGAACGCCCGCGCCGGTCACACCCTATCAGCGCGCGGCCCAGGTCTGGGACGAACGGATCGGGTCCGCCCGGGTGCAGGCGCGCAACTGGCGGCTCATTGCCTTCGGAGGCCTCCTGCTCTCGGCCGGCCTGTCGAGCGGGCTCCTGTGGCAGTCGATGCAGAGCCGGGTCGTGCCTTATGTGGTCGAGGTCGACCGCCTTGGCGAAGCGAGGGCGGTCGCCCCGCTCAAGGACGGATATCGGCCGACCGACGCGCAGATCGCCTGGCACCTCGGGCGGTTCATCCGCGACGTGCGGTCGATCTCGCTCGACCCGGTGCTGATGCGCGCCAACTGGCTGTCGGCCTATGACCTTGTCGCTGGCGCGGGCGGGCGATTCCTCAATGATTATGCCCGCTCCGCGCAGCCGTTCAGTCGGGTCGGTGAGCGGACGGTCTCCGTCCAGGTCACGAGCGTGGTCCGGGCCTCGGACCGCTCGTTCCAGGTGCAATGGATCGAGACCAGCTACGAACGTGGGGAGGCGGTGGGCGTGTCGCGCTGGACGGCCATCCTGTCGGTCAGGATCGCCGACCCCGGCTCGGCCGACGAGCTCCGGCGCAATCCGCTGGGGCTGCGCATCGAGGGCATCGACTGGAGCCGGGAGCTCGAACCCTCCGAGCCCTCGCATTCGCAAGCAACGTCGGCCGCGTCTCCGCTCCCGGCCGGGGCGGGGAACGCCGGCGCGCCCCAGCTCCCGTCAGGCTCAAGCAGGAGTTTCCAATGAACACCATTGCCCTTCCCGCGCTCACGGCGCTCGGCCTCCTTGTTTTCCCGGCCGGCGCCGCCGCTCTCGCCGTCGACAGCGCCGGCATTCCCGGGCACCGGGCCCCGGCTGCGGCGGTGGATCCCGTGCCCGGCTGCGATTTTGGGGCGTGCCCGCCGGCCCCGTCCGTCCGGCCGGATTTGGGATCGGTCCAGCCCTGGCGGGAGGGGGCGGTCTACCGGCTCGACACTGCTCCCGGGCGGGTCGCCGACATCGTCCTTCAGCCTGGCGAGACCCTGGTCTCGGTCGCCTCGGGCGACACTGCCCGATGGGTGATCGGCGACACCGAGAGCGGCAGCGGCCCTGGCCGCCGGGCTCACCTGCTCGTCAAGCCCACGGCCCCGGGCCTTCGAACCAATCTCGTCATCGCCACCGACCGCCGGGTCTACCGGCTCGATCTTGCGAGCGGTGCGCGGGCAATGACCAGCATCGCCTGGACCTATCCCGGCGACGAGCTGCTCGCGCTCCAGCGGCGAAAGGCGGCGGCCGCTGCTTCCGCGCCCGTCGCCGCCGCGGTCTCCGTCGAGCGGCTGAACTTCAATTATGCGATCGAAGGGGATTCGCCTGCCTGGCGTCCGGTCCGGGCCTTCGACGATGGAGTCCAGGTGTTCATCGAGTTCCCGCCGTCGAGCATGGGCGGCGAGGCGCCGCCTCTGTTCGTCATCGCAAGCTCGGGCAAGGCGGAGCTCGTCAACTATCGGGTACGGGGACATTATTATGTCGTCGACCGGCTCTTCTCGCTCGCCGAGCTCCGGCTTGGCGAGAAACGCCAGCAGGTGGTGAGGATCGTCCGCTCCGACCGGAAGCGCGGGCGCTGGAGGGAAGGCTCGTGAGCGGAGCCGGAGACGCCGGCGAGCCGGCCGGGCCGCCGAAGGAGGATCCGGGGACCCTGGTTCTTCGCGGACGTCCGCGGCCGGTGACCCGGTTTCGTCGCGGGCTCGTCATCGCCCTTTCGGCGGGGGTCGCGAGCGCGCTCGTCGGGCTCGCCTGGGCGGCTCTCGAGCCGGTCTCGTTGACACGGTCCGGGACGGTGATTCCCGCGCCTTCCGCCCAGCCTTCGCACGACGCGATCGCCGGCGCACCGGCGACTTATGCCGCCGTTCCCCAATTGGGGCCGCCGCTTCCGGGCGACCTTGGCCGGGCGATCGTCGCCCGGGAGCGCGGGTCCGGGCAGGACGACGAAATCCAGGCCGACGGGAACGGGAGCGCCGTGGCCGGCGACGAAAGCCGGGCCGCCGGGAAGGAGGCGCGCTCGGCGCCGGTGCTCGTTCGTCTTTCGCGGCCCGTGCAGCCCGACGCCGGTGGAGGTGCGCAGGCGGACGGGACCAAATCGGCATCGCAGCTCTCGCCCGAGCAAGCTTCCCGGTCCGGAAGCCAGGGCAGCCGCCAAAGGAGGATGGAGCTGGATGGAGGCGAAGCCGTCCTCGAACGAGCGGGCTCGCCATGGACGCTTGCCGCTGGCACAATCATTCCGGCGAGCCTTCTCACCGGCCTCGACTCCGACCTGCCCGGGCTCGTGGTTGCACAGGTGACCGCGGATGTCCGGGACTCGGCGACCGGACGCAGGGTGCTCATCCCGCGCGGTTCCCGGCTGCTCGGCCAATATGACAGCCGCGTTGCCTTCGGCCAGCAACGCGCCTTCCTGGCCTGGAACCGCCTCGTCCTTCCCGACGGCTCGTCGGTCGGGCTGGGTGAGATGCCGGCAACCGATGCGGCGGGCTATTCGGGCCTCGGCGACGGCGTCGATTTCCACGAAGGACGGCTGCTGAAGGGGATTCTCCTTTCGAGCGTCCTTGGGGTCGGAAGCGAGCTCGGCTACGGCGGCGATGACCGGGAGCTCGTTCGCGCCCTCCGCCAATCCGCGCAGGCGAACGGATCGCGGGCCGGCGAGCAGATCGTGTCGCGCGACCTCGAGATCCAGCCGACCCTGACCGTCCGGCCCGGCTGGCCGGTCCGGGCGATCCTGCACAAGGACCTCGTGCTCGAGCCCTGGAGCGGCCAGTGAGCTCCCCGATCAAGCTCGACCGCCTTCCCGACCGGACGCCGGTGAAGATCACGATCCTCGTCCCGCCCATCCTCAATCGCGCACTTGGCGATTATGCCGAAGCTTATGCCGCCGCTTATGGCGAGGCTGAGCCGGTGGCGGTGCTCATCCCGGCGATCCTCGACGCTTTCCTGCAGAGCGATCGCGGGTTCGTCCGGAGGCGCAGGTCCGTTGGTCCGGCGTCTTGACCGGCCGCACCGTCCGGGGCCGGCAGCAGGCCTTCCTGGCCGGCGGCGGCGGGCCATGTTCACGCCTTGGTAACCCAGCTCCGCGAACCTGCGGCGGTGCCGGGTCCTGGCGAGAGGAATGCAGCGCACAGCCGCGTGCTTCCCTCGCGGCGAGGTGATTGGGCCTCGCGGTTGGGAGATTTGGCAGATGAGACGTCTCGCCGACCGGTTCGCCGACCAGGCGGCCTCCTGCGCAAGCCTTGAGCAATTGCGCTCGGCGCTGAAGGCGGCCTGCGCGCAGCTCGGGTTCGATTATTTCGCGCTTCTCCATCATTCCAGCCTTTCGGAGACGGATCGCGGTCTCGTCAGGATCGATAATTATCCGCGCGAATGGGTGCAGGAGCTCCTCGACACGGGGCTTGCCGCTGACGATCCGGTCCACCTCGCCAGCAGGCGCTCCAATTCGGGCTTCGCCTGGACCGAGCTCGGGACCATCATCGCGCTCAGCCGACGGCATCGTTCGATCCTGTCGCGAAGCGCGCGCTTCGGCCTTGGCGACGGATTCACCGTTCCCGCGAATGTGCCCGGCGAGCCCTCGGGCTCCTGTTCCTTCGCGGTCCGCCCCGGTCGAAGCCTGCCCGCCCGGGACCTGATGTGCGCCGAGCTGGTCGGAGCCCATGCATTCCGGGCGGCAAGGCGCATCCAGGACCTTCCGCGCAGGCGCGCCCGGCCGCACCTCAGCCCCCGCGAGCTCCAGTGCCTCCGCCTGGTTGCGCTCGGGAAGACCGATTTCGAGATCGCCCTCATCCTTGGAATCGGGCACCAGACCGCGCGCCAATATGTAAAGAGCGCTCGTGCGGCTTATGATGTCGTCTGCAGGAGCCAGCTCGTCGTCCACGCGCTGTTCGACGAATGGGTCGCCTTCGACGAACTGCTTCCCGAGGCGCGGACCCGGCGGCGCTGACGGCCGCCCCTCGCCGGCGCACCTGTCTCGATTCGAGGCCCGGCGGCGCCGGTTCCCCCAAATGCGGGACTAGGCCGGATGCGCTCCGGGCGCTGTGGTCGAGCGATGCGAGCGTCCGAAAATGTCTCGCCCGACTGGAGGGATTCGGCGGCTTATGCCCAGCTCCTCCGGGCGGATCGCTCGCTCCTCGCCTGGGAGTGGCTCCGTCGCGACGAATCCTATCGGAGGGCGGCCACGCCAAGGGACCGGGAAGCGGGGACGGGCGGTCCCGCGGCCGCGGGGCCGGGGCGGTGGGGACTCCATGCGTTCGAGCAGCCGGGGAGCGCCGTCCCCCGCGCGCGGCCGGTCTGGCGGGCGGAGGTCCATCCCTGCGTCCTCCCGGCCCGCGCGATCGAGGGGGCCGCAGGCGATTGTTTCGAGCTCGAGCGGCTCGCACCGCTGTGCACCCTGGTGGACGGCGGAGGAGGCCGGCAGCACCTGCTGATCTGCGACGGCTTTCGTTCGATCCGGATCGATATCCTGGAAGGCGGGATCGGCGAAGGCCGGGTCCGACTTCACTATCTGATCGCCGGCTTCGAGGCAGCGGAAGGGCCATTGCTCGCGCTGCGCCGGCTGCTGGCGTTGCGTCGCGCCGGACGTTTCTGCGCCTCGCTCCACCCATCGGATTCGAGGGCCCGCCGGCTCGTCCTGATGCTTCGCGCCTATGACGCGCTCGCCGCCGGCGCGAGCCAGCGCGAGATCGCTGCGGTGCTCCTCGACGGCGATGCCCGGCGGGACCGCTGGCGCATTCACTCGCCAAGCCTTCGCTCGCGCGCCCAGCGGCTTGCGGCATGCGCCCGGGCGATGGGGGAGGGAGGCTATCGCGCCCTCCTTGCGGCCTGATCGGGCACAAGGCCGAGTCTGCGGACTTGACGCCCCATCGCCGTCAAGATTCCAACTGAGACGCGACCATTCCCCCGGGTCGCCCTTCAGATCCATGAGCGGGCGCGGGGGCGGAAGGAATATGGGAACCGAAAGTGCCCGGCCAACAGGATATCGGGGCCCTTGTCCGGGTTTCACATTCGGATTAGGCCGTATAAGCTCGGTCTGGATCTGGCTGGTGGAGTTGCCGCCTTGGCGCACTCAGGACAGGTTGGTAAAATGGCTGAGACGGCGGATCATGATCAGGAAGACCGGCGGGAATCTGCCCGGACGGTTCATGTTTCGGGCCGCGACCTCGCTGAGGCGAGACGCCTCCTGACCCTTCTTGCCGACGCCGATCCCGACGCGCCGGACGAGGTTTCGTCCGCCGCCAACGGGCATAGCGTCACGTCCGCCGAGCTGCTTGCCCGCGCCCGGGCGATCCTCGCCGCACGGCGCCGGCGGGCCTCAATCTTCAAGACGACGATCTTCGGCGAGCCGGCCTGGGACATGCTGCTCCTCCTTTATCTCAATGCGAACCAGTCCCGGCGGACGATGGGGCGGCTTGGCGAGCTGGCCGGGATCTCCAAGTCGACCGCGCTGCGTTGGATCGACTATCTCGATCGCGAGGGCCTGGTCCGTCGCGATCCCCATCCCACCGACAGAAGGGCCATGTTTGTCGAGCTCACCGTGAAGGGCAAGCGGGCCCTCGACCTATATCTTTCTGGAATAGCGTCGTTAACGGAATAGAGGTAAACGTAGATTATGTTATTGGGGTTGCGGGCGGTTCCGCCCGTTTTGGGGCAATCCTTTGTGTTCGTCCTGGGGGGACAGGAATGATTCCGGCATCCATGCAGAAGGCCGATCCGTCGCCGGCGTGCGCTCTGGAACGCGCGATCGCCCTTCTCAACGAAGCTCTCGCGATCGTCGACGATGTGGCCGACCGGCCGGATATCGGGGCGAGGTTGCAGCATGTGATCGAGAGCCTCCACGAAGAGCGCGACTAGGCTCACGCCTGGCCGGGCGCAGGGCAGCCGGGAAACATCGTGATCGGGCCGTGTTGGTCCAAAATCGGTCCGGATCGGACCGAAGATTGACGCTGCGGTTACCTCGGATGGTTACTCCGGTTCCCGTCGTGGATTAAGTGGGGCCGTTGGAATGTTTCACAAGGATATTGCGCAGTCCGCCTGTGCGGTTCAGCCGGAAGGCTCGACCCCGCACCCTTCGCTGAGGCTGCTTTCGAGCGACGATCTGCGCGCCGGCGCCGAGCAGGCGAAGCTCGTCAGGAAAATCCAGAGAGCGCGTTCGCGCCGGACCGATTTCCTGAGCACCACGCTGTTCGGCGAGCCCGCCTGGGACATGTTGCTCGAGTTGTTCGCCAGCGCGATCGAACAAAAGCGCGTGACCGTTGGCGAGCTTTGCATTGCCTCGAACGTCCCGCAGACGACCGCTCTGCGCTGGATCGACGTCCTCGTGCGGGAGGAGCTCGTCACCCGGCGTTCGGACCCGCTCGATGCGCGCCGAGTCCATCTCGAGCTCATGCCGTCCGCTTATGAGGCGATGCGCGACTATGCCGACCAGCTTTCGGGCACCTTGCGCACGGCTTGAGCGACCGGCAGCCGCCGCGTGGAACGAGCTGTCCCTGGACTTTCCATCGGGGCGATTCCAGGCTTGCGAGCCGGAACCCGGAAAATTGAAGGTCAACGGCCGTTAAGGTTAAGTCGTAACACAAGATAAGCCCGGCGCCGGTTAAGGCGGGAACAGGAATCACTCCACAAGGGGGTTCGGGTTGGCCGATCCACGTCCCGCCGGACAAGCGCCGGCTGAAAATCGGCTTCAGGACCTGGCGCGCTACATTCTCGAGGAGCGGGAGCGGCGGCGATGGCATTTCCCGCGTGCAGTCTTCGACGAGATCCCCTGGGAGATCCTGCTCCTCCTCTATGCATCGGAATCGCGGTCGCTTTCGAGGGATGCCCTGGTGAATGGAATCCTGGTTGCTCCGGCCGTTGTCGACCGCTGGATCGACTATCTGGAACGGGAGGCCCTCCTTCACAGGATCAAAGAGTCGGGGGAATCGGCTGCCTTCCAGCTGGCGCCCGCTGGGCTGGCTTCGCTCGAGCTCTATCTGCGCGACCGGCTGCAACGTGCCGAAGCGGGCGATGCGGCGAGGAAGCCGGGCAATGGAGCCGGCCTTCCCGGCTGGTGCGTTGCGCTTCTCCTGCTCGCTGCGGCGCTCCTTTCCGCAGCCATGACCTGGTTCCTGGTCGCTGCATGACCTTGCCGAAGTAGGAGAGATCGAAAGCCGGCAGCGCAATCGCAGCCGGATCGCGGCCCAGCCGTCGGCCAGGGGCGCCGGCGCGATTCGCGTCCTGGCGAAAGGCACTCGTCGGGTGGAGCGGGAATATCGGCCTGCTCGTGCTGGCGGGCTTCCCAAGGGACCCGGGGCTCGAATTCCGCGGTCCTGGAAATCGGGCCTCTGAACGGCTCCCCGGCCTCGTCACTCTCGCTCCGGTGGAACGGGCAATCCGGCCCGCCCGGACGAGGATGAGGCAAGAGTGGACGACGAGATCGCACGCGCCGCGAGGGCGAAGAAGGGAAGCCCGTTCCTTTCGACCGAGCAGGCCGCTTTCTACCTGGGGCTGAGCGCTCGCAAGCTCCAGCAGATGCGGGCCTGCGGAACGGGGCCCGGCTTTCGCCGCCACAGCCGTTACGTCCGCTATCATATCGACGATCTCGATTGCTGGTCGAAGGGCATCGTGGCGAGGCGGACAGGCGATGGCTGAACAGCCGCGCTGGCCTGCCACGCTTGCGGGCGAAGGGCTTCGCCGCAAGGTCGCCGAGCGTCGCCGGATCCGGCGGCGCTTGAGGCTGCTCGCCCTGACCGTCCTCGTCGCCGCGCTTCTCGCCGCGAGCGCGGGCGCCAGGCTCCCGGTCCTCCTGGTCTGGAATGCCAGCGCAAGCGCTCCCCTCGGGCTCTATGCCGTCAGGAGCGGCGCGCTCCCGCGCCGCGGGGACATGGTGGTCGCCTGGGTTCCAGGGCCAGTGCGGTCGCTCGCCGCAGCGCGCCAGTATCTCCCCGCCAATGTCCCGCTTGTGAAGCGCGTCGCGGCGGCGCCGGGCGATCGGCTGTGCGCCCGGGGCCCGGACATCCGGATCAACGGCCGCCTTGTGGCGAAGCGCCTGGAGCGGGATCGGTCAGGCCGCCCGATGCCCTGGTGGACCGGGTGCCGGCGCCTTGAGGCCAACGAACTCTTCCTCCTCACGGATAGTCCGCAATCCTTCGATGGGCGCTATTTTGGAGTGACCCGCAAGAGCGACATCGTCGGCAGCGCTGGGCTTTTATGGGCGTTCTGAGGGCCCTCGCCGCGGCGATCCTGCTGGCCGCTCCGGTTCCAGCGCAATCACTTGCGTCCGGCCGTTCTCCAGACGCCGCGCCCGACCGCGGGCCTGAAGTCGGGATCGAGAGATGGAGATCGCCTGTCCGGGAAGCGTCGGACCGGTTCGGCATCCCGGAGGAATGGATCAGGCGGGTCATCCGCGCCGAAAGCGGCGGCCGGACACGGCTCGGCGGGAAGCCGATCACCAGCCGGTCCGGGGCAATGGGGCTGATGCAGCTCATGCCCGGCACCTGGGCGGACATGCGTTCCAGGCACGGCCTTGGCTCCAATCCCCACGATCCTCGCGACAATATCCTTGCCGGCACGGCTTATTTGAGGGCGATGTACGACCGGTTCGGCTATCCCGGCCTGTTCGCGGCTTATCACGCCGGGCCCCGGCGCTACTCGGAGCATCTTGCGGGCAAAGAGCCGCTGCCCGCCGAGACCGTCGCCTATCTGGCGGCGGTCGCGCCCGGCCGGACTGCTGCTCCCGCCGTCGCCGGCAATGGCGGAGGCCTGTTCGTCGGGCTTTCGCGCCCGGCTCCTCGGGGTAAGACCCCGGCACTTGCTACGGCTCCCGGTTCCGACCCTGCCTTGTTCATCAGGCTCGGGGACCTTCGCGCACCGGCGCGGTGACCCTCCGGGCACCTCACCTGCGGGATTGCGCGCCGCACGCTCCAGGCCGCAGGCCCGCCGTCCCGGCCAGGCGGGCGCCGGCGATCGGGGGGAGAGAGGAAAGGGGGCTGCCTGGCGGGCGAGGACCCACCGGCAAGGAGAGGGAGGTATGTCGCCGATCGATCGAACAGGCCATCACGAGACGCTCCAGGAGCAGGGCCGAAGGCTCGTCGAGCAGCTCGGCGGGCGCTGGCTTCGAACGGGCGGCATGTGCCGCTGCCCGGCCCATGACGACCGCACTCCGTCCCTCAGCGTCCGGCCGGGCGAGCGGCGGCTGCTGTTCCACTGCTTTGCAGGCTGCGAGACCCAAGCCGTGATCGACGCTCTTCGCGGCCTTCGGCTGCTCGATCCGGGAGTGCCGGCCGCCCGGGCGCCGGAATCGCCGGCCGACCCTGGCCGGAGGTCCCGGGAGGCTGCGGCCAGGCTCTGGTCGGCGGCCCGCCCGATAGGGAATTCGCCGGCCGAATCCTATCTTGAAAGCCGCGGTCTGGTCGCTTCGGGCCGCGACCTTCGCTATCACGCGCGCACGCCGCTCGGACGCGGAGCCCTTGCCGTGTTTCGTCCGGCGCTCCTGGCCGCGGTTCGCGATGCGAGCGGCCTCGTCGCCGTTCACCGGACCTTCCTCGATCTCGGGCCGGCCCGGCTTGCCGCGATCCCGGCCCCGAGGCGCGCGCTTGGGCGGCTTGGGGAGGGTGCGGTCCGGCTCTGGCCGCCCGCCGACGGGGTGCTTGGATTGGCCGAGGGCATCGAGACGGCGATCGCCGCTACAGTCCTGACGGGCATTCCCTGCTGGGCCAGCCTTGGAAGCGAGCGCTTCGCGAGGGTCGCGCTCCCGCCCGCCGCCAGGCGCCTGGTCCTGTTCCTCGACAATGACCCTGCCGGCCGCAGGGCGGGAAAACGCGCGCGCGAGGCCCTGGCCCGCACCGGCGCCGCGATCGAGATTCGATCGCCGGCGGCTGCGGGAGCGGACTGGAACGACCTGCTTCTTGCCCGCCGATCCTGAAACGAGCGGCCCCAGACCGAATTGCGACCCTTCGGGCTGCTGCGCCGGCCGTCCTGATCCCGCCATCCACCTTTTCCGGCTGACGGTAACGTGGGGAGGGCGCCCGGTCGCGTCCCATGATTCGTTCGGCAAGCAGGGGTTTTCGGCGGCGGGCCGATTCCATTAGTCTCCAGCTGGGCCGAGTCTTGCGCAATGAACCTCCCAGTCCAGAGCGCTCGACACCAGGGCGGCCATTCCGAGGACAAGGCCGGGACCCGGCTGCTGACGCTTCGTGAAGCCGCTGCCTTCCTCAACGTTCACCCCAATACCGTCCGTTCGCAGGTGCGGCGCGGGAACCTTCCGGGCGTGCAGGTCGGCCGCGGCTGGCGGTTCCTCGAACCGGACATCATTGCCTGGATCCGTGGCCGCTATCGAAACGTTCCGGCCGCTGGCGGCAGGGATGGGTCCTGGCAGCTGGGGACCGTCCAGCAGATCATCCTTCCAGGAGCGCGCCACTCAACCGAACGCGAGCTCGATGCGCTGCTCGAACGCGGGGGCTCGTCAAGGCGAGGGAGCCTCACCGGTTCCTGAAGCCTAGGCCCTCATCGGCTCGACCGCCTGCTGCGGCTTGAGGCCAAGCTTGGCGAACAATGCCGAGTCCTTGTCGTCGCCGGCATTCGCCGCGGTCAAGAGCTTGTCACCGGTGAAGATGCTGTTCGCGCCAGCGAGGAAGCAGAGCGCCTGTGCCGCTTCGCTCATGCTCTCGCGCCCCGCCGAGAGGCGCACCATCGATCGCGGCATTGCGATCCGCGCTGCTGCGACCGTGCGGACGAACTCGATATCGTCGATCATCGTCATTCCGTCGAGCATGTCACCGAGAACGGTTCCCTTGATCGGGACCAGGGCGTTGATGGGGACGCTTTCCGGATGCCTGGGAAGCGTTGCGAGCGCGTGGATGAAGCCGACCCGATCCTCGCGGCTTTCACCCATTCCGACGATGCCACCGCAGCAGACGGCGATTCCCGCCGTCCGGACATGCTCGAGCGTATCGAGCCGCTCCTGGAAGGTCCGTGTGCCGATGATCGCTCCATAATGTTCGGGCGAGGTGTCGATATTGTGATTGTAATAGTCGAGACCGGCGTCGGCCAAGGCCAGGGCCTGGCCTTCCGTCAGCATGCCCAGGGTCATGCAGGTCTCGAGGCCGAGCGCCTTGACCTCGCGCGCCATCGCACAGACGGAATCGAGATCGCGATCCTTCAGGTCGCGCCACGCGGCGCCCATGCAGAAGCGCTGCGAACCCGCCGCCCTGGCCTCGCGTGCGGCATCGAGCACCGCTTCGAGGGCCATCAGCTTTTCGGCCTTGAGGCCGGTGCGGGCGTGGACCGATTGGGCGCAATAGCCGCAATCCTCCGGGCAGCCGCCGGTCTTCACCGACAGCAAGGTGCACAGCTGCACCTCGCCTGGCGCGTGGTGCGCCCGGTGCACGTCCGCGGCTTGGAACAGGAGCTCGGTGAAGGGCAGGCTGAATAGGTCCGCGATCTCCGTGCGGGTCCAGTCGTTACGCGTCGTCATCGGTGCGGCTTAGGGGCAGTGCGCTGCAATCCGCAATGGGTCGAGAGCGCGAGGCGGCGCCTTGCCACTCGCCTCGCGGTTCCATCCGGCTCGTGAGCGGGCGTGCGGTCGCGAAGCCGGGGCAGGGTGCGTCGCCCATCCCGGCGATGCGCCCAGGACAGGCTGTTTGAGCCGATGCGCGGTTCAGCCATGCTCTTCATCCATGCCCTGCCGGGGTCAGGATCCATCATCCCCTGCATCATGGCATACCGGCCGTCCCTCCTCGTCCGACATCGGCTCGGAGCGCGTGTTCCCTTCGGCGTCGGTGAAGACGCGCATCTGTCGGGTCGGTAAGGCGGCCATCAGATCTTCGATCACATATTCGCGTGGGGAGAGGTCGATCTCGAGCGCCTCCCGTTCCTCCGCACTAAGGTCGGCGAGCCGGCGGTCGAGCATCGCCTCGGCAGTCCAGACGAGCTGGACGACGACCGCATGGTCCTGGGCGACGTCGGTTTCGATCGCGGGGACGAGGCTTGGGAGCTTCATCGACAGCAAGAGCTGGCCGAAGAAGCGCTGCTTGCAACCTTCGAAGCGGGAGGGAGCCGCGGACTTCGCGTTGGAGTTGAGGGTCGCGCCCGTCGCGCCGTCCACGACGCGGGTCGCTTCGAGCGCGGCGATGAGGTTCGCGTGGATGATCGCCCAGGCGTTGGCATAGGCGTCGTAGATCGCGGTCTGAGCGCTCGTCAACTCATGTTCGAGCACGTCATATTCAACGCCGGCGAAGGAAAGCGCGTGGCCCTGGATCGCCGCATCGGCGCGCCAGCCCGGCTCGAGCAGATAATGGACCCTGGCGGCTCTTGAAGGGGATTCGGAAAATTCCAAGATAAAAATATCGCAGGCGCAATTTATGCAATTTAAGAGGAGCAAATTCGCAATTTCCATGAAATTAGCTGCTCGGCACGGCCGTGTGGCGATTGGAACAGATTGCCCGCCCAAGGCGCCGCCGGCGTCCGCGAGGCATGATGGTGCGACGACGAGCAAGTCTCCTCGAAAGCCAAAGAGGGACATGCTGGAGCCGGCATGCCCAGCAAGGCGATCTTTAAGGCAGCTGAGCCTGCGGTCCTGACGCTGCGCGAGGCCGCAGCGCTTCTCGGGCTCCATCCCAACACCGTCCGCTCGCATGTGACCCGCGGCCTGCTGCCCGGAGTAAAGGTGGGCAGGGATTGGCACTTCCTTGAGAGCGATCTTGCTGCCTGGATTCGGTCGCCATATCCTGACGCCGCACGGGTGCAGCTGGGTGCCTTGGAAAAGGAGGCAATATGGCACTCTATCGACGTGCAGGAATCTACTACATCAAGCTCACGAGCCCGGACGGATACCTCATCAGACGCTCTGCCCGAACGACGGACCGCCGCAAGGCGCAGGAATATCACGACCGGCTGAAGGCCGATCTGTGGGACCTTGCCTATCTCAAGAAGAAGCCCAGGCGGACCTGGGACGAAGCGGCGTTGAGGTGGCTCCAGGAGAAGGCGCACAAGAAGTCCTATCGCGACGATGTGAGCCGGATCCGCTGGTTCACGGTCCGCCTTCGCGGCAAGACCCTCGACCAGATCAGCAGGGACCGTGTCGACGAACTGATCTCGAGGGGCCTTTCGCGCCGTTCCGACCGGACGAAGGACCTCTATGTGGCGCTCATCCGCGCGATCTTCAGGAAGGCGATGCGCGAGTGGGAGTGGATCGAGACCATGCCTGCCTTCAAGACCTATTCCAGGGGCGGGCAGGTGAGGGTGCGCTATCTCACCCACGCCCAGGCGGAGAAGCTTCTTGGCTGTCTTCCGGAGCACCAGCGCGAGGTAGTGCTGTTCGCCCTGGCGACGGGCCTGAGGCAGCGCAATGTCCTCGATCTCACCTGGGACCGGGTGGATCTCGATCGGCGTATTGCAACGATCGAGGCCGCCGACACCAAGAACGGCAACCCGCTTGGTGTTCCGCTCAACGAGGCCGCGGTCGCGGTCCTGGGGCGCCAGAAGGGCCGGCATGCCAGCCATGTGTTCACGTACAGGGGCAGGCCCCTGAGGAGCGCGAACACGCGGACCTGGCGCAAGGCCTTGAAGGCGTGCGGGATCGGGAATTTCCGCTGGCATGATCTGAGGCACACCTGGGCCACGTGGCTTCGGCAGGCGGATGTCCCGACCTGGGTGCTTCAGGAGCTTGGGGGCTGGAAGAGCGAGACGATGGTTCGGCGCTATGCGCACATCAGCGTGAAGCATCTCCAGCCCTATGCCGACCAGCTGATTATGCCGGACACAGCGGCAGAATCGGCCAAGTCCCTGGAAGGGCTTGGAAAGCCTGGGCACAAAAGTGGACACGGTTCGGACCGTCCCAGATTCGAACTGGTCGTAAGTAACTGAGTTAAGTCATTGGAATGCAAGTGGTGGACGCACTAGGGCTCGAACCTAGGACCCGCTGATTAAGAGTCAGCTGCTCTACCAACTGAGCTATGCGTCCACACCGATTGCGAAAGGCGCCGAAGCGACTTTTGCCGCCAAGCGCGGCGCGCCGGTAGCATGAGCTTAGGTGGTGCGCAACCGGCGATGCTTCAAGCCGGAACCCGAAGCGTCGAAATGCCTCTCCCGGTTCGCTGCTGCCGCTCCAGCGACATCAATAGCCCGATACACAGCATGACGGTCATGACCGCCGAACCGCCATAGCTTACCAGCGGAAGTGGAACACCCACTACGGGGGCGAGACCCATCACCATCATCAGGTTTATGGCGACATAGAAGAAGATCGTCGCGGTCAGTCCGGCGGCGGTCAGCTGCGCGAAGCGAGTCTTCGCATTGACGCTGACCTTCATGCCCCACCGGATAACGAGGGCGAACGCAAAAATGAGGACCAGGCCCCCCGCGAATCCCCATTCCTCAACCATGGTCGAGAAAACGAAGTCTGTGTGGCCTTCGGGCAAATAGTCCAGATGGCTCTGACTTCCCTGGAGATAGCCTTTGCCGAAAATTCCACCCGAACCGATCGCGATCTTCGATTGGGTAATATGATAGCCGGACCCGAGCGGGTCACTTTCCGGATTGAGGAAGATGAGCACCCGCTTGCGCTGATATTCGTGCATCAGCGAATAAGCGATCGGAGCAGCGAGCGCGATGCCGCCCGCAGCTCCAGCAAACAGCCACCACGGCAGGCCCGCGACGAACATCACGGTCGCCCCGATCAGGATGACCATCAGCGCGGTACCCATGTCCGGCTGCACCAGGATCAGCAGCGCTGGAAGACCGAGCAGCAGAGCCGCCGGCCAGATCGCCCGCCATTTCTTGATGTCCGCGGGAGGAAGGAGTGAATAGAAGCGCGCGAGCATCAGGACGATGGCGGGCTTCATGAACTCGCTCGGCTGAAGCCGTATGGGCCCGATATCCAACCAGCGCTGGGCACCCTTGCCGACGAAGCCGAGCAACTCGACGAGGATCAACATGACCAGCACGACTGCATAGAGCGGGAAGGCGACGTTCTTGATCGATGATTCCTTTATCCACGACATCCCTATCGCGATCGTCAGAAAGACCAGGAAGATCACTGCCTGCTTGAGTGCCCATGGATTCACGGAGCCGCCGGCCGCCGAATATAGGGTGAGCAGGCCGATCACGGCGATCCCCATGATCAGGAACAGCAATCGCCACGGCAGCTTTGCCAGGGGCTGGGGAATGATTGCCGAGGATATCATGTGATGTTGGCTCTGGCAGTCGCCTTGATGGCGGCCAGCTGCCGCTCATTCCGTTCCGCGAGCGTTCCGCCCCACTGTTGTTCCAGTGGCGCAAGGGTGTCCCAGGCTTTTTGCCGGTCGAAGAAATAAGTCATCGTGTCGCGGACGATCGGTGCGGCCGCCGAGGCGCCGAAGCCGCCATGTTCGATGATGCAGCCGATAGCGTAACGTGGCTTGTCCGCCGGAGCGAAGGCGATGAACAGCGCGTGATCGCGCAATGTCCAATTCGACTGGTGACCGCGCTCGCCAAGGCGAAAAACCTGCGCAGTCCCGGTCTTTCCGGCCATCTGGATTCCGTCGAGCGGCAATTTGGATGCGACGGCCGTTCCATGGTCATTGACGACCGAAGTCATCGCTTTGCGCACGAACTCCAGATGTTTGGGATCGATGTCCAGGGCGGGGATGGGCCTGGGAGATGCGCCCAGCAGCAGCCGCGGCTGGATCAGTTTTCCCGAAGCGATTCGTCCCGGCATAACGGCCAGCTGGAGCGGATTGATGAGGACATAACCCTGGCCGATCGACGTGTTCGCCGAATCATACCCCTGCCATTGACGGTGATACTTGGCCTCCAGCCATTTCGGGCTGGGCATGGTGCCGTACCGCTGCGTGGCCAGCGGCAGGTCGAACTCCTGGCCATAGCCGAGATAGTTCACCATCTCTGTCGTCTGCTCCGGATCGGTCCGCAGTCCCGTCGCCCAGAAATAGGTGTTGCAGCTCCGCTCGATGGCAGAGTGCAAATCCATTGAACCGTGAGCCGCGTCGCAGCGGAAATAGCGATTCCCGATCTGATACCCGCCCGGGCAATAGACCCGGTGGCTCGGATCGACGCCCAGCTTGAGGAAGGCGAGCGCCATCGCCGGCTTGATCGTCGATCCCGACGGATAAAGCCCCTGTGCGACCTTGTTCAACAGCGGGAGGTGGTCGTTCTCCGACAGCATTTTCCACTCGGTCCGCCCGATTCCGCGGCTGAAGCTGTTCGGATCGAAAGCGGGCATGGAAATGAAGGCGAGGATATCGCCGCTCTCGACGTCCAGGGCGACGAGCGCGCCCGATTCTTCGCCCATTCGTCTTGCGGCATATTCCTGAAGGCCGGCATCGATCGTCAGCTGGACGGTCTGACCGCTCCGGTCCGGCTTTGGATCGAGCTCCTTGACCAGCCTGCCGTTGGCGGTGACCTCGATTCGCTGGCCGCCGGGCGTGCCCCGGAGATATGGCTCGAGAGTCTTTTCCAGACCCTGCTTTCCAATTTTGAACCCTGGCGTAAGGAAGAGGGGGTCCTTGGTCTTCTCATAATCCTCCGCCGACGGCGTGCCGACGTAACCGACCAGATGCGCGACTGCCGGGCCGGTCGGATAATAGCGAGAGAAGCCGCGCGTCGCCTGCACCCCCGGAAGCTCGGGGAGGCGCACCGTCACGGCTGCATAGTCGTCGTAAGAGACGCTCTCCGCGACCTGGACGGGCTGGAACCCGCGCCCCTGCTTCAGGTCCTTCACGATACGGTCGAGATCGTCCGCGTCGAGCTTGAGGAGCTGTGCGAGCAGCTTCAGCGTTTGTTCGGGATTTTCAAGCTGCTGCGGGATGATGTCGATCCGGAAATCGCTCCGGTTGATGGCGATCGGTTTGTTATAGCGATCGACGAGCCAGCCGCGCCGTGGAGGAACCACGATGAGCTGCACGCGATTGTTCTCGCTCATCAGCTGATATTTGTCGTTTTCCGCGACCGCCAGCCACCCAAGGCGTCCGACGAGCGCCGCACCGACAGCCGCCTGCGCTCCGCCGAACAACACCATGCGCCGCGAAAAGGACAGCGACTGATGAACAGAAGTGAAGGGCTGATGCTTCACTGTCTTCCGAGTCTCCAGAGATCGAGCCGGCCAACCGCCCACGCCGCAACGGGAAAGGCCGCTATCGAAATCAATATAGGAGCGAACATGAATGAAAACGGCACGGGCGCACTCATCCACGCCGAAACCTGCCATTGGGCGGCTTCATGGAACAGGATCAGTAACGAGGCGAGCGCCCACTCGATCCAGTAATCGCGCCAGATGGTGCGGCGGTCGAGCAGGTCGAGCGCAAGCATCGAAGCCGTCCAGACGCTGACCGAAAAGCCGATGGGGTATCCGCCGATGAGGTCGTTCAAGAGCCCGAGCGGCGCCGCCCACCAGCTCGGCCAGACGTCTCCGCGAAGGAGGCGCCAGGCGATGAGGATGAGGAAGCCGAAATCGGGAAACCAGCCGGTTTGAGCGACGATCGGCAGCGTCGAAAGTAGGATCGCGACAATCACGGAAGCGGCCGGAACGATCTCTGCGCCTGGCACCGGTCCTTTTCCGATCTTCCGCTTCGTTGCGAGCGCCGAACGGACCATCAGGGCAGCTCCCGGTCCTTCTCGGTGAGCGGCGCCATTGCTTCCGGCTCGAAGGGCTGTTGAGCGATCGCGAAGCTGACCGCGCCCGGCTCGGCGAAGGGAAGGGCGATCGCATTGTCACCGTCGAGACGCGACACTCGGGCGATCGGAACGAGCGGCGGATACAGCCCACCGGTGCCGGAGGTGATGATGAGATCGCCGGGCTTGAACGGATTGCGGCCAACCTCGAGGGGCTTGACCTCGATTGAACCGTCGCCCCGGCCCTGCGCGATAACGGCCTGACCGGTGCGAAGGAGCCGTGCCGGGACAATACTCGCCCGGTCGGAGATGAGGAGGATCCGCGAGGCGAAACTTCCTGCATCGACGACGCGGCCGATCAGGCCTTGTCGAGCACGGACGGGCATTCCGATCCGAACTCCGTCGTCGGTCCCCGCCGACAGAATGGCGAAACGCCGGGGACTCTGGAAGGACGAGCCGACGAGCCGGCCAGCTGCGACCGCGGTCGGGGTCTCCTCGCGAAGCTTGAGCGCGGCCTTGAGCTGGGCATTCTCTTGCCGGATCGCGCGGGCGGTGATCAGCTGCTCGCGCATGAAGTCGCGCTCGCGCCTCAGATCACCATTCTGTCGGGCCGCATCCCAATAATCGCCGGCGCCGGACGCTAGCCCTCCAACCGTCGCGCCGACGGCGTGCAACCCTTCGGTGATCGGTGCGGTCGCGTCGAGCGCAAGCCCCTTCATGCTCTTGAAGCTTTCCGGTGCCGCGATCGAGAAGGCGAGCAGGACTAGCCCGATGGCAAGGCCGGCGATCGCGGCAATGAAGCTGAAGAACAGCCCGTATTGCGCGCGTCTCGACCAGCCTGGGCGCGGTCCCGACGGCGCCGCCACCCCCGGCTACCCGCCTAGGCCGTTTGAAGGACGCCGCGGAACTGCTCTTCCTCGAGCGCTCGGCCGGTGCCCAGGGCAACGCAGGTGAGCGGATCCTCGGCGACGGTCACCGGAAGTCCGGTTTCGTCCCGAAGTACTTCATCGAGCCCTTGCAGCAGTGCACCGCCGCCGGTCAGGACGATCCCCTGGTCGCAGATGTCCGCCGCGAGCTCGGGCGCGGTATTCTCAAGCGCGATCCGGACACCCTCGACGATGGTCCCGACCGGCTCCGACAGCGCCTCTGCGATCTGGCCCTGGTTGATCGAGATTTCCTTCGGGACGCCATTCACCAGGTCGCGGCCCTTGATATGGACGGTCTTGCCGATCCCATCCGTCGGCGGCTTTGCAATCCCGACTTCCTTCTTGATCCGCTCGGCCGTGGCTTCGCCGATCAGGAGATTGTGGTTGCGACGGACGTAGGAGCTGATCGCTTCGTCCATCTTGTCGCCGCCGACACGCACGGACGTGGTGTAGGCGAGGCCACGAAGCGACAGGACGGCTACCTCCGTCGTCCCGCCGCCGATATCCACGACCATCGATCCGATCGGTTCCGTAACCGGCATGTCGGCGCCGATCGCGGCGGCCATTGGCTCCTCAATCAGATAGACTGCGCTGGCGCCGGCGTTCGACGCCGCGTCGCGGATTGCGCGGCGCTCGACCGAAGTCGATCCGGATGGGACACAAATCACGATTTCCGGGAAGCGCCAGGCGCGCATCTTTCCGCCGTGCACCTTGTGGATGAAGTGCTTGATCATCTGCTCGGCGACGTCGATGTCGGCGATGACACCGTCGCGCAGCGGGCGGATCGCCTCGATCTGGTCGGGGGTCTTGCCCATCATCAGCTTGGCGTCGTCGCCGACGGCCTTCACGCGCTTGACGCCATTGACGGTCTCGATGGCGACCACCGAAGGCTCGTTAAGAACGATTCCCCTGCCGCGGACATAGACCAAGGTATTGGCCGTCCCGAGGTCTATCGCCATGTCGTGCGACATCCATTTGAACCAGCGTGTCCAGAACATTCTCGGCTATCTCTCCGCCTGCCCGGCGACCGGACACTCCCCCCGGCCACATCGTTGAAAATTAAACGCTTCCCATTGAATGCGAACTGAATTTCGTGGTTCAAATCTGCGCTTCGCGGGACGGTTCGGATTGGGCTAGAGCTATGGACATGTCAATAAGAAGACTGCCCTCCGAGCTGGTCGACCGGATTGCTGCGGGCGAGGTCGTCGAACGACCGGCGAGCGCACTCAAGGAACTGGTCGAAAACGCGCTCGATGCGGGCGCGAAAAGCGTCACCGTTCGGCTGTCGGGCGGCGGGATCGGCCTCATCGAAGTTGTCGACGACGGGATCGGCATGGCACCGCCCGACATGGCGCTCGCGCTGGAGCGGCATGCCACCTCGAAGCTGCCCGAGGACAGCATCGACCGGGTCACAAGCTTCGGCTTCCGGGGAGAAGCTCTGCCTTCGATCGCCAGCGTCTCGCGCCTGACGCTCGAAAGCCGGGAGCGAGGTGCCGACGGATGGCGCATCGAGATCGATCACGGCTGCAAAGTTGCCGAGGCACCCGCGGCACTTCCGCCCGGAACGCGGGTGCGGATCGAAGAACTGTTCGAAAAAGTGCCGGCGCGACGCAAATTCCTGCGTTCTCCGCGTGCTGAATATGCGGCAAGTCTCGACGTCGTGAAGCGCCTGGCGATGGCACGACCGGATGTCGCCTTCACATTGGAGCACGACGGACGGCGGATCCTGTCGCTTCAACCTTCTACCGCCCCGTCGCGGGTGGCCGCTTTGCTCGCGGCCGAGTTGGAGAAGCATGGTGTGGGGATCGATTGCGCCCGCGACGGCCTCGGCCTCACTGGAGTTGTGAGTCTTCCGACTTTCAACCGCGGGGTTGCCGACCAGCAATACCTGTTCGTCAATTCGCGGCCAGTGAAGGATCGACTGCTCGTCGGCGCTCTTCGCGCGGCGTATCGGGATCTCATCGCCCGTGACCGGCATCCGATCGCAGCCCTGTTCCTCGAGATACCGCTCGACGAGGTTGACGTGAACGTCCACCCGGCAAAAACGGAGGTGCGCTTCCGCGACGCGGCAGCCGTTCGCTCGCTGATCATTGGCGGGATCCGATCCGCGCTGGACGTCGAATCCCACCGGAGCGCCGCCCGCGAGCAGGCGGCGGCGCCGGTGCAATGGACGACGAGCGAGGACCGTCATCCCCGCGAAAGCGGGAATCCAGCTACCTTTACAGAGAGCGGGACCTCCGCTCTCGCGGGGGTGACGAGTTACGGGGTACGAGAAGAGCGCGCGCTGTTCACCGGAATCCGCGTTGAACCCTCCGGGCGCGCCGAGCCAGCGACCGAGCCGGTTCAATCCTTTCCTCTTGGCGTCGCTCGGGGACAGGTGGCTGCAACCTACATCGTCGCCGAAGCCGAGGACGGGCTGGTGATCGTCGACCAGCACGCTGCTCACGAACGGCTGGTGCTCGAACGCCTGCGCGCGGCGCGAAGCGGAGGCACCGTTCCGCGCCAGGACCTTCTCATCCCCGAAGTGGTCGAGCTTGACGAGCCCGACTGCGACCGGCTCGAAGGCGCCTTCGCCCAGCTCGCCGATCTCGGCCTTGAGCTGGAGCGGTTCGGGCCGACCTCTATCCTCGTCCGCTCCGTCCCGGCGGCGCTTCGTGGCCCCGACGTCGACAAGCTCCTCGCCGACCTCGCCGGCGAGATCGCGGAGCTTGGGTCCGCGCTGTCGCTGCAGGAGCGGCTGGACCATGTCGAGGCGACGATCGCCTGCCACGGATCCGTGAGGGCCGGACGTGTACTTTCGGTCGCTGAGATGAACGCGCTGCTCCGCGAGATGGAGGTGACGCCGCGCTCGGGGCAGTGCAATCACGGACGCCCGACCTGGGTGAAGCTGGCGCATTCAGACATCGAGAAGCTGTTCGGGCGGAAGTGAAAGGTGCAAAGCGCGCACGATGGATATCGAACGAATCACGGTCGGTGACGACCCACCCGAAAATATCAACGTCATCATCGAGGTTCCGGTCGGCGGCGAGCCGGTGAAATATGAGTTCGACAAGACATCCGGGGCGCTATTCGTCGATCGCATCCTCCACACCCCGATGCGATACCCGGCGAACTATGGCTTTATCCCGCACACGCTCTCGCCCGACGGCGATCCGCTCGATGCATTGGTCATCGCCCGAACGCCGTTCATTCCCGGCTGCATCGTCCGCGCCCGCCCGATCGGCGTCCTGAAGCTGGAGGATGAGCATGGGGGGGACGAGAAGCTCATTTGCGTTCCTCTCGATACGACCTTCCCCTACTATTCCGACGTGGGGGAGCGGCATGATCTGCCGTCGATCGTGCTCCAACAGATCGAGCATTTCTTCAAACATTACAAAGATTTGGAAGCCGAAAAGTGGGTTCGTATTGGCGAATGGGGAGACGCCGCCGAGGCAAAGCAGATCCTGGTCGAGGCGATCGAACGGGCGGCCACGGAAGGCTGAACAGCTACGGCGGAGCGAACCGTTGCAGCGTTGGAACGACGCGACTCTAACGCTCTAATCTGCTAGTACGGCGATCCAGGAGGAGTAGGTCATGGAAGTTCAGAACGGCGGCAATGATCGCGAATATTACGCGCAGCGCGCGGCCGAGGAGCTGGAGCTTGCCCAATCTGCGACCGATGAAGATGCGGCAGCCGCGCATCGTAAGCTCCAGCGTGCGTATCTCGAAAAGGCCTCCACCGGCGATCGAGCAGCGCCTGTCGCGGACGAGATCGGCTAGTCGGCCGACAATTTCCTGAGGCGCTGATAGACCTGCTCGATTGGTTGGCTCCGAGCCGATTCCCGGGCTCGCCTGAGGTCCGGATAGCCGCTTTCGGCTTCATTCCTTAACGCCCGCGCGAACTCTCCCGAGCGAACGGATTCGAGTAGAACGGCCATGCGGCCGCGAATCTCCGGTCCGATGATCGCCGGTCCGCCGAGGACCGCACCGAGTTCGGCGGTGTTGGAGATCGCCTCGCGCATGCCGGCGATGCCGCGCGCGTCGATCAGCTCCGCGATCAGCTTCAGCTCGCCGACGCATTCGAGGTAGGCGACCTCCGGCGAAATACCGGCCTCGACCAGTGTTTCGAACCCGGCACGCAGAAGCTCAGGCACGCCACCCCAGACGACGGCATTTTCGTTGAACAGGTCGGCGACGGCCTCTTCCTCGAAGCTCGACGTGATCAGTCCCGCGCGTGCGCAGCCGATAGCGCGGCCATAGGCGAGGGCGATATCCTGCGCCTTCCCGGTCGCATTTTGCGCGACCGCCCAAAGCGCGACCATTCCTTTGCCTTCGCAGTACCGTGAACGGAGCGCGGTTCCGGGCCCCTTGGGCGCAACCAGGTAAACGTCGAGGTCGTCTCGCGCTTGCACAAGACCGAAATGAACGACGAGGCCATGGCTAAAGCCGAGCGCGGCCCCGTCGCGCAATTGCGGTTCGATTTCGCGGTAGAGGTCGCCGAGGATTTCATCCGGGGCAAGCAGCATCACGACGTCTGCGGAGCGGACGGCATCGTCGAGCAAGGCGACGTCGAGGCCGGCCGCCTCGGCCTCCATTGCGCTGCCGGACCCGCCGCGGAGTCCGACCACGACGTCGATGCCGCTGTCCTTCAGGTTCAGCGCCTGCGCCCGGCCCTGGTTGCCGTAGCCGAGAATTGCAACGCGCTTGTCCACCAGGGGCGCGGGATCGATGGCCTTCTCGAGGATCAATTCCATGCCCGCCGCCTACGCGCTCGGCTCGATCAGGGCCAGAGCTTCGGCCATCGTGCCGTCACCCAGGGGCCAGGGGAAACGCGGCCATTCGACCGGAGGCTGGCGGGCGAACCAGGTGTACTGCCGCTTCGCATAGTTGCGGGTAGCCTGCTGGCCCCGGCGGATCATTTCTTCCCGGTCGATCGCACCGGCAAGGAACGCCGCGATTTCACGCACGCCGATGGCGCGCATTACGGGCAGCGACGGCTTCAGCTCACGGGTGAGCAGGCTGCTCACCTCCTCGACCGCGCCAGCTTCGATCATTTTTCCGAACCGGGCATTGCAGCGCTCGTACAGCCAATCGCGCGGCGGCAGCAGGACCACGGGCTTGAGCCTGATTTCGTCGGCCATTCCTCCCTGGCGCTGCGACTGCCAGTAGGTCAGCGTGCGGCCGGTGGAGAGAAGGACTTCTAGTGTCCGGGCGATACGGCTGGTGTCGGCTGGATGGAGCCGTGCCGCTCCCTCCGGGTCGAGCGTCTCCAGTTCGGCTCGGTTCTGATCGACGGTCTGCTCGCGCACGCGCTCGCGCACGGACGTTTCAATCGGCGGGACCGGCGCGATTCCTTCGATGAGGGTGCGGAGATAGAGGCCGGTTCCTCCGACCAGGATCGGCAAACGTCCGGATGCGTGGATGTCTGTGATTTCGGCCTTTGCAAGCTCTGCCCAGTCGGCGGCGGAGCACGGCTCCGCGCCATCGCGGATTGCGTAGAGCCGATGTTCCGCGCCCGCTCGCTCTTCCGCGCTCGGCGCTGCGCTCAGGATCGGCAGGTCGCGATAAATCTGCGCACTGTCGGCGTTGACAATGACTCCGCCCGTCCTCTCGGCGAGCGCAAGCGCAAGCATCGACTTGCCGCTTGCCGTCGGTCCCGCGATTAAGGCGACCATGTTCATTGCAACGTTGATAGCAGCGGGACGGCTCGATGACAGGCTCGTGGACCGGGCGCTGGGGATGCTCCGTGAAGTCGACCCGAACGCGAAGTTCGGCGCCTGGATCGACGAGGGCGATGCCGTCGACCTTTTCGTGACTGGCGATGTCGCGCCCATTCGCTGGGCTCTCGAATCGCTGCCGGATGTCGACGTGATCGTTCAGGCTCCGGAGCCGCGCTTCCGCAAGCTGCTCGTGGCCGACATGGATTCGACGATTATCGGGCAGGAATGCATCGACGAGCTTGCGGATTTTGCCGGCCTGAGAAGCGAGGTTGCCGACATCACCGAGCGGGCGATGCAGGGCAAGCTCGATTTCAAGGCTGCCCTTCGCGAGCGCGTCGCGCTTCTATCCGGGCTTGGGGAGGATGCAATCGCGCTCTGCCTCGCCGAACGAGTCGTTCCGAACCCCGGCGCGGCGACATTGGTCCGGACGATGCGCGTTGGCGGGGCCCGGTCGCTGCTGGTCTCGGGCGGCTTCCTGTCGTTTGCCGAGCCGGTCGCAAAGATGATGGGGTTCGATCAGGTCCGGGCCAACCGACTCTTGTTCGACGGCACCCGGCTCAGCGGGCAAGTTGAAGATCCGATCATCGATGCGCAGGCCAAGCTGGATGCGTTGACCGAAGCTCGTGGCGAACTCGGGCTCGGGCCCGAGCAGGTGCTAGCGGTCGGAGACGGCGCCAACGATCGGCTTATGGTCGCGGAAGCGGGCCTCGGAATCGCTTACCGCGGCAAACCGGCACTCTCCGAGGTCGCCGATGCGCGGATTGAGTACCACGGGCTCGACGCGTTGCTCTGGGCGCAGGGAATCCGCAAGAAGGAATGGGTTCGCGACTGACCGTCAGTTCCCCTCGACCGGGAAGCATGGCTGGCCCTTCAGGGATGCGCAGGCAGACGCGGCGGCCGCACGTGTAGCAAACCCACGCACCTGAAGCCGGGTGACGCTCCCGGCTGGCACATAAACTGGCGGGTGTCCGGAGATCGCGGAAGAGCCTGACAATTTGCGGTACAAGTCTTCAGCCGACGAGCGTTTCGAGAAAGCGCCAAGCTGGATCCGCCACTTGCCTGGCGAGGCAGCCGACGCCGGCTTCGCAGCGACCGGCGCAGCCTTGGGCGCCTGGGGCTGGTCCGGGGCAGACGTCGTGGCGGCGGTCTTGGCGGGTGGCTTCGCGGCCGCCTTCGATGTTTTCGCGCCGGGGCCGGGCCGCTCCGCCGACTGCTGCAGGGCGATCTCCACGCCTCTCCGACGAACTTCCACGGGAAGAAGACCGTCCATGTCGCTCAAGGTGCTTTTCGCGGGCTCCAGACCCTGCGCCGCGGCACGACTCACATAGGCATAGGCCATCAGCGGATCGCTACGGACGCTATCGCCGTTGTAGAGAGCCGTTCCGTAAACCAGCATTGCCCTCGGCTCGCCGCGCTCCGCAGCCTTCTTCAGCCACTGAATTCCACCCGCATGATCGCCGCTGTCGAAGAGAAGAAGACCGAGCGTGGTTTCCGCATCGAGATGTCCCGCGCGGGCCGCCTTTTCGAGCCAGGTCTTCGCAGCGGAGAGATCGACACCGACTCCGCGCCCCAACCGATAGGCCTGCCCGAGGTTAAACGCGGCGTCGGCATCGCCCTTTGCGGCGAGAGGCCGCCAGATGGCGACAGCCTGCGCGTAATCGGATCTCTGCCACGCCTGGATCCCGTCACGGACCGATTTTGCCTGCATCGCCGCCGCAGGCGCCGCTCCGGTCAGGATCAGCGCCGCTAACAAGCTGAATCGAATAGAGTTCATGCCCGCCCGTCTCCTCACCCCAGCCTAGCTATCTTCGCCGCACGGGCAACAGGGTCGTGACGACATTAACCAGATTTTAGAGCCTTGGGTGTCACTCCGGCGACGATCGATCGAACTAGGGCAGGGGAAAACATGCGCGTTCTCGCAATGGCATCGCAGAAGGGCGGATCGGGGAAGACCACTCTTTCCGGTCATCTTGCGGTGCAGGCTCAGCTAGCGGGCGCTGGTCCCGTCTGCTTGATCGACATCGACCCCCAGGGCAGCCTTGCCGACTGGTGGAACGAGCGCGAGGCGGACATGCCGGCCTTTGCGCAGACCACGGTCGCTCGCCTTGCTTCCGACCTCGAAGTGCTCCGCCAGCAGGGCTTCCGCCTTGCCGTGATCGACACTCCTCCGGCGATCACGATGGCAATCCAGAGCGTCATCGCGGTTGCCGAGCTGATCGTCATTCCGACCCGGCCGAGCCCGCATGACCTTCGCGCGGTCGGCGCCACCGTCGATCTTTGCGATCGCGCCGGAAAGCCTTTGATCTTCGTCGTCAACGCGGCAACGCCCAAGGCCAAGATCACCTACGAAGCGGCAGTTGCTCTTTCCCAGCATGGCACCGTCGCTCCGGTAACGGTTCATCACCGCACGGATTTCGCAGCCTCGATGATCGACGGCCGCACGGTGATGGAAATTGATCCGAACGGCCGCTCGGCCGCCGAAGTCGTCGAGCTTTGGGAATATATCTCCGACCGGCTCGAAAAGAATTTCCGACGGACGGTCTTCGCTGCTCCGAACGCCGCGCCAGGAATCAGCGCGGCCAGTCCGCGTCCCGTTGGTGGCTTCGGCCGCCGCGTTGTCGGCCAGTAACGGGGGACGGAGTGAACACCGAACCCAAGCCTTTCGCTTCCCTCTCTTCCGGTCTCCTCGCCCGAAAGGGCGCGGCGCGCCCAGCCATGCGCCCACAGGGCTTCGGCCAGGTCGGCGCCGGTCTCGAAGATCTCGGCTGGAACGACATGGGATTCGAGCCGCCGAAGCCTGCGCACGCGCCGCAGTTCGACTCCGAGCATGATGCCTTCGGCGAAGTGATCCCGGCACACCCCCACAACCTCGCCGGCCTAACGCCGGTGGAATCGCCGGTTCACAATCAGCAGGCGGAGATTGCCGGGCGCTTGTCGGCCTATTCGCCGGACGAATCGAGCGAAGAAGAAATCGACGACACCGCCGAACTCTACGATCCCGAAGCCGAGGAGGCTGAGGAGGTCTGCGCGGAGCCGGAAGCAGAACAAGTCGATCTGCCGGTCGTGAACCCGGAACCGGCGTTCATCGCGAGAGCCGCTCCCGCGCCAGCGCCTCGGCGCCAGCGCCGACCCCGCGCCATGGCTGGCAGCAAGGGCAAGGCGGCTTTCACTTTGCGTCTCGATCCCGAGCGTCACCTGAAGCTCAGGCTGGCCTGCGCCGTCGACGGTCGCTCGGCACAGATCCTCGTCACGCAGGCGCTCGACAAATTGCTCGCCGACATGCCGGAGCTCGATGTTCTGGCAACGAAGGCGAAACGGAAGGGGTAAGAATATGAGCCGCCCGAAGCGTCTTGGATCCGCAATCTCTTCACTCGCGATCGCCGCGATGCTGACCGGCTGTGCGGTTGGGCAGGACAGCCGCCAGGCATTTGCTGCGAAAGCCGGACCGTCGAACCTCGGCCTTGCCCTGCAGGCGCAAGCTTCGCTGAGTTCCGGCGCGTTCGTTCAGGCTGTGGATCTCGCGGAGCAGGCGGTCGCCGCCAAGCCGGAGGATTCCGGGCTTCGCGCGCTTCTCGGCAATTCGTATTTCGCCGCGGGTCGCTTTGCCTCCGCCGAGCAGGCCTACCGCGATTCGCTAACTCTAATGCCGGCGCAGCCGAATCTGGTGCTGAAGCTGGCGCTAGTCGAAATTGCGCAGGGCAGGGATGCAGACGCGCTCGCGGCCCTCGAAGCGGCCCGGACCGCGCTCGATCCCGCCGACTACGGCCTCGCGGTCGCTCTTGCAGGTCATGCCGACGAAGCGGTCGATGTCCTGAACCAGGCTGCTCGCGCACCCGGCGCCGACGCCCGGGTCCGCCAGAATCTGGCGCTGGCCTATGGCCTGTCGGGCGATTGGACGATGGCCAAGACCATTGCTGCCCAGGACGTTCCGGCGGAGCAACTCGACGCGCGCGTCCAGCAGTGGATGGCGGTCGCAACTCCGGCCCGTCCGTCCGATCAGGTGGCGATGCTTACCGGCGTTCATCCGTCGGTCGATCCAGGGCAGCCGCAGCGGCTCGCGCTGAATAGCTCGCCGGCGGGCACGCGTCTTGCCGAGTTGCTTCCCAAGACCGCGCCGTCGCCGGTTCAGCCGAAACCGGTCGTTGCGATTCCGGCCAGTCCGCCGCCGGCGTTCCCCGAGCCGGCGCCCGCCGTCGTCGCCGAGGCGGCACGCTCGCTCTTGACGCCGCCGCAAACGCCGAAGGCCGATGTCGAGCAGCCGGAAGCCCCGGTTGTCGAGGCCGTAGCCTCGAAACCCGTCCCACAGGCCCCGACCCGTTTCGACACGCCGGTCCAGCCGGCCAAATATGTGGCGATCAGCGACACCGTTCGCCGCGCCGCCGATGAGGCCCGCAAATCGAACGGCCGGTCCAACTCTGTGGTTCAGCTCGGCGCCTACAGCGCGCCGGAGCAGGTGTCGGTGGCCTGGAACAAGCTGACGAAGCGCTATCCCGCGCTTGCCAGCTACACTCCGATGCGCGCGCGCTTCAGCGGCGCCAAGGGAACCTTCTGGCGGCTGTCCATCAGGGGCTTCGGCAACCAGCAGGAAGCGATCGCTCGTTGCGAACAGCTCCAGAGCCGCGGGGGCAAATGCTTCGTCCGCCGTGTCGCCGGCGATGCCCCGGTGGAATTCGCCTCGCGCTAGGTCAGCGCCAGGTCGAGGCAGGCCATCCGGACTGCCACTCCATATTCGACCTGGAGGGTAATCAGCGAACGCTTCTGATCGTCCGCGATCCAGCTTTCGATTTCCACGCCCCGGTTCATCGGACCCGGGTGCATCACTACCGCGTTCGGCGCCGCCTTGGCCAGGCGGTCCGCCGTTAACCCGTATCGTCGGAGATATTCGCCGGGCGCGTCGCCCAGGTCCTCCTCGAGCCGCTCCCGCTGGACCCGGAGCATCATCACTACTTCCGCGCCTTCGATAGCTTCGTCGACCGAAAGCGCGTCCTGCGGCACCAGCACCTGCGGTCCGCCCAGTCGCACTGTCGCGCCGAGCCTCGACAACAGCTTCATGTTCGAGTGGGCGACGCGGCTGTGCGCGATATCGCCACAGATCGCGACCTTCAGGCCCTGGATCTGCGCAAAGTGCGCCCGGATGGTTGCAGCGTCGAGCAGCGCCTGCGTCGGATGCTCATTGGTGCCGTCCCCGGCGTTGATGACCGGGCAGTCCATGATCGCGGCGACCCGCTCGGCAGTCCCGTTCTCGCTGTTCCTGATGACGAGAACATCCGGCCGCATCGCATTCAGCGTCCGCGCCGTGTCCTCCAGAGTTTCGCCCTTCTTCACGGAGGAATGCTCAACCGGAAGCGTAACGACGCTCGCGCCGAGGCGGTGCGCTGCGGTCGAAAACGACATCAGGGTTCGCGTCGAATTTTCGTAAAAGATGTTGAAGACGATCTTGCCGCTGAGGCGCTCATGCGTCCGGCCGGACCGATTGTCCGCGACGAATCGATCGGCGCGATCGAGGATTCCCGCGATCTGCGCGTCGGTCAGGTCATCGATCGAAATCAGGTCCACGAAACCCTCGCTTATTCCGGCGCCGAAAGATTTGCCAGTGCGTCGATCGCGCCCTGGAGGATATGCGCAGCGGCGAGGGCATCCACCTTCTCGGCGCGTTTGGCGCGGCTGACGTCGGCCTCGATCATTGCTCGCTCGACCGCCTGCGTCGACCAGCGCTCGTCCCACAAAAGGATCGGAAGCTCCAGCGCCGAAAGGTTGCGGGCGAAGGCGCGAACCGACTGGGTGCGAGGGCTGTCGGTCCCGTCCATGCTGAGCGGAAGCCCGATGACGAGGCCGAGGACATGCTCGCGGGCGATGAACGCTTGCAGCGCCTCGAGGTCCCTGGTGAACTTGGTCCGCCGGATCGTCTCGGCGGGGCCGGCGAAATTCCAGCCGGCGTCGCAGACGGCGAGGCCGATCGTCTTGGTTCCAACATCGAGGCCGGCGAGCTTGCCGCCATTGGGGACGGCCGCGGCGAATTCGGAGGTGTCGGCGGTCAGCGCTGCCATGCCGCGAGCCTCCGCTCCGCATCATTCCGGATCGCGCCCCAGAAAAGGGCGTAATCGTAGACGTGGTAGTTATTGCCCGGCAGCACGAACGGCCCGAGGGGTGGCACGTCGCCATCGACGATCAGCAGTCCACCGTTGCAATGCGCGCCAACAGCTTTCCGCGCCAGCGATGCGGTCGTGAAGTCGGAGCTGGGAAGGAGCGTTCCGGGATTGGCCGACGCCGGCGCCGCCCCGTCCGCAGTCCCGGTGATCGGGTTCACGCAAAGTATATTGTCTTTCTTGTGCTCCTGGCCGTTGAATCCTTCGGTCTTCTGCCAATCCTGGAGGATCAGCTGGGGATTGGGCGGATCGCCGAAGGTCATCCAGGAAAGGATGCAGCCGGTCTGGGCTGGGTTCGAGCAGGCTGGAAAGCCGAGCGAGGGGAGATCAGCGCTGGTGTCGATCGGCCAGCCGACGACATAAGCTGCAACGAGCCGGGCTTTCAGATTTGCCCTGTGGTCGCGAAGCAGCCGGATGAGGTGCAACGCGCCCTGGCTGTGGCCCGCGAGGATGATCGGCTGATGAGGCCCCACGCGCTTCAGGAATTCGTCGAACGCCGCAGACACATCGGAATAAGCGAGGTCGAGCGCCTCCTGCGCATCGGTGCTCTTCAAAAGGAACGCACCGTAAGCCGCCTGGCGATAGCGCGGCGCCCACACTTCCCCGGCACCGCTGAAGGCGCTCGCCTGGCTTTGGACGAACAGCTGATCACGCCAGCCGCTGTCCGGTTCGTAGAGAGGTGCGTTCCAGCGGTCGCTCCGAAGATAGGTCGTCGGGTGGATGTAGAAGACCGCCGCATTGCCCGGTGCGTTGCGGGCGACTCCGTCCGGAAGCCAACCGGCGGCGTTGTGCGGAATCTCGGGGCGGGCGATCCACGAATCGGATTTCGTGTAGTCCGGCCCGCTTTGGGGTGCCGGCGCTTCGAAATGGCCTTTGGGGGTGGCCTCCCTGAGGAGCACGCTTCCACCGAACTGGTAGATAGCGAAGGCGCCAGCGACAACGATCAAGGTCAGAATCGTTATCGCGAGAAGGAAGCGTCGGGCCCACATCGATTGCGGCGGTTAGGCGAGGAGCGCGCGGCGGGCAACCGCCGGCAATTGGGGCCTGCCAGCGCCCCATTGCGGGCGGGAGTCGACTGCCGTAGCTTGACGAAGTCGTGAAGTTTACGCGGGCCCGGGACGGGTTGGACTTCCCGTATGACGTGCCTCGCGCAGAAGCTTCGTTTTGAGGGATGCCGACATGGCCGACACCAAGCCCACCGAAGAAGTTGATGTCACAAAGGAATGGCGAGCGACACAGGGACAGAAGTCCACGGCAATGCGCCTCCGTATTTTTGCGGCGATCGCCTGGGTCGTTGCAATTGGCGGCGAGATCGCCGGGATTATCCTGCTCTACAGGCATGCCTTCGACCACGGGAATCTTCCGCTTCTGATCGGCATTCTCGTCGGAATCGCAATCTTTGCGATTGCCGGAAGCCTGATGTGGAAAGCGGCTAACAAGCACGACCCGGCGCGTGAATCCGACACGGCCAGGTTCTTCTTCCAGAACCAGCTCGGCGCGATCATCACCGTGATCGCTTTCCTACCGCTCCTCGTCCTGATCTTCATGGACAAGGACATGGATCCGAAGAACAAGAAGATCGCTGGCGGGATCGGGGCCGTGCTGGCGGTCGGCGCGACACTGATCGGCGTGAGCTGGAACCCGCCGTCGGTCGAGCAGTACACCAAGGACATGAATAGCTGCGCGGCCCAGATCAAGGCCAATCAGCCGACCACGGCTTGTTCGCCCGAGGTCGCCGAGCAGGCGAAAGACATTGCCAGGGATTCCCAGACCGTGGCCGACGCCACGAAGGACGCGGCGCATCCGGGAGGACAGGATGTCGTCTACTGGATCGCTCCGGAGAACGGCGCCAAGAAGTCGGCCACGCCGCACGTGTTCCATATCTGCCAAGGCGTCAGCCCGCTCCGCGGCAAGACCGTGAACAGCGGCTCGGTGACCCAGGCCTACTCGGAGAATGCGACCCGGATCACCAAGCAGATTCCGATGGAGCAAAAGCAGTGCGGGTTCGCGTCCGCGACCTAGGCGTGTTCGAGTTGAGACGCCCGAGCCGGAATTCCGGCACTCCGTTCGATGCGGTAATTGGAAGACCATTGGGGAGTTGAGTTTCGGAACGCGAAAGTGGGTGCCGGAGCTGCCGACGACAAAGGGGAGGGACGTGATGCGGGGATGCGTGGCCGACGCCAAGGAAAGGGGCAGGATCGTGGGCCGACGAGGCGGAGTGTTCATCGCCTGCGGTGTTCTTTTCATTGCGCCGGCGCCCGCCCAGGTTCCGGCCGCTGGCACCTTTACGATGGAGCAGGCGATTTCCTATCCCTTCGTTCCGGAGCTCGACGCCGCGGAACGGGGCGACTCCATCGCGTTCGTTCGCGTGCTCAAGGGTGTTCGCAATGTGTGGGTCGCCGACGGCCCCGCGTTCAAGCCACGGCAGGTGACTCGCTATACGGCAGACGACGGGCAGGAAATCACACAGCTCACCTTCTCGCCGGACGGAAAGCATCTCGTCTACGTACGGGGCGGTGACCATGACGCCAATTGGGAGGCGAAGCTGCAGCCCGATCCGGCATCGACACCGACCGAGCCCAAGGTCACGATCTGGGCCCCGCAGCTTTCGGGCGCGGCCCCACTCAAGGTCGTGGAAGGCGACAGCCCTGCGATCTCGTCGCGTGGTGAGCTCGCTTATATCCAGGACGGTCAGGTGTGGACGGCACCTCTCGGCGGTAAAGCCAAGCCGAAGCGTTTGTTCTTCGACCGGGGCGAGGACCGTTCGCTGACCTGGTCGCCCGACGGTTCGAAAATCGCCTTCGTTTCGGACCGCGACGGCGATCATAGCTTCGTCGGCGTCTATGAGCTCAAGACCGGCACACTCACCTATCTCGCTCCGTCCACCGATTTCGATGGCTATCCGACGTGGTCGCCCGACGGTACACGCATTGCTTTTGCACGCCTTTCCGGCAGAGGCGGCGCGCCCAAGCCACTGCTCAAACAGTCGCCGGAGCCGTTTTCGATCTGGGTGGCGGATGCCGCCAGCGGTCGCGGAACCCGCGTGTGGCAAAGCCCCGACACGCTTCTCGGCTCCTTTCCCGAGACCGCCGGAGAAGTGAACCTGCATTGGGCGGCCGACGACCGGCTCGTCTTCCTCGCCGATCTCGACAATTGGCCGCATCTTTATTCGATTCCCGCCACTGGCGGAGAGCCGCTGCTGCTGACCCCCGGCAATTATATGGTTGAGCACGTTGCGATCAGCCGGGACCGCAAATTCATGATTTTCGACGCGAACACTGGAACGACCAAGGACGACGGCGACCGCCGCCATCTCTTCCGGGTACCGGTCGATGCCGCGGCGCCGGTAGCACTTACGAACGGTACGACGCTGGAATGGGCGCCGGTCGCTGCCAGCCAGTCGCAGGTCGCTTTCATTACCGCTGCCGCCAAGGCCCCGCCTTCGATCTCCGCAATCGGCATCGACGGCGCTGACCGCCGCGATCTCGCGGCGGGCTCTGTGCCCAGCGAATTTCCGGAGGCCCAGCTGATCGTGCCTCGCGCCGTCAGTTTCCCGTCAGCGGACGGATGGACCATCCATGGCCAGTTGTTCGATAATGGCATCGGCACGAAGAAGCCCGCCGTCATCTTCGTCCATGGCGGCCCACCCCGACAGATGCTGCTCGGCTGGCATTACATGGATTATTACAGCAACGGCTACGCGGTGAACCAATATCTCGCCAATCACGGTTATGTGGTTCTGTCCGTGAACTATAGGCTCGGCATCGGTTACGGTCACGCCTTCCATCACCCCGACAACGCCGGTCCGGCCGGAGCGGCCGAATATCAGGACGTCGTCGCAGGAGCGAAATATCTGCGGGCGATGGCGGGGGTCGATCCTGCCAAGATCGGGATCTGGGGAGGCTCCTATGGTGGCTATCTCACGGCCATGGGGCTTGCCCGCAATTCCGACATCTTCAAGTCCGGGGTCGATCTTCACGGAGTGCACGACTGGTCCAGCTTCATCGGGATGCGGATCGAGAAACAGCCGAAGCGCTATGAGAAGGGCGACATGGATGAAGCCATGAAAGTCGCGTTCGAATCCTCGCCAATTGCCTCCATGGACGGCTGGCGCTCACCCGTTCTCCTCATTCAGGGAGACGACGACCGCAATGTGAATTTCGGCCAGACGATCGATCTCGCCCGGCGGCTCGAGGACCGGCACGCCGCATTCGAACAATTCGTCATCCCGAACGAAATCCACGGCTTCCTGCGATGGAATTCGTGGTTGGCGGCAGACTCGAGGACCGCGGAGTTCTTCGCGCGCACCTTACCGCCGCAATAGAAAAGGGCGGCCCGGAGATCCCGGACCGCCCTTCGCGTGACGATCTGTTGAAGGTCTAGCGCTTGGAGAATTGGAAGCTGCGGCGTGCCTTGGCGCGGCCGTACTTCTTGCGCTCGACAACGCGCGGGTCGCGGGTCAGGAACCCGGCCTGCTTGACCGCGGTGCGGAGCGCCGGCTCGTAGCGTGAAAGAGCCTGCGCGATTCCGTGCTTCACGGCGCCCGCCTGGCCCGACAGGCCGCCGCCCTTGACCGTGGCGACGACGTCATACTGGCCCTTGCGGTCGGCGACGTCGAACGGCTGGTTGATCACCAGGCGGAGCGACGGGCGAGCGAAATAGACTTCCTGCTCGCGGCCGTTGACGACAATCTTGCCCGAGCCGGGCTTCAGCCACACGCGGGCGATGGCGTCCTTGCGGCGTCCGGTGGCATAGGCGCGGCCATGCTTGTCGAGCTGCTGCTCGCGGAGCGGAGCCTGCTCGACGGGGGGAGGGGCCGCTCGCGCCGGAGTGGCGGCTTCCTCGACCGAAGCCTCGGCGGCAGGGGCCGGAGCCTCTTCCTTGGTCAGTTCGGCGAGATCGGAAAGTGACTTCTTGTCGGCCATATTATGCGCCCACCTTGTTCTTGCGGTTCATCGACGCGACGTCGAGGACCTGCGGGTTCTGCCCGGCATGGGGATGCTCGGTGCCGTTGTAGAGGTGAAGGGCGCGCATCTGGTCGCGGCCCAGCGGCCCGCGCGGGATCATCCGCTCGACGGCCTTTTCGAGCACTCGCTCGGGAAAGCGTCCTTCCAGCACCTTGCCTGCGGTGATTTCCTTCAAGCCGCCGGGATAGCCCGTGTGCTTGTAATAGATCTTCTGGTCGAGCTTGCGGCCGGTGAACTTCACCTTGTCCGCGTTGATGACGACGACATGGTCGCCGCAATCGACGTGCGGGGTGTAGCTCGGCTTGTGCTTGCCGCGCAGGATGTTGGCGATGATCGTCGCAACGCGGCCGACGATGAGGCCGTCGGCGTCGATCAGGTGCCATTTCTTCTCGACCTCGGCCGGCTTTGCCGACTTGGTCGTCTTCATCAGCGCCTTCATGGCGTTGATCCTTTCGTTTGAAATGCGAAAGGCGGCACTGAGCCTGAGCTTCGGATGCCGCCGCTGGCTGCGCTATTTGCGTGCGAGAGGTGAAAAGTCAAGCAAATGCGAGACTTTCTCGAAGGGTAAAATAATACCGAACAATAAACAATGGCCGCGCCAAATCGACGGCCGCTGCCCTGCTATCGAGGCTGGTCGGTTCCCTGACCAAGTCGGATCCGACACGAAGACTTTGCGATCGTCGCGGCACCGCAACGGCTGAATCGGCGTTGCGCCTTTCTATGGCCAAGGCACAACCTCGCGATTCCGCGGACCTGACCGAGAAGGCGCTTGCAAACTGGCGGACCTGGCTGCTCGGTCTGCTGCTGGCCGGGGCCGTGGTGTTTGCCGCCTTCCATTGGGGCGACGTCAAGCAATTCGCCACGCTCGTCGCTCGTGCGAAGCCGCTATGGCTACTCGCGGCGCTCGCTGCGCAATTGCTGACTTATGTCGCTCTCGCCGCCGAATGGCTGGTGGTACTTCGAGCCTGCGACTGCAAAATCTCTCTCGCGAAGCTTTTGCCGCTGACCCTGACAAAGCATTTCGCCGACCAGATGGTGCCTACCGCCGGAATGAGCGGCAACGTCGTGGTGGTCGATCGGCTTCGGCAACTCGGAGTCTCTCGGAAGGTCGCGGTGGCGTCGGTGATCCTCGCGATCATCAGCTATTATGCGTCCTACGCGATCGTCGCGATCGGCGTGCTGTTCCTCCTGTGGCTAATGAGCGAGGACAGCTGGGCGATGGTCGGCCTGATCCTCGTCTTCCTGGTCGTTGCGGGCGGTATTCCGTCGCTCGCTCTGTGGCTCCAGAAGAAAGGCGAGCGCGCGATCCCCAAGTGGCTCCGCACTGTTGGCCCGGTCCGAGAGCTCTTCGATATGATTGGCGAAGCGCCGGCGAAGCTGGTCCGCAGCGGTGAGCTGATCACCGAGCTTTCAATTCTCAACGGCATAACTTTCGCCCTCGACGGGCTGACGATGCAATTTTGCCTGTTCGCTTTAGGCGTGCACGTCCCGTTCGCGGCTGCATTCATCGCATTCATCATCGCGTCGATTGTCGTCACGCTCGGCCCGATCCCGATGGGGCTGGGTTCCTTCGAGGCGGTGTCGATCGGCACGCTCAGGCTCGCGGGAGTGTCGTTCGAAGCGGCACTTTCGGCGACGCTTCTGTTCCGCGGCTTTACGTTGTGGCTGCCGCTCGTTCCCGGGATGATTGCGGCCAGGCGCGACCTCAAGCACCGGCCGAAGCTTGGGTCGAAGCCTAATTCGAAGCGCTAGCGGAGGACGCTGTCCTCAACCCAGTCGGCATAGCGTCGGAGAAGCTTTTCAATCGGCCAGACCGCGATGCACGGGGTATCATAGCTGTGCAGCGCCGCGATCCGCTCGATCAGATCGTCGGCCCGCCAGCCGTGCGTTTTCAGGATTGCGGGGACTTCCTCAACCGTTTCGATCTTGCCCTTCCAGCAATAGATCGAGCGGCAGGGGGCGAGGATGTTTATGCAGGCCGCAAGCTTTTCCTCGACGACCGTCCGACCGATCCGCTCCGCCTCTTCGGCATCGGCGAAAAGGGCGTAGAGGGAGACGATCGTCACCCTCGTGCCTCTGCTACGACGTGGGCGCCCCAGACGGTGCTGGCGAGAACTAATGCGCCCACAGCCTGATGCAGGACTGCGACAGGCAGATCGATTCCGGTCATCACCGTCGCGATGCCGAGGATGATCTGCGTGCCGAAGGCGGAGTGGATGGCAATCGAAGCCGGGCGGGAACCGGCGCTGCGGACCATCCGAGCAAAAACTACCAGAGCGGCGACGACTGCCCAGGCCCACCAGCGGTGCATCCAGTGCAGCAAAAACAGGTCGTGGGTGAAGGCATATCCGACGCCCTGCGACCAATCGACGCCTTCGGGGAAGAAATGATCGTTCATCAGCGGCCAGGTGTTCGACACGTAGCCGGCCCGAAAGCCCGCCACCCAGGCGCCGAGGAGGAGCTGGACGAAGACGACGGCCAGCGTCGCGAGAGAAGCGCCGGTCAGGCGCGCGGAGCGAACGCCGCGGTTCTTGGCGATCGCGCGCAGGTCCAGCGCGGTCCAGATCAGCGCGCTCATCAGGAACAAGGCGAACAGCAGATGCGCCGAGAGCCGATAGGGGCTGACTTCGGTCCGCCCCTCCAGCCCCGACATCACCATGAGCCAACCGACCGCGCCCTGCATGCCTCCGAGGACGAACAGCGCAGCCAGCCGCCAGCCGAAGCCTTTCGGGATCGCCCGCTTGAGCGCGAACCAGCCGACTCCGACGAAGAAGATCAGCCCCACGATCCGGCCCAGGAATCGGTGAGCCCATTCCCAGAAGAAGATGAACTTGAAGCCGGCAAGATCCATTCCGGCCGGTCCTGCGACCTGCCGGTATTGCGGGGTTTGCTGATAAAGCTGGAATTCGTGGACCCAATCGGCGTGGCTGAGCGGCGGGATAGTTCCGGAGATCACGTTCCACTCGGTGATCGACAATCCACTCTCGGTCAGTCTTGTGATGCCGCCGATGACGACCATCGCAAACACCATCGCTGCAACGATGAAGAGGAGGTTGGCTAGCGCAATCGGGCGCGTGCGTCCGCCGGCGGCGGAATGGGCGAGGGGAGCGTTCATCGAGACGCGCCTATGCCCGCGCAAGGCAAGCGGCGGCAAGAGTGGTTCGCGCTTTAATGTGATATTGTATCCTGACGTGAACCGGCCTATATGCGCTTCCGCAATGGGCGCGCTCCTCGAACATCCCGGACGGCTGGACCGTATCGCCATGGGGCTGTCGGGCCTTTGTCTCGTCCATTGCCTTGCAACCGCGGTGTTTCTCGGTTTCCTTGCCTCGATCGGCGGTTTCCTTGGCCAGCCGATCTTTCATGAGGTCGGCCTGACGCTGGCGATGGTCCTGGGCGCGATCGCGCTGGGCCGCGGTGCTCTAGAGCACGGGTTCGTTCTTCCAACGGCGATCGGGGCCCTTGGCCTTGGAGTGATGGCCGGAGCGTTGACGCTTCATGAAGGCGGCAACGAACCCGTCTTCACGATTGTCGGCGTGACGATCCTGGCGCTTGGGCACAGGCTGAATTTCCTGGCCGCCGACTGACCTTGCCGCCGCCCGGGCGGACGCGTATTTCGAGCGACGAGATGACATCTCACAACCATCAGGTCCACGAAGGCGATTCGCTGCGGTTCGCCGCGCGCGGCCATCTCGAGTCCAAGGGCGAGCAGTGGACCGAAATGCGCGCCGCGGTGTTCGACGCGCTCGCGTCATTCGATCGTCCAGCGAGCGCCTATGATATCGCCGAAGCCCTGTCGAAGGCGCAGGACCGCCGCGTCGCCGCCAACAGCGTCTATCGCATCCTTGACCTGTTCGTTGGCGCCAACCTTGCCCGGAGGGTCGAGAGCGCCAACGCCTATGTCGCCAACAAGCACCCGGATTGCCTCCACGACTGCATCTTCCTGATCTGCGATACCTGCGGACAGGCCGTCCATATCGACGACGATAAATTGTCCAGCGAAATCCGTGACGCGGCAGCCAGCGCCGGCTTTGCGGCAAAGCGTCCCGTCATCGAGGTGCGCGGGATCTGCGAGGACTGCTCAGGTTCAAAATAGGTAAGCGAATCCAGAGCATTCGCTGAAATCGCCACCTTGGCGATGCAGCCTTCGTGACATGGGCGCCGCATGGAGATAAGGCCGCGCAGCATGTCGGATCGCCCGAACACACCACTGCTGGATGAGGTCAAGCTGCCGGAAGATCTCCGGAAGCTGGACAAAGTGCAGCTCACGCAGCTTGCCGAGGAGCTTCGGCAGGAGACCATCTCCGCCGTCTCGGTGACGGGGGGCCACCTCGGCGCAGGCCTCGGCGTGGTCGAGCTGACGGTTGCACTCCACTATGTCTTCGATACGCCCAGAGACAAATTGATCTGGGACGTCGGCCACCAGGCCTATCCTCACAAGATCATCACCGGCCGCCGCGACCGCATCCGTACGCTCCGGCAGGGCGGAGGGCTCAGCGGCTTCACCAAGCGCAGCGAGAGCGAGTACGATCCGTTCGGCGCGGCGCACAGCTCGACATCGATTTCGGCGGCGCTCGGTTTCGCGATCGCCAACAAGCTGTCCGGCGACCCGCACCACGCGATCGCGGTGATCGGCGACGGGGCGATGAGCGCCGGAATGGCCTATGAGGCGATGAACAATGCCGCCGCGGCGGGCAACCGCCTGATCGTCATCCTCAATGACAACGATATGTCGATCGCGCCTCCGGTCGGCTCGCTTCGCAATGCCCTCGCGAGGTTGGTGAGTTCGAGCAAATATCTCGGGCCGCGCAAGCTGGCGCAGAAATTCGCTCGCGCAATGCCCGAGCCACTGCACGTCGCCGCGCACCGGATGGAGCAATATGCGCGCGGGATGTTCACCGGCGGCACGCTCTTCGACGAGCTCGGCTTTTACTATGTCGGGCCCGTCGACGGGCATGACGTCAACGCGCTGGTCGAAGTGCTCGAAAACGTTCGCGACGCTGGCGAGGGGCCGATGCTCGTCCACGTCGTCACGAACAAGGGCAAAGGCTACGAACCGGCAGAAAACGCCGCCGATAAATATCACGGCGTCGTCAAGTTCGACATCGTGTCAGGCAAGCAGGCCAAGTCCGCCGGCGGGCCGCCGAGCTATACCAGCGTCTTCGCCAAGGGCTTGCTCGGAGAGATGGAGCGGGACGAGAAGGTGGTTGCGATCACTGCCGCGATGCCGGCCGGCACCGGGCTCGACAAGATCCAGGACAAATTCCCCGAGCGCACCTTCGACGTCGGGATCGCCGAGCAGCACGCGGTGACTTTCGCAGCGGGAATGGCAGCCGAGGGTCATCGGCCCTTCTGCGCAATCTATTCGACCTTCCTGCAGCGCGCCTACGACCAGGTCGTCCATGACGTCGCAATCCAGAACCTGCCGGTCCGCTTCGCCATGGACCGCGCCGGACTCGTGGGCGCCGACGGAGCCACCCACGCGGGCAGTTTCGACCTCGCTTACCTTTGCACGCTTCCCAATTTCGTCGTGATGGCCGCGGCGGACGAGGCCGAGCTGGTCAACATGGTCCACACAATGGCGCTTCACGACAGCGGCCCTATCGCGGTGCGGTATCCGCGCGGCGAGGGCAGGGGGCTTCCGCTTCCCGAAGTTCCACAGGCTCTGGAGATCGGCAAGGGCCGGATCGTCCGGCAGGGGAGCAAGGTGGCGATCCTGTCGTTGGGAACGCGGCTCGAGGAAGCGGAGAAAGCCGCAGAGCAGCTCGAAGCCAAAGGGCTTTCGACCTCGGTCGCCGATCTTCGGTTCGCGAAGCCGCTCGATGAGGCGCTGATCCGCAAGCTGCTGACCACCCACGAAGTCGCCGTGACGGTAGAGGAAGCGTCCGTCGGCGGCCTCGGCGCCCACGTCCTGACCATGGCGAGCGATGAGGGCCTGCTCGACGCAGGCCTCAAGATCCGCACCATGCGCCTCCCCGACCGCTTCCTCGACCAGGACAAGCCAGAGAAGCAGTATGACGAAGCCGGCCTCAACGCGCCGCAGATCGTCGAAGCGGTGCTCAGGGCGCTGAGGAGCAATAGTGCGGGCGTTGAGGAGGTTCGGGCCTGATCACATTCCTGAGCGTCGCCGGAAGAATTATTCTTGCCGCGCTGCTAGGGATTTCAGGCGTTTTGGTTGTGCTTTTGGGCGTGTTTTTCTCAGCAGCCGCAATATGGGGCTGTGCGATCTGCGACGATGCCCCACCAAGCTATATCGGCGCAGTGATCACAATAGTCTTGTCGTTGGGCTTGGCATGGGCTTGCCTTCGCGCGATCCGATACCTGTTTCGTACATGAAGGTCCGCGCAGACCAGTTGCTTGTGAGCCGGGGGCTGGCGGAGAGCCGCACGAAGGCTCAGGCGCTGGTCATGGCTGGCCTCGTTTTCTCGGGCGAGAAGAAGCTGGCCAAGGCTGGCGACATGTTGGCCAAGGACGCGCCGCTGGAGGTCCGGGGGAAGGACCATCCCTGGGTTTCTCGCGGCGGGATCAAGCTTGCTCATGGGCTCGAGCATTTCGGTTTTGACGTCACTGGAGCGGTGGCGCTCGATGTCGGGAGCTCGACCGGCGGTTTTACGGATGTGCTGCTCACCAATGGCGCGACGAAGGTTTACGCGGTGGACGTCGGCACCAACCAGCTTGCGTGGAAGCTTCGGCAGGACCCCCGCGTCGTCGTTCTGGAGCAGACCAACGCGCGTTACCTCACGAGCGAGCAAGTTCCGGAACCAATCGATATCGTCACTTGCGACGCCAGCTTCATATCGCTTTCCAAGGTCCTGGAATCTCCGCTGAAATTTGCACGGACTGGCGCCAAGCTCGTTGCTCTCGTCAAACCCCAATTCGAGGCGGGACGCGAAGAGGTGGGGAAGGGCGGCGTGGTCCGGGACCCGGCTGTCCATCAGCGTGTCTGCGCCGAGGCGGCCGATTGGGTCGCCTCGCAGGGCTGGCGCGTTCTCGGCATCGTCGAGAGCCCAATCACCGGGCCCGAAGGCAATGTCGAATTTCTGCTGGGAGCGATCAAGGATGGCTGAACAGGCGCCGCGCAGGGGTTGGTGGAAGGCGGCTCTCGTCGCCATTATCGCGATCGAGGTGGTCGGCGGGCTGAGCGGGTGGCTGTCCAATAGCGGTTACGGCAACGGTTGGTTTGATTCCCTCGCAAAGCCTTCGTTCATGCCGCCGGGCTGGCTGTTCGGCGTGGTGTGGCCGATCCTCTATGCGCTGCTCGGGATCGCGCTCGGGATCATCCTTGCCAAACCGCATTCTTCCGAGCGGCGATATGCACTCGTCTGGTTTGGCATCCAGATGGTCCTGAACTTTGCCTGGTCGCCCTTGTTTTTTGCTGCCCACGACATCGCACTTGCGAAGATCGTTATCTTCGTCATGGCCGTTTGTGCAGCGGCGGCGGCAGTGCTCTTCTTCCGGTTGAGCAAAGTCGCTGGCCTGCTGCTCGTGCCCTACATCGCATGGCTGGTGTTCGCCGCGACCCTCAATGCGTCCATCGAGCGGCTGAACCCCGGCGCAGGCTCCTCGCTTCTCGGGATCTGAGGCGAGCCGCTGCAACGAGTTGGGGATAGTCTCTGCCCGCGGGCTGGCAGAACCGGTTCCAAGCCCCTATTTCCGCGCCGAAAGGGGTTGAGCGATGCAATCCGAAAACCGGGTCTTCGATGATTTCGTGAAGATGGTGAACGGCTTTGCCGGCACGTTCGCAGGAATGGGCCGGGAGGCCGAGGCCTCCGCCCGCGAAAAAATGCGCGAGTGGATGGGCGGGGTGGACTTCGTCTCGCGCGAGGAATTCGACGCGGTAAAGGCGATGGCGGCCAAGGCTCGCGAGGAGAATGAGGCGCTGAAGGCGCGCATCGCCGCGCTCGAAGCCAAGCTCGGCGGATCGCCCGAGAAGCCCAAGCCCGCGCCGAAGCGCAAGGGGCCGAAGTCCTGACCGAAAGTGACGTCACCGACGAGCGCGAGGACGGCGCTCCGATCGAGGTTCTCGAGCAGTATTTCGAGGCGCGAGGCTGGCCCTGCGAGCGCTCCGGCGACGGCGAGATCGTGGCCTCGGCCAGCGGAAGCTGGGCGCAGTACGAGCTTCGCGGAGTCTGGCGGCCAGAGGATCAGGTGCTGCAGTTCCTCGCCTTTCCCGACATCAAGGTCGCACCCGAAAAGCGCGGGGCGATCTATGAATCGCTCGGCCTCATCAACGAGCAGCTGTGGCTAGGCCATTTCGAGATGTGGTCGGGATCCGGCCTTCTGATCTTCCGCCATTCTACGGTGCTCGACACGCGTGACGGAGAAGGTCTGAGCCTCGAGCAGGCGGAAGCCATTGCCGAGGCCGCGCTCGAGGAGTGCGAGCGCTTCTACCCCGTTTTCCAGTTCGTGCTGTGGGGCGGCAAGAGCCCGGGCGAGGCCATCGCCGCGGCGCTGATCGACACCCACGGAGAAGCCTGATGCAATTGCTTGCCCCTACCTGGTTCGTCGGCTGCGGCAACATGGGCCAGGCGATGGTCGAAGGCTGGCGCGCCGCGGGCGTCGACCTGTCGGTGCTGACGGCGATCCGCCCGAGCGGAAGGCTGGTCACGGGAGTCCGAACGGTCACCTCGCTCAAAGAGGCGGGAAATGCGCCGCGCCTGGTGATTCTGGGTTTCAAACCGCAGAAGCTGGATGAAGTGGCGCCGGAGCTTGGGCCCTGGCTGACCTCGAGGACGGTCGTCGTCTCCCTGCTTGCCGGTGTGGAAGTTGCGAGCCTTCGCGAGCGCTTCCCCAAAGGGATCATCGTCAGGGCAACGACCAACCTGCCGGTGTCCGTCCGGCGTGGGGTGAGCGCGCTCTACAGCGACGATGAGATCGAAGAAGGTCTGAAGAACAAGATTTCCGACCTGTTCGCATCCCTGGGCTTCGCGATGTGGACGGAGAGCGAGACGGGGATTGCCGCGATCGGAGCGGTTGCGGGTGCCGGGCCGGCTTATATCGCCCGCTTCATTGAAGCCTTCGCTGAAGCGGCTGCCAGGCAGGGACTCTCCCAGGAACTCAGCGCCACCATCGCACTCGAAACTTTCTTCGGCACAGCGTGGCTGGCAGCTTCGAGGAAGGAGACGATGGACGAAATCGCGCGCCGCGTGGCTAGTCCGAGAGGCACGACGGAAGCTGGGCTTGCGGTCCTCGATCGCGATGCCGCACTGAAGCAGCTCGTCGAGAAGACCATCGACGCAGCGCGCAGGCGCGGAGCGGAACTGGCTGCCAAAGCTCGCGGCGAGCAGGTCGCGTAAACCGGGCGTAAACTTTACGAGTGGCGACACCTGTCCTAGGCGCGTCGAATGGCAAATTCCCAGACTTACGACGATCGCGACGGCTGGATCTGGTTCGACGGCGAGCTCGTTCCGTGGCGCGAGGCCGAGATCCACGTCCTCAGCCACGCTCTTCACTATGCTTCTTCGGTATTCGAGGGGCAGCGGGCGTACAACGGCGACATCTTCAAGCTTCGCCAGCACTGCGAGCGGCTCCACAAGAGCGCTAATATCCTCGGCTTTGAGATTCCCTGGTCGGTCGAAGAGATCGCGGCCGCCTGCAAAGAGGTCCTCAAGGCGAATAACCTGACGGACGCTTATCTGCGTCCGGTCGCCTGGCTGGGCTCAGAGCGCATGGGCGTGTCACCATCGGGGACTAAGCCGCATGTTGCGATCGCCGCTTGGGAGTGGGGCAAATATTACTCGCCGGAAAAGGCGGCGAAGGGCATCCGGCTGACGATCGCGCCCTGGCGACGGCCGGCGCCTTATACCGCCCCGGTCCATTCGAAGGCATCCGGCCTCTACATGATCGCGATGCTGTCCCGGAAGCACGCCGAAGATACCGGATTCGACGATTCGCTCATGTTCGACTGGCGCGGTCAGGTCGCGGAGGCAACCGGCGCCAACGTCTTCTTCGTTCGCGACGGCGCCCTCTATACGCCGACTCCCGACTGTTTCCTCAACGGGATCACCCGGCAAACCATCATCGAACTCGCGAAGCGACGCGGGATAGAGGTTCATGAGCGGGCGATCTGGCCGGACGAGCTGGAGAGCTTCGAGCAGATGTTCCTCACCGGAAGTGCGGCGGAGGTGACCCCAGTCGGGTCGGTGGGACCGTGGAACTTCGAGGTCGGCGATCTCACGCGCCAACTCGACAAGGATTACGACGACCTGGTGCACGGCCGAATTTCGAACGGCTGACGCATCTCTGGTGAAATAACCGCCGTTCACATTTTGTTTGGCGTTACCCGTTACCGCAAGCGAGCCAGCAGCTTGGCGCTGGTCTAGGGGTGCGGACGGGGCCGTAGTGATACTGCACGCGTTTCGGCAGAGAAGTGGGGAAGCCGGTTCGGTCGAGGCGGCCGAGCCGCTCCGCGAGCTCTTGAGTTTCAGGGAACCCCGCGACGCCGTTTCGGTCGCGGTCAGGCGCGCACAGCTCGACGCACTGATCCGGCTGGTTCCGGTCACCGTCACAAGCCAGCTCCTCGCAGCCATTCTCGTGGCCGTCGCCCTCTACCGGAACGTTTCCAGCATACAGCTCGGCGCGTGGCTGGCGGCCACCTTCGCTATCTGCATCGTCCGCGGCGGGCGGGCCCTTCGGGTCCGGGTCGATCCTGGTTATGCGCAACGCAAGCCTCCCAAGTTGAAGGCTGTGGCGGTCATCATCTGCCTTCTCGGGCTGCTTTGGCTCGTGCCGCCGCTGTTCTGGTTCCCCACAGTCGGGCTCGACGAAAAGCTTCTCCTGTGCATGCTTGCCGCTGGGCTGATGTGCGGCGCCAGCGTCAGCCTCGCCAGCGTCCCGCAGGCGGCGATCCCCTATGTCGCGCTGATGTGCAGCGGCGGCGTGCTCATGGCCACCCAGTTCGAAGATGCGGTCCAGATGATGCTTCTTCAGTTGCTGTTCGCCTGGGTGCTGTCATGGGCCATCATCCTCAACGCCAGGCGCTTCATCAGCCACGTCCGGGCGCAGCTCGAGCTCCAGGAGCAGAGTGAGTTGATCCGCCTCCTTCGCGAGTTCGAGGCCAGTGGAAGCGATTGGCTTTGGGAACTCGGGCCGGATTATCGTCTCCGTTACATGTCCAAGGCCATGGCCGACGCGTTCGGAAAGCCGCTGCGAGAACTTATCGGAACGCCGGCAATCGACATCCTCGATCCGGGCGGACAGGCGGCGCCGCTTTCGGTCGGGTTGCGCATTCTCGATCAGCATGCGCGGGAAAAGAGGGCATTCAAGGACATCGCTATTCCCGTCCAGTACGGCCGCCGCTGGTGGCTGCTTTCGGGCAAGCCGCTGATCGATTCCGCGGGGAAATTCCTTGGCTGGCGAGGGGTCGGCTCCGACATCACCGATATCCGCCTGACCGGCACGGACTCCATCCGCACTGCCCGACTCGATCCGCTCACGGGCGTCGCCAACCGCCTGTTGGTCCGCGAGCAGCTCGAGAGCGCGCTCCTGCGCTGCCTCGCCGGCGACGGAGGATGCGCGTTGATCCTCGTCGACCTCGACCGCTTCAAGCTGGTGAACGACACACTTGGCCATGGGGTCGGCGACCAGTTGCTTTGCGAGGTCGCCAAGCGGCTTGAGAAAAGCGCGAAGGAGGTTGGCATGGTCGGCCGGCTTGGCGGTGACGAATTTGCCGTCGTCTGGGACCTTTCAGCAGACCATGAGACTCTGTCGCAGATCGCCGATCAGATCATCGCAGAACTCAGCCGCCCCTTCCCGATCGCCGGGACAGCCATTCACGTCGGCGCCACGGTCGGAATCGCGACGGCACCGGACGATGGCGGCAACGAGGAGGAGCTGATCCGGAGCGCTGATCTCGCTTTGTACCGGGCCAAGGCGCAGGGCAGGGGTAGTCACCAATTCTTCGAGCGCTCGATGGCGGAGGAAGCGATGGCCAGCCGTCGCCTGGAATCCGATCTTCGGAGCGCACTTGCCGAAGGCGGCCTTTCGCTCGCGTACCAGCCGATCGTCGATGCAAGTAGTGGTGCCATCGTCGCTCGCGAGGCGCTGATGCGCTGGGCCCATCCCGAATTTGGCGACATCGAACCGGAAACCTTCATCCCGATCATCGAGGAGGCGGGGCTCATCGGCCAGGTCGGCGCCTGGGTCATTCGCGAAGCCTGCGCCGAAGCAGCGACCTGGAAAGAGGACATCGCGGTTGCCGTGAACGTCTCTCCCGTTCAACTCGGGAACGCTGGGCTGGAAGCAACCGTCGTGAGCGCGCTGGCGGCGACGGGGCTCGCCGCCAGCCGGCTCGAGCTCGAGGTCACCGAAAGCGTATTCCTCAGCGACGACCCTTCGACCCGCGAAGCCCTGTCACGACTGCACAGCCTTGGAATCCAGCTCGTTCTCGACGATTTCGGGACAGGCTACAGCTCCTTCGGCTCGCTCGCTCGCGGCGAATTTTCAAAGATGAAGATCGACCGCGCCTTCGCGAGCGGTGCGGCAGCGGGGGACAGCCAGTCTCGCTCGATCGTGGAGGCGATGATCGGGCTTGCACGCGGGCTGGGCCTGAAGGTCACTGCCGAAGGCGTTGAAACGGCGCACGAAGCGCAAGTGCTGACCGAGCTCGGATGCGATCACCTGCAAGGTTTCTACTTCGGAAGGCCCGAGCGGTCGGGGCGCCCGCCGCGAATGGAGTTGCTCCCGGCGCGGACCGAGATGGAGATCCTTCCGCAACGGCGCCGGCTCGGCGGACGAAACTAGAAGCGAGGCCAAGCCTTCCAAAGCGTCGGCTGCCCGCTATATGCGCCTCTCGCCTGCTGGGGCGTCGCCAAGTGGTAAGGCAGCGGCTTTTGGTGCCGCCATTCGCAGGTTCGAATCCTGCCGCCCCAGCCAGCAAACTCGTCCGCTTCGGATCGAAAGGTAAGTTGCAAGAGAGACTTGCGGCGGCATTCGCTTTCCGTGCGGGAGGGCGGGATGAAATCGGCTTTGAAGCCCCGCGAGGAGCGGCGGCGCGTGATGCTTCCCGCGCGCATGCGGAGCATTTCCGGCTGGAACGACGCCTGCATCCTCAACATCTCCCGCACTGGGCTGCTCGTCTATTCTTCGGGTTTCGCTGAGCCCGGAACCTTCGTCGAGATCCGGCGCGGCGGTCAGCTGGTCGTGGCCCGCGTGGTCTGGCGCAGGAACCAGCGCATCGGCCTGCACAGCCCGGATCCCGTCCGGATTGAGGACATTGTCAACACCGACGCCGCCGCCGCCGCGATTCGAGCGAGCGTCAGTCAGTTCCACGCGGACCGGCGCCGACTTCCCCGGGATGGGGAGCGAAGCCGCAACCATGCGCGGGCGGTGGAATTCATTGCGGTTGTTCTCGCCGGGATCGTTCTCGCCGGCGCCGCAGTATCCGGAGTGCATGACGTATTCGTCGCGCCCCTTGCCGCGGTAAGGGGAACTCTCGGCGGCCGCTGACATCGGCTAGCTTGAGTTCTCCCCCCACCCAAGTGCATCAGTCGATGCATGCCGGGGCCGCTCCAGGGACTAACGATCATCGAAATGGCCGGACTCGGTCCGGCTCCGTTCGCGGGAATGATGCTCGCCGACCACGGAGCGGAGGTAATCCGCATAGAGCGCGAGGGCCTGATCGGAATTCCCGCCGATCCGCTGCTCCGGTCGCGCAGAAGCATCGCGCTCGATCTCAAGGCAAATGGCGCGCGGCATATCGTTCGCCGGCTGACGGAGCGAGCCGACGGAATCATCGACGGCTACCGGCCCGGGGTGATGGAGCGGCTGGGGTTGGGGCCCGACGAGCTGCTGGGCGCCAATTCCAGGCTCGTCTTTGGTCGCGTTACCGGCTGGGGACAGGAAGGCCCCCTGGCGGACACTGCCGGGCACGATATCGACTACCTGGCGATCAGCGGCCTTCTCCACGGCATCGGCCCGAAAGAGCGACCGGTGCTTCCAATCAATTACATCGCCGATTTTGCCGGCGGCGGACTGATGCTGGCCTTCGCCATGGTAGCGGCGCTCCTGAATGTGCGGGGCGGAGGCTCGGGCCAGGTCATCGACTGCGCGATGAGCGACGGGGCGGCGCTGGTCGGCGCGCTCACCTACGGAATGCGCGCCGCGGGTCTCTGGAGCGACACGCGGGAATCGAACCTTCTCGACGGAGGTTCGGCAACCTACGGAGTCTATGAGTGCAGTGACGGGAGGTTTCTCGCCGTGGGCGCGATCGAGCCGCGATTCCGCGAGGCGCTTCTCGAGGGGCTCGGCCTCGCGCCGGATGCCGGCAAGGACGAAGTGGCCGGCGCGATCGCGATCCGGAGTCGCGACGAATGGATCGCGCATTTTGCCGGTAAGGATGCCTGTGTCGCGCCAGTCCTCACACTTGAGGAGGCGCCGGAACACGCGCACAACCGGGCTCGCGGCACCTTCGTCGACGTGGATGGTGTCCTCCAGCCGGCGCCGGCGCCGCGCTACTCGACTACGCCGACGGCCGCAGCGCGCCCGCCTCGAACGCCCGGTGTCGATGCAGAGGCCATTCTCGCCGATCTCGGCTATTCGCCCGATGAAATCCACCAACTGCGCCGCGAAGGAGCGCTTCGTTGAACCCACTTTACGAGGAGATGCAGACAAGCGTGTTCGAGCGGATGTCGCTGCTCGCGGCAAAGCATGGCGCGGTGAACCTGGGCCAGGGATTTCCCGACTTTGGCTGGCCCGACGAGATTCTCGAGTCGGCAGCGAGGGCGCTCAGAGAGGCTTCGAGCCAATATGCGCCCTCGCGCGGGCTTCCGCAGCTCAGGCAAGCCATTGCCGATCATTACAATCGCTGGTTTGGCGAAGACCTCGGTCCAGACACCGTCTGCGTCACCTCCGGAGCAACGGAGGCCCTCGCGTCGGCCATCCTCGCGACCGTCTCGCCGGGCGACGAGGTGATCATCTTCACGCCGGCCTACGACAGCTATGCGCCGATGATCCGAAGGGCAGGCGGGACCGTCCGTGAAATCGCCCTCCGGCCTCCCGAGTGGCGGATCGAGCGCGAGGTGGTCGAAGCGGCAATTGGTCCGAAGACCCGAGCAATCCTGTTCAACAATCCGCAAAATCCCACGGGCCGGCTTTTTGGCCACGACGAATTGCAGGTGATTGCCGACGCTGCGACGTCGCACGATCTGACGGTCATCAGCGACGAGGTGTGGGAGCATATCCTGCTCGACGGACAGACGTTCACGCCGATCGCGATGCTTCCCGGAATGGCGGAGCGGTCGCTCAAGATCGGTTCCGCAGGCAAGATCTTCTCGCTGACCGGGTGGAAGGTCGGCTGGATCGCTGCCACTCCGGCGATGGCGGCCGTGGCGGCGCGCGCGCACCAATTCCTGACCTTCTCGACGGCACCAAATCTTCAGGCGGCCGTCGCCTTCGGAATGGCGGAGGGTGACGCCTGGATCGATCCGATGCGGCAGCGCTTCGCCCGGGCGCGCGACCGGCTGACCCAAGGGCTCGCGGATGTGGGTTTCGTGACTCTCAAACCGGCTTCGACCTATTTCCTGTGCGTGGACCTGAAGATGTCCGGTATCGCTCTGGACGACGAGGCTTTTGCGACGGCAGCGGTCGAAAAGGCGGGGGTAGCGGTCGTGCCGGTCTCGGCCTTCGCCGAACACGACCCTGCGCGCCACATCGTGCGGCTGTGCTTTTCGAAGCGCGACGAAACGCTGGACGCTGGAATTTCCGCAATGGCCAAGGCGAAGGAGCTGCTGGCATGAGCCCAGCCGAAGAAGCCCGCGACCTGCTCGAGGCGCTTGGCGCTCGGTGCGGTGGGCCGCTGGAAAGCCGCTCGCCCATCGATGGCAGCGTCATCGGCGGCGTTTCCGAGAGCAGCGATACCGACGAAGCCTGTGAACGCGCTCGCAGGGCCTTCCTCGAATGGCGAACTGTCCCTGCACCTCGCCGCGGCGAACTCATTCGCCTGTTGGGCGAGGAGCTTCGGGCCGCGAAGGAGCCGCTGGCGCGCCTCGTCACCATCGAATGCGGCAAAATCGTCCAGGAGAGCCTCGGCGAGGTCCAGGAGATGATCGACATCTGCGACTTCGCCGTCGGGCTGTCGCGCCAGCTCTATGGGCTCACAATCGCCAGCGAACGGCCGAACCACCGGATGATCGAGCAATGGCACCCGCTGGGCCCGGTGGGTGTGATCACGGCTTTCAACTTCCCGGTCGCAGTCTGGGCGTGGAACGCGGCGCTCGCGCTTGTTTGCGGTGATCCGGTTATCTGGAAGCCGAGCGAGAAGGTGGGGCTGTGCGCCGAAGCGGTGATGGCCATCGCCGGCCGCGCACTCGATCGCTTCGGCGATGCGCCCGACGGCCTGCTGCAGTGCGTGCAGGGCGGCCGCGACGCGGGCGGGGCACTGGTCGCGAATGACCGAATTGCGCTGATTTCCGCGACAGGATCGACGGCCATGGGCCGGGTCGTCGGTCCCGCGGTCGCAAAGCGCTTCGGTCGGGTGCTCCTGGAACTCGGTGGCAACAACGCCGCGATTGTCGCACCGTCGGCCGACCTGGATCTTGCCGAGCGCGCGATCCTGTTCGCCGCCGTGGGAACTGCGGGTCAACGATGCACGACGTTGCGGCGGCTCATCGTCCACGAAAACATTGCCGACGAATTCATAGCCCGTCTCAAGTCGCTGTTTTCGCGGATCAAGGTCGGCGATCCGAGGGAGCCGGACACCCTAGTCGGCCCCCTCATCGACGACCTGGCCTTCAACTCCATGTCCGATGTCCTCGGCGACAGGGTCGAACGGGTTAATGCGGTGCCCGGCGGCTTCTACGTGCGACCGGCCATCCTCGAGATCGCCGCGCAGGACGGAACGGTACTGAAGGAAACATTCGCGCCGATCCTCTACGTCCTGCGTTATTCGGAGCTGGACGAGGCGGTCGCGCTGAACAATTCTGTTTCCCAGGGACTTAGCTCTTCAATTTTCACGAGCGATCTTCGGGAAGCGGAGCGATTCCTGTCCGCCTCCGGCTCCGATTGCGGCATCGCCAACGTGAATATCGGACCCTCGGGTGCAGAAATTGGCGGGGCGTTCGGCGGGGAGAAGGAGACTGGCGGCGGGCGCGAGAGCGGGTCCGATTCCTGGCGGGCCTATATGCGGCGACAGACCAGCGCCATCAATTACGGCACCGACCTGCCGCTCGCGCAGGGAATCGAGTTCAAGGTCGCGCCTTAGCCGACCAGCGCGGGCCACCGCTCGGCGAACTTGTCGCACCATTGCCGCAGAACGCTTCCCTCCAACGGCTCGGCGATCAGATAGCCCTGTGCCACGTCGCATCGCACCGACCGCAGGAAGCGGAGCTGCTCAGGCGTCTCGACGCCTTCGGCAGTTGCAATCAATCCCAGGCCATGTGCCAGTTCGACGATGGCCTTCACGATCACACAGCTGTCATGTGCCCTAGGTAGGTCCTTCACGAACAACCGGTCGATCTTCACCTCGGTGAAGGGAAGCTGTCGGAGCTGCATCAGCGACGAATAGCCCGTTCCGAAATCGTCGATGGCAAGCCCGATCCCCTTGATTCGGAATCGGGTCAGCGTGTCCATCAGCTTGATGAGCGGCTGGGTGGCGCCTTCGGTCAACTCCAGCACCAGCCGGTCCGTCGGCACCTCCAGCTCCCGACACACCCGCTCGACGAGATCGGGAAAATCCAGGCTTTGCAAACTGATAGCGGAAATATTGAACGCGACGCTGGTGTCCAGGCCCTGGTCGCGCCACGCGTGCCATTGCTGGAGCGTCGTTCGCAGTCCCCAATCGGTCAACGGCGCGATCAGGCCGTGCTTTTCAGCCAACGGCACGAAGCGCGACGGCTCGACTGGTCCCGATCCGGGGCGATCCCACCGTACCAGCGCTTCAAGCCGGGTCAGTTCGCCGGTATCGATCAGGACCTTGGGCTGATAGGCCATGTGGAGTTCGCCACGATCGAGCGCCAGTTCGAACTCGCGGACGAGATTGCGTTCCAGCTGTGCGCTCATTCCACGAAGCCCGATCGCGATTCGACGAGCACCCGCTCGAGATCCTGGAACCGTACGGGCTTTTCCAGGGGACCGAGCATCCTGAGGCCAAGCGCTTCGCCCAGCCGGAATGCCGATTCCAGGACCCGCCGGTCGAAGCCGCTGATGATCAGGACCGGAGCCTGGCTGTCCTCCTCGGCGAGAAAGCGGAGGAGTTCGACCCCGTCCATTCCGGGCATTCCGAGATCGAGCGCGACCATGTCGGGCCGCGCTTCGCGCAGCGCCGCTCGAAAAGCTTCATAACCTGCCGTCAGGATCGGGTCGAAACCGCATTCGCTTGCGACCGCAGCGACGAACTCGGCGAGCGCCGGCTCATCGTCGATCACAAGCAGTCGCGGTTTCGCCATTCGCCTCTCCCAGCGCGTCCGGCGCGCTTTGCTCCCGGCCCCGAACGAATGAAACCGCTTTTTAACCGCGTTCAGTCCAAAATGAGACAGAAGGCCTAGTCAGTGAGGAACAGCGGATGTTCGCATCCATAATTCGCCGTAAGCGCGGCCAATCCTACGCAGACGATCAAGCTGCGTTCGATTCGACGACCTTTTCGCTGACCACGGCCGTGCCCCGGCCGGCGGAGCGTCGTTCCGACGAGCAGCTGATCCCGCTGCTCAAGGTCGCAAAGCTGGTGAGCGACGCGGGCGAGCGGCTCATGCGAGTTCGCAACATCTCGGCAGGCGGCGTGATGGGTGAGGTCGCCGATCCGCCCCCGGTCGGGGAGCAAGTTGCGCTGGAATTGTCGTCGCAAAAGATCCCCTCGACCGTGATCTGGATTCGCGAAGGGCTGGTCGGGGTCAAGTTCGACCAGAGTGTCGATCTTGGCGAGTTGCTGGCCGGTCGCAAGCCGCGTCACGGTTTCCGTCCGCGCCCGCCGCGTCTCAACGTCGAGTGCAAGGCATCGGTTCGGGTCGGCAAGATCTATTATACGGTCGATGTCCAGGACATTTCGCTCGGCGGAATGAAAGTCGCGCCGATCGAGGAATATTGCGTCGGCCGCCCGGTCACCGTGGTCGTCGAAAGCCTGAAGCCGATCAAGGGCGAAGTCCGCTGGTACTCCGAGCGGCACGCGGGGATCGTCTTCTACAAGCCACTCGATTTCGAAGAACTCGCCGAGTGGGTCGGCAAGAGGCTCGAGGTGGCAAGCCTGAAGGCGAGCTTCCAGAAGAACTAGTCTCGAAAAGCCCCACGGCCGCGCCTATCTCGGTTCCGAAGGAGACGGGCGATGGCTGACGATGTCGCGGTTCTTGCGGGCGGTTGCTTCTGGTGCATAGAACCCGTGTTCAAGGACGTGATCGGCGTGAAGGACGTCGAGAGTGGTTACACTGGCGGCACGGCCGCGAACCCGACTTACAAGCAGGTCTGCGGCGGCGACACCGGCCACGCCGAAGCGATCCGAATCACCTACGATCCCGACGCGATCGATTACGCGGACCTCCTCGACATTTTCTTCGCAACTCACGATCCGACCCAACTCAATCGCCAGGGCAATGATATCGGCACGCAGTACCGTTCGGCGATTTTTCCGCAGAATGAAGAGCAGGAGCGCGAGTCACATCGAGCCGTCGATCGCGCGCAGGCCGACTGGGACGGAAAGATCGTCACGACAATCGAGCCGAAATCGGATTGGTGGCCGGCCGAGGACTATCACCAGGACTATTGGGAAGGCGAAGGGCAGCGAAACCCCTATTGCATCGCTCACATCCCGCCCAAGCTGCAGAAGCTCAGGAAAAGCTTCCAGGCACGAGTGAGGAGCGAAGCTGCCGCCTAGGCCCGTGGCGCCGCTGCCCGGCGGAGGCGGTCGTTGATCGCGAGACCGAGGCCGATCTCGGGAACGGGGGCAACAGCGATTTTCGGCGAACTTGATGCGTCCGCTACGTAAAGCAGGTCGAATAGCCGGGCTGCTGCCTCGACGAGGTCGGCCGAAGGGCTGAGGCTGGATTCCCCCGCCACATCGCCGAAACCGATCAGGTATTCGCCTTCTTCGGGTTGGCTGGCATTGAGCCGAAGCGGCTTGGAGGGCGCATAGTGACTGGCGAGTTGCCCCGGTGATTGGAGCTTGTCTCCCGCTGCCAGGAATGCGCCATCCATTTCGAGCGGGCCTCGCCTCAACAACCACATCTGCCCGTCTCTTTCCGTGACGATCGTGGATTCGATGCCGCCGGAGCAGGGGCCGTCGTCGATAATCAGCGAGATGCGGCCGCCCAGCGAGCGCTCCACATGCTGCGCTCGAGTTGGGCTGATCGAGCCGCTGGCATTCGCCGACGGAGCCGCGAGCGGTCCTCCGATCGCTCCAAGAAGCGCCTGGATCGCGCGGTGATTCGGCACCCGAATGCCGATTGTCGACAGGCCGGCCGTCGCAAGTGGGGCAATCCCGCTGCCAGGCCTGAGCGGCGCAACGATGGTCAGCGGACCGGGCCAATGCCTTGCCGCCAGTTCAGTCGACAGGGGACCGAAATCAGCGATTTCCTGCGCCATTTTGATGTCAGAAACGTGTACGATCGAAGGGTTGAACGATGGTCTTCCCTTTGCTTCGTAAATTAGTGCGACTGCTTCGGCGTTCGTCGCATCCGCGGCCAGGCCGTAGACCGTCTCGGTCGGCACGGCGACGGGCGCCCCCGCGCGGATGATTCGCGCGGCTTCGGAAATCGTCTTTTCGCTGAAGGGTAGTGTCCGCGTCTCCATCAGACGCAGTTAGTAGGGACTATGTGCGCTGCCTGTCGAGCAGTTCGGCCGGATCGATCCCCAGCCGGTCCATCCGTTCCCGGATTTCCGGCCATTCCTGGTTGAGGAAGCGGTCGCGTTCGGAATTCGTCAGCCGGGCCCTGGCGCCTGGCGCGACGAAAAGCCCGACTCCGCGCTTCACCACGACAAGGCCTTCGTCCTGAAAGCCCTGGTAGGCTTTCGCCACGGTCAGCGGGTTCGCCTGCTGGTCGGCGGCCAGTACCCGGACCGAGGGGAGGGGATCGCCGTCGCGGTAACGCCCGGAGAGGATCGCGTTCGCGATCGTCTCTCGGAGCCGGACGTAGACGGGCTTTTCGTGGCTGGTGCGGAGCGTCATGCTGTCATAATACAGCAGCGCGCGATTTCGTCAACATTTCCGATGGATTAGGCGGGAGGTGTCCAACGTCTCACGACTTCGCCAGGCTCGGGCCGCGGGCGCTCCTCGAGATCGACGGTCGATTTGCCGATGAAGACGAAGCCGGCGATCCGCTCTCCTGGCTCGCATACGCCTTGCGTCACGTGCGGCGAATAGGCGCGCCATCCCGTTACCCACCCGACGTCGAAACCGAGCGCCTGCGCGCCAAGCATCAGGTTCATTCCTGCGGCCCCGCAGGATAGTTCCTGCTCCCAGACCGGAATCTTGTGGCCCTGCACAGGCGCGGAGATGAGCACGACAAGCGTGCCGCCGTAATGGGCGAACTCATCCTCCTTGTTGTGACGGGCGATCGGCGCGCAATCGTCCTCCTTCGAGAGCGCTTCCCGCAAAAGTGCGCCGAACGCGTCCCGCTGATCATCCTCGATGACCACGAACCGCCACGGAGTGAGCTTCCCGTGATCCGGCGTCCGCGCGGCAATCGTCAGGATTTCGTCGAGCTCATGCGCTGTCGGACCGGGACCGGCGATGACGCGCGGTTTGGCCGATCTGCGGGTCCGGAGGAGCGAGAGCAGCGAGGAGCGGTCGTTGAGCATCGTTCCGTCCATCTAGGTGCCGATCGTCTTTGCAGCAATCGGCGCTTCACAAGGCGATTTTGTCCGTTACGGTTGCCCGCCGGAGAAGAGGGGAAGCCCACATGGTCGATACACCGGCGGTCGAAGAAGAATCGGTCGTTCCCGATACCAGTCACGTAAATTCCGCCGACAAGAAAACATGGTTCGGCCATCCGCGAGAGCTCGCGCGCCTGTTCACCACCGAAATGTGGGAGCGGTTCGGCTATTACGGCATGCGCGCGCTGCTGACGCTCTATCTGACAAAGCATTTTATCTTCAGCGACCAGCAGGCGACGGGCCTTTATGGCGGCTACACCGCGCTCGTCTACCTGACGCCGCTGGTCGGCGGACTGATCGCCGACCAGATCCTGGGCTCGAAGAAATCGGTGAAGTTCGGCGCCATCCTGATGGCGATCGGCTATTTCACTCTGGCCTTCGGAGGGCAGCCGGCCAAGCCATATGCGCTTGTCGACGGGCACCGCTACGAAGTCCAGATCGATAATTTCAAGGATCGCCCGACGACCGGCGGTGAAGTGCGTTACCTTGTTGACGGCGGTCAGAGGCTGCAGATCAAGGGCAACGACGATGGAAGCGTCTCGTTGCTCAATAGCGACCAGAGCGTGGCTCGCACCATCGCGAAGGGCGGGTTCGAATCGCATGGCGAGCGCAATCCCCTGTTGGTCGGGATACTGCTTCTCGCACTGTCGCTGATTTCGGTCGGCAACGGCTTCTTCAAGCCCAATATCTCGACCATCGTCGGCACGCTCTACGAGCAGGGGGATCGCCGCCGCGATGCCGGCTTCACGATCTTTTACATGGGCATCAACATGGGCTCGATCCTCGGGCAGCTGTTTTGCCCGATCCTTGCGGACTGGCTCGGTTGGTGGGCGGGCTTTGCGCTTGCCGGGGTCGGAATGAGCATTTCCTACCTGCTCATGACTTTCGATGGCGGCCGTCTCGCCGGCTACGGAGAGCAGCCGCAGAGAGACAAGGACCGGTCCCTGTGGGTCTATGCCGGGGCCCTGATCGCAGTGCCGGTCTTCTACCTCCTTTTCGTAAACCTGATGAACACGCCGGAGCCCGAACCCGGATCGGGTTTCCTCGGCTACATTGAATCCCTGTCCCTCATGGGCAAGTTGCTGTTCGGGTCCTTCCTGATCGGCGTGCCCGCCATCCTCGTCTGGTCTTACGCCAAGGGCACGAAGACCGAATTCCAGATGATGTGCGCGGCGATGATCCTCATCACGTTCAACGTCTTCTTCTGGACGTTGTTCGAGCAGGCCGGCTCCTCGCTGACCCTGTTCGCGGACCGCAACACGGACAAGAGCGTGTTCGGCCTGTTCACGATCTCGGCGCCCCAGACCCAGAACTTCAACCCAATTGCGATCGTTATCCTCGCTCCGCTGTTGAGCGTGCTCTGGACCAGCCTGGCGCGGCGCGGGCTTGAACCGTCGATCCCGGTCAAGTTCGCGATCGCGCTCGTTGGCGTCGGAGCAGGCTTCCTGTTCCTGGTGTGGGGCACAACGTTCGCGGGCGCCGACAACAACTTTCAAGTCGGCCTGTGGTGGCTTGCCGGTCTCTACGTAATCCATTCGCTCGCAGAACTATGCATATCGCCTGTCGGATTGAGCATGGTCACCAAACTTTCGATCGCCAGGATCGTCGGGTTGATGATGGGGGTGTGGTTCTTGTCGATCTCGGTTGCGCAATATTTTGCGGGCGTCGTCGCGCAATTCGCGAGCGTCGAGACCGTTGGCGGGCAGGTCACCAATCTCAAGGTCAGCCTCGAAACGTACACGCACACCTTCACGACCATTGCCTGGGTCGCCATCGGTGCCGGTGTGGTTCTCTTCCTTCTCTCCTGGCCTCTGCAGAAGTGGATGCATGGTGTTAAATAGAAAAATTGGGCTGGCCGCCGGCGCGGCCTTCCTCGCTCTTTCCGTCACCGGCTGTGCGGCTTTCGAACCGCCAAAGAAGAATGCGCCGGCGATCCATTTCAACGAGGATCCCTATCCGTCGACCTATGCCCCGTATCCGGGTGTTCCGACGGCAATCCGCGGGGCGACCGCTTTCGATGGCGAAGGCAACCGGATCGACAATGCGACGGTGATTTTCGCCGATGGAAAGGTTCAATCGGTCGGTGGGCCGGACCTGGCGATCCCGGCGGGCGCTCAGGTGCTCGACGGGACCGGCAAGTTCGTGACTCCGGGGGTTATCGACATCCACAGCCACCTCGGCGACTACCCGTCACCCGGCGTGGAGGCGAATAGCGATGGCAACGAGGCCACTGGGCCAGTGCGCCCGGAAGTCTGGGCAGAGCACAGCGTCTGGCCGCAGGACCCGGGATTTTCGCGCGCGCTGGTCAACGGCGGCGTGACCACGCTGCAGATCCTTCCCGGCTCGGCCAACCTGTTCGGCGGCCGATCGGTCGTGCTGAAGAACGTTCCGGCGCGCACCGCGCAGGGCATGAAATTCCCGGGCGCGCCCTACGGCTTGAAGATGGCCTGCGGCGAGAATCCGAAGCGGGTGTACGGCTCGAAGGGTCAGATGCCGCAGACTCGCATGGGCAATATCGCCGTCGCCCGGGAGGCCTGGATCAAGGCGCAGGCCTACAAGCGCAAGTGGGACAAATATTACGCAAAGGGCGGCGATATGCCCGAGCGCGATCTTGCGATGGACACGCTGATGGGCGTTCTCGATGGCAAGATCCTGGTTCAGAACCACTGCTATCGCGCGGACGAAATGGCGAACATGATCGATATGTCGAAGGAATTCGGCTATCATATCGCAGCGTTCCACCACGCCGTCGAAGCCTACAAGATCGCGGATTTGCTGCGCGAGAACGGCATTTGCGCGGCGATGTGGGCCGATTGGTACGGCTTCAAGATGGAAGCCTATGACGCAATCAAGGAAAACATCCCGCTGGTCTACAATGCCGGCGCGTGCGCGATCGTCCACTCCGACGATCCCAATGGCATCCAGCGCCTGTACCAGGAAGCGGCAAAGGCGATGGCGGACGGCCAGAGGGCGGGGATCCAGAACCTCAACGAAGCCGTCGCATGGACGTGGCTGACATCCAACCCGGCCAAGGCGCTTGGCATCTTCGACAAGACGGGCAGCCTCAAGCCCGGAAAGATGGCGGACGTCGTCCTTTGGAACGGCGATCCTTTCAGCATCTATTCCCGGCCCGAGAAGGTCTGGATCGACGGAGCAATGATGTACGACGCGGACGATCCGAAACATCACCCGGTGAGCGACTTCGAGTTGGGCCAGCCCGGTGAAGGAGACGTGAAATGATCCGCACCGCAATCGCCGCAGCATTGATGCTTATCGCCGCCCCCGCGGCCGCCGAGACGATCGCCATCGTCAACGGCACCGTCGCTACCGGTGACGGATCCGGCCCGATCCAGGGTGGAACAGTCGTCATTCGCGACGGGCGTGTCGTGGCGGCGGGGCAGGGCGTGCGGGTACCCGCCGACGCGCGCGTGATCGACGCGACCGGCAAATGGGTGACCCCCGGCATCGTCGCCGGCTTCTCGAGCCTTGGTCTTGCCGACGTCAACGGCGGGGCGGACGGCGCCAACGACACGCGGGCCCGCAACGGCCCGTTCAGTGCCGCGATCGACATCAGCCCGGCGATAAATCCTTATTACCAGCCGATTGCCGCGAACCGGGCCGACGGAGTTACCCGCGCGCTCGTCGCGCCAGGCACTGCCAAGAGCATCTTTGCGGGACAGGGCGCTGTCATCGACACCGGTGCCGACATGGATCCGATCACCAAGGCGCGCGCCTTCCAGTTCGTCGAGCTCGGCGAAACCGGCGCCGACGCGGCCGGCGGCTCACGGCCGTCGGCGCACGTGCTCTTCCGCAACGCGCTTCGCGAAGCGCGCGAGCTGGCGCGTTATGCGCCGTTGAGTTCGGCGCGAGCGACTTCGCCTGACGCACGCACTCAACCGGAAGTCGGCAATCCCAACGAGTCACGGTTGCTGGGAGCGGACGCACGGCGGAGCGAGGACGTTCTTTTGACGCGCTTCGACGCTGCGGCGCTGGTTCCGGTGCTGCAGGGACGCCAGTCGCTGGTCGTCCACGTCGAGCGCGCGAGTGACATCCTGCAGGTGCTGGAACTCAGGCGTGAATTTCCGAACCTCAAGCTGGTGATCGTCGGTGCGACCGAAGGCTGGCTGGTCGCCGATCAGCTCGCAAAGTCGGGAATTCCGGTGATCGCCTCGCCGATCAACGACTTGCCAGAAAGCTTCGAGCAGATCGCCGCGACCCAGTCGAACGTCGGGCGGATGCGTGCCGCGGGCGTGAAGGTCTCGATCGGAATGCTGGGCGATTCGCACATGCTGTTCAACGAGCGCCAATATGCCGGCAACCTCGTCGCATTGACGAAGATGCCCGGGGCTACCGGTCTGAGCTGGGGGGAAGCCTTTGAGGCGATTACCTCCGGCCCTGCCAAGGCCATTGGCATGGATCGCGAGATCGGCAGCCTCGAGCCCGGCCGCCGTGCTGACGTGGTCATCTGGTCGGACGACCCGCTCGATCCCCGCAGCGGGGCCGAGGCCGTGTTCATTGACGGCGTCCGGCAGCCGCTGGTCTCGCATCAGTCGCGACTTCTCGAACGCTATCGGTACCTGCCGCGCCGCGACCTGCCCGAAGCCTACCGATACTGATTGGAATCGGGCCCCCCGGCTTCGTGCCGGGGGTTCTCGCAATGCGGCGCGTTGGCAGCTAAAACCGCGTCATGAAGCGTAAATTCTTCGGTACGGACGGCATCCGCGGCCTCACCAACAGCGAACCGATGACGGCGCGAACGGCGCTGTGCGTCGGACAGGCGGCGGGGACCCACTTCCTTCGCGGCGATTATCGCCATCGCGTGGTGATCGGCAAGGACACACGCCTGTCGGGCTACATGATGGAATCGGCTCTGGTCGCCGGCTTTACCAGCGTCGGGATGGACGTCGTTCTGGTCGGACCCATGCCGACCCCCGCGGTTGCGCTGCTCACAACCTCGATGCGCGCGGATCTCGGGGTGATGATATCGGCGTCGCACAACCCGTTTTGCGACAATGGCATCAAATTATTCGGCCCTGACGGCTACAAGCTGAGCGATGAAGACGAGGCGGCGATCGAACAGCGACTCGAGATGCCGGTTAAGCTCGCCAAACCGGAGCTGATCGGCCGTGCCAAGAGGATCGATGACGCCCGCGGACGCTATGTTCACCACGCCAAGTCGACCTTTCCCGATCGCCTCCGCCTCGATGGGCTCAAGGTAATCCTCGATTGCGCGAACGGCGCAGCCTACCAGGTCGCCCCGGAAGCCCTTTGGGAGCTTGGCGCGGAGGTGATCGCGATGGGTGTCGCCCCCAACGGTCTCAACATCAACGACGGCTGTGGATCGACGCATCCGCAAACACTTAGAGAACGCGTGATCGCCGAGGGCGCGGACGTCGGGCTCGCGCTTGACGGCGACGCGGACCGCCTCGTCGTCGTCGATGAAAAGGGAAACCTGGTCGATGGCGATCAGATGATGGCGCTAATCGCGGCCGACCGCCTGAAGCGGGAGGAACTCAAGGGCGCCGTGGTCGCGACCGTCATGTCGAACCTCGGCCTTGAGCGGCGGCTCGGCGACCTCGGGGTCGCGATGGTGCGAACGCGGGTTGGCGACCGCTACGTCCTCGAAGAGATGCGCAGGAGCGGCTGCAACGTCGGCGGGGAGCAGTCGGGTCACATCATCCTGACCGATTATTCGACGACTGGGGATGGACTTGTCGCGGGCCTCCAGGTGCTGGCGGCGCTCGTCGATAGCGGCAAGCCGGCCAGTGAGGTGCTCCGCCAGTTCGAGCCGCTCCCGCAGCTGCTGAAAAACGTCCGCTTCAACGGCGGCGCGCCGCTCGAAGCCACCAGCGTCAAAGAGCGGATCGCCAAAGCCGAAAAGGAGCTTGAGGGCAGGGGCCGTATCGTGATCCGCAAGTCCGGGACCGAGCCGCTGATCCGGGTAATGGCAGAAGGGGACGACCCGGCGCTCGTCGAGAAGATTGTCGACGATATTTGCGAGGCCGTCCAGGCGGCGGCGTGAACGCTTTCTTCGCAATTGCAAGTGTATTGATCGCTTCGTGCACATGGAAAACTTCGCCCCTGGGAGCGGGTCGAAGGCGGGTAGCGTGACGCCGACGGCGCGAATCCTGGTCATCGCAGGCTCCGATTCTGGGGGCGGGGCGGGGATTCAGGCTGACATCAAGACCATAACAATGCTCGGCGGCCACGCGACGACCGCGATCACCGCGATCACTGCCCAGAACACGCTAGGCGTCAGCGGCGTCCATCCAATCCCTGCCGAAATGATCCTCTGCCAGATCGATGCGATCGTGGCCGACATCGGGGTCGACGCGGTCAAGGTCGGAATGGTGCCGGGACCATTCGCCGCCCATGCAATTGCGGACCGGCTCGGAAGACTCGGCGACGTTCCCATCGTGTTCGATCCGGTAATGGTTGCAACGAGCGGCGCGCCGCTCGCCGACGACGCTACGGTCGCCGCTTTCGGCGAGCTCATGAACGTCGCCACCGTCGTTACACCCAACCTTCCCGAGCTTCACCGGCTGACGAGCGATGACGATCCGGTTGCCGCCGCGCTTCACCTCGTCGGACAACACGGTTGCGCGGTGCTGATCAAGGGGGGCCACGAGGAGGGTGATGCGCTCGCCGACGCGCTCATCGAAACCGACAATATGACCAGCTGGCAGGGCCAGCGAATCGACACCGAAAACACGCACGGAACCGGCTGCACGCTTGCCAGTGCAATCGCCTGCTTCCTCGGTCAGGGCGACAGCCTCATATCCGCGGTCGAGCGGGCGCGGACGTTCGTGCGACTTGCGCTTCAGGACGCGCCAGACCTCGGCGAGGGCGCCGGACCGATCGGACAGGGGCGAGTCCGGCTCGACATTGGCGCGGGCCCACGCCTCAATCAGGTCACGGTGACCGGCACCAATTACCGCAGGTCGGTCGAATTCTACCGGTCGCTTGGGCTGAGACAAATCGTCGACAGCCCGGAGAATGGCTACGCCCGCTTCGAAACCGAGGGCGGTGCGACCTTGTCGGTCCAGATCGACCCGGACGAGACGATCTCTGCGACGACTGCGGTCTATCTGGAATGCGATGACCTGGACGAGCGGGTCGAGCGGCTTGCGCGTAGCGGGCTCAGCTTCGAGCACGGACCGCGCAATCAGCCATGGATGTGGCGCGAGGCCCGCCTCCGCGATCCGTCGGGCAACATCATCTTCCTCTACAAGGCAGGCGAAGCCCGCCGTTTCCCGCCTTGGCGCGTCGAAGAATAAACACCGACTTTTCCACAGCATAGGTCGCACGCCATCTGGACGCCTGGTGTTTTGCGGGTCCACAGAGCGAATCGATGCCGCGGCGTTGCTCGTTCAAGCTTGAGATCGACTTTCCCCAGCCACTAGCCGGGGTAGACGAAGCGGGGTGCGCGCCGCTCGCGGGTCCTGTCGTTGCCGCCGCCTGCATTCTCAACCGCGACAATTTTCCGCGTGGCATTGACGATTCGAAGAATTTACCGATCGACAAGCGTGAATCCCTCTACGGCCGCATCACCAAATGCGCCGCCTGGGGAGTCGGGGTCGCAAGCGTCGAGGAAATCGATCGCATCAACATCTACTGGGCGCGAATGCTGGCCATGACTCGGGCCGTCGAGGCGTTGGGGATCGAGCCCGCGTGGGTGCTGGTCGATGGCAACGCCACGCCGCGCTGGCAGAGGCCGTCGAAAGCAATCGTCGAAGGCGATGCCAAGTGTCGCTCCATCGCCGCTGCCTCGATCATCGCCAAGGTCACGCGCGACCGGATGATGGCCGACTGGGCCGCCGACTATCCCGGTTATGGATGGGAGACGAACCGCGGCTATGGCACGCCCGAGCATTATCGCGCGCTGAAGACGCTTGGGCTGACGCCGCTCCACCGCCGAAGCTTCGCGCCTATTCGCGCAATCGAGCTCGGCCATGCCCAGCCGGAACTGGAGATTATCGAAATCAGAAGCGGCGAGTCTTCTGAGTCACACCCACCATCGGTTGAGTCTGCGCCGCAAGAAGTGACTCAACATCTTGTGGTGGAACCGCGCTCCGCCGCATAGAAATTGCGGCTGCGAATCCGCCGTTAACCCTTAGATTGTTGACCGAGACTCCCGCCTGACTCACCTTCGCGCTTAACCAGGGGGCGTATCGAAGATGAATCTGTTGGCTCGAGTTACTGAGACGGAGCGATCCGTTCGACCGAAGCGGAGCGATGCGCGCAAGCTGCCGCTCGACACCATCCTCCAGGGCAACTGCATCGCCGAAATGGCGCGGCTGCCCGACAAATGCGTCGACATGATCTTTGCCGACCCGCCCTACAATCTGCAACTTGGCGGCGACCTCTTCCGGCCCGAAGGCGGCCGGGTCGATGCGGTCGATGACGATTGGGACAAGTTCGACAGCCTCGCCACCTATGATGATTTCACCCGCGAGTGGCTCTACGAGGCGCGCCGCATCCTCAAGGACAACGGCACGATCTGGGTGATCGGCAGCTATCACAACATCTACCGGGTCGGTTCGCTACTCCAGGATGCGGAATTCTGGATTTTGAACGACATCGTCTGGCGAAAGTCGAACCCGATGCCGAACTTCCGCGGTACACGCTTCACCAATGCCCATGAGACGTTGCTGTGGTGCGCCAAGGACGAAAAGGCGCGCTACACCTTCAACTATCGTGCGATGAAGGCGCTGAACGACGACCTCCAGATGCGCTCCGACTGGGTGCTTCCCATCTGCAGCGGCTCGGAGAGGGTGAAGGGCGACGACGGCACCAAGGCGCATCCGACGCAAAAGCCCGAGGCTTTATTGTACCGGATCCTGCTCGCCTGCACGAAGCCAGGCGACGTGGTTCTCGATCCCTTCTTCGGGACGGGCACGACCGGAGCAGTCGCCCGGCGTCTCGGCCGCCATTGGATTGGGATCGAGCGCGAGCCCAGCTACGTGAAGGTCGCGAACGAGCGGATCCGCTCGACCCTGCCGCTCGACGAAAGCGCAATGGCGACCATGGCGGACAAGCGGGCAGCACCGAGAGTCGCTTTCGGATTACTGGTCGAAAGTGGCCTTTGCCCTCCGGGGACAATGCTCGTGGACGGCAAGCGGCGCTTTTCTGCCCATGTTCGCGCTGACGGTTCCATCGAATCCGGCCCTCACAGCGGTTCGATTCACAAGGTGGGGGCAGCGCTCCAGGGCGCGCCGTCGTGCAACGGATGGACCTTCTGGCATGTCGGGCAGAGTGGTGAACTTCAGCCTTTGGACGCGCTTCGACAAAAATATCTCGATACTGCCGCCTGAGGCCTTGCGAGGGGCGTCCCAGCGACGGCAGCTTCCGATATCCACTCGTCCTCAGGCTATACGGCGGGGAATGACTGGACTTTCTGCGGCTATGCCTTGATCGACCTGGCAATGTGCAAGCCCGACACATTCGTCCGCCCGTTCCGCGGGCATTCGTGACGATATTAGGATGGGAGCAGCAATTGGGAATCGAACTTTCCAACCCCCAAGTCAGCGCTGGCGTCGACACTGCGGACTGGTTGGCAGCGCTCGATTCTCGGGCCCCGATGGCCGCCGGCGTTCCGCTTGGGCGCCCGCTTTCCGAACTGGTGCGTTGAGACGATGCGGACCCTGATTCGACCTACCGGCTTCGTCGATTCTCCATTCGGCTATGATGGCCAGGTCGCGCGGCTAGCAGGCGGCCTGAATTGGTTCGCGTCGGTGGAACTCCTGCACATCGAGGGAAACAAACGCGTTTCCACAGAACTTCTTTCTATTGAGGATGTTGAAGCCAGAGTCGACGGCGATCTCTCAAACCAGTGGAAACGACTGACGAGCCCTCGGCCACCTCTCCAGCTCGGCGATCGGACGGTCAGGCTGGACCAACCGCAGCTGATGGGAATCGTCAACGTAACACCGGACAGCTTTTCCGATGCCGGACAACTTGCCGATGCATCCGTAGCGGCATCGGCGGGCGCACGAATGAGCGAAGCGGGTGCCGCGATCATCGATATCGGCGGAGAATCGACTCGGCCGGGAGCCAAGCCCGTTTGGGAGGGCGACGAAATCGCTCGGATCGAGCCCGTCATCCGGCAGTTGGCGGCGGCCGGGGCTGCGGTCTCCGTCGACACGCGCAAGGCCGACGTCATGACGGCAGCTCTCGCTGCGGGCGCGCGGATGGTCAACGACGTATCCGCACTCACCTACGACCTGCGCTCGGCTGAAGTGGTCGCTTCGGCAGGAGTTCCCGTCGTGCTTATGCATCATCAGGGCAAGCCCGAGACGATGCAGCTGGATCCCCGCTACGAAGACGTGGTCATCGAGGTCTATCTCTGGCTCGAGGAACAGATCGCCGAAGCGGAAGGATCGGGGATCGCCCGCGACAAGATCCTGGTCGATGTCGGCTTCGGGTTCGGTAAGACGCTCGCGCACAATCTCGAACTGATGAACCACCTCGCGCTGTTCCACTCGCTCGGCTGCCCGCTGGTGCTCGGGGCGAGCCGCAAGCGCACCATCGGCGCGTTATCGAACGAAGCTCCTGTCGACGAACGCCTGGGTGGCAGCATCGCCTTCGCGTTGAAGGCGGTGGACCAGGGCGTGCAGATCGTCCGCGTTCACGACGTCCGGGAAACAGCGCAGGCACTCAAAATCTGGCGTGGTCTTCGCGACCAGGCGCTGACGCCGCGAATTTAGGCCGCGCTGGTATCGATGCCGATTTCTCCAAGCTTGCGGTAGAGTGTCGAACGGCCAATTCCGAGCCGCTTTGCGACCTCCGTCATCCGTCCGCGATAATGACCAATGGCAAGCCGGATGAGGTCGCCTTCAATCTCTTCGAGCGGGCGGATGTGACCCTCGTCGTCGAAGACGGTGATCGCGCTGACGCCATTGACCGCGGCTTCGCTCGACTGCTTGCTGATCCTGGGCGTGAAGTCGGTGGACCTGGCGGTGAATCGCGACTGCGTTGCGATGTGCGGGAAATCCTCGGGCGTCAGTGATGCAGTCTTGCAATCAATTCCGGCCCGCAGAAGCACGCTCGCGAGTTGACGAACGTTCCCAGGCCAACCGTAGCGCATCAGCACCGTCAGAGCCCCGTTGTCGATGGTGAGCGGCCGCGTCAGATCCTGCTCGGCGAACCGGGCAAGCATGTGCCGGGCGAGCGCAGGAATGTCGCTGCTCCTTTCCCTGAGCGGCGGCAGCATGACGACCGTGCCCTCAAGGCGCTCGCGAAGCTGCGGACTGAAACCCTCGGCCAGAGGCCTGCTCGAGGTCGCAATGAGCCGGACATCGACCGAATGGCTTCCGTTGCAGCCGACCGGACGGACCTCGCCTGTGGCAAGAGTGCGGTCGAGTGCCTCCTGAGTCGCCTCGGGAAGCGCGGTGATGTCATCGAGCAGCAGGGTGCCCTGGTCCGCCTCGAGAATCTTTCCGTTCTTCGCGGAAAAGGCTCCCGCAAATGCGCCAGCTTCGTGCCCGAAGAGCTCGCTGTCGATGATATTGGCCGGAACGGCCTTGCAATCGAGTTCCACCAGCGGCGACCGCGATCTGAGGCTCGCTGCGTGGATCGCCTTGGCGAACGTTTCCTTGCCGGTACCTGGCTCGCCGACAATCAGGATCGGTAGTCGGTTGCGCGCCGCCTTGGCCGCGACAGCGAGCGAAGAGCGGAATTCAGGCGTTGCACCGATCAGCTGGTCGAGCGGCAGCGCCGGCGCAAGTTTTTCTGCGATCGGCACAAGCTCGCCTGTAGGCCGCCTGCGGTCGGCGGCAGCGGCCAGTGCCTCCAGCAGGCGCTCGGGAGCGACTGGGCGGGCGAGGAAGTCCGTCGCGCCGGCGCGGATTGCATCGACCGCCGCCGGAATCGCTCCGTCGGTCAGCACGAGCACCGGTAGCGCCGAGTGGCATGAGCGCAGCGAATCGATCAACGCACCGCCAATTTGCGGATCCCAATGGCCGAGCAGCGCAACCTTCACTTCCGGCCCGTAAGGTCCGTGCAGGATCGCGGTGGCGGTCTCCGCGCCGTCGGCCCCGACGACTGTCCACCCAGCGCGGGAGGCGATAGCGGATATCCGCCTGCGCTCCGCCGCGTCGGCGTCGATCAAAAGCAACGACCGGACTGGTTCATTGGGCATGGTGCACCTCGATGCCTGTTTGTAGTCGTTAGCGGTAAAGGCAGGCTTAAAGGGGCGCTTTCGCTCTTGGGCGAGACGGAACCTGTTGGTATGCAGTCAGCAACGAAACCAAATGGGGAGCCCCATGGCGCACGAAGAAGAGCCGATCCTGATCCATCCCGGGAGCCAGCAGATGGTGCGGCATGTCCATGACTATTCGCGCTTCACATCGCTTCTGAAATGGGGCGCCGTGGGGTGCTTGGTGGTCGCTTTCCTCGTTCTCCTGCTCATCTCGTAGCTTTCCACGCCTCGTGAAGATCGCGGTTCTCAAGGAAACGGCGCCGGGTGAAACCCGTTGCGCTGCTATTCCCGAGACGGTGAAGAAATTCATTGGTCTCGGGGCCGAAGTTGCGATCGAGCAAGGCGCGGGGTCGGCGGCTTCGGTGAGCGATGCCGATTTCGAGGCCGCCGGGGCTACTGTCGGCGATCGCAAGGCAATCCTCTCCGGCGCGGGGGCGATCCTCTGCATCAATGCGCCAGAGCCGATGACGCTGACCGGCGCAGAGCAAGGCGCGCTTCTGATCGGGGCCCTCGATCCACTCAGGCGCGGCGACGCAATCGAGGCTTACGCCAAGGCCGGACTGCAGGCGTTGGCGATGGAGTGGATGCCGCGCATCACTCGTGCCCAGTCGATGGACATACTGTCCTCGCAGTCCAACCTGGCCGGCTACAAGGCCGTCGTGGAGGCCGCCGCCGCTTATGGCCGTGCGTTTCCGATGATGATGACCGCTGCCGGGACCGTCAGCCCCGCAAAGGTATTCGTGATGGGCGTCGGGGTGGCCGGGCTTCAGGCGATCGCCACTGCGAAGCGGCTCGGTGCACAGGTCAGCGCAACCGACGTCCGCTCGGCAACCAGGGAGCAGATCCAATCGCTTGGTGCAAAGCCGATCTTCGTCGAGAACGTCTCCGGCATCGAAGGAGAGGGGCAGGGCGGCTATGCCACGGAAATGTCGGACGAATACCGCAAGGCCCAGGCCGAACTCGTGTCCGGTCACCTGGCCAAGCAAGACATCGTCATCACCACGGCGCTAATTCCGGGGAAGCCGGCGCCTCGACTTATCGGCGACGCGCAACTGAAGACGATGCGCCCCGGCAGCGTCATCATCGATCTTGCCGCGGAAGCTGGCGGCAATGTCGAAGGTACGGTGGCCGGCAAAGCTATCGAAAAGCACGGCGTTGCGATCATTGGCGCATCCAATCTCGCACGCAGCCTCGCAGCCGATGCATCGGCGCTATTCTCTCGGAATCTGTATAATTTTCTCAGTGCGTTCTGGAATAAAGATAAGAATGAGCCTGATCTTACGGACGAGGACGAAATCGTCCAGGCGATCCGCCTGACCCGCGCGGGCAAGGTCGTGAGCGAAAGGCTGGCGTCCTCCTGAACGGCGATATTCTCGTGGTCGGGGGTGGAGTCGCGGGCCTGTCCGCGGCTGCGATGCTTTCACCGCACGCGAGGGTCGTGCTTCTCGAAGCTGAAGATCAACCCGGCTATCATTCGTCTGGCCGAAGCGCGACCATGCTCCATTACGCGCTCGGCAATCCGCTCGTCCGCGCGCTGACGCTCGCCAGCCGATCCTTCATCGAATCTCCACCTGACGGCTTCGCGGAAGCCACGCTCGGCCACACCAAGCCGACGCTTGTGCACGCGCGTGAGGAGGAACTCCCTGCCCTCGACGCTCTCGGGGCGGCCATCGCGCCCTTCGCGACGCTGGAACGTGTCGGCGAAGCCGAGATCCTCGAGCTTTGTCCTGTCATGCGCGTGGGTACGGAAGGCGCCGTCGCGGCACTTGTCGACCGCAATGCAATCAAACTCGATAGCGACGCGCTGCTCCAGGGCTATGCGCGCACGCTGCGCCACAACCGCGGTGCCGTCGTAACCGGCGCACGCGTCGTCGCGCTGGATCGGAAGAATGCGATCTGGACCGCCGTAACCGAGCGCGGCGAGCGCTTCTCGGCGTCAATCGTCGTCAACGCCGCGGGCTCGTGGGCCGATTCGATCGCGAAGCTCGCCGGCGTCGCGCCGGTCGGGCTTAAGCCGAAACGTCGAACGATTATTACGTTCGACGGTCCGGACGGCGTCGATGTCACCAGCTGGCCGTTCGTGAAGACGGTTGGCGAGGAGCTGTATTTTGCTCCGGAGTCGGGCCGTCTTTTCGCTTCGCCGATGGACGAAGTGCCGAGCGAGCCGACGGACGCCCAGCCGGATGATTATGAGGTCGCGCTCGCCGCCCACCGCGTCGAGCAGAGGACGACGATGGAAGTCAAAAGGATCGTCCACAAATGGGCGGGGCTTCGCACCTTTGCGCCTGACAACAAGCCGGTTGTGGGATTCGCACCCGATGCGGAGGGCTTCTTCTGGCTAGCCGGGCAGGGTGGGTCCGGCCTGCAGACCTCGCCGGCGATGGCGCAGCTTGCCGCATCGCTGATCGTGGATTCGCGGTGCCTTATCGCGGATGTGAAGATGGAAGACCTAACTCCCCGCCGATTCCTCCGGCAGCCGGCATAAGTCGACCCAGCGATCTCCGACGAGATCGAACAGCCGATCCACGCTGACCTCGACCGAAGTGTTGAGCGAGCCGCCCGCAGGATAGACTACCTCGAAGGCCTTCAACGACACATCGAGGAAAATCGGCATCTCTGTCTTGAGTCCGAACGGGCACACGCCGCCGACGGGATGACCCGTGAGCTCGAACGTCTCGTCCGTAGCAAGCATTCGCGGCCGCGCGCCGAGCGTGTCCTTGGACTTGCGATTATCCAGGCGAGCATCGCCACGAGCGACCAGAAGAAAGGTGAGCTCGCCGGCACGAACCGCGAGCGTCTTGGCGATCCGCCCGGGCGCCACGCCGAGCGATTGGGCGGCGGTCGCGACGGTAGCGGTCGTGCCTTCGACTTCGATGATCGGAAGGTCGGGCGCGTTCGTTGCGATCCAGCGCCGGACCGATTCGGCGCTCACGAAGCTTCGCCGATCAGGTGCAGCGCAATTCGGCGGGCCGGCGTGTCTCTCCGGTGTTCGAACAGGAAGATGCCTTGCCATCTTCCAAGCACCATCTCTCCATCCTCTACCGGGATCGAAAGCTGCGTCTGGGTCAGGGCCGAACGGATATGCGCAGGCATGTCGTCCGGACCTTCGTCATTGTGCGTGTAGAGTGCCGGCTCTTCAGGCGCGATCCGGCCGAAAAAGGCTTCGAGATCATGCCGGGCGGCACGCGCCTCATTCTCCTGAATGACGAGCGAAGCCGACGTATGCGCGCAGAAAATAGTTAAGAGCCCGGTCCCGATTCGCTGCGAGTCGAGCCATCGCGAAACCTCGCTAGTGATCTCATGAAGGCCTGGCTTCGGCGCGCGGACTTGAATGTTGTGAGTGGACTGGTTGAGCATGGTTTGGGCTTCAACCACAGCGGCCACGCCGAGTTCAACCCAAACGAAAAGCGCCTGCAAATGCAGGCGCTTACGTAGTTACTAGATTTTGGTGAGCGGCTTAGCCGTGAACTCCGCCGTCTCCGGTGTTGCCACCCGTGAGCCAGGTCCAAAAGCTCCAGCGAGCCGGAACATGCTTCTTCATTTCGTATCCCCGTTCTCGAACACTGCGATTCGGCAGCTGCGAGAATATTAACCTTAATGAATAAGGTTAGCAAACCGTTTACCAAAGATAGGCCGGCCGCGAGCGCGCCCAGGTGTCCGGAATCGGGATCTTTGAGGGTGTTAGGCGACCTTGGCGCGGCGGTCGGAGGCGAGGCGGCGACGCAGGCTTTCCAGGCTCATCGGGCGGCCCGTGATGTAGCCCTGCGCGATATCGCATTCCATCTCGGCAAGCAGCTCCAGCGCCTCGCGAGTTTCCACGCCTTCGGCGACGATGCGCCGGCCGAGCGAATGGGCGAGGGCGATCGTCGAACTGACCATTAGCCGTTCACTGCGGTTTTCGACCATTCCGCGAACGAACGTCTGGTCGATCTTGATCTCGGCCGCCGGGATCCGCTTCAGATAATCGAGGGTCGATAGACCGGTGCCATAGTCGTCGATCGAGATATTCACGCCGAGCTCACAAAGCTGGGTCAGCATGTCCAGCGCTTCGCCACTGCCCGCAATCGCGGCCGTCTCGGTCAGTTCGAGGGTCAGATGCCGCGGGTTGATGCCGTGGCGTTCGAGAAGGATTGCGATCCGACCGACGAGTGCCTTGTCGCCGAGCAGCCGGCCCGAGAGGTTGACCGACATGTCGAAGTCGCGGCCGCCCTTGTTGAGGGTCGCCGCTGCGGCGATCGCCTGGTCGAGCATGAAGGCCGTGAGCTTTCCGATTCGGTCATTCTGCTCGGCTGCCGCGACGAATTCCGCGGCCGCGATCGGTCCTTTGTCCGGGTGGGTCCAGCGCGCCAGCGCCTCTGCACCAACGATCTTGCGGGTCTTCAGCTCGACTTTCGGCTGGTAAGCAACCCAGACTTCGCCGCGGTCGATCGCATCGTCGAGCTGGCTGAGCATCGACAGCTTCCAGGAGGCATCCTGGAGCGATTCCGGATCGTGATACTTCCACTTGAGACCGTCGTGCGCCGCCTGCTCGGCTGCAAGCAGCGCACTTCCGAGGCGGTTCGCAAGGGACCGGCTGCTTCCGATTTCGACGCCGAAGCTGACCGCAAGGTCGATCGGCATGCCGCTGACGCGCACGGGGGTGCGGAACAGCGCGTAAAGTGCCTCGAGGTGATGACCGAATGGCTTCGTCGGTTCATCGAACCAGGCGAATATCCCATCGTCGCCATGGTAAAGTGTTCGATCCTGAGCTCCGACCGACAATCTTGCGACGGTCTGTTCGACCAGTTGGCGCTCGTCACTCGCCGGGAGAGTCGCCACGACTTCGGCATAATTCAGGATGCGCGCGACGATCAGAGCCTTGTCGCGGCCCATGCGACCGGACTTCAGAGCGACGAGATTGGGAAGCCCGGAAATGGCGTCCACAAAACCACGCTTGCGGAACCGATCTGCCGTGATTGCTCCAGTCGTGAGGGCCAGCACGACGACCGCCGGGATAATCTCTATGAAAATCAGATGGCTTTCGAGCAGTGCCGGCCCAAACAGGACACCAATTCCGGCGGCTGAAAGGATGAAGAAGTGGTGCCGCGGATCGCTTCGAAAAAGGAGCCACGTTGCGACCAAGAGGCTCGCCAGGAACAACGGAATCCATCCGATATCGATGGGCACGCCCGACTTCAGCGTCTCGGCACCAAGTACGTGAACGTAGACTGCCCCCATCTGACGAACGCCGGGCAGAAGGTAATTATCGCCAAGCGAATGGCTGGTTGCGCCGACCACGATATCTTTGCCGCGAACCGCTGAAGCATCGAACTTGCCTTGAAACACGGCTGCCGCGGAGATCGTCGGGATTGAATTCACGTCGATGGAATAGTCCGGCTTGAACCAACTATCCGGAGCGCCCGGGCGCCCCGACAAAAGCGAAGCATATGACCGCACCGGCTTGCCGCCATTGGAGAGGCCGAACGGCAGCTCCGTGATGATGTTGAGATTGTCAAAATGCATGCTGACGCTCGCGATTTGAGCGTGCGCGGTGAAGATCGGCGAAGGTAGCTCAGCAGTCCCATTCACGTAAGCTGCGTCTGAAGTTCCGCGAGCCGCTAGTATTACTCGCCCGGATCGTTCGAGTGATCGAGCGAGGACACCGTCGTCTGCAGGATCGCTCTTTTCGTGGAAAAGTACGTCGAAGAAGATCCGCTTCGCGCCAGCTTTCGTCAGCGTATCGATCAACTGCGCATGATAGCGCCGGGGCCAGGGCCAGCGACCAATGTCACGGAGTGAATCGTCATCGATCTTGACGACGACGATGTCTCCGCTGGCCTTATGCATATGGAGACTGTTCCGGCTGGTTCTGAGGAACTCCTCGCCGGTTTCGCCGATTGCGAACACGCCGAAAATCAGCCCCGCGATGGCGATCCACAGAAGGGCTCGCCAGGGCCTTGGCTCAACTTGTTCTCGATCGCGGGTCTTCACCGCGCACACATGCGCGCGGAAAGGTTAGAAAATTGGAAACTTTAACCTGGTGAACGACGGAAAATCATCAGCCTCTCGACAGTCGTAGATCGACCCGCCACAAAAGCTTGAACAGCTGGGAGGGATCATGGACTTCATCTCCATCCTGTCGATTTTCGTGCTGGCCTGCTTTGTCGGCTATTACGTGGTCTGGTCGGTGACCCCGGCGCTTCACACGCCGCTGATGAGCGTCACCAACGCAATATCATCCGTCATCGTCGTCGGAGCCCTGATCGCCTCGGCGTCCGCTGCAGTGCCCGGTTCGAAATGGCTCGGCCTCATTGCCGTGGCGCTTGCAAGCGTGAACATCTTCGGCGGCTTCGCAGTCACCCAGCGAATGCTTTCGATGTACAAGAAGAAGGAGCGCAAGGATGGCTGAGGCGGTGCATTCGCAGCCCGCCTGGGTCCTTCTCGCCTATTTGGCTGCCGGAGTCTGTTTCATCCTGGCGCTGAGGGGGCTTTCAAGCCCGGAAAGCAGCCGCCGGGGCAACATCACCGGCATGATCGGAATGACCATCGCCGTCGTTACGACGCTTGCCACGCACAGTCTCGCGACGTTGCCCGAAATCATTGTCGCGATGGTCATCGGCGGCGGGGTCGGTCTAATCATCGCTCGCAAGATCCAGATGACGGCGATGCCGCAGCTGGTCGCCGCCTTTCACAGCCTGGTGGGCATGGCGGCAGTTCTGGTCGGAGCCGCGGCATACCTCAATCCCGAAGCATTCGGCATTGCCGTCCGGGTTACGCCGATCGCGTCGCCGTCGTTCGTCAGCATCTATCCGGTCAGCCGGATCGAAATGGGGCTCGGCGTCGCCATTGGCGCGATCACCTTCTCCGGTTCGGTGATCGCATTCCTCAAGCTGAACGGCAACATGTCGGGTAAGCCCATCCTGCTTCCGTTGAGGCATCTCATCAACCTCGGAACGCTCGCGGCCATCCTGCTGCTGATCGCATACTTCACGCAGGACCAAAGTCCGTGGGTGTTCTTCACCGTCATGGGCCTCAGCTTCGCCATCGGCTTCCTTTTGATCATCCCGATCGGCGGCGCCGACATGCCGGTCGTGATTTCCATGCTCAACAGCTATTCCGGATGGGCAGCGGCGGCGATGGGGTTCACGCTCCACAACAGCGCCATGATCATCACCGGCGCGCTGGTCGGAAGCTCCGGCGCGATCCTTAGCTACATCATGTGCCGGGCGATGAACCGGAGCTTCATTTCGGTGGTTGCCGGCGGCTTTGGAGCGGTGTCGAGCGGCGGCGATTCAGCGGCCATCGACCGTGCTTACAAGCGCGGGTCGGCGGAGGACGCCGCGTTCCTGATGAGCCAGGCCGACCAGGTGATCATTGTCCCCGGCTATGGAATGGCCGTCAGCCAGGCGCAGCACGCGCTCAAGGAAATGGCGGACAAGCTCAAGGCGGAGGGCGTTCGGGTCAAATATGCCATCCATCCGGTCGCCGGACGGATGCCGGGTCATATGAACGTGCTGCTCGCCGAAGCGAACGTGCCCTATGATGAGGTGTTCGAGCTGGACGACATCAACAGCGAGTTCGCCCAGACCGACGTAGCCTTCGTTATCGGTGCGAATGACGTCACGAACCCTGCGGCAAAAAGCGACAAGAGCTCGCCAATCTACGGAATGCCGGTGCTTGACGTGGAGAAAGCTCGGACCGTGCTGTTCGTTAAGCGGTCGATGGGCGGCGTCGGCTACGCAGGTGTGGATAACGAGCTTTTTTATCGCGACAACACGATGATGTTGCTTTCCGACGCCAAGAAAATGGTCGAAGAGATCGTCAAGAACCTCGGCTGATTCGGACAGGGTTCAGCTTCGGTTCGGCACAAACGCATCTGGGTTGAAGCCCCCAGCCGGTCGCCCGGTCGGGGTGGGCCGCGAGGGGGAGGCGGATTTGCGCAAGCTGGGCATCATCGGCGGGACGAGCTGGGCCTCCACCGCGCTTTACTACAATCATATCAACCGTGGCGTCGCGCGCCGGCTCGGCGGCCTGCACAGCGCGAGGCTCGCGATCGAGAGCCTGGATCTCGCTCCGCTGGCCGAACTCGAGCTTTCAGGTGACTGGGATGGAGTCGCGGCGATCATGTCGGAGGCGGCCCGTCATCTGGTCAAAAGCGGCGCCGACGGCCTGCTCATCGCTTCGAACACGGGGCACAAAGCCTTCAATGCCGTCGCGGCGACGGTGAAGGTGCCGATGCTGCACATCGGCGACGCAACTGCGGCCAAGTTGGCGGCCGACAAGGTCGGACGGGTCGCGCTGCTCGGCACTCGGTTCACGATGACCGAGCCTCACGTGCGCTCGCGGCTCGAATCGCGCGGCATTGCGCTTGTTCCGGTCGATCGGAAATGGATCGACGAGATCGACAGGATCATTTTCGAAGAACTGGCGGCGGGGCAAGTGGTCCGCGACAGCCAGCGCAAGCTCAAGACCCTGATTGCCGACCTCGCGCGGCAGAAGGTTCAGGCGGTCGTTCTTGGCTGCACCGAGCTGGTGCTGGCGGTGGACACCCGCGCAAACGTCATTCCGGTCTACGACACCACCGCGATCCACTCTCGGGCGGCGGTCGAATGGATGCTCGCCGAACCGGAAGCCGCCAAGGCGGCCGCCTAACCTCGCAATGATCCTGCGCGCCGCCTAGATACGGCGCATGGACCGGACTCCCGCCGACCGTCCCGAGCACCCGCGAGCCGCCGAGCGATTCAACGAAGAGCAGGCGACCTACGCGGTGCGTGGCGCCGACAAGCCGGACCTCGAGCAGGGCGTGGCGGCGATCCGCAACGTGCTGAAGACGCTCCCCAGACGGCCCGGCGTTTATCGGATGCTCGATGCGCGTGGCGACGTGCTGTACGTCGGCAAGGCCCGCGCCCTAAGAAACCGGGTCACCAACTACACGCAGGTCGCGAGGCTTCCCAAGCGACTGCAGCGTATGGTCTCGCAGACGCGATCGATGACCATCGTCACCACCCGCACCGAAGCCGAAGCGCTGCTGCTGGAAGCGCAGCTGATCAAGCGGTTCCGGCCGCCCTATAACGTCCTCCTCCGCGACGACAAAAGCTTCCCCTTCATCCTGCTTCGCGAGGACCATGCATTCCCACGTGTACAGAAGCATCGCGGGGCAAGGCGGGCGAAGGGGCAATATTACGGTCCGTTCGCAAGTGCCGGTTCGGTGACGCGGACTCTTAATGCGCTTCAGAAGCTTTTTCTTTTAAGGAGCTGTTCTGACACATTTTTCGAAACAAGATCACGGCCCTGCCTGCTTTACCAGATCCGTCGCTGCTCGGCGCCTTGCGTCGGCCGCATCAGCGAAGAGGATTATGCCGAGCTGGTAAATGACGCGAAGGCGTTCCTGGCCGGCCGCTCGACCGGCGTGCAGGAGCGGCTCGGCAAGCAGATGGCACAGGCAGCGGACAAGCAGGATTACGAGCTTGCGGCCGTTTATCGCGATCGGCTGCGGGCTCTTACCTATATCCAGGGCTCGCAGACCGTCCATTCGGAAGGGCTGGGCGACGCCGACGTGTTCGCGCTCGCTTGCAAGGCCGGTTCCGTCTGCATCCAGGCATTCTTCATCCGCGGGGGGCAGAATTGGGGCCACCGCGCGTTCTTTCCTGCACACACGAATGACATTCCGGAAGCCGAAGTGCTCTCGGCATTTCTCGTGCAATTTTACGAGGAAGTGCCGCCGCCGAGGCGCATCCTGGTGGATCGAGATCTCGGCGATCGAGAGCTGCTTGAGGAAGCGCTGGGCGCGCGTGCAGAGCGGAAGGTCGCCATTGAGCAACCGAAGCGCGGCAAGCGTGCAACGCTGATGGACCAGGCGCGCAGAAACGCGGAAGAGGCGCTGGACCGCCGGATGGCCGAGACAGCGACCCAGACGAGGGTCCTTCGCGAACTCGCCGATACGTTCGAGCTTGGCGAAGCGCCGAAGCGGATCGAGGTATACGACAACAGCCATATCATGGGTACCAATGCGACCGGCGCGATGATTGTCGCCGGACCGGAGGGGTTTCGGAAGAACAATTATCGCAAGTTCAACATCAAGCGCGCAGAGACCACCCCGGGCGACGATTTCGCGATGATGCGCGAGGTTCTCGAGCGGCGGTTCGCCCGGCTCGAGAAGGAGGATCCCGAGCGCAACAGCGGCGAGTGGCCCGACCTGCTCCTGATCGACGGCGGCAAGGGCCAATTATCCGCCGTCTGCGAAATGATGGAGGAGGCGGGAGTCCACGACATTCCTGTCGTGGCGGTATCGAAGGGCCCGGATCGCAATGCCGGGCGCGAGACGTTTCATATGCCTGGCGGACGGGAACTCACCTTGCCGCCCAATTCGGCGTTGCTTTTTTATCTCCAGCGACTTCGAGACGAGGCACACCGCTTCGCGATCGGAACGCACCGGCAGAAGCGGGCGAAGAGCCTCACCACATCGACGCTGGACGAAGTGCCGGGAATCGGACCGAACCGGAAGCGGGCGCTGTTGATGCACTTCGGCACCGCGCGAGCCGTCAAGGGCGCGGCCCTTGAGGACCTGGAGCGGGCGCCCGGCATTTCGAAAACCATCGCGCGCCAGGTCTACGATCATTTTCACCCGGCCGGCTGATGCAGTTCGACACCGAAGGGATCGTCTGCGCGATCAAGGGGCACGGAGAGCACGGGACAATCGTCCGGCTGCTGACGCCGGAGCATGGCATCGTCGCGGCCTATGTGCGGGGTGGACGAGGGCGGCGAATGCGCCCGGTCCTGATTCCCGGGAATCTGGTGCTGGCGCAGCTTCGCTCGCGAACCGAAAGCCAGCTTCCGCACGCTACGATCGAGTTGGTTCAGAGCCGGGGGCCAGCCCTCGGCGAGCCACTGCAATCGGCGGCAATTGAGTGGGTTACGGCCCTCGTCACGTCGGCGCTTCCCGAGCGGCAGTCGTATTCCCGGGTCTATCAGGCGCTCGCCGGCCTTCTCGACGCCATCGACGCGGCCCCATCCGCCAAAGGCTGGAGCACAGCTCTCGCCAAATTCGAGAATCTCCTCATCGCGGAACTCGGCTATGGACGCGAGGGACCGGCTGGTGCCGATCTCTTCGATTCGCTGGAATGGTCGGGCGACTGTTTGTTCGCGGACATCCTTGCTGGTCGCATCGATGCGCTACGCGATAGCCGCGCGCGGCTTGTCGAGCGTTTACGTCGGGCGCTTGTCTGACGCCAGTGCCGCCTCTAGCTTGCGGTAATGGGCTCCGACGCGCTCTCGGTTCTTTTTCCGAACGTTGCGACGACTCGTGACGTCAGCGTCAGGGTCGCCGTCAGCTATCTCGCCGAACAATCCAACCCCGCCCTGAACCGGTGGTTCTGGTCTTATCATATCCGTATCGAGAACAGGTCCGAGGTTTCGGTTCAGCTGCTGACCCGAAGCTGGAAAATCGTCGACGGCCGGGGCGCAACCCACGAGGTCCACGGCGAAGGCGTGGTCGGCGAGACACCGTTGATCGCTCCAGAGGGAAGTTTCGATTATGTTTCGGGCTGTCCGCTCGACACACCTTCGGGATCGATGAGCGGAAGCTATCGAATGGTTGACGAGAACGGATCACTTTTCGACGTCGAGATTCCCCGCTTCGCACTCGTTGCTCCGGCGAATTGAGGCATGAAAAAGGGCGGCCCGAAAGCCGCCCTTTTTCAATTCCTCGGAAGGGATCAGACGGGGCTGACCGGAACGACGTTGCCGTTGCCGTTGTCGTTGTGGGAAATGATGAGAGCCGCGATTGCGGCGAGTGCGGCAAGGCCGAGCAGGATCGGCCAAACTCCGATCGATTTCGGTGCTGCGGCCTCGACGACGGGCGGCGGCGGCGGCGGAGGAGGCGCGACTGCGGGAGGGGGAGGCGCGGCAGTTAATGGAAGAACACAGCCGGGAGCAGCGGCCTGAGCCGCGGCTGTTGCTGCCGCTGTCGCCGCTGTGGAGCCCGCACATACAGCCGCATGCGACTGGGTTCCTCCCAGTACGGCGAGCGAAACGAGCGGATCCAACGGTGAGGCTATCGGCGCTGCATAGGCAGCCTGGCTCGACAGGAATGCGGCTGCACCTGCAGCCAATACGCTCCGGCGGATCGATGTCATGTGACTTCCCCGTTTCAGCAGTGCGGCGAAAATTGCCTCCGAAACGGGTGTAACGCTGTTTCTTCAATTCGGTTGCGTGAAAATTGAAGAGGCTGCTCGGCCCCGAAAATTCGCGGATGCCCCGTGAATTGCGGAGCAATAAGCGACGGGAAGAAACCATGTTCGTTATGGATGGTTTGTTGGAGTCTCACCATCCGGAAGGAGCGCGCGCGATGACAAGAACAGGGTTGTTGAAGGCTGCGTTTTTCGGTGCGGCGGTCGTCGCCCCAATTGCCGCTGTCGCGGCCCCGGCCTGGACACCGGGGTCGGAGATCGTCGGCCAGACGGTCCAGGTCCAAACCAATGGCGTGATGAACAGCATCACGTTCAATGCTGACGGCACGGCCACGATCACCACGCCGAGCGGAACGACTGTGCCTGGCACCTGGTCGGCGGCGAACAACATGCTTTGTCTGAGCGCCAACGGCGGGCAGGAGTGCTGGCCTTATGCGCATCCGTTCCAGGCGGGGCAGCAGTTGGCTCTTACCAGCAGCTGTCAGCAGGTGACGACTTTCATGCCGCAGTCGACTAATCCGCCGGTCCAGCGCAGCGGCGGCGAGCGCGGCTGATTGATTTCAAACGCAAATGAAAAGGGCGGCCGATGGCCGCCCTTTTTGTTCGGTGTCAGAAGGCTTAGGCGGGGCTGACCGGAGTCAGGTCGCCATGGCCGTTGTTTCCGCCCGAGGTGATTGCGATCACGACCGCAATCAACGCGGCAAGGCCAAGCAGCGCCGGCCAGAAGCCGAACGCCTTGGGCGGAGGTGAGTCTTGCGCCGCTGTGGCAGCAGCAGCGGCAGCCGCGGTAGCGGCGGAAGCTGAAGCCATCGAAGCGGGAACGCTGCACGCCGTGGTCGAAGCAGTCGCGGAGCAAACAGCTGCGCGAGACTGCTGCGTTCCAAGAACGCTAAGCGAAACAAGTGGGTCGACGCCCGAGGACGTCGTCGGTGTCGGTGCGGCGTAGACTGCTTGTGCCGAAAGCAAAGCTGCTGCCCCTGCAGCCAACGCACAACTGCGGAATGCCCAGGTCATCCGGAACTCCCCGTTTTGCCAGAGCGGAGGCTAATGCCACCAAAATGGACAGAACGCAAAGCGGAAATGTCGGCGAGCAAATTAATTTTTCTAATCGAGGCTGTTGAACAGGTATTGCTAATGCGGGATTGCGGGTGTGCCGCCGCGATCGCCATGCAAAGTGGCGGTCCCTTGACCTCATGCCAACCAGGAAACGTTACTTCTGCTAAACTATCGCCGTTATTCGCAAATTTTGCCTTCCACGAATCGAACGCGCCGATTCACCGGGCCATTGGCGGCGTTAGGCGTCGGGGGCGTCGATATTTCGGAAACGTTCGGTTGCGCGGGCCCTGATGACTCGCAAAACCCGCGCGAGAGGAGCATTTTTCCGCGCCTGATGACGGCGCCTTGTTGTCCGTTTACCACAAGTGCCCCTGCGAATCGGAGCGCGCTTCGGCGAAGTCCCGGCTCTCGAAAGGAACGGAGCGCGCCAAGCCGATGATTGCCCGAAAACTGTTTTTTCGCGATTCCGGCCCGAGCGGCCCGAAAAGGCATCGGGCCTACGTCGTCGGCGACGTTCACGGCTGCCTCGAGCAACTCGAACTGCTTTTGTCCCAAATCGAGGCGGAAATTTCGCGCCAGCCGCAAGCCAAGGTCAGCATTATCTTCCTCGGCGACGTGGTCGATCGCGGGCCCGCGTCTGCTCAGGTCGTTGAACGGTTACGCACGTTGTCGATACCCCGGACGACGGTCCACTTCGTGATGGGAAATCACGAAGAGGTGATGCTCAGGGTCATCGACGGGAATACCGATATGCTTCGAAGCTGGCTCAAGTTCGGCGGGTGGGAGACGTTGCGGAGCTACGGCGTCGATCCGAAGGGTTTGACGAGCCTTTCGAGCGAGGATCTCTCAGCTCGTCTGCACCAGGCAATTCCGTCGGCCCACCGCCGTTTTCTTGCTGGTTTCGCGGACAGTATCGCTTTTGGCGATTATGTCCTCGTTCATGCTGGAATCCGACCCGGGATCGAGCTTGCCGAGCAGAGCCAGTCAGACCTCCGATGGATTCGCGATCCATTCCTTGAAGATACCACAGACTATGGGTTCGTCGTGGTGCACGGACACACGATCATCAATGATGTCGAGGTTACGCCGAACAGGATCGGCATCGATACCGGCGCCTTTTGCACTGGAACGCTGACGGCGCTCGCGATCGACGGACGCAAGAGGTGGCTCATCCAGACGTCGGGCGATCGGGCACAGCGGGTTTCCCTTGACTGATAAGTGGGTTACGTGAGGCTTCGAAGCTGAGAGGGGTGTTCGATGAAGGACGTTCGGTTTTTCGGTTTGCGTGCGTTCGGACTGATTTTCCTCGCCATCGCCGCTGTTGCCGTTTCTGCGTGCACCGATTCCAGGGGCGGCACGATACCCTATAACGTCAGCAGTTTCGGAACGCCGGATATGCCGTCAATCCAGATGTTGCCGCGGTAAGCCTGACACCAGCTCAGCTCGATAGCCTGCTCACCAAGAAATACAGCGAGAAATATCTCGAAAACCCGGACGTTACCGTCGGGGTGAAGTCCGCTGCGGGGCATATTGTGACGGTGGATGGGGCCGTTAAGCGGGCCGGCGCCTTCCCGGTCCTGGGCAAAATGACCTTGATGCAGGCTGTCGCCCTTGCCGGCGGCGCCGACGAGCAAACGGCAAACATGCATCGAGTCGCGATTTTCCGCACCATCGATGGGCAACGCCAGGCGGCGGCTTTCGATTTGCTCAGCATTCAACATGGCGAGATGGAGGATCCGCCGGTCTATTCGGGCGACGTCATCATCGTCGATGGATCGCGGATCAAGGACACGCAGAAGAAGATCTTCCAGGCCTTCCCGCTGCTCACGATCTTCCGCCCGTTCTGATCGGGAGATGAGGCTCGCCGGCGAGATCGCCGGCGAGCCAGCCCCAATATCGGAAATCGACCGATAGTCGGCCTGGATGCCGATCCCTGTGTTGTTTCTGCAACGGTGCATGCTACGGCAGAGGGAATGGATGCCTCTGCAGCCGAATCGGATTTGACTGCCTCGCGTAAGACCAGCTGGCTCGACCGGGAACGCGAGAGCGGCCGCTTCTATCGCTATGCAGCGATCGTGACGGCTGCCGTCCTTCTTGCGACGGCGGTCTTCAGCATCTGGGTGCTCAAACGTCCGGCGGAACCGGGCACCTTGCTTTCTCCGCCTCTGATCGCGGCTCTCCTGATCGCCAACCTGATCCCGGCCATCGGCCTAATGGTGTTGCTGTCGCGCCGCATCGCGATCCGGCGTGCGGAACAGGGTGGGGTCGGCTCGGGGCACTTGCACACGCGCCTTGTCGCGTTGTTCTCGGTTATTGCGGCGGTGCCGACGGTCCTGGTCGCAATTTTTGCATCGCTACTTTTTCAGAGCGGTCTGGAATTCTGGTTCTCCGACCGAGCGCGCAACATGCTCGAGAACACTGTGCAAGTCGCACAGGGTTCCTACCGCTATGGTTTGTCCAAGCTCGGCGAGGAAGCGACGGCCATGGCGGAGAATATGGGCGCCGGCCTGCAACGCGTATCCATCGACGACCCGCAGGTGCCCCAGGCGCTCGCCCTCCAGACCTACCTGCGCAGCCTGAACGAGGCGGCGATTCTGAAGATCTCGCCCACCGGAGAGGTCCAGTCCCTGGCCGTGATCAATGGGTACGACGGGATGATCAACGACGCCCGGATCAAAGCCGCTGCAGCCGCGCTCGCGGGATCCTCGAAGGGGACGGTCGTCGATGCGCACACGCCGGATCGGCTATCCGTGCTCACCCGCCTCGAATATGGCGACAATACCTATCTCTACGCCGCGAGATTCGTCGATCGGGAGCTTGCCAGGAATCTCGCCAGGGCGACGCGGGTTTCAAGGGATTATCAGGACCTGCGGGCACGTTCGCGGATCAACCAGCTACGGTTCAACGGCGCGCTTCTGCTCGGTGCGCTCATCATTGTCGCACTGGCGATCCTGGCCGCGCTCCGCCTCGCAGACCGGCTCGTCCGCCCCGTCGGCCAGCTTGCGGCTGCGGCGGGACGGATCGAGGAGGGCGACTTCACCGCCCGCGTGCCGGTCACCGAAACGGAAGACGAAATCGAGACACTAGCGCTCGCCTTCAACCGTATGACAGCGCGAATCGAGGAGCAAACGGGGGCGCTGCGTTCGGCCAATGCCCAGTTGGAGACCCGGCGAGCCTTCATCGAAGCCGTGCTGTCGAGCGTTACCGCGGGCGTCGTCGCACTCGATTCGGCAAATTGCATTCTCCTCATCAACCGTTCGGCCGAGATGCTCCTCCAGCAAGGTCAGGAAGCAGTCGATGGAACGCGGCTTGCGGACCTGTCGCCGGAGCTCGGCGAATTCATGCACGGTGACCAGCGCGAAGCGAATGTCGACGTCGAGGCTGGCGGAAGCCGAAGGACGCTGGCGGTCAAGCGGGTCCGCTATCAGGATGGCGCTGTCCTCACCTTCGATGACATAACCGACCAACTCTCTGACCAGCGCAGTGCCGCCTGGTCGGACATCGCGCGCCGGATCGCGCACGAAATCAAGAACCCTCTGACCCCGATCCAGCTCGCGGCGGAGCGCTTGCAACGTCGTTTCGGCGAAGAGGTCGAATCGGACAAGGAAACGTTCGAAAGGCTCACGGGCACCATCGTCCGCCAGGTCGGCGACCTGAGGCGGATGGTCGACGAATTTTCCAATTTCGCACGCATGCCGAAGCCGGTGTTCCGCAAGGAGAACGTCCACGAGATCGCGCGTCAGGCGCTGTTTCTGCACGAAGTCGCGCATCCGGAAATCAAGTTCACGCTCAGTCCGCCGACGGGGGATTTCCCGCTGGTCTGCGACCGCAGGCAGCTTGGACAGGCGCTTACGAACGTCGTGAAGAATGCGGTTGAAGCCATTGAATCACGCAAAGCTCGGGGCGAACACCACCTTGGCGGGGACCGCGTCGAACTGCGGGTGCACCGCGAAGGCGATCAGCTCGTCATCGATATTACCGACACCGGTATCGGTCTTCCGGAGGATCGAGACCGGCTGACCGAACCCTATATGACGACCCGGGTGCGCGGTACCGGCCTTGGCCTCGCAATCGTCAAGAAGATCGTCGAGGAGCATTACGGCGAGATCGCTTTCCTCGACCGCTCAGGCGGCGGCACCCACGTCCGGATCGCGCTCGATGCAGACCGGCTCGCGGAAAGGGAAGGGCAGGCGGCCCTTCCTGCACCGGAACAAGAGAAAGGTGGAGATGAAACAGACGTTTAAGGAGCGTTGCTGATGGCTCTTGAAGTCCTGGTCGTCGACGATGAGGAAGACATTCGGGACCTGGTCAGCGGTGTGCTCGAGGACGAAGGCTATGCCGTTCGCACTGCCGCCGACAGTACCTCTGCATTGGACGCCATCAAGGACCGGCGGCCCTCTCTCGTACTCCTGGACGTGTGGCTGCAGGGGAGCCGGCTCGATGGACTGCAATTGCTCCAGCATATCAAGAGGCAGGATTCGACGCTTCCGGTTCTGATGATTTCCGGCCACGGCAACCTCGACACCGCAGTTGCCGCGGTTCGCGAGGGGGCCGTCGATTTCATCGAAAAGCCCTTTGAGGCGAGCCACCTGCTGCATCTCGTCTCCCGGGCGACCGAAACGGATCGCCTCCGCCGGGAGAACGAAAGCCTTCGCCAGCATATCGTCCACGACGAGGTTCTGAGCGGGACATCGGTTTCGATCAACTCGGTCCGAGCGACGCTGAAGCGAGTCGCTCCGACGGGAAGCCGGGTCCTTCTCACGGGGCCCGCTGGAGTGGGCAAGGAAGTCGCGGCGCGGACAATCCACCAGTGGAGCGCCCGCTCCAACGGGCCCTTTGTCGTCGTCTCGGCGGCCATGATGACTCCGGAGCGCGTCGAAGAGGAATTGTTCGGCGTCGATAGCGAAGACGGCAGCCGGCCCGGCCTTCTGGAACAGGCGCATGGCGGGACGCTGTTTCTCGACGAAATCGCGGACATGCCCTCGACGACACAGGCGAAGATTCTTCGCGTGCTCACCGACCAGAGCTATCATCGCGTGGGCGGACAGCGTCCGGTGAAGGTCGATGTGCGCGTTCTTTCCGCCACGTCGCGCGATTTGGCGCAGGAAATTGCCGCAGGGAATTTTCGCGAAGATCTGTTTTACCGATTGAATGTCGTTCCCGTTCGGCTGCCGCCCCTTCGTGAACGGCGCGAGGATATTCCCGAGCTTGCGAACCATTTCCTGGCGCGCTTCGCGGCCGAGAGGCGAATCCCGACACCGGCGCTGTCGGATGAAGCGGTCGCGGCCCTGCAAGCGCACGATTGGCCAGGGAACGTTCGCCAGCTTCGCAACATCATCGAGCGCACGATCATCCTCGCGCCATGCGAGCGCGTCGAACGGATCGAAGCCGACATGCTTCCCTCCGAGATTCTCGAGAGCAAAGGGTCTTCGGGCCTCTCGAGCCAGGCAATGACCATCATGGGAAGCCCCCTCCGCGAGGCACGGGAATCGTTTGAGCGGGAATATCTCCGGATCCAGATCCGCAGATTTTCCGGCAACATCTCACGGACAGCCTCGTTCATCGGGATGGAACGCTCCGCTCTTCACCGCAAGCTCAAGGCGCTGGGGATCGGCGACAAGCACGAGGAGGAGTAGGCCCGCAGTGCCCCCGGCCGCAAAGTCGCTCAGCCTGCAGGACCGGTTCCTCAACGGCGCGCGCAAATCGAAGACGGCCGTGACCGTCTATCTGCTGAAGGGGGTCAAGCTGCAGGGAGTCATCACCTGGTTCGACGCCTTCTCGCTATTGCTGCGTCGGGAACGCCAGGACCAGCTCGTCTACAAACATTCCATTTCGACCATCATGCCGGCGAGGGCGATTGATCTTGCAGAAACGATCGCCGCTGAGGCGGGTCCGAAAGCGACACTTCAGGATTCGTTCCTGTCCACAGCCGCGCATGAGCGTGAGAACTTGACCGTTTTCCTGGTGAACGGAGTCATGTTGCAGGGTGCAGTGATCGTCCACGACCAATTTTCGCTGCTTCTCGAGCGTTCGGGGCAGTCCCAGCTGATCTACAAGCACGCCATTTCGACCATTCAGCCCGACAATCCGTTGCCGCTGGGGCGCGAGGGCAGCGAGGGCCCGGACGCCAGGTGACCATCGATATTAGCAGCGGATCCGGAACGCTTGATGTCACCCGCGGCGAGCGCGCTGTGGTCATAGGCGTGGACCAGCAATCCAGGAGAGAGGGCCGCTCCGCCGACGCTCGCCTGGACGAGGCAGTCGGACTCGCGGAAGCAATCGGCATCGACGTTGTCGGTCAACGCACATTCAGGCTTCGTTCGCCCAAGCCCGCCACGCTGCTTGGCAAAGGTCAGGTCGAGGAGATTGCAGGCATGACCAAGGGCAACGAGGCCGGCTTGCTCGTTGTCGATGCCCCGCTGACTCCGGTGCAGCAAAAGTCGCTGGAAGAGCAGGTCGGGACCAAGGTCATCGACCGCACAGGCCTGATCCTCGAAATTTTCGGAGAAAGGGCAGCGACCGCGGAAGGGCGGCTGCAGGTCGAGCTTGCCCATCTCGACTATCAGGCGGGGCGGCTGGTCAGGAGCTGGACCCACCTGGAACGGCAGCGCGGCGGCTTCGGTTTTCTCGGCGGTCCCGGCGAAACCCAGATCGAGGCCGACCGCCGGTTGATTCGCGACCGGATGGCTCGAATTCGACGCGAGCTGGAGCAGGTCAAGCGGACCCGATCCCTGCACCGGGACCGCCGTCATCGGGCTCCGTGGCCGGTAATCGCCCTCGTGGGCTATACGAACGCCGGAAAATCAACGCTTTTCAACCGGATGACGGGCGGTGAAGTTCTCGCCGAAAATATGCTCTTCGCAACGCTCGATCCGACGATGCGTGAGATCAGGCTACCGGGTTTCGACAAGGCGATTCTGTCCGACACGGTCGGGTTCGTCTCGGAGCTGCCGACGCAATTGGTTGCAGCATTTCGGGCGACGCTGGAAGAGGTCGCCTCGGCCGACCTGCTCATCCACGTCCGCGACATGGCGCACCCCGATCGTGACGCGCAGCGGGAGGATGTGCTGGGCGTGCTGGCGCAATTGGGAGTGGGGGCGGAAGACGAGGCGGCCCAGCCGCAGATCGAGGCCTGGAACAAGGTCGACCTGCTGGAGCCGGAGGAACGCGACGCGCTCGTCACCGAAGCGGAGCGGCGTGAGGATGTCGTGCCCATTTCCGCGCTTTCGGGGTTCGGCCTCGATGCCTTGCGTGAGCGAATTGCGGAGCAGTTGCACCACGGTTCTCAGCTCCACGACATCAGCTTGCCGGCGAGTGACGGCGGCAAGATTGCGTGGCTTCACGCGCGCGGTGACGTCATCGAACAGCGGACGCACGACAGTGAGGTTCGCCTCCAGGTGCGGCTCTCACCCGAAAATTGGGCGCGGTTTCAATCGCTCTGAGCGGCTTTTGCCGAGCGCCAGAGTTCTTCCTTTTCATCCAGACTCAATTGCTCGAACGCCGGCTCCATCTCGATCTTGCGAAAGCGCCGCTCGAATTTTCTGTTCGCTTGGCGGAGAGCTTCTTCCGGATCGATCTTAAGATGCCGTGCCAGGTTCGCGACCGCGAACAGCAGATCGCCGAGTTCCTCGTTTTGCCGCTCGTGGTCGCTCTCGCGGTCCAGCTCCTCCAGTTCCTCGTCGATCTTGGCACGCGGTCCTGAAGCGTCTGGCCAGTCGAAACCCGTTCCAGCCGCGCGCTTCTGCAGCTTTGATGCTCGGTCGAGCGCGGGGAGGGCAGTTGCAACTCCGTCGAGCGCGCTCTCGTGCCGCTTGTCCCGACGCTCGGCGGCCTTGATCGCGTCCCAGCCCGGCGACTTGGCCGCGCCGCCGAAGACGTGCGGGTGCCGGCGCTCGAGCTTGTCGCAGATGCGGCCGATGACGTCATCGAGGGCGAAATGCCCGAGCTCCTCGGCCATCTGGGCATGAAAGACGACCTGGAGCTGGAGATCGCCGAGCTCGTCTTTCAGCGCGTCCATGTCGTTTCGATCGATCGCGTCCGCGACTTCGTACGCTTCCTCGATGGTGTAAGGCGCGATGGTCGCGAACGTTTGCTCCAGATCCCATTCGCAGCCGCGCTCAGGATCGCGGAGGCGCCGCATGATCGCGACCAGGCGCTCCAGGTCGCTCATACGGCTGTCCGGGGGGCTTCCCGCGGCCTCTGATCAACAAGTCTGATAATATGTATTATGTAAAATATCAGGAACATCAGAAATAGGCCTTCAGCAAAACGGCAAGCGCAATCGCAACGATGAAGATCGCGATCCATGCCAAAGCCATCTTCACCGTCTGACCAACCGGCAACCGCCTCCCGATCAGTGACGACGCGACGAAAACAGCCGCGAGGACGTAGAAGACTACGTAGGGTGCGTTATCGCTCACAATTCGATCTCCAGCCCATCAAAGGCCGGTTCCGCCCAATCGGGCAGATCCCGTTTCAGCGACGCATAGTCCATGCTGTTGTTCATGTGGGTCAGGTAGAGCCGGCCGACGCCCAGCCCCTTCGCCCAGTTCAGGACGGCGTCGAGATGAGCGTGAGTCGGGTGCGGCCGGCGCTGCAGGCAATCGCTGATCAGGACGTCAGCGCCTTCGTAAAGCTTCAACATATCAGGAGACATCGCATTGAAATCTATCGCATAAACTACAGACCGACCTGCGCTGCCCATACGCAGGCCGAGCGAGGTGACATCGCCGTGAGGCTGGTCGACAAAGCTGATCGTCAAGCCACCGATCCTAAGCTCCGGCGCCACCTCCCTCGCCTCCACGACCGGAGAATAGAAGCCTGAGCCGGCAAAGGCATAATCGAACCGCTGCCTAAGCCGCTGCAGGACGTCGGCCCTTGCGTAGAGCGGCACCGGCCCACGTCGTTGCGCGATCGGCCGAAGCTCGTCGATGCCGTGGCAATGGTCCGCATGGTCATGCGTGACCACCACGGCGTCTAGATCGCCGACGCCGGCGCCCAGCAGCTGCGAGCGGATATCGGGTCCGCAATCGACCAGCAGCCGCCTTCCCTCGCTGTCAACGAGCAATGCACAGCGTGACCGGCGGTTCCTGGGCTCGTTCGGATCGCATTCGCCCCAGTCCGGGCCGATCCTGGGGACTCCCGTCGACGTCCCGCAACCGAGGATCGTCAGCTTCAGCTTGCCCTCGCCTTGGCAAACAGCTGGTAGAAGTTGGCCGTGGTCGCATCAGCCAATGCCTCCGCTTCCTCACCGCGAAGCTCGGCGACGAAGGCCGCAGTGTCGGCGACGAAGGCCGGCTCGCAGGGCTTACCTCGGTGCGGGACTGGCGCGAGGAAGGGTGAATCCGTCTCGACCAGCATCTGGTCCGACGGGAGCCATTTGGCCGTCTCCTGGAGGTCCTGGGCATTCTTGAACGTCACGATCCCTGAAAGGGAGATGTAAAATCCAAGGTCCAGACCTTTTCGAGCAAGGTCGGCGCTGCCGGTGAAACAGTGGAGAACGCCGGTAATTCCGCCCTCTTTCACCGCTCGTTCAAGCATTGCGGCCGTGTCCGCCTCCGCTTCGCGTGTATGGACGACCAGCGGCAGGCCGGCCTCGCGGGCCGCATCGATATGCGCCTGGAAACGCTCGCGCTGTGCCGTTCGGTCGGACTTGTCGTAATAATAATCGAGGCCGCACTCGCCGATTGCGATCACACGGGGATGTGATGAGGCCTGAAGCAGAGCCGCCGAACCCAGGTCCGGATGCGCATCGGCTTCATGCGGATGGACGCCCACGGTCGCCCAGACGTCGGCATTTCTTTCGGCGACGGAGATGACGTCGTTCCATTCGCGCTGGCGAGTCGAGATGTTGAGAAATCCGGTGACGCCCCGCTCTCGGGCGTTGACAAGCACTTCGTCCTGCCGCTCCGCCAATCCCTCGTAATTGAGGTGACAATGGCTGTCGACGAGCCTCACGCCTGGGCGCCCTCTTCTTCCGGCAGCTCGAGACGCGGGAAAATGGGCGTCGGCTGGTCGAGTCCACCCCTGAGGCCGTTATCGATCGTCTTGATCAGTTTCTCGGCCGATTCGGGGATCACCGGCACGACGGCCTCGGCAAGCTTTCGGATCGCGACCACGAGCGTCCCAAGCACATCCGCCATGCGTTCCGGATCCGTCTTGCGCAAGGTCCAGGGCGCGGCGGTGTCGACATAAGCGTTGCATGCGAAGACGGCGCCCATCCATGCCTCAAGGCCGACGGAGAAGGCGAAGTCATCGAACCGGGCGTTGAGCTCTTTGACGGCTGCGTCGATCCTGCCGAGCAGGTCGCGATCCTCATCGGCTTCGCCGCGCGCAGGAATGACGCCATCTAGATTCTTGAAAATCATCGATAATGTACGTTGAGCAAGATTGCCGAAACTGTTCGCAAGCTCGGCATTGACGCGGTTGACGATCGCTTCGGGCGAATAGCTTCCGTCCTGCCCGAAAGAAACCTCCCGCATCAGGAAGTAGCGCAACTGGTCGACACCGAAATGTTCCGCCAGCGTGAATGGATCGACGACATTTCCGATGCTTTTCGACATCTTTTCGCCGCGGCTCAGCAGAAAACCGTGACCATAGACCTGTTTCGGAAGTTCGATCCCGGCCGACAGCAAGAATGCCGGCCAATAGACCGCGTGGAACCGGACAACGTCCTTGCCGATCAGGTGCACGTCTGCAGGCCAGAATTTCCGCCACAGTTCGGTGTCGTCGGGATAGCCGAGGCCCGTGAGATAATTTGTGAGCGCATCGAGCCACACGTACATGACGTGCCCTTCGCTTCCGGGCGCCTTTACGCCCCAGTCGAAGCTGGTGCGGGATATCGACAGGTCGGACAGCCCGCCTTCGACGAAACGGACGATTTCGTTGCGACGGCTCTCGGGCCGGATGAAGTCCGGATTCGCCGCATAATGATCGAGAAGCTTCTGCTGATAAGCGGACAACCTGAAAAACCAGCTCTCCTCGACCGTCCATTCGACGGGAGTTCCTTGCGGAGAGAGCTTCTGTCCCTCTTTTCCTTCGGTAAGTTCGCTTTCGTCGTAATATGCCTCGTCGCGGACCGAGTACCAGCCCTCGTAACGGCCGAGATAGAGGTCGCCGCGCTCCGCCATCGCCGTCCAGATCGCCTGGCTGGCGCGATGGTGAGCCGGCTCCGAAGTGCGGATAAAACGATCATACGATACCTCAAGAGTATCGCACATCTGTTGGAAAACGGATGACATTTTGTCTGCAAACGCTTGCGGTTCTACGCCCTCTGCGCGTGCAGCTTGCGCCATCTTCAGGCCATGCTCGTCGGTTCCCGTCTGAAAGCGCACGTCCCGGCCCTGCCCGCGCTTGTGGCGCGCGATCACATCGGCGGCGATAGCCTCATAGGCATGGCCGATGTGCGGCGGACCATTGGGATAGCTGATGGCGGTGGTGATGTAGAATGGGTCGGACACCCGAGCGCCCTACCCTGCACATTGCCCGCCTTCAAGAAACCCGCGGTTCGGCAACCGACGCGAGTATGCCGCCCAGCTGGAAGACGGTCGCGGCTGGGTCGAGTGATAGACGCGGCGCGACAGCAGCAAGCTCGCGAATCTTCTCGTAGGCATCGAGCGCCCGCTCCAGCTGCGGGGTGGTAAAAGTGCGGGCCTCTCGGGCAACCAGCGAAGGAAGCAGTTCCAGGAAGGCCGAATAGCGGTCGGAAGCCGCCTTGCGGGCAAGCTGGCCGGCGAGATCCGACCGCTTGCCGTTGTCGGGATCGCCGTCGCGGAGGATCGCGAGTGCATCCCGTTCAAGGGCGGCGAGTTCCAGCGATGCGAACGCGAGCGCACGCCCCACCGACCCGTCGGCAAGCGGGATAAGACGTTGCCGCTCGGCCGCGCTGGCCTCGGGAAGCTGACGCTCCAGGACTGACGCCATGGCGTCGTCGGACAAGGCGTGGAACTCCAGTCTTCGGCAACGTGAACGGATCGTCGGGAGAAGCCTCCCGGGGGCATGGCTGACGAGAAGGAAGACGGTGTTCGGCGGAGGCTCCTCGAGCATCTTGAGGAGAGCGTTGGCCGCGGATTTCTCCAGGTCGTCGACGCTGTCGATGACGGCGACCCGCCACGAGGAAAGCGCCGGAGTGAGCGACAGAAACCCGCCCAGCTCGCGGACTTGCGCGACCGTGATGTTGCGCGCGAGGTTGTCGGTTTTCTCATTCTCGAGCCGCTCCAGCCATCGAAGGTCGGGATGGCTTCCGGCACCGATGAGCCTTGCGATCGGATGGTCTTCGGGCGTCCCCAGTCCCTGCGTGTCGACCCCTGGCCCGGCAGCTTCCGATAGCAGCCGGACCGCGGCCTCTCTCGCGAAATGAGCCTTCCCCACTCCACGAGGGCCGGCGAGCAGCCAAGCATGATGAAGTGCGCGCGAATCCCACGCACCACGGAATTGCTCGACCGCTCTGTCATGCCCGGCGATCATGGCAGAAGGTCCGCGATGGCGCGCAGCAGGCGCTGCGTGACGTCACTTTCGGATCCGGAGGCGTCGACAAGCTTCACGCGCTCCGGTTCTTCAGCGGCAATCACCTCAAACGCGATCACGACCTCTTGGTGAAAGTCATCGCTGCGTCCACCGATGCGGTCCCCGGAATGGCCGTCGCGAAATTCGGCGCGCGCTTTCCCCTGCGGCAGCGCAAGAACGAGCGTTCGGTCAGGGTAAAACCCGCCCGTTGCGAAGCGGTGCAATTCGCGGACCTTCTCGATACCGAGCCGCCCCGCACCGCCTTGGTACGCCAGGGAAGAATCGACGAAGCGGTCGCTTAGCACCCACTCCCCTCGCTCGAGCGCGGGGCGGATCGCCTTCTCGACATGATCGGCGCGAGCGGCCGCGAACAGCAGCGCTTCCGCCTCGATCGGCCAATCCCGTTCCTCCAGCAGCAGCCGGCGGATCGATTCGGCGCCCTCGCTCCCGCCCGGCTCTCGAGTCTCGAGCACATTCAGCCCCCGATTGCGAAGCGCGCCGGCGAGCGCTCGAAGCTGCGTCGATTTGCCGACCCCCTCCCCGCCTTCGAGGCTTATGAAGCAGCCGCGGCTGCTCACGAAAGCCCGAGAAGCGACTTCAGCCCGATCCACGCACGGCCGAAGAAGCCAGCTTCGCCCACGTCCTCACCTGCGACGAGCGGCACGATCTGCGGAGGCGTATCTGCCGTGGTGACCACGAGCTGGGCGATCTGGTCGCCTTTCTTGATCGGCGCCTTGATCGGCCCGTTGTATTGCACCTTCACGTGCATCTGCTGATTGAGGCTCAGTCCCGCCGGGATCGTCACTGCCAGATCGTGCGGGGCGACCAGCGGCACCTCGCTGCTCGATCCCATCTGGACCTGCGCCTTGGCGACCACAGCGTCCTTCTTGAACAACGGCTTTGTCGTCCACGCAGCGAAGCCCCATTGGATCAGCCGGGTGGATTGCTGGACACGTTCGTTCCAGCTCGCCATCCCGGCAAGTACCTCGATGAGGCGGCGGCCATTCTGATCGGCCGATCCGGTGAAGCCATAGCCGGCTTCCTCCGTATGGCCGGTCTTCAGGCCATCCGCGCCGGGGACCTTGCCAAGGATCGGATTGCGATTGTCCTGGGTGATGGCGTTACCGCCCATCGTTTTGCCCCAGGTGAAGTTCGGCTGAGAATAGAACTTCTTGTAAAGCGAATAGTGATTCTCGATCTCGTAGCGCGCGAGTGTCGCCAGGTCGCGAGCGGTCACATAGGTGACGCCATTATCCGGCCAGCCGTTGGCAGTGCCGAAATGACTGTTCGTCATGCCGATCTTCTTCGCCAGCACGTTCATCTGGTCGGTGAAGGCTTCTTCCGTGCCCGAGATGCACTCCGAAAGGACGACCGAGGCGTCATTGCCGGAAAGCGTCACGATCCCATGGAGCAGGTTCTCCACGCTGACCTGCTCGTTCGGCGACAGAAACATCGTCGATCCGGCTTGAGGACCGTGCCACTTCTGCCAGGTTTCCGGGCGCACGGTGCACATCTTGTTGAGGGGCAATTTGCCGGAATCGATCAGCTCGAACGCGACGTCCGTCGTCATCATCTTGGCCATGGAGGCCGGCGGCATCCGGACGTCGGCATTCTTTTCGTAGAGCACTGCTCCCGATGACAGGTCGATCAGGAAAGCGACTTTGGCGGGCGTGTCGAATTGCGGCGCGCGGGCGGGCGCGGCGGTTGCGATGAGGATTGCGGCGGTAGTTACGAAGACGAGTGCGCGCTTCATTTTTAAGGCTGGCTTCCTTCCGGTGTGAAACAGCTCCCTTTGTCTATCGCGCGAATGCCCCGCGCGCGAGGGGGCTTCAGGTCAAAAAAGGCGCGGTTCAGCCGGAAATGGCGTTGGCGAGCAGGCCAACCGACAAAGCATAATAGTTGGAGCAATTGTAATCGAGGATCGCATAGTAATTCTGCGTGAGAAGATAACCGGGCGCATAGGCACCGGGAGTCTCCATCAGCGTCGCCAGCTCATTATCCGGAAGCGCCCTGCCCGTCGGCAGCACGCCGAGCGACCTCCACTCGGCGACGGTAAGCCACCGGCTGTGGCGCTTGAACACCGCGGGGCAGCGAGGAGCCCTCACCTTCGACTGGATGGCCGCGCGGTTCAAATTCGCTGGGACGGAGACCGGCACGCCCCAGGGAATACCGCGCTTCCAGCCCGCATCGCGGAGGTAGTTGGCGATTGAGGCGAACGCATCGTCCTCATTTCCCCAGACGTCCGCGTAGCCGTCACCATTGCCGTCCTGCCTTAGCCGCAGCACGACCGAGGGCAGAAATTGCGGGTAGCCGGTCGCGCCGGCATAGCTGCCCTTGAGCTGATACCGACGAACGCCGATGTCCATCAACTTCATCGTGGCAATGAACTCGTCCTCGAAGAGGGCCCGGCGGCGCCCCTCATAGGCCAGGGTGGCGAGGACCTCGAGCAAGTCGAAGCCGCCGGTGATGGACCCGTAGCTCGTTTCCTTGCCGTAGATTGCCATGACAACGGCAGGGTCGACTCCGTACCGCTCCTGGATTCGGTAGAGGTTCGGCCAGTGTGAAGAGTAGCTCGCCTGCCCGCGCTGGATCAGCGATCTTGTGATGTGCCTGCCGAGATAGCCGGCGAACGAGGGTGGCGAATCATCGTTGATCGAGCTTGGCCGCTGCGCGCGATCGAGCTCGATGACTCGAGAGTTGAGTTCCAGGGTAGGGATCACCGCGTTGATCGTGGTTTCGCGAATTCCCTGGCTTCGGGCTTTGGCCGCAAGGTAGGTCTTGTACCGATCGAAAGGATCCTGCGCTTGCGCGTAAACGGGCTGCGCCGGATAAATTTGTGATTCGGCGATTTGTAGTGGCGGACTTGTCGCTTGCGGCACGGCAGAGGTCGTGGCCTCACGGGCATCGGCGGGGCCGAGCGCAAGGGCTGCAGCACTCGCAAGACCCCAGCCGATCGTCCACCGCAACGCCACTCTCCCTGTCCCGCCCATTCCAACAGCCTAGGAGCCGCTGCCGTTCCCGGCCACAAGCATTGGTCGCACAGCTTGCACGGCCCGCCTTGACCGGCGATATCACGGCACGCCTTAAGGAGAGGTGGCCGAGTGGTTTAAGGCAGCGGTCTTGAAAACCGCCGTGCGGGCAACCGCACCGTGGGTTCGAATCCCACCCTCTCCGCCACCCCTCGAAATGTTTTCGCTCCTGCGCAACATTCTGCTTGCGTCCGCGCTACAAATGTAGCATACGCTACAAATGTAGCGCTAATTCAGGACCCCGAATCCTATGCTCAGCAAGCTTCCTCCCCGTGAACGCCAGATCGTCGATATCCTCTATGAGGCAGGTCCTCTCACCTCAAGCGACGTGGGCGAGCACCTTCCGGACCAGATCAGCGGTTCGGCCGTTCGGGCAATGCTCAAGCGACTCGAGGACAAGGGATTTGTGGAGCGCACCGATTCGGAGCGGGGTTATCTCTACAGTCCGGTTGTCCCGGAGACCGCCGCGCGCAAATCGGCGCTGAGCGAGATTGTACGTGTCTTCTTCAACGGTTCGGCCGCCGGCGCCGCCAGCGCATTGCTGGGAATGTCCGATAAGCTGAGCGCCGACGAGCTCAACGACCTCGAGGCGATGATCGCCAAGGCCCGCCAAGCGAAGGGAGGCAAGTGATGGAATGGTTCGTCCCGCTCGCCGCGAAATCCGTGCTCATTGCCGGCGGAGCTTTGCTGCTCCTCAAGCTCGTCGGGAACCGCTCTGCGGCCGATCGAAGCTGGATCGCGCATCTGGCGCTTGCAGGTCTGCTTCTACTTCCGGTCGCGACTTTCGCGCTCCCGACGTTCGATATCACCGGTCCGGCGTTCCTGGTCGGCAACGCCGAAGTCAAATCCCCTTCCCCCGCGCTGCTTCCAGCAAGTGCGGCGAATCCGGAACCGGCGATCCATTCGGCTCCGGTATCCGCTGAGACGAGCGTCGGGGGCGCGCCCGTGGACTGGCCCTTTTGGGGGTACACCGTCCCTGCGGCTTTGCTCATCCTGCTTACCCTGATCGCGCTCGGGCGGCTGTTCGTCCTGAAAGCTCGAGCGACCGTCCTGGTCGATGCACCGTGGCTCACGGCGCTGGCCCGCGCCCAGCAGCGGATGGGCTTCAAGCACGGCACCGCCCTGCTCACCAGTAACGAGCTTCCGTCGCCGATCAGCTGGGGCGTCGTTCGCCCAGTGATCCTGCTCAACGCCGAGGCTGCGGAGTCCCACGTCGAGGCCGAAGCGATCATAACCCATGAGCTTGCCCACGTGGCACGGCTGGATTGGGCCAAGCTGCTCCTGTCGCGGGTCGCGGTCGCTCTCTTCTGGTTCAATCCGCTCGTGTGGCTGCTTGCCCGCGAGGCGCATCAGCTGCGTGAGGAAGCCGCCGACGATTCGGTTCTCTCGACCGACATCGACGAGACGGAATATGCGCGGCTCCTCGTCGGCGTCGCCCGCCACGAGTGCCGCGGCATCTTGATCGGCGCCCATGGTGTCGCTCCCGCCAAGAATTCGCTCGCACGGCGCGTGAAGCGCGTCCTCGACGGCGCGGTGAAGCGCGCGCCCGGCGGATGGCGCTGGGGATCCGCCGCGGCCTTCTTCGCGGCCGGCATGGCCGTTCCCGTCGCTGCCCTGAACCTTGTGCCGGCCACGGTGGCCGCGCCAACGGGATCTGTTCCGACCGCAATCGGCCCACATCTTGCCCAGGCAGTGACAGGGCTGGCTTCCGCACCCGCCGCGCCTGCTGAAGCGGCCCCGCCTCAGACGATCGCCAGCGCCAACGGCGCGATTGCAATGACCGGCACCAACGGCGGCACCATCGTGACCCGGAAGGACGGCAGGGTCGTACTCACCGGTCCGTCCGGCGGTGTGATCGAAGTCTATCCCGCGGATTCCTCGGGGCGTCGGCGCACCGTGCTCACGGGCCCGAGCGGAAGCGTTATCCAATATGCCGATGCGAGTGCCGTTCCTGGGCTTGCAGCCGCGATCGCGGGCACCCCGGGCTCATCCAGGCAGAAATCGGCGATCGATCGCGCCATCGAACTGAAAGCCGTCGGAGTCACTCCGGAATATGTCGCGTCGATCCGATCGGTGGCTCCTCAGCTTCACCTGAACCACGACGATATCGTCCAGCTCAAGGCCGTCGGCGTTACCCCCGATTTCATCCAGGAGCTCGCGCGCCTCGGCTATCGCAACGTCGACGCGGACGAGATCACCGGCGCTTACGCAGTCGGTGTCCGCGAAGATTACATTCGATCGCTGGCAGCGGCGGGCTACGGGCGGATCTCGCTGGACGACCTGACCCAGCTCAAGGCCGTCGGAGTCACCGCCAATGACGTCGAACGCTTTCGACGTGCCGGGTTTACGCGCATCGACGTCGACAAGCTGGTTGAGCTCAAGACGCTCGGAATCACACCGGAAGAACTTCGCGCAAGCGACCGATCCGGGCCGTAAACCGGCAGACCGACTGACCGGCTGAACTGACCTCAATGAACTGGATTTCGAAGCGCCCCGATGGGGCGGACGGGCGAACTTTGCCCGAGGCAAGCGAAGAAGGAGACGTGAAATGACCAGGATGTTGGCATTCGTCGCCGCCCTGTTGTTGACGGCAATCACCGTGTCGTCCGCCTGCGTGGCTCAAACCGCGGCGCCGCTCCAGTTCACGATCGAGCCTGCACGCCACGACGGCGAAGTCAGGGTGCGGTTCGAGCGGCATCGGGGCGGCCATTCGGAGAACAACTGGGATTCGTCGTTTCGACCGTCGGAGCTTGCCGGTCTCGACATGGCGGGGCTCAACAGCCCCGGTACTCGCCCGATCCGGTTTGCGCTGATCCGTGACGCGGGTCGCGTCGATTGCTCCGGCTCGGGCGGGAATGCGATGGCACGCGGCACTTGTTCGATGACCGCGAACGCGGATTTCAACCGCTTTCTTGCCGACCGAGGGATCGGGCGTCCGAGCGAAGATGACACGTTCGGGATGATTGCTCTGAACGTGCGGCGCGAACTCGTCGATGCGCTCGCTCGGGCACACTATCCGACGCCGTCCGTCGACAAGCTGATCGAGCTCACGGCTGTCGAGGCCACGCCGGCGTACATCGCTGGACTTTCGGCGCAGGGCTATCGGCCGAAGACGCTCGACGAACTCGTCCAGTTCGCGGCGCTGAAGATTACTCCGGATTACATCGGGAGCTTCGTCCGTGCGGGTTATTCGAACCTTCCGGCCGACGAGCTGATCCAGCTCAGGGCGCTGGACATTACGCCCGAGTTCATCGCCGGCTTCGAGCGGATCGGCTATGGGCGGCTCCCGGTCGACACCCTCGTCCAGCTCAAGGCGATGAACATCACGCCGGATTATGTTCGCGCCGTCGCGCAGGGTGACGTCCTCCCCTCGCCCGACCATCTGGTCCAGCTGAAGGCCGTCACCGACGACATTCGAAAGCGCTGACTTGCGCGTTAGTGTATTATAACGGCAATACTCAAAACCAGGTGGGGTACACTCGATGATTCGCGTCAACAGGGGCCTGAAGACCGCCTTGCTCGCGTCGGTGGCGTGCGCCATCTGGCCTGGCCACGCCCAGGCCCAGGTTCAATCGGCTGATCCGGCGGCTGCGCCGGCGCCGGAATCGAAGCCCGTCGGCAACAAAAGGGTCTACGCGCCCGCCGATTTCGCGCGCTTCGCACCGAAAACCGCATACGACATGCTGGTCCAGGTGCCCGGCTTCTCGATCCACAGCGCGGATCAGGAGCGCGGTCTCGGCCAGGCGTCGGAAAACGTCCTGATCAATAGCCAGCGGATCGCGAACAAGTCGGGCGGCGCGGTGGACCAATTACAGCGGACCCCCGCCGGAAATGTCGACCATATCGAGATTGTCGATGCAGCCAGCCTCGGGATCCCCGGACTCACCGGCCAGGTCGCGAATGTCATCCTGAAGGCGGTTCAGAGAGCGTCGGGCCAATTCCAGTATAAGCCGAATTGGCGTGCGCACTTCGCAAAGCCCGAATTTCTCGCCGGTTCCGTGAGCTACACCGGGAAAAGCGGTCCGGTCGATTATACGCTTTCGATCAAGAACGACCCGGGCCGCGGCGCGCTCGGTGGCCCGATCTACATTTATGACCGCGACGGGGTCCTGACCGAGAAGCGGATCGAGCGCTATCATTCCGAATACGAGCAGGCGAGCATGCAGGCCAAGTTCGGCCTCGATGGGCCCGGTTCGTCGGTCGGCAACCTGACGCTTGGTTACACGCCCTACTGGAACCCGCAATTCCAGCGGGATCACCGAACGATCATCGCCACCGGCGAAGAACGCGAGCGAACGATCACGACGCAACTCGACGGCTATTACGCCGACATCAACGGAGACTATGAATTCGCGCTCGGCCCGGGACGCCTGAAACTCATCGGGCTTCGGCACTGGGAGCATGAGCCGCTGACGCAGGACCTGATCCTGCGCTTCCTCACGACCGGCGCCGACGATACCGGAACCCGTTTCAGCCGCGACACGCATCTGGGCGAAACGATCGCCCGCGCCGAATACGGCTGGAAGACCGGGAGCAACGACTGGCAAGTCACGTTCGAGCGCGCGTTCAACTCGCTTGACCAGAAGGGCAAGCTATTCACGCTCAATCCCGAAGGAGAGTTCGAGGAAATTCCGTTCCCTGACGGAACCGGGAAGGTCACCGAGGTGCGTTACGAGAGCGTCGCCACGTTCAGCCGTCCGCTTACGTCCAACCTCGACCTGCAGGTGGCCGCGGGCGGAGAGCTTTCCTGGCTCGACCGCGTCGACGATGATCAGCCGGCGCGCAAGTTCTTCCGGCCCAAGGGCAGCATCAGTCTCGGCTGGCGGCCGACGAAGGACTGGGACATCAGCCTCAAGCTCCGCCGCCGCGTCGGCCAGATCAGTTTCTATGATTTTCTCGCCCAGCCCAAGCTAGAGCAAGACCGCGAGAATGCCGGCAACCCCGAGTTGGTCCCGCCGCAGAGCTGGGAGTTCGAGACCGAGTTCGCGCACGATCTGGGCAAGTGGGGCAAAACGCGCCTGAACCTCCATTACTACCGGGTCCAGGACATCGTCGATTTCATCCCGATCGGTGTGAACGGCGAGGGCGTCGGCAATTTGCCCCGCGCTGACCGTTTCGGTTTCGAGAGCACGAGCACCTTGCTGCTCGATCCCATCGGCTGGAAGGGCGCGAAGCTCGACCTGAACATCGGGCGCGAGTGGACCTCTGTGAAGGACCCGCTGACCCACCGGAACCGCCCGATCAGCGACGTCCGAAGCAAGTGGTGGAGCGTCCAGGTCCGCCATGACGTTCCCGGCACGCAGATCGCCTGGAGCGCCTACGTCCAGTACAATTACTACACCGCCAACTACCTACTGACCGAGACCGACCAGACACTCGATATCCCGTATATCGCCGGCTTCTACATCGAAGACAAAAACGTATTCGGAACGACCGTCCGCTTCAGTGTCGACAACATCCTCGACGGAGTGCTGGACGGCCGCCACAAGGAATGGCGGTCGGTTTACGAGGGCTATCGCGACCGCGCCCCCCTCGCTTTCTTCGAAAAGCATAACGAGCTGGTCGGACCCCTCTTCAACATCTCTATCCGCGGAAATTTTTGAGGAGGGTTCGAGCACGACCGCCATTCGCCAAAACGTCTGTCGGTTTGTCGAACGCCGCTGGTCGATGACCGGCCGCCTGAGTACCGTATTAGCAGAATAATACAGGGGGTATTGATGCGTATTTACATACTCCAGGCATCGATCGCGCTGGTCGCGCTGACTGCGGCGCAGCTCGCCTTGGCACAGACGCCGCTGCCCAATTCCCAGACGCCGCCCGCCAATCCTGTGCCTCCAAACCCTAGCGCCCCGCTTTCGAACGCAACGCCGCAAAAGGCGGCGAATGGCCGATCGATCCAGTACGATGCAGCCTTTTTTGCCCAATACGCGCCGCGAACAGCGCTCGACATCGTCCAGCGCATTCCCGGTTTCTCGCTCGATCTCGGCCAGGGCGCCAACGGCCAGGATATTCGCGGCTTCGCGGGTGTGGCCGGCAATGTCGTCATCAACGGACAGCGCCCGAGCACCAAGTCCGAAGGGCTGGATGCCTATCTCAACCGAATTCCGGCAAGCCGCGTCAAGCGCGTCGACGTCGGCCCCGGCGACCTCTTCGGCGCGGATTATTCAAGCAAGACGCAGGTTGCGAACCTGATCCTTGCCGAAGGCGGGAGCGGAGCGAGCGGGAATGTGACGCTGAGCGCGGAGCGGCATTACACCGGTCACATCACTCCGAATGCAAGCGGCTCCGTCACGCTCAATCGCGGGCCCTCGACCTTCAATATCGCTGCCGACACCAATCGCGGAGATTTCACCGAGATCGGGCCGGATCGCGTCACCGACGTCGCGACCGGCGACCTGATCGAGCTGCGCAAGAAGGTGAATGTCACCAGGGAGAATACGCCAACCATTTCGGCCAGCTGGTCGCTGGACAAGGGGCCGACGGACTCCGCGAACCTCAATATCCGCTATCGCTACGATCATTTCGTGCTTCATCAGTTCAATCACGTGTTCCCGACCGGCGAAGACGAGCATTTCGATACACTGGTCGAAGATTATCCCACGAAGACCTTCGAAATCGGGGGCGACGTCACGCGCCCCCTGTTCAACGGAGCGATCAAGTTCGTCGGGCTCGCCAATCGCCAGCACCGCGACACGCTGGATGAATATGACACCGGCAACGTCGATCACAGCCAGGTCGTGGGCGGCTTTCAGCAGCTTTCAGAATCGCAGCGCAACGAGACCCTGGGGCGACTGACATGGACCAGGTCGAAGTTTCTTTCATTGCAGTTCGAAGCCGGCGGGGAAATCGCGTGGAACACGCTGACCGATAATCTCGACCTCTTCGTGTTCGACGACGCGGGCGACAAGACCCGCATTGACCTGCCCATCGACAACGCCAAGGTCACCGAGCTCCGCGGGGAATTTTGGATCAACGGCAGCCGGCCTCTATCGAAAACGGTGCGGATGGACGTCGGCCTGAATTACGAAATGTCCGACCTGAAAGTCAGCGGCGACACATCGGCCGAGCGGCGGTTGAAGTTTCTCAAGCCAAGCGTCACCGTCGATTGGGATGCGGGTGGCGGATGGCACACCCAGGCGATCCTTCGGCGCACCGTCGCGCAGCTCGATTTCTTCGACTTCATCAGCGCCGCCGACCTCGCCGCGGGACAGATCAATGGTGGCAACGCCAATCTCCAGCCCCAGCGCGCCTGGGAAGGCCGATTTTCCGTCGAGCACCCGTTGTTCGGAAAAGGAAAGGCGCGGCTCGAGCTCGGCTACAACCTGATCAGCCTCCTCCAGGACCGGATCCTGACACCGGAAGGCTTCGACGCGCCCGGCAATATCGGAACGGGCCGGCAGATGTACGCCGATCTCACTCTCGATGCGCCGCTCGACCGCTTCTGGAAGGGCCTTCGGGTGAAGCTGCACGGCAACATCCAGCGAACGCGCGTCGAGGATCCGATTTCAGGCCAGCTGCGAGACTTCAGCGGTTTCTTCCCGCGCTGGCAATGGGACGTGGACGTTCGCCGCGACATCGGGAAGTTCGCCTACGGTTTCCAGATGAACGACAATCGCCGGACGACCCTGTTCCGGACGGACGTGCTCGACACGCGATACAATGCCGGCTTCCCCTACACTTACGCGTTCGTCGAATATCGGCCGACGGCCAGCCAGTCTCTAAGGGTGTATTTCGACGACATCTCGGATACGGGCGGCGCTCGCGACCTGCTGTTGTTCGATCCCAACCGGACGGGGAATCCCAGCGAGCTCGATCATCGCTTTCGGAACAGCCATATCCGGATCGGCTTCACCTATAAGCGGAGTTTTGGCGGCGGCGGCAAGATCGACGGCTCCAGCTAGCTTCGGACGGAATCGTCGTCCGACCTCCAGACCTGCTGATAGGCCTTTCCCCCACACGGTGAGACGTTCAGGGTTGCCGTCGTCCCTGCGTCCGAGCCGCTGAGCCTCACGGTCGCCACCGCCACGGGCCCGCGGGCTGGGGGCCTTACCGTTCCGCGGTTAACCGAGCGATTGCCGCCGGAATTCCCGGCCACCGTCAGCTCGTAGCTCGCGGCGCAGCTCAAACTGCCGTCGGCGATCACGCGGACAATGCTGGCACCGCCCTCCGAATCGACCTGAAGCCGGATGGGGTGGCTCGAATCCGCGCCGCCGACCATTGTTCCGGCAATTGCGGCTATCGCCAATATGCTCACCACATCTGTCATAGCCGCTCTCCCCGAATTCCCTATTGCGGCGGCGGGCCATTCAACACGCCCAGAACTGCCTGAATTGCAGCATTTGTTTGCTGATCCCGGTCAGGCTTCTTGTCTTGCTTGGGCTCACTCTGGGTGAGCACGATCGAAGCGACACCCATGGCCTCGATGGAATTGTCGGGGCTGCCTGTATTCGCAAGGCGGCGGGTAGCGCCGGACAGGCTACCATCACTCGCCAGGAGCTGCTGGTCCAAAAGCAACTTCTGCTCAGGCGAGAGTTCGGTTGGGCTTGGCCGCGCGAAATCCGCCGATCGCGTTTCGATCACGTGCCGGCATTCGGCGGATTTGCGGTCCTGAAGATTTTGCGGATCGCACCGGTCTTTCCCTTCGACACGAGCAACCGCGGCAGTTCGCCCCTCCTCTGGCCTGGACAGCGGGTGCGGTGGTTGGGCATTCCGCGGGGCTGTCGAAACCTGTGACGGCTGTCCGTCTGATTGGGCCACGGTCGTAAGCTGCGCCTGCGCGGGAACACTGTCTGAATTTGCCGAGAGCTGTGGTGGGAGCGGCGCCGGACTCTGGTCGATCTGCATCGGTGGCGTATCGGCGGTTGCCGGACTTGTAATCTGCGGTACGTTTGTCACGTCCTGTGCCTGCGCAGCAGCGCCTAACGGCGCTAGAACAAGAAAGGCCAATGCCGCGCGCATCAGTGTCCGTTCGACTGGGCTATCATCAGCTGTCCGCCGGTACTGGCTCCTCCTGTCTGCGTAACCTGGAGGTCGGAAAGGTTGTTCCCCTCCTGAGTCCACTGAAGCCGGTTGCCGTCGCCGATTTGCACTGCCGTCATTCCATCATTGTTCCCGTCCTGCTTCAGGAGTGCAAGATTGTCGCTTCCTTCCTGGTGCAGGCTCATGTCGTTGTTATTGCCAGTCTGCATGAGACGCGCGCCATTGTAGACGGCGCCAAGCGCGATTTGGTTGCTCCACATCCAGTTGTTGTTGCCGTCCTGAGTCGCATAGAGGACGTTCTGGCCGGTTCCGGATTGTTGCACCCGCGCGAAATTCCCGTTTCCTTGCTGGGCTGCATCGAGATAGGCGGTGCCGGTGTCCGATTGCGTGACGTCAGCGTCGTTGTCGCTTCCGTTCTGATCGACACGCGCATATGCGTTCGAAGCGGTCTGAACGACATCGGCGTCGTTGGAATCCCCGATCTGGTTGATGAAGACGCCGCGGTCAGTGACCGGGGGCATGCTGATATCGATCGGCGGCGGGTCGCCGACAACGACCGTGCCGCCGTTCACGTTCCCCTGCTGGCCAAGATTGCCGTTGTTCCCGTTGCACGGGTTGCCGTTGTTCTTGAAGCAGGGCGCGCCTGGTGGCGTGCTGTTGGTGTCCGCATGTGCCGGAGCCACGCTGAACGCCAGCAATGCCCCGACAACGGTTGCGACCGGCGCCTGCCGCAAATCGCGCTCTCCGGGGATCCCCGACCCCCCGGGGGTGGCGCGACTGTCGGGTGGAGGCTAAGAGCCGCGAAGCTTCACAAAAGCGGGGACAATTAACGTGGGCGAGCCTGCCATCCTGCCGTTCGACTGGACCGATCCGTACGATCTCGACGGCCAGCTAACCGACGAGGAGAAACTCGTCCGCGACACGGCCGAGGGCTATGCGCAGGAGAAACTGCAGCCGCGCGTAACGGAAGCGTATCTCAACGAGAGCTTCGACCGCTCGATCCTGGCGGAAATGGGGGAGCTCGGCCTTCTTGGAGCAACTATCCCCAATGAATATGGCGGAGCCGGCCTCGGCTATGTCAGCTACGGCCTGATCGCGCGGGCGGTGGAGCGGGTCGACAGCGGTTACCGCTCCGCCATGTCGGTGCAGTCGAGCCTCGTGATGCATCCGATCAACGCCTACGGATCGGAGGAACAGCGGCAGAAGTACCTACCGAAGCTGGCCACCGGCGAAATGGTTGGCTGTTTCGGGCTGACGGAACCCGATTCAGGCTCCGATCCGGGAAGCATGCGGACCCGGGCAACCAGGGTCCAGGGCGGCTACGTCCTCACCGGCAACAAGATGTGGATCACCAATTCGCCGATTGCCGACGTTTTCGTTGTCTGGGCAAAGTCGGACGCACATGGCGGCAAGATCCGCGGCTTCATCCTCGACAAGGGCGCGAAGGGACTGTCCGCACCCAAGATCAAGGAAAAGCTATCGCTTCGCGCCTCGATCACCGGCGAAATCGTCATGGACAACGTCGAGGTGGAAGAGGATGCCCTCCTCCCCAATGTCGAAGGGCTGAAGGGCCCGTTCGGCTGCCTCAACCGGGCCCGTTACGGGATTGGCTGGGGCGCGATGGGCGCCGCCGAATTCTGCTACGCCGCGGCGCGCCAGTACACGTTGGATCGCAAGCAGTTCGGGAGGCCTCTCGCGGCGAACCAGCTCGTCCAGCTGAAGCTGGCGAACATGGCTACGGAAATCACGCTGGGGCTGCAGGCGGCGCTCCGTGTCGGCCGCCGCATGGAATCCGGGGAACTTGTCCCCGAGATGATCAGTCTCCTGAAGCGCAACAATTGCGGCAAGGCTCTCGATATCGCCCGAGTGTCCCGCGACATGCACGGCGGCAATGGCATCTCCGCCGAATTCCAGGTGATGCGCCATTCGGCCAACCTCGAGACGGTCAACACTTACGAAGGCACGCACGACGTCCACGCGCTGATCCTCGGCCGCGCGATCACTGGGATTTCCGCCTTCTAGCGAACAGCGCCGTTTGTGCTTAAGCTGCCCGCGACAACCGGGGGGTTTCCACATGATCGGCTCGCGACGGCACTGACGATCGCGGTTGCGCTCGGTGCGGCGGCCGCAACCTTGCTGTTCATGCTTGCCCAGAAGCGAGCGGGTGCGGGCGGAATCTGTCTGCTTCACTCGCTGGCGTTCGTTTTCGGCTTTGGAGCGCTGGCCCTCGGCGCTCCACTGTTCATGGAGGCGCTCGCGACCGGGTGGTGGTTTCCCCTCCTGCTTCCCGCCCTTGCCCTGCCGATCGTGATTTCTGCATTCTGGTGGATCTCAGCGCCCACGCTCGATGGGCGCAAGGTCCTCGATCATGTAGCCGGCTTCAAACATTATCTCTCAATCACGGAGCGTGAGCGGCTTGACCGGATGACTCCGCCGAAAGACACGCCCGAGATCTTCGAGAAATATTTGCCCTATGCGATCGCCCTTGGAGTGGAAAACCATTGGGCCGACCGTTTCGCGCCGGTCATTGCCGCGGCGGCCGCACAAGGGCAGCAGGGCTCGCCTGGTACGCAGGATCGAACAGCCCGTGGAGCAATCCGGATGGTTTCGTGAGCAGCGTCGGGTCTTCGCTCGCCAGCACCGTCAGCTCGGCATCCAGCGCACCGGGCTCAAGTAGCGGCTCCCGCGGAGGAGGTTCCTCCGGCGGCGGAGGCGGTGGAGGCGGTGGAGGCGGTTTGAGGCTGGTGATCAGCCGAGCGGCCGCTGACGCCGCCAGAGACTGATTGGCTCGTTGCGATAGACCCCATCGGGCTGCCGCTCAAACCCCAGGCGCCCGGCGAGCCTGATCGATGGTTCATTCCCGATCGAAATGATCGCCACCATCGCCTCGGCTTCCAATGTCGCGTCGGCCCAGCCGAGAAGCGCGTCACAGGCCTCTCGGGCTATCCCCTGCCCGTGGACTTCCCTGCCGAAAATATAGCCCAGCTCGGGGATGCCTTCGATCGAAGGACTCATCTCGCGATGGTAATCGAACAAGCCGACATGGCCGACGAGCCGACCGTCCGATTTGCGTTCCACCGCTAGCAATCCCGTCCCCTGCAGCTGCCACAGTCCTACTCCGCCCAACAGACGGCGCCAGGATTCCTCGCGTCCGAACAGATGCCCGCCAAAATGCTCCATGACGACGGGATCCGACAGGATCGCCGCATGCTCATCGAGATCGCTCTCACGAAATCCGCGCAGCACGAGCCGCTCGGTCTCCAGAACAGGAGCCGAGGTCTGCGGCGAAAAACGCACTGGTTACTTCTTGCCGAGGTTCAGTCCGCCAAAGCGCTTGTTGAAGCGCGCGACCTGGCCACCGGTGTCGAGCAGCTTCTGGTTGCCGCCGGTCCAGGCCGGATGCACCTTCGGATCGATATCCAGGTGTAGCGTGTCGCCTTCCTTGCCCCAGGTCGAGCGAGTCGTGAACTTGGTGCCGTCGGTCATTTCCACGGTGATCGTGTGGTAATCGGGGTGGGTACCGGATTTCATCTTCTATTCCTTTGGATTGGCTGGTTTCCGACCAGCCCAAGGTCTGCGCGGCCCCTTATCGGGTGAGGCCGCGCGTTGCAACCGGTCAGGCTGCTGCGGTGCGCGCCGTCAGCGGCTGGCGAATGGCGGGGACGAGTCTCTCAAGCAAGGCAAAGCCACCGAACAGAAGCACCGTGAAGGACAGATCGCCGACCAGCGTGTTCTGGAAAAATGGGATCGCCGCGACGAAGCAGGCGACCAGGCCCGCGCTCGTCAGCGGATAGAAACCACTGAAGAGCCACATCCCGAAGTTGGTCAGGACGAAGAACAGCAACGAGCTGGCGACCGCTGCCCCGCCAATGGTGAGCGGCGTCTTCCGCGAAGCGACGGCCCAACCGATGAGCACCGTCAGCGCAAAGCTGAAATAGACGAAATTCATCCCGGCATAGAAGCCGAGAACCGCATCGCTGAGCAGGAGCGCAGCGAAGGGTGCGACGAAGGCGAGCGCGCGTCGCGGCAAATAGGCGCCGCTGAACAAAGCCATTGCTGCGATCGGTGAGAAATTGGGTGGATGGGGGATCAGTCGCAAAGCCGCGGCTGCAAAGATTGCGATGAGGAGCGCCAGCAGGCGAGCTTTGTTGTCCAACGTGAGTCCCAGCTTTTCCATGGGATGCTCATAACCGCGACGCGGTTCGATTGACAATCGCCGGGGCTTCACCCTAGCCACGCAGCCGACGAGGGTGCCGCCCACGGCCTGATGGCCGGCGGGGGCGGTCAAAAGGGAAGCCGGTGTGATCCCGGCGCTGTGCCCGCAACTGTGAACCCGGCGAAAGGCCGGGCAAGTCAGGAACCTGCCCCGTCAGTCGTCCGCGCCCGGCCGGGTCCAGCCGTGGATGCGTGGTGTCGCGAGGGCGCAAGCTCTTCGACTCCTCCGAGACGACAGCAACGTCGTGCAGGAGGTTCCAAATGCTCATTCCGATTTTACTGGCTTCGGTTGCACCGGAAGCGGCCGCCGCCGACCCGGCCACCAAGCCATCCGATATCGTGGTCACTGCGTCTCGTGTCCCGCAACGGAAAGCCGAGACGGCGGCAAGCACCACCGTAATCGACAAGAGGGCCATAGAGCGACTGGGCGATCCTCTGCTCTACTCGATGCTGCGCCTCACTCCGTCGGCAGCGGTCGAGACGAGCGGCCCCGCAGGAAGTTTCGCCGAGGTCAGGATCCGCGGCGCTGAAGCGAATCACACACTGCTGTTCATCGACGGGATCCGCGCCAACGATCCGGCGTCGAACGATACGCCCCGGTTCGAGCTCCTGAATGCCGACATGGCGTCACGTCTGGAAGTGGTTCGCGGACCGCAATCTGCGCTGTGGGGATCGGATGCCATCGGCGGCGTTATCGCGGTGAACGGTCTGGCTCCGGATACGTCGAGCTATGGAGCGACCGTCGAAGGCGGCTCGTTCGGCTTTGAGCGAGTTGCGGCGTTGGGGGCGCTCGTCTCCTCAGCTGCCAGCCTTGCGGGGGCTGTGGCGTTCCAGCGAGCAACCGGCATCGACAGCTTCAACGGTCACGGCGACAAGGACGGCTATCGCAACCTCGCGGCGCGGGTACGCGGAAGCTGGACCTTCGTTCAAGGATTCGAGGTTGGCGCTTCAGGCTTCTCGCTTAGCGGCCGAAGCGCGTTCGACGGGACCGACCCGGTCACATTTCTTCACGCCGATACGCTGGACAGCACCAAGAACAGGCTGTCCGCCGCACGGGTGTGGGTCTCCGGGGGCGATCAGGATCAGGGACTCAGCGGCACGATCTCCACCTCGTTCCTGACGTCGTCGAACCGCAATTTCCTTGCCGCCGACGAAGTTAACCGCACCACCGGGGACCGATGGACCGCGAGCGAGCAGCTGCAATATCGCTTCATCACTGGTGCAATCCGGCACACGGCGATCCTCGCGTTCGACCATGACCGCGAAACTTTCCGGGCGCGGGATAGGATCTATTTTGGGGCCAGCGATCAGGATCGGAGCCGTTCGCACGAGGCGGTGACCGCCGAATGGCGCTCGGAACTGGCCCCTCTGATCCTCGATATCGCGGCCCGCCGGGACATTTTCAGCGCCTTCAAGAACGCGACCACGGTGCGGGCCTCGGCGCTCTTGGCGCTCGGACGTGGATTCTCCGCAACTGCCTCCTATTCGGAAGGCATCGCGCAGCCGACCTTCTTCGACCTCTACGGCTTCTTCCCCGGTAATTTCTTTGGAAATCCATCGTTAAGACCTGAAAGCTCACGCGGATTCGAGATTTCGCTACGCTACCGCCGCAGCGCCTTTGACGCGAGCCTGACCGGTTACCGGCAGCAGCTTCACGATGAGATCGTCGACGTCTTCGATCCCGTCACGTTCACTTCAAGCACGGTCAATCGCACCGGCGTCAGCCATCGCTCGGGAATCGAGGCCGAGCTCGGCTGGAGCCATGGCGAGACACTGCGCGTCAGCGCTAACTATGCCTATCTCGATGCGACCGAACCGGGAACGATCCCGTCCGTCCAGCTTCGCGAAGTTCGCAGGCCGAGGCATAGCGGTGCCATCACCGTGGATGGCCGCTCGGGGCGGCTAACCTACGGTGGATCCCTCGCCTATGTCGGAGCGCGCCGAGACACCAATTTCGACGTGTATCCGGCCCGGGCTGTGCGTCTTCACGCTTACTGGCTGGCGGAAAGTCGGCTGGCCTGGACCGTTCGCCCTGGCGTCCAACTGTTCGCCCGCGCGACAAATCTGTTCGACGCCAGTTTTCAGGACGTGTTCGGTTATCGCACCGAAGGCCGGGCGCTCTATGCTGGAATACGCCTTGGCGGAAGCTAGGCGGCCGGCGGGTCGGCGATCATCGCGGTGAAATTGGCTTCCGCGACCACCTTGTCGCCAATCCTGGCGCGCCCCGTGAACTTGCAGACCGTCGGCCGCTTCTGCGCGAATTCGACTTCGAGGCGAAGGAGAACTCCGGGTTCTACGGGTGAGCGGAACTTCGCGCCTTCGATCGCCATGAAATAGACCAGCTTTCCGGTCCCGGCGAGGCCGAGGGATTCAACTGCGAGGACGCCCGCCGCCTGAGCAAGCGCCTCGACGATCAGAACGCCGGGCATGATCGGGCGACCTGGAAAATGACCCTGGAAGAACTGCTCGTTGATCGTCACCGCCTTGATGGCGACAATCCCCGTTTCCGGATCGAGGCTCTCGACCCGATCGACGAGCAAAAGAGGGTAGCGGTGCGGAAGCGCAGCCATCACCCGCCGGATGTCCAGCGGGCCAGGGTTAGACGCTTCCGCTCCTTCGCTCACCGACCCTGCTGCGGCTGTTGCTGCGGAAGGGCGGTGACGCTGATCGATGGCAGCGACGCATTCAGTGCGGCCAGCACCGCCGCGGTAACGTCCGTACCGGTGCCGTGAGCGATCGTCCCTTCCATGTCGATCGCCAGATTGGCGCCCTGCTGCGTCATGACCTGGGACACCGCGGGGCCGAACTTCACGTCAATCTGGCGAATGATGTTCGCCCGGACCGACTGCAAGTTCTGCTCGGAGCGCGCGACCTCCTGCTGCGCATCCTCGGACTTCTTTTGATAAGCCTCGATCCGCGTCTTCAGCGCCGCATCCGGTTGTTTTCCGCCGAGCGCGTCGATGGCCTTCTGGATAGCCTCATGCTCAGGCTGAAGCTGCGCTGCGAGGGTCTTCTGGCGGGTCTGGGCTGCTGCCGCCTGAGCCTGGAACTGGCTTTGAGCCGTCTTGCAGGCGTTGCAGTCGTTATAGACCTTGTTGGTGTCGACGAGGACGATCACTGCGGCTGGGGCACGCTGGGCGGATGCCATCGAGGGGGCGGCGCCGGCGGTCGAGGCCGCGAGAAGAATGAGAAGTTTGCGCATCAGAATTGGGTTCCTACGTTGAACGAGAAGAGTTTGGTGTCGTCGCCCTTCTGCTTCAGGATCGCCTTCGCGATATCGAGACGAAGCGGACCAAAGGGCGAAATCCAGTTCACGCCGAAGCCGATCGACAAACGTGGCTTGGGCGAGTTGCCGAAGAAAGTTTCCTTGAAGCCCGGCGCGAAGACCGTCGCGGCCGGGCAGTCGGCGGCGGTCTGTCCGGGGTTGAGGAGGACTTGGGTTCCGGTGCCTGATGTCGGCGTGCAGGTTCCCGGGACATCGATCAGGTTCGGCGTTTTCAGGCCCCACACCGATCCGACGTCGATGAACGCCGAAGGACGAAGTCCGAGGCTTCGGATCGACGAACTGGTCGGAACCTCGAGTTCGATCCGACCCATGTAATAGGCATGGCCGCCAAGAGCATCGCTGATGATGTTCTTCGCATTGAGATCAATCTGCGAAAGATGCCCTTCGTTGTCGTAAGGAATTCGGATGACGCGCGGGCCGATTCCACGGATATCGAAGCCGCGCATATCGCTTCCGAAGAAACGATCGGTGAGCCGGATCGGATCGCGACCTGGGCCCGGGCTCTTCTGCAGCGGCGCAATGTATCCGCCCTCGATATGTCCTGACAGGATCCAGCCGCCGCGGAAGCTGTGATACTTCGTTAGATCCGTTCTCGTTCGAATATATTTGACGTCGCCGCCGAGGCCGGCGAAATCCTGAGCGAAAATGGCTCGCTCACCGCGCGTCGGATGATATCCGTCAGTATTGTCGAACACGAGCGTGTGGCCCACCGTCGACGTAAGGCGCTTGCCGATTTCATCGCAGAGGTAACGGCCAGCCTTCAGCGGATCGCAGACTGCGGGATCGGGTCCGGTAGGCCCGTCCGGATCGGTGAAATAGAGTGCCTTGCTGAGGCTGATCTTGTCATGCACCAGCGAGTAGTTGACGCCGTAGGTCATATATTCGGTCAGTGGGAAGCCGAGCTTGAAACCACCGCCCGTGCTCGCCTGCGAATAGGTCGTATTCCGCGAACCGCCGATGAAATTGAATGCATTGTAATCGCGCCGGAATATCTGCCCGCCCAGCAATATCTGCTTGTCGAAAAGATAGGGCTCCGTGAAGCCGGCCGAAATGGATTTGGAATAACGCGACCAGCTCACGCCGGCATCCAGGATCTGGCCCATGCCGCGGAAGTTCGACTGCTGGACTGCAAGCGAAACGAGGAAACGCTCGATGCTCGAATAACCGGCGGAGAATTGGAGCTGCCCGGTCGATTTCTCCTGGACGTCGACGCCGAGGGCAACGCGATCCGGAGCCGAACCCGGCGTCTGTTTGACCTCCACATTTTCCTGGAAATACCCGAGCGACTGGATCCGGTCCTGCGAGCGCTTGATTTTCATCGCGTTGAAGGCATCGCCTTCATTCACCCGGAATTCGCGCCGAACGACTTTGTCGTGGGTGATCGTGTTGCCGTTGATGTCGATACGCTCGACGTACACGCGAGGTGTCTCGCCGACCTTGAACGTCACGTCCATGGTCCGGGTATCGGGATTGCGTTTATATCCCGGGCTGATGTCCGCGAATGCGTAGCCCAGGTTGCCGGCAGTCTCGTTCAGGGCGGTCACCGTGTCCTCCACGGCTTTCGCGTTGAACCAGTCTCCCTGTTTCTCGGTCACCTGCTGCATGACCTTCTCTTTCGGAAGATCGCGCAACGCGCTCTGCGCATCAATCTTGCCGAATTTGTACCTCGGCCCTTCCTCCACCACGTAGGTGATGATGAAGTCGCGGCGGTCCGGAGTCAGTTCGGCGAGGGCAGAGACGACGCGGAAGTCCGCATAACCTTCAGTCAGATAGAAGGCCCGAAGCTTTTGCTGGTCCGCCGCAAGCCGGTCCGGATCGTACGTGTCGTTGGACTTCAGGAACCCCAGGAAACCGCCCGCCTGACGGGTGTACATTTCCTTGCGCAGGCGGTCATCTCCGAACGCGGTATTGCCGATGACATTGATCTTGCGAACCTTGGAGATCGGGCCCTCGTAGATCTCAAAAATCAGGTCGACGCGGTTCTGGTCGAGCTGGACGATCTTGGGTTCGACGCGGGCGGCGAAACGGCCCTGGCGCTTGTACAGTTCGATGATCCGGTCGACGTCGGCACGCACCTTCGACCGAGTGAAGATCTCACGAGGCTTCAGCTGGATCTCGGGTGTGATCTTGTCGTCCTTCAGGCGCTTGTTGCCTTCGAGGACGATGCGGTTGATGACCGGGTTTTCCTGGACGGTGATGACGATGTTGCCAGTGTCGGCGCCGGTAATGACCACGTCGGAGAACAGCTCGGTCGCGTAGAGGTCCTTCAACGCCTGGTCGAGCGTCTCCGCAGTATAGGTCTGCCCCGGCTGCAGGTTCGCGTAGGAAATGATCGTCGCCGGCTCGAGCCGCTGGCTGCCCTTCACTGCCAGCGAGCGGATCGTTCCTTGCGATTCCGGAGCGGTGAGAACCGTAGCCTGGGGCGGAACGGTTTGCGCCGGCGTCTGCTGCGCGGGCTCGGCCGCGGGCGTGTCCTGGGCGATCAGCGGTGCCGACCAGCCACCGAGGATGGTACCGACGAGGAGCACCGCACCTGCGCGCCTGGAGATGTGCGTTTTGTCTGGAATCACCCGTCCCGCCCTTGAATGCTGTGCCGCTTCTCTAACTCTGCGGCAAAATGGATGTGCTGCCCTGCCCCAACCGACTTAGCCAATCAAGCGCCCAAGGCGTTCCCAGACGCCGAATGAACCGAGGTCATTCACCGTCGTGAACAGAAGCAGCGCAAGAAGCAGTGCAAGTCCTCCGCGAAACGCCCATTCCTGTGCCTGGATGCTCATCGGACGGCGGCGAACCGCCTCGACCGTATAGAAGAGGAGATGGCCGCCATCCAGCACTGGAACTGGCAACAAGTTGATGAATCCGAGATTAATTGAAAGCAGCGCAAGCAGCTGGACGAAATGAAGCGGGCCAAGCAGAGCCTGCTGTCCGGCAATCTGCGCGATCTTCACCGGTCCGCCGGCATCGTCGAAGGAGCGCTCTCCACCGATCATCTGCTTCAATCCCACGATGGTCGTCGCGGTCAGGGTGTATGTATACTTTGTTGCCTCGGGGATCAGCCGAAGCACCGGAACGGGCCGCATCTCCTGCCCAAGCGCGTAAACGCCGAGGAGACCCGTCTGGAATTGCTGTCCGAAGGAATCCTTCTCCATCTGCGATCCGAGGCGCGTTCGGACCAGTTCGCTCTGGCCGTTGCGCTCGATCCGGATGGTGACGTCGGCTCCGGGACGGATGGCGACGATTCGCCGAACGTCCTCGAAACTTTCGGTTGCCTCGCCGTCGATCGACTGAACCCGGTCGCCGATTCGTAGTCCGGCGGTCGCCGCCGCGCTTCCAGGCTGGATACCAGTCACCAGGGGCGGCGTGCTCGGCATTCCGAAGGCCGCGAAGAAGCCGGCGAAAATGAGGATAGCCAGGACGAAATTCGCGGCCGGGCCGGCGAGGACGATCAGGAACCGCTGCCAGACCGGACGGCCGGCAAAAGCATTTTCCGGCAAGGCACCCGATTCGCCTTGCCCCGCTCGCTCATCGTCCCCGACAAAACGAACGTAGCCGCCAAGCGGCAGCCACCCGACCTTCCACCTCGTTCCCCTCTTGTCGGTCCAGCCGGTGATCTCTGTGCCAAAGCCGATCGAGAACACCTCTGCGCCAACGCCTAGGACGCGCGCCGCAAGATAGTGGCCGAGCTCGTGGAAGAAGACGAGCGGACCGATCGCGCAGACGAAGGCGACAATAACCAGCCAGAGTGGTGGCTGAGAGAGCATCAGCAGCAGCTTTCGGAAACCATCAGCGATGTGCGTTCGCGGGTTTCTCCATCAAGCGCAACAACTTCCTCGATCGACCGAGGCGCCGGCGAGTCGATTTTGGAGAGCGCTTCCTCGACCAGCCTGCTGATATGGCAAAACCCGATCCCGCCCCGGAGGAAAGCCTCGACCGCAATTTCATTGGCCGCGTTGAGGACGATCGCCTCGCCGGCACCCGCCTCGAGCGCTTCCCGGGCGAGCCGAAGCGCCGGAAAGCGCTCGAAGTCGGGTTTCTCGAAATCGAGCCGGGCGACGTCGGCTAGGGAAAGACGCTCGGATGGCGTTTCCATCCGCTCGGGCCAGGCCAGGGTGTAGGCGATTGGAATCCGCATGTCGGCGCTTCCCAATTGCGCAAGCAAAGATCCGTCGACGAACTCGACCAGCGAATGGACCACCGACTGCGGGTGGACAACGACATCGATCCGGTCCGACGGCAGGCCAAACAGATGGTGCGCCTCGATCAGCTCGAGGCCCTTGTTCATCAGTGTCGCCGAATCGACCGAGATTTTTGCGCCCATCGACCAGCGCGGATGGGCAACAGCCTGTTCCGGTGTCGCGCGGCGCATCTCTTCAATGGATAATTCGCGGAACGGGCCGCCGCTGGCAGTCAGGATCAGACGTGAGATATCTTGTCTGCGACTACCGGCAAGACATTGGAAAATAGCGTTATGTTCGCTGTCGACAGGGAGAAGAGTCGCCCCGTTGCGATCCGCCGCGTCGATCATCAGCGAACCGGCCGTGACGAGCGCTTCCTTGTTCGCTAGCGCCACGGTCTTTCCCGCTTCGATCGCCGCCATCGCGGGGACCAGGCCGGCACATCCAACGATCGCCGCCATCACCCAGTCGGCATCGGACGCGGCCTCGAGAAGCGCATCGGGTCCGGCGGCAGCGCGGCAACCGGTTCCATCGAGCCGGTCCCGGAGTTCCCCGAAGCGATCGGAATCGGCGATGACCGCAAGCTTGGCCCCCGTCCTTCGGGCGGCGTCGGCGAGCGCGTCCACATTCTTCTTCGCCGTCAGCGCGACCACTTCGAATCGCTCCGGCGACCGCTCGACGAGGTCGAGCGTCGATCGGCCGATCGAACCCGTCGCGCCGAGGATGGCGATCCGCCGTTTCATGCGGCACCCGCCATTGCCGCGATGGCGGTCAGGATCGCAACCGGCAGAAGTCCGTCCACGCGATCGAATACGCCGCCATGTCCGGGTAACCAACCCCCTGAGTCCTTCACTCCGGCACGGCGCTTCATCCAGCTCTCGAACAGATCCCCACCCTGCGCGACCGCCGCGAACAGTGGCGCAAGGAGGAGCAGGACGAGGTTCAGTTCGCTGTACAGCACCCAGGCGCCTCCGAGCAGAGCCGCCGCCGCCACTCCGCCATAGAATCCGGCCCACGTCTTCCCCGGGCTGATCGAAGGCGCGAGCTTCGGGCCGCCGATCGCCCGGCCGGTGAAATAAGCCCCGATGTCGACCGACCAGACGACAATGAACACCCACAGCACCAAGCGAAGCCCGTCGGCATTGTCGGCCCTTTCACGAATCCAGAGAAGCGCGAGGGCAGCGATAGCCGCATAGAGGAATCCGCCAATGTACCAGGCCGGTCCCCAACCCTTGGTCAGCCGGGTCCATTCATAAAACACCGCCGTCGCCGCCGCCGCCGCCAGGATCGCGAAGGCATATCCTCCGATGACAACCGCAGCGATCGCGACAATGATCATTGCGACGCCGCTGAGTGTCCGGATCGCAAGTTCGCTCATCGGCCGCCGAACCGTCTCTGCCGAGCCGCGAACTGGTCGAGCGCATCGTTGAAGCTTTTCTCGTCGAAATCAGGCCATAGCACAGGGGTGAACAAGAGCTCCGCATAAGCGGCCTGCCAAAGTAGGAAATTCGATAGCCGAACCTCGCCCGACGTTCGGATCAGCAGGTCGAGCTCGGGCAACCCGGCCGTCTCGAGGTTGCTGCCGATCGCCTCCACTGTCACAGCGCCGGCCAATGCCGCCTTCGCGGCCGCATGGGCGATTTCCTGCTGCGAGCCATAGTTCAGGGCCACGACAAGCGTCAGGCGATCATTGTCCGCGGTCGTCTCGACAGCGCGTTCGAGCAACCTTGTCATTTCAGGCCCGAACGCGTGGTAATCGCCGATCAACCGCAGCTTCACCCGCTCGTCAACCAGCCTGCTGAGCTCCTTTTCGACATAGAAGCGCATCAGGCCCTTGAGGTCGGAAATCTCCTCGGTCGACCGGCGCCAGTTTTCAGATGAAAATGCGTACAGCGTCAGCACGTCGACGCCGGCATCGGCCGCAGCCTGGAGCGTGCGTCGAACGGCCTCGGCACCCGCTTTATGGCCGGCGATTCGGGGAAGCCCGCGCTGCTTTGCCCAGCGGCCGTTCCCGTCCATGATGATCGCGACGTGCCGCGGGCCGGTCGCGCCGCCCGACTTGAGCGCCGCTGCCCCTTGCGCGGCTGCGGCGTTGGATGATGTCACTGGCCGAGGATTTCCTTTTCCTTGGAGTGAGACAGCTCGTCGATTTCCTTGATCGTGTCGTCGGTGAGCTTCTGCACCTCCTGCTCGAGCCTCTTGTGCTCGTCCTCGCTGATCTGGTGCTTCTTCTCGTCCTGCTTCAGCTGGTCCATTCCGTCGCGGCGGACGTTGCGGACCGCGACCTTCGCCTTTTCCGCGAATTGGCCGACGAGCTTGGCCAGCTCCTTGCGCCGGTCTTCCGTCAGGTCCGGGATAGGAAGCCTGATGAGCTGTCCGTCGGTAACCGGATTGAGGCCGAGATTGGCCGAGCGGATGGCCTTCTCGACCGGTTGCACGTTCGACCGGTCCCAGACCTGCACCGAAAGCATCCGCGGCTCCGGCACCGATACCGTCGCGACCTGGTTGAGTGGCATGTTGGCGCCGTAAACCTCGACATGGATCGTATCGAGCAGCGCGGTCGAAGCACGGCCGGTGCGGAGACCCGACAGATCGTGTTTCAGAGCGTCCACCGCACCGTGCATCCGGCGCTGGAGGTCGGATTTGTCCATTGCCGTGGTCATGCTCTACTCCTCGTTCTGCACGATCGTCGCCGTTCCCCTGCCCTCGATAACCTGCGCGAGGTTTCCGGGCTGGCGAACATTGAAGACGACAATCGGAATATTGTTGTCGCGGCACAAGGCGACTGCAGCGGCGTCCATCACCTTAAGATCGTCGCTCAAGACTTTGTGAAAACTCAATTTCTCATATCGCTTCGCGCTCGATACCTTCTTGGGATCGGCCGTGTAGACCCCGTCGACGCTGGTGCCCTTGAACAACGCGTCGCAGCCCATTTCGGCTGCCCGAAGCGCAGCCGCGGTGTCGGTCGTGAAATAGGGATTGCCGGTCCCGGCGGCGAACAGGACGATGCGTCCTTTCTCCAGATGCCGAAGCGCTCGGCGCCGAATGTAGGGCTCTGAAACGCTGGCCATCGGGATCGCGGAAAGGACCCGCGTATCGATACCCTGCCGTTCGAGCGCGTTCTGAAGTGCGAGCGCGTTCATGACGGTCGCCAGCATGCCCATGTAATCGGCGCTTGCGCGGTCGAAACCCTTGGCAGCCGCAGCCATCCCCCGGAAGATATTCCCGCCGCCAACGACCAGGCAAAGTTCGTGGCCCTTTTCCTTGGCAGCCTTGATCTCGCTGGCGAGCCCGTCGACCGCAGCCGGATCGATCCCGAACTGCCCCTGCCCCATCAACGCCTCGCCAGAGAGCTTAAGCAGGATCCGGTTGAAGCGCGGACGGGTCATTGGGCGGCTCAGTCCTTCACATGCAAAAAGGGCGGACACGCTTTAGCGCGCCCGCCCCATTTTCCAACTGTTGCTTTTGCCGTTCAGGCGACCGGCTCGTCCTTCTTTTGTCCCGCCGCTGCGGCGACTTCGGCAGCGAAATCTTCCTGCTTCTTCTCAATGCCCTCGCCGAGCTGGAAGCGGACGAACGCGGCGAGCTTGATCGGAGCGCCGGCTTCCTTGCCCGCCTGGGCAACGACGTCGGCGACCGGCGTCTTGTTGTCCATGACGAACAGCTGGCTCACGAGCGAATGTTCCTTGCGGAATTTCGCCATCGATCCTTCGACCATCTTCTCGACGATGTTGGCCGGCTTACCGCTCTCGTTGGCTTTCTCCTGGGCGATCGAACGCTCGCGCTCGATCAGGGCCGGGTCGAGATCTTCGGCATTGAGCGCCAGCGGATTGGCTGCCGCGATATGCATCGCAAGCTGCTTGCCGAGGCCCTGCAGGGTCTCGGCCGGGGCGGAGCCTTCGAGCGCGACGAGCACGCCGATCTTGCCGAGGCCGGGGGCCGCGGCGTTGTGGACGTAGCTAACGACGGCACCCTCGCTGACTTCCACCACCGCAGCCCGGCGGACCGACTGGTTCTCGCCGATCGTCGCGATGTTGTTCGTCAGAACTTCCTCGACCGTGCCGCCGCCGGGATAGCTCGCAGCGAGCAGGCTTTCGACATTGCCGCCTGTCTGCAGCGCGATCTGCGCGACGTTGCGGACGAAGTCCTGGAACTTCTCGTTCTTGGCAACGAAGTCGGTCTCGGAATTGACCTCGATGACGGCGCCGCGAGTGCCCTCGACGGCAACCCCGACCAGTCCTTCGGCGGCCGTGCGGCCGGCCTTCTTGGCGGCGGCGGCAAGGCCCTTGGCGCGCAGCCAGTCGACGGCGGCTTCCATGTCGCCGTTGTTTTCGGCCAGCGCCTTCTTGCAGTCCATCATGCCGGCGCCGGTGCGCTCGCGAAGTTCCTTCACGGTGGCGGCGGTGATCTCAGCCATTTGTCTTTTCCTTCAACCAAAAACCCGTTCGCATCGAGCGGTGTCGAGATGCCTTCCGGACGTCCCTCGACTTCCCTCGGGGCGAAAGGAAGTGGGGCTCCTCTTACGCCTCCAGGGCGGGCTCGGCGGGCGGCTCCGCCATTTCGCCGATGTCCTCACCCTTCGACTGCGCCTGGCCGGTGCGGCCCGCATTCACTGCTGCCGCGATCGCGTCGCTGTAGAGACGGATGGCGCGGCTCGCGTCGTCGTTGCCCGGGACCGGGAAGGCGATACCGGTCGGATCGCTGTTCGAATCGAGGATCGCGACGACCGGGATGCCCAGCACGTTCGCCTCCTTCACAGCCAGCTCTTCCTTGTTTGTGTCGATCACGAACATGATGTCGGGAAGACCGCCCATGTCGCGGATACCGCCGAGCGATTTTTCCAGCTTGTCGCGCTCGCGGGTCAGCTGGAGAACTTCCTTCTTGGTGAGGCCGGTCGTGTCGCCGGACAGCTGCTCCTCAAGGCTCTTGAAGCGCTTGATCGAATTGGAAATTGTCTTCCAGTTGGTCAGCATTCCGCCGAGCCAGCGGTGGTTGACGTAATGCTGCCCGCAGGACTGGGCAGCTTCCGCGACCGGATCCTGCGCCTGGCGCTTGGTTCCGACGAACAGCACCTTGCCGCCGCGGGCGACCGTCTGGGTGATGAAGTCGAGCGCGCGCGCGAACAGCGGCACGGTCTGCGACAGGTCGATGATGTGGACTCCGTTGCGGTCGCCGAAAATGTACGGCTTCATCCGCGGGTTCCAGCGATGGGTCTGGTGGCCGAAGTGCGATCCGGCCTCGAGCAATTGCTGCATGGTGACGACGTTGGTCGCCATTTGGTCTTCTCCTTCCGGTTCTGCCTCAGCGAAGCCAGTCACCGACCTTACGGCCGGCACCGGTATGTCAGCTCCGCCTGTGGGATGCGGCGCGCCCTAGCCGAACCGCGCCGTCGTTTCAACACCTTGCAGATGGTGACGATCGCCTGCTTGACAAGCGAGAACAAAGAGAGAACATTGGTCCGTCCCAGCAGCGCTGCAGTGCGACCGGCGCCAAACCAGAACAGGGACGAACGCACATGCTTGGACCGCTTTTCAGTCTTCTCTTCCTCGGCTGCTTCTGGATCGCCGGAAGCCTCGCCCTGCAGGAGCTTTACGACAGCCGGAGGGACATTCGTGCAGCGCTCAGCGGGCGCGGAGGGCTCAAGCGCGTGCCGCGCGCCTCCTTTTGACCCGTCCGTAGCTGGCGATGCTGAACGGGATCATCGCGAGGTAGATGAGCGAGATCGCCAGCAAAGTAATCCACGGATTGGTGACGAGCGCCGCTCCAAGCAGCCCGATGCCCGCGATGACGAAAATGCGTGAGGAACGCCGCACGCGCAGGCTGGACCAGCTGTAGGTGGCGACGCTCGAGATCATCAGTAGCGCCACCAGGACCGTCCAGCCCATCACGAGGTGCCACTGGCGGAAGAGATCGTTACCCGTCACCAGCCACAAAAAGATTGGGATGAACGCCAGGCCCGCCCCGGCGGGGGCCGGAACGCCGGTGTTGAACCCCGCCGACTTGTGCGGCTGGTCGAGCGCATCGATGCGGGCGTTGAACCGCGCCAGGCGAAGCGCGCAGCAGACCGCGAGGGCAAGTGCTGCGATCCATCCGAAGCTGGGGGCGTTTCGAAGCGACCACAGAAACAGGATCAGCGCGGGAGCGGTCCCGAACGCGACATTGTCGCTCAGCGAATCCAGCTCCGCACCGAAGCGGCTCTCCGCCCGGAGAAGCCGTGCAATTCGGCCGTCCATGCCGTCGAGCACCCCGGCGCCGACCACGCAGGCGAGCGCGATCTGCCAAAGCGCCTTGTCCTGCGTACCGGAAGCGGTGATTGCAAAGCTAACGCCAGTGAGGCCGAAACAGAGGGCCAGCAGGGTGATCGCGTTGGGGACGAGCGCCCGGAACGGGATTCCGGTCCTTCCCGCCGCGCCATTCGTCATTGACTGCGCCCGGCAATGACGGTGTCGACTCCGATTTCCGCTAGAACCGTTTCGCCGGCGATCGCTCGCTGGCCGAGCAAGACCCGCGGACCAGTGCCAGCCGGCAAATAGACGTCGACCCGGCTTCCGAAGCGGATCATCCCGATGCGTTGCCCGGCCTCAACGGGATCGCCTTCGTGGACAAAGGTGAGGATTCGCCGCGCAACCAGCCCCGCGATCTGAGTCACTCCGATCTGCAGCCCCTCGGGGGTTTGGATCAGGAAATGCTGGCGCTCGTTCTCGTCGCTTGCCTTGTCGAGATCGGCATTCACGAACTTGCCCGGCACATAGGCCATCTTCGTCACGCGCCCGGTGATCGGCGAGCGATTGATGTGCACGTCGAACACGCTCATGAAAATTGACACTCGGGTCATTTCGGAATCGGCCAATCCGGCTGCGCCGGCAAGCTCGCGTGGCGGCGGCACCTTGGAAATCGCCGAGACGAGTCCGTCCGCCGGCGCGACGATCAGGTTCGCCCCCTGCGGAGTCGTTCGGACAGGATCCCTGAAAAAGGCGGCGATCCAGATCGTCAGACCGACGCACAGCCATCCGAGGAAATGGCTAAGGCCGCCATAGACGACGACGGTGACCACAGCCGCAATGAGGAGGAACTTGCGGCCTTCGGGGTGAACCGACGGAAACCGCCACTTCGTGTTCGTCGTCGCCAGCGGCGAGTCCGGCTTTTCGAGCTCAGGCATGGCGATTGCCCTTAAAGGCGCTCGGAACCATTCACAATCGGCTGCGGTTGCGTTCGTTCCGAAGCTTCGCCTATGCGCGCTGCAATCTCAGGATAGCAGGACTGACATGGCCAAGATCAAGGTGAAGAACCCGGTCGTCGAACTCGACGGCGACGAGATGACTCGAATCATCTGGCAATGGATTCGTGAACGACTGATCCAGCCTTATCTCGACGTCCAGCTCCTCTATTACGACCTGTCGGTCCAGAAGCGCGACGAGACCGAGGACCGGATCACGGTCGAGGCCGCCGAAGCCATCAAGAAGCACGGAGTCGGCGTCAAGTGCGCGACCATCACGCCCGACGAAGCGCGGGTGAAGGAATTCGACCTCAAGAAGATGTGGAAGTCGCCCAACGGCACGATCCGCAACATCCTCGGCGGAGTCATCTTCCGCGAGCCGATCGTCATGTCCAACGTCCCGCGGTTGATCCCGGGCTGGACGGACCCGATCGTGGTCGGCCGTCACGCCTTCGGCGACCAGTATCGCGCGACCGATTTCCTCGTGCCCGGACCCGGCAAGCTGACGATGAAGTGGGTGGGCGACAATGGCGATGAGCTGGACTTCGACGTTTTCGACTTCCCGGCTTCGGGCGTCGCCATGGGCATGTACAATCTCGACGCAAGCATCCGTGACTTCGCTCATGCCTGCTTCAATTATAGCCTCAACCGCGGCTGGCCGCTCTACCTCTCTACGAAGAACACGATCCTCAAGGCCTACGACGGCCGGTTCAAGGACATTTTCGAAGAGATTTATGACAGCGAATACAAAGATAAATTCAATAAAGCTGGCATAGAATATCAACACCGGCTGATTGACGACATGGTCGCCTCTGCTCTGAAGTGGAGCGGCAAATTCGTCTGGGCCTGCAAGAATTACGATGGCGACGTGCAGTCGGATCAGGTCGCGCAGGGCTTCGGCTCGCTGGGCCTAATGACGTCGGTGTTGATGACCCCGGATGGAAAGACCGTCGAAGCGGAGGCGGCGCATGGCACCGTCACCCGCCACTACCGGATGCACCAGCAGGGCAAGGCGACATCGACCAACCCGATCGCGTCGATCTTTGCCTGGGCCGAGGGCCTCAAGTATCGTGGCAAGTTCGACGATACGCCGGACGTTGTCCGCTTCGCCGAGACTTTGGAGAAGGTCTGCATCGACACGGTCGAGAGCGGGCACATGACCAAGGATCTCGCGATTCTCGTCGGTCCCGAGCAGCCGTGGATGACCACCGAGCAGTTCTTCGAGGCGGTCGTGAAGAACCTCGATGCCGCTATGGCTAGGTGGGAGCAGCCTGCGACGGCATGACGTCATCGGCCTGGCCGCGGTTTCAGTGACAAGCCAGGGGCGGCCTGCTTTAAAGACGGCATGGAAGAGCAATTCTCGACATCGGGCTTCAGCGATGCGCTCGTAGTCCTCGGTGCCGCCGGAATCGTCATCCCAGCGTTCGCGCGACTACGCATCAGCCCGATCATCGGATTCATTCTGATCGGCGTGGCGTTCGGGCCTTCAGGGCTCGGCGCGCTGACAGCATCGCACTCGTGGCTACACTATCTGACGATCTCGAATGCCCACCGAATCGAGCCGTTCGCCGAGCTCGGCATCGTCCTCCTGCTTTTCTCAGTCGGACTCGAGCTCTCCTTCCGCCGCTTGTGGTCGATGAGGCGAATCGTTTTCGGAGTGGGTGCCGCCGAACTCATCGGCTGCGCAGTCATCATCGGCGCGGGGCTTCACTGGATCGGCCAGAGCATCCCCGGCTCGATCGGGCTCGGTCTCGCCCTGGCCCTCTCCTCAACCGCAATCGTCCTTCCGCTCGTCGGAACCCAGTCGGCGGTCGGCCGCTCGGCGCTCGGCATGCTTTTGTTCGAGGATGTCGCGCTCGTCCCGATCGTCTTCGCGCTGGGAGCAATGGCGCCAACGGCTACCGCGGGCGTGGGACCGCTCGTCGGAACGCTTCTCCTTGGCGGAGCAGTCGCCGTCGGCCTGCTGTTCGCAGGCAGGCTCCTGCTGCCGATCCTCTTTGGCGAGGCAGCGCGGACGAAGAATCCGGAAGTTTTCCTCGCCATTTGTCTGTTGGTGGTGATCGTCGCCAGCATGGTCACTACCGCGATTGGCTTTTCGGCCGTGCTCGGCGCGCTGATCGCCGGGATCGTCATTGCGGAGACCGAATATCGCGGCGAAGTCGAGGTTATCACCGCTCCGATCCGCGGCCTCGGCCTCGGCATTTTTCTCATAACCGTAGGCATGAGCGTCAATCTCGGCCTGGTGCTCGCCAATTGGCAAAGCATCCTCATCGCCCTTATCGCCGTGCTCGTGGTCAAGGCTGCCGTCACGGGAGGCTTGCTGAAAGTGGCGGGAGCGAGGACTGGCGTCGCGGCCGAAACCGGCGTGCTGATGGCCTCGCCTTCGGAAACGACGCTGATCGTCCTTGGCTCTGCGACCGCAGCGCAGCTGATCCGCCCGGAAACCGCTGCCTTCTGGCAGATCGTGACGGCGCTTGGCCTTACAATAACGCCGCTTCTCGGCATGATCGGGCGCATCGCGGGCCGCCGGATCGACCGGACGGGCGATGCCGTTCTTGGCGATGCGCTCCAGCAAGGCGCTCCGGGAAAGGTCGTTATCGTCGGCTTCGGCCGCGTCGGCAGGATCGTCGCCGACATGCTCACCGCCCACAATCTCGACTATGTCGCGGTCGACGCCGACACCGACACCGTCCACGACGGCCGGAACGGCGGATATAATGTCCTCTTCGGCGACGTATCCCGGGGTACTTTGGTCGAGCGACTGCATTTCGGCCAGCCGAGCGCCGTGATCCTGACGATGGATAATCCCGTACTCGTAGCACGCCTCGCGAAGCGGCTGCGCCTTGCCTATGCGGATCTACCGATCATCGCCCGCGCCCGCGACACAGCCCATGCGGCGCGTCTCTACAAGGCCGGCGTTACTGATGCAGTGCCGGAGACGCTGGAGGCCTCGTTGCAGCTGTCAGAAGCGGCGTTGGTCGACCTGGGGATCGCAATGGGCCCGGTGATCGCCTCGATCCATGAAAAGCGCGACGAGCTTCGGGCCAGGATCAAGGAAGAAGCCGAACTGGAGGAAGAGCCGCGATTGGGGCGCCGGCGCTTGCGCGATGTTCAGCCGGAGGCCGGGTCGAAGCGGAGCACGCCAGCGACATAAGTCTTGTGCTCGGAATTGTCCGCCGGGTGCCGGCTCCCGTCGTAAACCACGACCTCTTCGAAATCGAATGGCGATACGCCTTCCAGGCAGGCGACGTTGACGCCAAGCTGGCCGGGGTTCGAGCGGCGCTTGTGGTGCGTGTAGATGCCGCAGATCGAGCAGAAATGATGCTCGGCGCTCATCGTGTTGAAACGATAGGTGGCGAGCTTGTCCTCGCCCTCGGTGACCCGGAACTCCGCCGGCGTTGACGTCACCGCAACGGCGCCGCGCATCCGGCAGATCGAGCAGGTGCATCGCCGCGCCGAAGTGAAACCCTGGGTCAGCGTCGTCGTGAACTTCACCGCGCCGCAGTGGCAGGAGCCGTTGAGCATGACCGGCTCGCTCGAAGCCGTGTCGATCACGCCGCGACCTTCTCCAGCGCGGTCTTGACCGCCTGGAGGGCGTCCTCGGCCTTGTCGCCGTCCGGGCCGCCGCCCTGGGCCATGTCGGGCCGTCCGCCGCCGCCCTGCCCGCCAAGCGCGGCCACTGCGGCCTTGACCAATTCGATGGCGTCCACCTGGCCAGCGAGATCGTCGGTTACGCCGACCGCAACGCTCGCACGGCCGTCGTTCACCGCGATAAGCGCGGCGATCCCCGAACCAAGCTTTTTCTTCATGCCATCAACGGCGGCGCGCAAGCCCTTGGGATCCAGGCCTTCCACCACCTGGCCCAGGAACGGATGTCCGTTGACCTGCTCTGCCGCGGGGCCTTCGGCATTCCTGCCGCCGCCCATTGCGAGTTGCTTCTTCGAGTCGGCGAGCTCGCGCTCGAGCCGCTTTCGCTCTTCGATCAGCGCGCCGATCCGCGCTGGAACCTCATCCGGCGCGCTCTTCAGGGTCGCCGCAGCCTCACGCAACTTCGCTTCGCGCCCGGAAAGCCACTGGCGCGCCGATTCCCCGGTAAGTGCCTCGATTCGGCGCACGCCCGAGGAAACCGCGCTTTCGCTCACAATCTTGAAAAGCTGGATATCTCCAAGCGCGCGGACATGCGTGCCTCCGCACAGTTCGACCGAATAATCGGCCTCACCGGTACGGCCCATGCTGAGAACGCGCACCTCGTCGCCATATTTCTCGCCGAACAGCGCCATTGCGCCCGTCGCGATGGCCTCGTCCGGGGTCATCAGCCGCGTCGAGACCGCTTCATTCCCGCGAATCTGCGCGTTCACGTCTGCCTCGACCGCCTCAATCTCCTCGCGTGTCATCGCTTTCGGGTGCGAGAAGTCGAAGCGGAAATAGTCCGGCGCGACCAGGCTGCCCTTCTGGCTCACATGGGTGCCAAGCCGGTGCCGAAGCGCGGCGTGAAGCAGGTGAGTCGCGCTGTGATTGGCGCGGATGCGATTGCGCCGTTCGCTGTCGACCTTCTGCTGTACCGTATCGCCAACGGAAAGCTCGCCCGCAACAACCTTGGTCAGGAGCACATGGAGCTTGCCGAGCGGCTTCATCGTGTCCTCAACGTCACCTTGGAAGCCCTTGAGAGTCGCCAGTTTTCCACTGTCTCCTGTCTGGCCACCGCTCTCTCCGTAAAACGGCGTCTGGTTGAGCAGGATCTGCACCGTCTCGCCGACCTCGGCCCGGTCCCGCCGAGCGCCATCCTTCACGATCGCGAGCACCACGCCCTCGCCTTCGTCGCCCGAATAGCCGGTGAACTCGGTGCTCCCGAATTCCTCTGCGAGGTCAAACCACAATTCATCGGAAGCCTTCGCGCCGGAGCCCTTCCAGGCGGCACGAGCCTTGCTCTTCTGCTCGGCCATCGCCGTGTCGAAGCCCTGGCGGTCGACCTGCAACCCGCGCGCCCGGAGCGCATCTTCGGTCAGATCGTAGGGAAACCCGTAGGTGTCATAGAGCTTGAATGCCGTCTCGCCGGCCAGAGTGCCCCCCTCGACAAGTCCGACTGTCGCCTCGTCGAGCAGTTTCAGGCCGGTCGCAAGCGTATGCCGGAAACGCGCCTCTTCCTGCTGCAGCGTCGCCTCGATCAGTGGCTGCGCGCGCACGAGCTCCGGATAGGCCGCTCCCATCTCCGCAACGAGAGCCGGCACGAGCCGCCACATCAACGGATCCTTCGCGCCCAGCAGATGCGCGTGTCGCATCGCCCGGCGCATGATGCGGCGGAGGACGTAGCCCCTGCCCTCGTTGGCTGGCAGGACCCCGTCTGCCACCAGGAAGCCGCTGGCACGCAAGTGGTCGGCGATCACCCGATGGCTGGCCTGGGTCGCTCCCTCCGCCCTCGTTTGAGTCAGCGCCTCGCTCGCCTCGATCAGCGCCTTGAAGGTGTCCGTGTCGTAATTGTCGTGCACGCCCTGCAGCACTGCGGCGATCCGCTCGAGCCCCATTCCGGTGTCGATGCTCTTGCTAGGAAGCTCGGAGACGATTTCTCCGGCCGCCTGCTCATACTGCATGAACACGAGGTTCCAGATTTCGACGAAGCGATCGCCCTCCTCATCCGGGCTGCCCGGAGGGCCGCCCCGGATGTGCTCGCCGTGATCATAGAATATTTCCGAACAGGGCCCGCATGGGCCATCGTCCCCCATCGACCAGAAATTGTCCTTCGTGGGGATTTTGATGATACGGCTTTCAGGCAGGCCCGAAATCTTCTTCCAAAGCCCGAACGCTTCGTCATCGGTGTGATAAACTGTCGCGGTCAGCCGGTCGGGGTTCAATCCCCATTCCTTCGTAAGCAGGTTCCACGACAGCTCGATCGCGCGATCCTTGAAATAATCCCCGAACGAGAAATTCCCGAGCATTTCGAAGAAGGTGTGGTGCCGCGCCGTATAGCCGACATTGTCGAGATCGTTGTGCTTGCCGCCTGCTCGAACGCACTTCTGCGAGCTCGTCGCCTGGCTATAGGGCCGAGTCTCCAGGCCGGTGAACACGTTCTTGAATGGCACCATGCCCGCATTCACGAACATCAAGGTCGGGTCATTGTGCGGAACGAGCGGCGCGGACGGCACCCGCGCGTGGCCATTGGCCTCGAAATAGTCGAGGAAGGAGCGGCGGATGTCGTTCGTCGAGGCGGTCATCGCCAAGCGATGTAAATGCGCTGCTGCACTGCGGCAAGGAGCGCGCTAAGCAACAGCAATGGCGAAACGCTCCACAGCCTCGATCCCCACCTACAAACGCAGGCGCAAGCGGAGCCTGTTCGGTCGAATCTTCGGCTGGATCGTTCGGATCATCCTTGCCTTCATCGTCATCTCGGTGCTGTGGGTGCTCGCCTACCGCTTCATCAATCCGCCGATTACGCCGAACATGGCCGTGGACATCGTGTCGGGGCGTGGCGCCACGCGAGACTGGATGCCGATCACGCAGATCGATCGCGACATGGTCCGTGCCGCGATCGCCGCCGAGGACGACAAATTCTGCTCTCACCATGGTTTTGACTGGGACGCGATCCAGGACGCTGCCAAGCGCAACGCCTCTGGGGGCCGGATTCGCGGCGGCTCGACCATCAGCCAGCAGACGGCGAAGAATGCCTTCCTGTGGAACGGCGGCGGTTATGCCCGCAAGGGCGTCGAAGCCTGGTTCACGTTCCTGATGGAGCAGATGTATCCGAAGCGCCGGATCATGGAGCTGTACCTGAACCTCGCCGAGACCGGCATCGGCACTTACGGAGTCAGTGCCGGCTCCGAACGCTATTTCGGCCACGATGCCAGCGCGATGACCACGACGGAAGCAGCCCGTCTCGCGGCGATTCTTCCGCTACCCAAGAAGCGCGGGGCAATCGCTCCGCAAGGCTTCACCCGCCGCTATGGCAACACAATCGCCGCCCGCATCGGCTCGGTCGCCCGCGACGGTCTCGACGCATGCGTCTATTCCGGGATTACGGCGCCGCCGAAGAAAGCACCGCCGAAGGTCAAGGCCGAGCCGCGGCCTCAGCCGGGCGCGGAATATGAAACGGCCAATCCGCCGCCTCCCGTCGAGCAACAGGCAACGGAACCCGAGCCGCAGCCGTCCGCGCCGGTGACCGCGCCCGTTTCCAACCAGGCTGCGCCCCCGCCGGCGCCGGCCAACGAAGCTGCTCCGACGAACCTGATCTGACCAGCGGCCCCCTTCGAGCGACGACCTGCGCTTGCGCAAGGGAACGGCGATCCGAACCTCTCCGTTGATCCTGCAGACAATGGAGGTGCCCATGCCGACGCGTACGCAATCGAGATCGAGCAACCGCAGCCAGGACAACAGAAGCGCATTTTCGTGGGGCGACAATGCCGGTCCCCTGATCGGAGCCGCTCTTGCCGGAGCGGCGATCGGTTTCGCCGCCAACATCGGCCGCAAGTTCGCCATGCAGGGCATGGAGGCAGTGGCTGGCGACTGGTTCGAGATGTTGAAGAAGGATCACGACGAGATCCAAAAGCTAACCGAGCAGATGCTGGCGACTGACGAGACCCAGACATGGAAACGCTCGATGCTTCTGATGAAGCTCGCCCACAAGCTCGACAAGCACAGCTACGAGGAGGAGACGGTCATTTACCCGGCCCTTCGCGAGGACAATGACGCCGCCGATGCGGACCGGCTGGATACCGAGCATGGCCATGTCAAGACGCTGATTTTCGAGCTAAAGCAGATGGATTCGGATTCCGCGGGCTGGCTCGAGAAAGTCCGCAAGCTGCGCGACTCCCTCGACGAGCATATTCGGATGGAGGAGGAGCAGATCCTCCCGAAACTGAGACGCGACCTCGACGAAGATCAGAACGCCAACCTCACTAGCATGGTGAACAGGGCCGGCTTCATGATGGCGTGACTTAGCCGACGAGAGCCAGCTTCGGCGGCTCCTGGACGGAAAGATCGACGTTACCCTCGCCGACGATCCGCTCGATTCGCGCGGCAAGCTCGGCGTCGAGGGCGAAGTCGCGGCCAGCCAAAACATTCGCTTCGCCACCTTTGGCGAGGGGAAGGTGCAAGTGGATGGTGCCGGTGCTGCCGCGGCACAGCGCAAGCTCGCTTGCGATCTGAGGGATGAGTCCGGGGTCGGTAATGGTTACGACCATCTGCAGCCGAGTCCGCTTCGCCAGCGACTCGATCGGCTGGAAGCGCTTGATTGCAACGCGCGGCGTGTCGTCGCCTGCCCGCCGGTCCAGCTCGACGGTCAGCAGGCCGCACGCTCCCCCCTCCGCCGCGGCCCTGAGCGCCTCGATCGGCTCGTCGTCGAACGCGGTCGCTTGGAACTGGCCGGATGCATCGCTGAGCACGGCCGTTAGGAAACGGCGCCCCTTGGCCGAAGTTCGCCAGCGCGCGTCTTCCACCATCCCGGCCATGGTCACGCTCACCCGCTCGCCTTCGCTAATCCGGACTTCCCCGATCTCACTGAAGGACTTCACCTTGTGTAGTGCGAGCAGGTGCGCGTGCGCCTGGATAGGATGTGCGGAAAAATAAAAACCGAACGCCTCTCTTTCGGCCGCCATTCGCTGTGCCAGGGACCATTCCGCATTCGGAAACCGGATCGGGGGAACGCTGGTGTCGCCCGACAGGAACAGCCCGTGCTGTCCGCTCTCCCGATGGTTAGCGGCGCTCGCCGCGTGCGCGAGGATCGTCTCGGCCGCGGCGAAGACTGATGCGCGGCTGGGATTGAGAGTGTCGAACGCGCCCGCCCCCGCAAGGCTCTCCATCTGACGGCGATTGAGGAGGCGGGGTTCGATTCTCCCCGCAAAGTCCTCGAATGACTTGAACGCCCCCCTGCTTGCTCGCTCTCCGACGACGGATTCCATCGCCTTCTCGCCCACGCCCTTGAGCGCACCCAGCGCGTAGCGGACGCCCTTCTCTTCCACCGTGAAGAAAGCGTCGCTCGAATTGAGGCACGGCGGCAGACACACGACGCCCCCTCGCCGCATGTCCTCGACGAACAGGGCCAGCTTGTCCGTCTGCGCCATGTCGAAGCTCATCGAGGCGGCGTAGAATTCTGGCCGGTGGTGCGCCTTCAGCCAGGCGGTCTGATAGGCGACGAGCGCATAGGCGGCGGCGTGGCTCTTGTTGAAGCCATAGCCCGCAAACTTGTCGATCAAGTCGAACAGCTCATTCGCCTTTGCGGCGGGGATGGCGTTGTGGGTGGCGCAGCCCTCGACGAAAGTCGCTCGCTGGGCATCCATCTCGCTCTGGATTTTCTTGCCCATCGCGCGGCGCAGGAGGTCCGCGCCGCCAAGCGAGTAGCCGGCGAGCACCTGCGCCGCCTGCATTACCTGCTCCTGATAGACGAAGACCCCGTAGGTCTCCTTGAGGACGTCCTCGAGGAGCGGGTGCGGATAATCGATTGCGACGCGCCCGTTTTTCCGGTCGCCGAAGAGCGGAATATTGTCCATCGGCCCGGGCCGGTAGAGAGCAACGAGGGCGATGATGTCGCCGAAATTCGTCGGCCGGACCGCCGACAAAGTCCGCCGCATCCCTTCCGATTCCAGCTGGAACACCCCGACCGTGTCGCCGCGCTGGAGAAGCTCGTAGATTGCGGGATCGTCGAGCGGCAGCGCGCTGAAATCGACCTCGAGCCCGCGCTGCGCCAGGAGCCGCTGGCCCTCCTTGAGCACCGACAAGGTCTTCAGGCCCAGGAAGTCGAACTTCACCAGCCCCGCCGCCTCGACATATTTCATGTCGAACTGAGTCACCGGCATATCGGAGCGCGGGTCGCGATAGAGCGGCACAAGTTCGTCGAGAGATCGGTCGCCAATGACGACACCTGCAGCGTGAGTCGAGGAGTGCCGAGGCAAGCCTTCCAGCTTCATCGCCAGATCGAACAGCCGCTTGACGTCCTTCTCCGACTTATACTCCGCCGCCAGCTCGGAAACGCCGTTCAGCGACCGCTCCAGCGTCCACGGATCCGTCGGATGATTCGGGATCAGCTTCGCCAGTCGGTCCACGTGCCCGTAGCTCATCTGCAACACCCGGCCGGTGTCCTTCAGCACCGCGCGCGCCTTCAGCCGCCCGAACGTGATGATCTGCGCGACCTTGTCGCGGCCGTATTTCCCCTGGACGTAGGTGATGACCTTGTCGCGATGCGTTTCGCAGAAGTCGATGTCGAAGTCGGGCATCGACACGCGCTCGGGATTGAGAAACCGCTCGAACAGCAGGTTCAGCTCAATCGGATCGAGGTCGGTGATGGTCAGCGACCAGGCGACGACAGATCCAGCGCCGGAACCGCGGCCCGGCCCTACCGGGATGTCATTCGCCTTTGCCCATTTGATGAAGTCGGCGACGATCAGGAAGTAACCCGCAAACCCCATGTTGACGATGATATCGAGCTCATAATCGAGCCGCTGGCGATAGCGTTCCAGGTCTTCCCCGCTCCGCCCCTCAAGGCGCTTCTCGAGGCCTCCGAGCGCATCGCGACGGAGTTGTTCGTCCTCGTTCTCGCCAAGACTCGGAAGGATCGGGCGGCGGCGGGGCGCCCCGACCGCGCAGCGCTGGGCAATGACCGCCGTGTTCGCAATCGCTTCCGGCAAGTCGGCGAAGATCTCGGACATCATGGGCCCGGTCTTCAGCCATGCCTCGGGTGAAGAGGTCGCGCTCCGCTCGCCGCTTTCGACATATTCTCCGGCGGCGATGCACAGCATCGCATCATGCGCGGCATGAAAGGCAGGATCGACGTAAGCGGCAGGATTGGTTGCAACCAGAGGCAGGTCGCGTTGATAGGCCAACTCGATCAGCGCACCTTCAGCGGTTTCTTCGGTCGAATCGCCACGCCGGCTCAATTCGATGTAGAGCCGCTCCGCGAACAGTGCCTGCAGCCGGTCGAGATAGGCCGCCGCCTTGCTCTCCTGCCCATCCGCGAGAAGCCGTGCCAGAGCCCCCTCGCCTCCTGCGGTGAGCGCGATGAGGCCTTCATTGAAGCCGTCAAGCTTTGCGAACGAGACTTGTGGCTGTTCCGCCAGCGGGCGATCGAGGTGTGCCGCCGACACGAGCTTGCAAAGGTTGGCGTAGCCCAGGTCGTCCTTCGCTAGCAGCACCAGCCAGTCGATTGCCTGTCCGAGCTCCGGCGGCCGGGCGACCGCGAGCGCTGTGCCGATCACCGGCTGGACCCCCTTGGCAATGCAGGCGTCCGTGAACGGCATCGCCGCATACAATCCGTTTCGATCCGTCAGAGCGACGGCCGGAAAACCGAGGCTGGCCGCCCGCGCGGCGATGGCCTTCGGCTCCATCGCGCCCTCGAGCATGGTGAAACAGGACAGGACTCGAAGGGGAACGTACGGAGCGGTCACGGGGCGACTATGGGAGTGAATTTCCCCGACTGCAAAGCTGCTTCAGCGACTTATCCACGAATCATCCGCGCCAGCGGCCGGTCATGATGTCACCGATTTCCCGCGACCGGCTCTGATAGGTTTCCTCGACGCATTGATTGGTCGCGCAGCGATTACGAAACGAGAGAAATCGCTTCTGCGTTCGCTCCAGAAGGTGTCTTTGCCTGCTGTCTCCGCTTGCCAGTGCCCGCTGGAAATCCGCGGCCATTTGCCGATCGAGCGCGGCAAGACCAGGATCACCGCAGATCGCGGCTTCGGCGTCGTTGCCGACGTGATTGCAATCGAAGCTTGGATTGGCCTGTACCGGCGCCGGCTGTCCCTGGCCGGGCTCGGGCGCTTGCGCCTGCGGCTGCACTTCGTTGCCCGCACCGGCCTCCGGAAGAGCTGGGCCCTGAGGATGCGGAGCGTTTGTCCGGCTCAGCGTCGCAAGAGGCACCACGATCGAATCTGCACTACCGAGGTGGACGACCTTCCCCGTTCCGTCGGCTGCGGGCTGGATATTGTAGTCGACGTCTCCGGACAGCGACCGACGTCCTCCGACAACGGCGACCCCGGGCGGCAGGTCGAGGACCGCGGTTCCGGTACAGCTGACGCTCTGGATCTGGTCATCGACACCCTGGACCGTCGGGCCGTTGACCCGAAGCAATGCGAAGTCGGCGAGCCGCGCATAGGCCTGTTCGTCGCTTCCGCGGACCTGCGCGGCCCGGCGAAACAGCTCCCGCTTCATCGCATCATACGTGGCCTGCGACGCGCACCAGGCCTGCGGACCCTCCGGTTTCTTCGCGGCCACGGCATTTTCCGGAACTTCGTTCTTGCCGCTCCAGCGGTTCGTCCAGACGCTACTCGCCAGCAGCACGCCAATGGCGATGGCGGTGACCAGCGCGACAATCAGCCACGGATTGATTCGCTTGCGCGGACCTTTCGCGACGACTGTCTCTTCGTCTTTCATCTTACCGAATCACGCCCTCGTGCAGCCGGAGCACCCGGTCCATCTTGCTTGCCAGACGCTCATTGTGAGTCGCGATCAATGCGGCGCTACCCTCGCCACGCACCAGATTCAGAAACTCGCCAAGGACGGTGTCGGCGGTCGCTTCGTCGAGATTGCCAGTCGGCTCGTCGGCAAGAACGAGCGGCGGCCGGTTCGCAAGCGCCCGCGCCACCGCGACGCGCTGCTGTTCGCCGCCCGAAAGCTTCGACGGGCGATGCTCGAGCCGTTGGCCGAGACCAAGCTTCGTCAGAAGCTCCTCCGACCGCGATCTGGCCGTGCCGATGGCAGCTCCGCGGACGAGCTGCGGCAGAGTCACGTTTTCGCGCGCATTGAACTCGGACAGTAGATGGTGGAACTGGTAGACGAAGCCGAGCAGTTCGCGGCGGACCCGGGTTCGGCCCTCGTCGTCGAGCTTGCTCGCTTCCTTGCCCTGCAGCCGGATCGAGCCCTTGAACCCGCCTTCGAGCAGGCCGACGGCCTGCAGAAGCGTCGACTTGCCCGATCCAGACGGGCCCAGCAGCGCGACGATCTCGCCGGGCATGACTTGCAGGTCGACGCCGCGAAGCACCTCGATGGTGACCTCGGCCTGCGTAAAGCTGCGCTGGAGTCCGCGCGTCTCGAGAACCGGCTCACTCATAGCGGAGCACCTGGACCGGGTCGGTGCTTGCCGCCTTCCACGCCGGATAGAGGGTTGCGAGGAAGGACAGGATCAGCGCAGTCAGAACGATTGCGGTGACCTCGAACGGATCGGTCTTCGACGGCAGGTCCGACAGGAACCGGACCGACGGGTCCCACAAGTTCTGGCCGGTCAGATACTGGATCACGTTGAGGATATCCTGGCGGAAGAACAGGAAAATCGCGCCCAGGACCAGGCCGAGGACGATGCCGAGGGAGCCGATCGTCACGCCGACCGTGACGAACACCTTCATCATTCCCCGCCGGCTCGCTCCCATGGTTCGCAAGATTGCGATGTCGCGGGTCTTCGCCCGAACCAGCATGATCAGCGACGACAGAATGTTGAATACGGCGACGAGCACGATCAACGACAAGACCACGAACATCGCCACGCGCTCCACCTCCAGCGCGTCGAACAGGGCCGAGTTCATCTGCTTCCAGTCGACGATGACCCCCTTGCCCTGCACCATCGGCGCGAGCGGCGCGATGATCGAATCGATTCGATCCGGGTCCTTCGTCTGCACTTCGATGGTGCTGACATTGTCGCCCATCAAGAGCAGCTGCTGCGCATCCTGTATGGGCATGATGACAAAGCTGTTGTCGTAATCGTAGACGCCGACTTCGAAGACTGCCCCGACCGTGTAGCTGACGATCCTCGGCACGGTCCCGACCACGGTCGAGCGGCCCTCCGGACTGATCAGGCTGATCGTGCTTCCAGGATAAGCGCCGAGCGCTTCGGCGAGCCGCGAGCCGATTGCGACCCGTCCGCTCTCCGGCGTGATGAGGCTGAGGTCACCGGATTTGACATTCTTGGCGATCACCGGGTTCTGGCGGATGTCCTGCAACCGCATGCCGCGCACGAGAACGCCTTCGACGCGGCCATTCGCGGACGCCATCAAGGGCTGCTCGATCAGCGGGGTTGCCGAAGTAACCCCGGGGAGCTTCCGGGCTGCGTCGCCGATCTGCTGCCAATCCTGCAGCCGCCCCTCATAACCCTGGACGATTGCGTGGCCGTTGAGTCCCGTGATCTTGTCGAACAACTCGGCACGGAAGCCGTTCATCACGCTCATCACGATGATCAGAGCCGCGACGCCGAGCGCGACCGCGAGCAGGCTGATCGACGCGACCAGGAAGATGAATCCTTCGCCCTTGCCGGGGAGCAGATAGCGGCGAGCGACCATCCGCTCGTAGGAATTGAGAATCACGCGGCAAGCCTCGCGAGCGCGGACTCGACGCTCAGCTCCTCACGATTTCCGGTCGCGCGGTTCTTCAACTCGACGACGCCGTTAGCAATGCCGCGCGGGCCGACGATCACCTGCCAGGGCAGTCCGATCAGGTCCATCGAGCCGAGCTTCACTCCGCCGCGCTCGTCGCGGTCGTCGTAGAGCACCTCGATACCGGCGCTCTTCAGCTTCGCATACAGCTGCTCGGCGGCCGCCACCGTCGCCGCATCGTCCTGCCGCATCGTCACCAGCCCGACTTTCCACGGCGCCACGGCTTCGGGCCAGATGATCCCCGCCTCGTCATGGCTCGCCTCTATGATTGCTCCGACAAGCCGCGATACCCCGATGCCGTAGCTGCCCATCATCGGAGTCACCATCTGCCCGTCGGGACCCGAAACCTTGAGGCCCATCGAAGCCGAATATTTATCGCCGAAGTAGAATATGTGCCCGACCTCGATCCCGCGGCCCGTGCGGCGGCGCTCCTCGGAAATCTCGGCCCACCTTTCTTCGTCATGCGTCTCGTCGGTCGCCGCATAGGTTGAGCTGACGTCGCTGAAGAGATTGTGCAGCCCGACGGCGTCGTCGAAGCGAACATCGCTTCGACTCCAGTCCATTTCGTCGAACGCGGCGTCATAGAAGACTTCGCTTTCGCCGGTCGGCGCAAGGACGATGAACTCATGGCTGAGGTCGCCGCCGATCGGGCCGGACGCGGCCTTCATCGGGACCGCGCGGATGCCCATTCGCGAGAACGTCCTGAGATAGGCGAGGAGCTGCGTGTAATAGCTGAGGCGCGCGCCGGCCTCGTCGAGGTCGAAACTGTAGGCGTCCTTCATAAGGAATTCGCGGCCGCGCATCACTCCGAACCGCGGTCGCACTTCGTCCCTGAATTTCCACTGTATGTGGTAGAGCATGCGCGGAAGGTCGCGGTAACTCTTGAACTCGTCGCGGACGATCGCGGTGAGCATCTCCTCGTTGGTCGGCCCGTAGAGCATCTCACGGTCGTGACGGTCGCGGATCCGGAGCATCTCGGGCCCGTAGGCGTCATAGCGCCCGCTCTCGCGCCAAAGCTCCGCCGCCTGGATCGTCGGCATCAGCATCTCCTGCGCTCCGGCGCGGTCCTGCTCTTCGCGGACGATCTGCTCGATTTTCTTGAGCACTCGGAAACCGAGCGGCAGCCAGGCGTAAATCCCGGCGGCCGTCTGCCGGATCAGGCCGGCGCGGAGCATCAGCTTGTGACTGACGATCTGCGCGTCGGACGGGCTTTCCTTCAGGACCGGCAGAAAAGCGCGGGAAAGTCGCAACGGTGAATCCTTGAAAATGGCTGTTTGCGGTCGCTGCCCTAGGGCGCTCGCCCGCCCAACGCAATGCAACGCTCGGGTGCGGAAGATTGTGTCCGTACCGACACAGGGCCTGTGGAAAACTTGCAGCGCAGCCATTCGCGGCGTGACAAGCCGCGGACTGCGGGTCTAGCTCTGCTGAGTGCCGAATGCTCCGCCCTTGGGCGCTTGTTCGGGGCCGCTCGAAAGACGGCGGAGACAGTACGAAGGGGGCTGACGAGCAATCGTCACGCAGGACGCCCGGATCGCTACGCGGTCCGGGCGTTTGCTTTTTCGCTGGCCGGGACGGCTAGAGACCCGGGCTGGAACAAGCCGGCGGGTCGCTCGCCGGGAAAGACTCATCGGACGCCTGATCCACCGTGTCCCAACCGCCGCGATAGTCGCGGATAAACTCCGGGCCCGCGGGGCGGATTTGCCCATATTGCTCATCGATCGCACCGAGCCGCTCGGGATTGGCGCTCGTAAGCGGCAGATATTTGAAATGGTTCGCCGCCTGTCGCACCGGGCGATCATCCCCGTCGCTCCGCTGCACTTCAGATGAGGGGGCGCCACTTGTCTTCTGTACGATCACAAAGCCACAACGAGCCGCCCAACAACCTGTTCCTGACA
>Ga0207657_10000021_pt1 | contig 155900 bp, 168 predicted proteins | sample KBSC33metaG_FD_184316 | JGI IMG/M metagenome (GOLD analysis project Ga0207657, IMG submission 184316) | Corn rhizosphere microbial communities from Kellogg Biological Station, Michigan, USA - KBS C3-3 metaG (SPAdes) (version 2) | ecosystem: Host-associated > Plants > Roots > Rhizosphere >...
CTGGAGAGCCAGGGGCTGAGCCAGATCATGCTCTACCCGCCGCTCAACCGTCAGTACCGCGTGATCGAGGACTTCGCGGACCGGGTGATGGCCCGGCTCTGAGGCCGGCTCGGCTCAGCAGGAGACGCACCGCGCCCGCGAGGGACTCAGCTCAGCAGGAGACGCACCGCGCCCGCGAGGGCGATGGCGATCAGGGTCACGGCGAACGCGCGGCGCGGCAGCCGGGCGTTGAGCCGGTAGCCGAGCCAGCTCCCGAGATACAGGAACGGGGTCGCCGCGAGGGTCGCGAGCAGGAGCGGGACCGTCACCCAGCCGATCGCGGTGTAGGTGCCGACCTTCGCGACGTCCGAGATCGCGTAGGCGAGGGTGCCGGTGGCCACCACCCCGGCGCTACCGAGGGGTCGGCCGACCAGGTACAGCCCGAGCACCACGCCGCCCGAGTGCGCCACCGTCGATGCCACGCCGGCCAGGAGCCCGATCCCCACCGCCATCGGCGGAGCGGACGGCGCCGAGGACGGGGCGCCCCCGCGCAGAAGGATCGCGAGCTGCACGAGCCCGAAGAGCAGCGCGGCTCCCCCGATCACCTGCCGCAGCGCCGCGGCGGAGAGGCCGGCCACCAGCCAGCCGCCGAGGCCGATGCCGACGAGCATCGCAGGCACGAGCCGGCGCGCCTCCGCCGCGTCCCAGCGCCTCCAGTAGAGCCAGAGCGAGATGGGATCGCTCAGCAGCAGGAGCAGGCCGATGAGCGCCAGCGTCGGCTGCGGCGCGAGGAAGCTCGTGAGCACCGGCGTGAGGGCGAGCCCGATGCCGCCGCCCACCGCGTTGCGGAGGAAGCCGGTGACCAGGGCGGCGGCGCACGCGATGCCGAGGAGGATCAGGCCGGGGTGAGCCCGCCGCTACCGCGGGGTGAACATCGGGACGGGCGGGCCGCCGTCGGTGGGCGTCCACGCCACCCGCACCGGCTGGCCGATGCGGAGCGCGTCGAGGTCGCAGTTCACCAGGCCGGTCATGATCGTCGGTCCCTCGTCGAGCGTCACGTAGGCGATCACGTAGGGCGGCGAGGACCTCCGCATCACGCTGAAGGAGTAGATCACGCCCATGCCGGTCGCGTCCTTCCACTCGGTGCGGTCGCTGCCGCAGAAGGGGCAGATCGGCCGCGGGTAGTGGTGCGCGCGGCCGCAGGCGGTGCAGCGCTTCACCAGGAGCTGGCCCTTCGCCGCCGCGTCCCAGAATGCCTGGGTCTCCGGCGTCGGGGTGGGAGCGAAGATCTTCCGCGCGCTCTCGGCCATGGCTAGCCTCGCTCCAGGATCACGGTCGCGCTCGCGTGGCGGGTGCCGAGCGACCCCCCGGTGCCGTGGGCCAGGGCGAGATCGCAGTTCTTCACCTGGACGGCCGGATGCGCTTCGCCGCGGAGCTGGCGGACCGCCTCGATCACCTTGGTCATGCCCCCCCGGTTGGCGGGGTGGTTGTTGCAGAGCCCGCCCCCGTCGGTGTTGAACGGCAGCCGGCCGGTGCCCGCGATCAGGTTGCCGTCGGACACGAAGCGGCCGCCCTCGCCCTTCTTGCAGAAGCCCAGGTCCTCCAGCGTGATCAGCACCGTGATCGTGAAGCTGTCGTAGATCGAGGCGTACTTGATGTCGGCCGGGGTGACCTTGGCCATCTCGAAGGCGGCCGGGCCCGACCAGCGCGCGCCGGTGTAGGTCAGGTCCACCTGCCCGCCCATCTGATGCTTCACCGCCTCCCCCGCCCCGCGCAGCTTCACGATGGGTCGCTCGAGTCGCTTCGCGATCTCCGGCCGTGCCACGATCACCGCGCCGCCGCCGTCGCTGATCACGCAGCAGTCCAGGCGGTGCAGCGGGTCGGAGATCATCGGCGAGCCCACCACGTCCGCGACGGTGACCACCTCCCGCAGCATCGCGTGCGGGTTGTGCTGGGCGTGGTGCGAGGCCGCGACCTTGATCCACGCGAGCTGCTCGCTGGTGGTGCCGAACTCGTGCATGTGGCGCATCGCCGCCATCGCGTACTGGTTCACCACCGTGGGCGCGAAGGGCGCCTCGAAGGCCACGTCGGGGGCGGCGGCGCCGTAGTTGCGGGGCGCGGTGCCGGTGGCCATGCCCTCCGCGCGCGGGCGGCCCGCGAGGGTGACGAGGGCCACGTCGCACCGTCCGGCCGCGATGGCCTCCGCGGCGTGGGCCACGTGCACCACGTAGGAGGACCCGCCGGTCTCGGTGGTGTCGATGTGGCGCAGGCGCAGGCCCATGTAGTCGGCCATCGAGAGGCCGCCCAGCCCGGGCGCGTCGCCCGCGCAGAAGTAGCCATCCACGTCGTCCTTGGTGAGGCCGGCGTCGGCGAGCGCGCCGCGGGCCACCTCCGCGTGGAGCTGGGCGAGCGAGATACCGTCCGCCTTGCGGGTGGGATGCTCGAAGACGCCGACGATGCAGGCCCGATCCCGGATGCTCATGCTCACGCCTTCGTCGCCCCGAGCACCTCGGGGTTGAGCACGTTGATGGGCTTGCCCGCCTCGTAGGCCAGCACCTGGTCGAAGATGGTGGCGAACATGTGCTCGAGGCCGTCGCGCTCCACGTAGCCGAGATGGGGCACGCAGATGCAGCTGTCCATCTTGAGCAGCGGGTGCGTCGCGCCCACCACCGGCTCGTCCTCGTAGACGTCCACCGCGGCCAATCCCGGCCGGCCCTTGGCGAGCGCGGCCTCGAGCGCGCCGGGCACGACCAGCCCCGCTCGGCTCGTGTTCACGAACACCGCGCTCGGCTTCATGCGCCCGAGGTCCTCCGCGGTGACCATGCCGCGGGTGGCGTCGATCAGCCGCACGTGGATCGAGACCACGTCGGCGTCGGCGAAGAACGCCTCACGGCTCGCGGCCGGCGTGTAGCCGTCGGCCTTCGCCTTTTCCAGCGTGGACGGGCGGCCCCACGCGATCACGTTCATGCCGAACGCGCGCCCGTAGCCGGCCACCACCGCACCGATCTTCCCGTAGCCGAGGATGCCGAGGGTCTTGCCGCGCAGCCCGGTGCCGATCGAGTACGCCTGCCACTTGCCCGCGCGCATCGCGATCATCTCCTGCGGGATGCGCCGCACCGCGGCGATCACCAGGCCCCACGTCAGCTCCGCGGTCGCGTAGGACGGTCGGCCCGGCATCTGGCTCGACGACACGATCACGCCCCGGCGCGTGCAGGCCGGGACGTCGATGTTCGGCACCACGCCCACCTGGGTCACCATCTTGAGCCGATCGAGGCGATCGAGCAGCGGCGCGCGGATCGGGGTGCGCTCGCGGATGCACACCAGCACCTCGGTGTCGGCCAGCCTCTTGGCCAGCGTGTCGACGTCCTTGGTGTGATCCTTCCAGATCGTGACGTCCTGCTTCGCGACCTTCTTGAAGCAGTCGAGGGTGCGGATGGTGTCCTGGTAGTCGTCGAGGATCGCGATCTTCATGGGGCCTCCCTCCGTCGGGCGCCCCGTAGCCTACCATGCTAGACTCCGCCCGTCGCCCACATCGAAGGAGGTCCTCACATGGCGGACAAGGCGCGGATGGCGGTGTTCCACGGCGCGGGCAAGCCCTTCCAGATCCGCGAGTACCCGGTGCCGGATCCGGAGCCGGGCGCGATCCTGGTCAAGGTCGCGATGGCCAACGTGTGCGGCTCCGATCTGCACTACTGGCGCGGCGAGCTCGACTACGTGAAGATGGGCCGGCCGCTGCCGCTCAACACCGGCCACGAGCACGTGGGCCGCGTGGCCAAGCTCGGCCCCGGCGTCACCACCGACTCCGCGGGGCGGCCGCTCGCGGTGGGCGACCGCGTGGCCTACCGCTTCTTCTTCCCGTGCGGGCGCTGCCGGGCCTGCTTGAAGGGCAAGACCAAGTCCTGCCCGGTGCGCCAGGCGAACTTCCTCGTCTCCTGCGAGGTGTGGCCGCACTTCCAGGGCGGCTTCGGCGAGTACTTCTACCTGCGGCCGAACCACGCGGTGTTCAAGCTCGCCGACGACATCACCGACGACATGGCCGCCGGCGTCAACTGCGCGTTCAGCCAGGTCTACGCGGGCCTCGATCTCACCGCGCTGCGCCAGGGCCAGACGGTGGTGATCCAGGGCGCGGGCGGCCTCGGAGTCTACGCGTGCGCGGTGGCCCGCGAGATGGGCGCGGCGCGCGTGATCATCATCGACGGGGTGGAGGAGCGCCTCGCCCTCGCCCGCGCCTTCGGGGCCACCGACGTGGTCGACATGCGCGAGCATCCCACCCCGGACGACCGCATCAAGGCGGTGAAGAAGCTCACCGACGACTGGGGCGGCGACATCGTGATGGAGCTGGTGGGCAAGCCCAAGGTCGTCGACGAGGGCCTGCGCATGACCGCGCCCGAGGGAACGTACCTCGAGATCGGCAACATCAACGTGGGCTGGAAGGCCGAGTTCGATCCGGCCTGGATCATCTTCGGCAACCGCCGCATCTTCGGACTCTCCCACTACGAGGCCGAGCACCTGCGCGGCGCCCTCGACATGATGGCGCGCACCCGGCAGCGCTATCCGTGGGAGAAGATCATCTCCCACAAGTTCCCCCTGGAATCGATCGAGGAGGCCTTCGTCCAGCAGGACAAAGGCCACGTCACCCGCGCCGCCATCGTCCCGAACTAGCCGGGGTCGGGTCTCACATTCCGACATTTTTCGGGCGACGCCCCGCCGCCCTTCGGGAGAGATGATGGATCCGGCGCTGCAGGCCGTCCTCGCCGAGTACGAGCGCCGCTCCGAGCGGGAGTGGCAGGTGATGAAGAGCCTGCCCCAGGCGGAGATCGCCGCGCGCATCGACGAGTTCCTGATCTCCATCGGTCCCGACACCGCGAAGCTGCTCCACCTGATCATCACCGCCGCGCGCGCCCAGGTCATCGTCGAGCTGGGCGCCTCCTACGGCTACTCCACCCTGTGGCTGGCCGACGCCGCGCGCGCCACCGGCGGCCGGGTGCACAGCCTCGAGCTCTCGGAGGCCAAGGTGGAGCACGCGCGCGGCCAGCTCCGGCGCGCGGGGCTCGACGCGTACGTCGAGTTCCACGTGGGCGACGCGCTCGCCACCCTGCGCCTCCTGCCCGGCCCCTTCGACTTCGTGCTCGTCGATCTGTGGAAGGACCTCTACGTGCCTTGCCTGGATCTCTTCCACTCCAAGCTCTCGCCGGGCGCGTTCGTGGCGGCTGACAACATGATCTTCCCTCCCAGCGCCGAGCACCAGGCCGCGTATCGGAGCGCGGTGCGGGCGAAGGGCGACCTCGAGTCGATGCTGCTCCCCGTCGGCAGCGGCGTGGAGCTCAGCAAGAAGCGCGGCGCCTGAGGCGCGCCGGCGCGCGGAGCCCCGGACATGCGACTCCAGGGCGTGGAAGCCATCGCGGTCGACATTCCCCTGCGCCGGAACTTCGGCGGCAGCACCTACGCGGTGCTCAAGCGCTCCACCGTCGTCACCCGTCTGCGCACCGACGACGGGCTCGTCAGCGAGGTGTACAACGGCGACAACCGCGAGCACGGACCCGCGATCGCGCATCTGATCCGCGAGGACCTGGCTCCCCTGCTGCGGGGTCAGGACCCCGCGAACGTCGAGACGCTCTGGCCCCGGCTCTTCGCGCTCTCGCACGGGAGCCGCGACCGTAAGCTCCTGATGGAGGCCGTGGCCTGCGTGGACTGCGCGCTGTGGGACCTGGTCGGCAAGGCCCGCGGCCAGTCCGTGTGCGCGCTGCTGGGCGGGACGACGGGGCGCCGGCTACCCATCATCTCCATCGGCGGCTACTACCGCGAGGGCAAGACGCTGGCCGACATCGGTCGCGAGATGGAGAGCTACCGCGCGGCGGGGATGGCGGGCTGCAAGTTCAAGGTGGGCGGGCTCACGCCCGAGGCCGACGCGGAGCGGGTCCGAACCGCCCGGACCGCGGCCGGTCCCGACTTCGTGCTCGCGGTCGACGCCAACCGCGGCTGGTCGGTGGAAGACGCGGTACGCTTCGCCCGTCTGGTGGAGCCGCGCGACATCCGCTGGTTCGAGGAGCCGTGCCACTGGTACGACGACACGCGCATGATGGCGGAGGTGCGGCGCGCCACCAGCATCCCGATCACCGCGGGCCAGTCCGAGGTCACCCACCACGCGATCCGCCGCCTGCTCGACGCGGAAGCGGTCGACGTGGTGAACTTCGACGCGTCCGAGGGCGGCGGCGTCACCGAGTGGCGCCGGGCCGCAGCACTGTGCGCGGGCGCCGGCGTCAGCATGGCGCACCACGAGGAGCCGCAAATCGCGGGGCAGCTCCTCGCCGCGGTGCCCCACGGTACCTACGTGGAGTGCTTCGCCGATCCCGAGCGCGATCCCGCCTGGCAGGCGCTCTGGGCCAATCGCCCGGCGGTGAAGGGCGGCCAGTTCCCGGTGCCCGACGGCCCCGGCTTCGGCCTCGTCCTGGACGAAGCGCTGATCCGCCGCCACCGCGTCTGAGGGGGTCAGGTCTTACATTCCGACATTTTTCCGCTGAGCGCCGAGTCGTCGCTCGCCACGAAAATGTCGGAATGTAAGACCTGACCCCGAGCTACATCGAGATGGCGGCGCGGGAGACGCCGGCGGGGTCGCCGCCGCGCTGGGCCCAGTCGGCCCTGGCGAAAGCCTCCGAGATGCGCTCCAGCGGGAAGACGTGGGAGATGACCTTGTCGAACGGGAAGCGCTTCAGGTTGCGCCTCATGAACGAGAGCGACTGCTCGAGCGCCCACGGCGAGTAGTTCGAGGTCGCCACCAGCCGGGCGTTGGCCCGGACCAGCGCGGTGGCGTCGTAGGAGAACACGTTGCCGGGCGAGATGCTGCCGACTTCCAGATAGCACCCGCCGCCCCGCAGCATGCGCAGGCCCTCCGGGATCACGTCCGCGTAGCCCACGAAGTCGGCCACCACGTCGGCCCCGAATCCGTCGGTCAGGGCCTTCACCGCGTCCACCCGCTTGTCGACGGAGCCGACCTCGGTCGCGTTCACGGTGTGATCGGCCCCGAAGTGCTTGGCCAGCGCCAGCCGCTCCGCGAGCCGGTCGACCACGATGATGGTCTCGGCGCCCATGTCGCGCGCCACCGCCACCGCGTTGAGGCCGAGCCCGCCCGCCCCCTGCACCACCAGCGAATGGCCGGCGCGGAAGCCCGCCTTGCGCAGCCCGTAGAGCACCTGCGAGAGCGCGCAGTTGATGGGGGTGGCCACGTCCTCCGGGATCTCGTCGGGCAGCTTGAAGATGAAGTGGCTCGGCCGCAGGTAGTAGTAGTCGCCGTAGGCGTTGTTGAAGTAGGGCGCGGTGCCGGCCACCCGGTTGGGGCGGACCTTCCGAGGGCACGAGCCCAGCTCATCGTGCAGGCACACCGGACAGCGGCCGCAGGGGAAGAAGTAGCAGAACACCACCCGGTCGCCCTCCGCGAGGGGCCGGCCCATGGAGTCGGTGGTGACGCCGGTACCCAGGCGCTCGACGCGCCCGCACATCTCGTGGCCGAAGGTGAGGTCCCTGGGCAGCGCCCCGTACACCTCCTTCATCTCGCCGCGCCAGATGTGCAGATCGGAGCCGCACACGCCCGCGCGCGTCAGCTTGATCAGGATCGCGCCCGGCTCCGGATCCGGCACCGGATACTCGCGCAGCTCGAACTCGCCGCCGTACGCCTTGAGGACCGCCACCCGTCCCTTCATGGTCGCCTCCGTGGAATGAGAGTCAGGCGAAGGGTCGCCGCCGCGACGACCGTTGTCAACTACCCGGCGCGCGAGTAGGATGGGCCCGCCCCGGCGCCGCCGGGACGCGCGCAGCCCGCGACGCGTGACCGCGCGTGCGGCCGTTTCGACCGAAAAGGAGACCACCGTGAAACTGCTGCTCTTCGACGACTTCAAGCTCGGCGTGCTCCGCGGCGACCAGGTGGTGGACGTCACGGACGCGGTGAAGGACATCCCCCACATCGGCCCCGGCGACCTCATGAGTGGGCTCATCGCCCGCTTCGGCGACTACCGCAAGAAGATCGAGGACGCGGCCGGGAAGGGCAAGCCGGTGCCGGTGAGCGGGGTGCGCGTGCGCCCGCCCCTGCCGAAGCCCACCACCATCGTCTGCATGGCGGTGAACTACATGGAGGACGGCACGCGCAGCGAGCCCGCCCCCATCAACGCGTTCCTCAAATCACCCAGCGCGATCATCGGCCCCGGCGACACCATGGTGCTGCCCGACGTGCCCGCCACCATCTTCGAGGGCGAGGCCGAGATGGCCCTGATCATCGGCAAGCGCGCCACCGCGGTGCCGGCGGCCCGGGCGATGGAATACGTCTTCGGCTACTGCAACTTCATCGACGGCTCCGCCCGCGGGCTTCTCCCCACCGGCAACACCTTCTACCAGATGAAGTCGCGCGACACCTTCGCCCCCATGGGCCCCTATCTGGTCACCGCGGACGAGATCGCAGACCCGCACAAGCTCGCCATCCGCCTCTCGGTCAACGGCACCGTGAAGCAGTCGTTCAACACCAGCGACATGGCCCACAAGATCCCGCGCTGCATCGAGTGGGTGACCAGCATCCACACCCTCGAGCCCGGCGACGTGCTCGCCACCGGGACCAACCACCGCGGGCTCTCCGCGTTCATGGACGGCGATCGCATCGAGCTCGAGACCGAGGGGATGGGCGTGCTGAGATTCACCATCAAGGACGATCTCAAGCGCACGTGGGCGCGCGAGACCCGGCTCGACCGGCAGGAGAAGGGCCAGGAGGGCACCACCCCCCAGCTCACCGGCAAGCACAAGAGATGAAGATCACCCACGTCACCACCCGCGTGCTGTCGACCCCCGCCGACAACCCCTTGGTCGTCGGATTGCCCGCGCCCACCGACACCCGGGAGTTCGTGCTGCTGGAGCTCGGCACCGACCAGGGCCTGGTCGGCATCGGGCTCACCTTCTTCGGCGGCGCGCTCACCCCCGCCCTGCGCGCCGCGGTGGAGGGGCTCGCACGCCTCGCCGTCGGGATGGACCCGAGCCAGGTCGAGACCATCGCCGCGAAGTGCCGGCGGATGGCGGGCAGCGCGGGGCCGGGCGGCATCTTCTCCCTCGCCCTCTCCGCGGTCGACATGGCCTGCTGGGACCTGATGGGCAAGGCCGCGGGCCGCTCGGTGTGCGCCCTGCTGGGCGGCCTGCGCGACCGTGCGCCCACGTACGCGAGCGGCGCCCTCATGCGCCAGCACCCCGTCGACTACCTCGCGAAGGCGGGTCCGCGTCTCGTCGACATGGGCTTCCGCCAGATGAAGATGCAGTGCGGGAGCGAGCCCACCGTCGCGGCCTCGGTGGAGCGGGTGCGGGTGATGCGCGAGGGCATCGGCCCCGACGTGGACCTGATGTGCGACATCAACCAGCTCTGGAGCGTGCACCACGCCATCGACGTGGGCCAGCGCATCGCGGACTACCACCTCTACTGGCTGGAGGACCCCACGGCCCACGACGACTTCGCGGGCCTGGCCCGCATCGCGGACGCGCTCGACACCCCGATCGCGGCCGGCGAGTACCACTACGGCATCGTGCCGTTCCGCCACCTGCTGGAGGCGCGCTCGATCGACATCGTGATGATCGATCTGCTGCGGGTCGGCGGCATCACCCAGTGGATGAAGGTGGCCGGCATGGCCGAGGCCTTCAATCTGCCGGTGGTCAGCCACCTCGTCCCCGAGATCCACGTGCACCTGATCGCGGCGATCCCCAACGGGCTCACCGTGGAGTACATGCCGTGGACGCTCCGCCTCTACGAGGAGCCGCCGAAGATCGAGAACGGCCTGCTGGTGGTCCCCGACAAGCCGGGCCTCGGCCTGGCCTTCGACCAGGCCGCGATCAAGAAGTACCAGGTCGCCTGACGCCGGCTACGCGCCCCGCCCCGCGGTCGCCGCGTCGCGGTCCATGCGGGCCCTCATGCGCGCGCGCAGGCCCTCCACCACGTGCGCGGGCGCGGTCTCGGGCGAGCCGGCCCGGAACGGCGGCTGCGGGTCGTACTCGATCCCGAGCTGGATGGCCTGGGCCACGTCGTCGCCCGCGATGCGGGCGGCGAGGGTCAGCGCCATGTCGATGCCCGACGAGACACCCGCCGCGGTGATGACCTTGCCCTGCTCGACCACGCGCTTCGAGGTCGGGCGCGCGCCGTAGGCGGCCAGGCGGTCGAGCGACATCCAGTGGGTGGTCGCGTCCAGTCCCTTCAGGATGCCCGCCGCGGCCAGCAGCATGGAGCCGGTGCAGACCGACGTGGTCCACTGGCTGCTCTCGTGCGCGCGGCGGATCCAGTCGAGGAGCGGATTCGGCGCCTCGAGCGCGCGGGTGCCGAAGCCGCCCGGCACCATGAGCACCTCCGGGTGCGGCACCGCGGTGAGCGGCTCGTCCGCCATCAGGGTCAGCTGCCGGTTGTCGGTGCGATACGGACCGGGCGTCACCGCGACGAAGCGGACGCGGGCCCCGGGCAGGCGCGAGAGCACCTCGTAGGGGCCGATGGCGTCGAGCGCGGTGATGCCTTCGAAGAGCGGGATGGCGATGTCCATGGAAACGTCCTCCTCGATCGGCGCCGTCAGGAGGCGGCGCGGAAATGGCGGCGGTACTGGCCGGGACTGACCCGGACGCCCCGCCGGAACGCGCGGTGCATGGTCTCGACGCGGCCGAAGCCGCAGGCGGCGGCGACCTCGGCCACGCTCAGGTCGGCGGTCTCCAGCAGCCGGCGGGCCTCCTCGACCCGCTGGGCCTCCACGTAGGCGGCCGGCGTCACCCCGATCTCGCGTTGGAAGGCGCGCGCGAAGTTGCGCGGGCTCATGCCCGCGCGCCGCGCGAGGGCGGGCACCGAGCAATCGTCGGCCAGGTGCTCGGCGATCCACGTCTGTAGATCCCGCAGCCCGCGCCGCTCCGCCACCTGGGAGCGCAGCTGCACGCTGAACTGCGACTGTCCGCCCGGGCGGCGCAGGAACATCACCAGCCAGCGCGCGACCGAGAGGGCGAGGTCGCGGCCGCCGTCCTCCTCCACCAGCTCGAGCGCCAGATCCATGCCCGCGGTGACGCCCGCCGAGGTCGAGACCTTGCCGTCGCGGACGAAGATCGGATCGGGCTCGACCCGCGAGCGCGAGTAGCGGCGCTGGAGGGCGTCGCACAGCGCCCAGTGGGTGGTGGCGCAGCGGCCGTCGAGCAGTCCGGCCTCGCCGAGCAGGAACGCGCCGCTGCACACCGAGGCGACGCGGCGCGCCCGCGGGGCGGTGCGGCGGATCCATGAGACGAGCCGGGCGTCGCGCATCGCGGCCCGGGTGCCGAGGCCGCCCGCGACGATGAGAGTGTCGACCGGCCCGGTCGCCTGCCGGATGCTGCGCCCGGCCACGAGCGGGAGCCCGCTCGAGGTGGCGACCGGGCCCGCCTCGGGCGCCACCACCGTCACCTCGTAGCGCGGCCCGCGCTCGCGGCCGAGCCGGTTGGCGAGGGAGAACACCTCGACCGGCCCGCTGGCGTCGAGGATCTGAGCGTCGGGGAAGATCACCATCCAGATTGGCAGCGGGCGTCGCATGCCCCGCAGCATGCGCTGGCCGGCCGCTGGCCGCAATGCCAATGATGTGACGAATTCGGCCAGCCGCTGACGGCGGTCCTGCGCCCGCCCGGTGGGCGGCTACAGCGCGCGCGCCGCGGCCACGATCTCCTGCTCGCCCGGGAGCTTGCCGATGTCGTCGGGGCGCGCGGTGGCCTCGATGTGCCGCCAGCGGATGATCCCGTCCGGATCGATCAGAAAGTGCCCGGCCATCTGGCTGGCGTGCGCGGCCATGATCTGCTGGTCGATCTCGGTCGCCTCGAACCCGTCCTTCTTGTTCAAGGTCTCCAGCGCCGCGAAGGGATGCTGGGGTTCCGGCAGCTCGCCGGTGGGGTTCATCCGGGCCGCCAGGATCTGCTCCATCGTGAAGGTCTCCGGCCACGAGGTCGCCGATCCGTCCGCGAGCACGGTGACGTGCGGCACCCGGAACGCCCGGTGGGTCGCGGCCTCGGGGTCGGCGGTCAGGAGCACGCGCGCGGGGCGGTACTTGAAGTAGAGCCGGGCCCGCTCGAGCGGCGTGTTGACCACCGCCATCGTCTCCACGCCCAACGCCTTCAGCTTGTCCTGCGTGCTGTTGAGCTGCACGATCTGACGCCGGCAGAACGGGCAGTGCAGGCCGCGGAAGAGGCCCACCAGCACGGGGCTGCGACCGCGATAGTCTCCGAGCGAGACCTGGCCCTCGCGATTGACCGCGGGGAGCGCGAAGTCGGGAGCGGGATCGCCGGGCTGCAGGAGCGGGAGCGCCATGAGCGTGCCTTTCTGTTCGGGATCGTGTGCGGCTCGACCTGCCCGGTCCGGGAGGACCGCATCCTAGCAGGAACTGCTGCCGACGGCGCGACGGCGCCTACTCGAGACGACGCAGCCGCGCCTCCAGTCGCTGGGCGAACGTCCCCACGTGCCGGGTCACGCACGTGTGGTGATCGCCGGGCACGACCTCGATCTCGAGGCCCGGCAGCAGCGACGCCCACCCCAGATCCGGCCGCGTCGCGCGCAGCTCCGCGGCACGGAAGAGGGTGACCGCGCCGTCGTAACCGGCGGGCACGTATTGGCGGATGGCCCGGCGGTAGGCCTCCCACCCCGCGACGGCCACGCCCGACGGCGCGGCGTTCAGGGCCGGATCGTCCCCCGCGCCGACCATCCGGGCGACCCAGCCGGCTGCGCCCGAGAGGCGACGGCCCACCGCGGCCGCCTGGCGGCGGAAGCCGGCCCGGGCCAGCCCGACGAGCCGGGCTCGACCGCGGCGGGCCCGCTCGACGAGGTCCTCCGCGGCCCCGGTGACGCGCACCGCGAGCGCCGCCCGCGCGGCCGGCGACAGGCGGCCGGCCCGCCCGACCGCCCTCGATACGCCATGAAGCATCTGGGCGCGCCACGCCGGCGCAGGCGTGTCGATCATCACCACCGCCTCGACCCGTTCCCCCGCGCCCCGGAGCTGCCGCGCCATCTCGAGCGCGACCACCCCTCCGTAGCAGTGGCCGCCCAGCACGTAGGGGCCGCGCGGCCACGCCGCGCGCACGGCCCGGACCCGTTCGGCCGCGATCGCCTCCACCGTGTCGGGCAGCGGCCGCGTGCCGAGCCCGTGGAGGTGGATCGCGTACACCGGGCGATCCGGGTCGAGCGCGCGCCCCAGCGCGTGCGTGTAGAGCCCGCGCCCGTGGTCGTTGTGCACGAAGAAGAATGGGGCGCGGGCGCCCGAAGCGCGCAGCACCGTCAGCGGCTCGTCGAAGGCACGGTCCTCCCGCTGCAGCGCGGCGGCGAGACCGGCCACCGTCGAGGCCTCGAGCAGGGTCGACGGCACCAGAGACCGGCCGCAGGCGGCCTCGATCGCGCTCACGAGCGCGGCCGCGAGCAGGGAGTCGCCGCCGAGGTCGAAGAAGTCGTCCGTCGAACCGATGGGAGCGAGATCGAACAGCTCTTCCCAGATCCCGGCGATCTGGTGCTCGAGCGGGCTGCGCGGAGCCACGAACGGGTCGGGGCGCGGGGCCCGGTCGGGCGGCGCGGGAAGCGCGGCCAGGTCCGCCTTGCCGTTGGCGTTGAGCGGCATGGCGTCGAGCATCACGAACGCGGACGGCACCAGGTGGGCCGGGAGCCGCTCCAGCAGGAACCGGCGCAGGGCGCCCGGGAGCGGCGGCGGCGCGACCGCGCTCACCAGGTAGGCGACGAGGCGCGCCTCCCCGCCCCGTGCCGTGACCGCCTTCACCACCGCCTGCCGGATCGCCTCGTGCTCGGTCAGCGCCGACTCCACCTGTCCCGGGTGGATTCGATGGCCCCGCACCTTGACCTGGGCGTCGGTGCGACCGAGGATCTCGAGACAGCCGTCGGGGCCGAGCCGACCCACGTCGCCGGTCCGGTAGATCCGCCGCGTGGGATCCGTCGGATCCGGCCGGAACTTCTCGCTCGTCAAGTCCGGGCGACGCCAGTAGCCGTCGGCCAGGAAGCGGCTGCGCACCGCGACCTCACCCGCCTGCCCGGCGTCGACCGGCGCGCCGGCCTCGTCGAGCACGAGCACCTCGGCGCCTCCGACCACGTGCCCGGCGGGGACACGGCCCGCCGGCAGCGGGGTGTCGTGGCGGATGTGGAGCTCGGTGACCGGAACCGCCTCGGTCGATCCGTAGCCGAGCACCAGCAGACACCCCGGCGCGAAGCGCTCGCGGAAGCGCTCCACGTCCTGCCGGTAGAGCGGCTCGCTGCCGAGATGTACCACCCGTACCGACCGCAGCGGCCGCGCGATGTCCGGCTCGGCGAGCAGGGGCCGGAGCGTGCTCACCGCGGAGCCGAGCACGGTCACTCCTTCGCGCTCGATCCAGGCCGCGAGCGCGCGCGGGCCGGCGCGCCGGCTGTCCCATGGGAGCAGCGCCGCGCCGGCGGACATGGCGGCCGTCACGTCCCGCATGCCCGGCGACGAGCTCAGCGGGTGCACCTGGCTCACCCGATCGTCGGGCCCGATCCCGTGCGACCGGACCGACCACCGCGCCCGGTGCAGCACGGTGCGGTGGCTGCGGAGCACGCCCTTGGGCTCGCCGGTCGAGCCCGACGTGTAGATCACGCAGGCCGGATCCTCCGGACGGATCGCAGGACGCGGAGGCTCGACCCACTCGAGCAGGTCCACCTCGTCCACCCGCAGTCGCGGGGGCTCTGGCCCGGCTCCGTCGAACCGGGCCCCATCGGTGAGGATCAGAGCCGCCTCGGTGTCCCGCACGATCGCGTCGATGTAGGGCGCGGGGTGATCGGGATTCAGGGGGACGCAGAGCTTGCCCGCCTTCCAGCCGGCGAGCACGGAGAGGATCGTGGCGATCGGGTCCGCGACGAGGATCACGACCGGAGCCAGATGGGCGGGAGCGCGGCGGGCGATGGCGGCCGCCAGCGTGTCCGATCGGCGATCGAGCTCCTCGTAGGTGAGACGGAGGCTCCCCATCGCGACGGCCGGCGCGGGCCCCCGGAGCGCGGCGACGTAGGTGAAGCGCCCAGGGAGCGAGCCCTCGACTTCCTCGGGCGGGAACGCGACCGGCTCGGTCCTCTCGGGGATGTCGCCGGCTCCTTCTCGGCTACGCGTCATGCGGACGGGGCGACGTCGATCTCCTGGGGCAGCGGGATGCCCCGCTTCCTCAGCTCCCCCTCCAGATCGAGCGCGCGCGTGCCCACCGGGCGGCCGCCCGGCACCGTCCAGAACACCTCGAACTCGAGCCCGTCGGGGTCCTTGGCGTAGAGCGAGAGGCTCACCCCGTGATCCGAGGAGCCCACCAGCGCGCGGGCCTCGATGAGGCGGCGGCGCGCGCGGACCAGGTCGGTCAGCTCGTCCACCTCCCACGCGGAGTGGTACATGCGGACCGCGCCCTCGTCGACGCCGCGCACGCCGGGCTGCGCGAAGAGGCCGAGGTGATGGTCGTCGCTGCTGCCCGCGATGCGGAGGAAGGCGGCGTTGGGATAGCGGGTCTTCACCTCGAAGCCCAGCACGTCGCAGTAGAAGCGCACGCTGCGGTCCACGTCGGAGACCCAGAGGACCAGGTGCTGCAGCCGCTTGAGCCCGATGCCGGATTCGCTCATGACCATTGCGCGACCTCCAACGCGGATGCGCCCAGTTCCCGGGCGCTCATGGGTACTCCACACTGACCGTGATCGCCGCGCACGCGATGATGGTGTCCGCGCCCGGGACCTTGAGGCCGCCCGCGACCGGGCGCACCGTCACCTCCCCGTGCGGAAGCTCCTTCTTCACGCGCTCCACGTCGACCTTGCCCGGATCGGGCACGCCCACCGTGACGTCCACCAGCATGCGGCCGCCCTGGGCGCGCACGTCGGTGAAGAGGGGCAGGCTCGAGTGCCGGATCGCGTCCGACACCGCGCGGCACGCGGCCTTCGTCCCCTCCTCGCCGTGCACGTCCACCCCCATCCCGAACTCCAGGACCATCGCCTTTGCGCTCACGCTCGCTCTCCTCTCGATCTCACCGTGTCGTGTGGCTCAGCCGATCACGCTGCCGCCCATGACCCGGATGGTGTCGCCGGTGACGTACGAGGACGCGTCCGAGGCGAGGAACACGCACGCCTCCGCGATCTCCTCCGGCCGCCCCAGCCGGCCCAGCGGGATGCGCTTGAGCTGCTCGGGGCCCCCCGGCGGCGCCTGCCGGAACTCGGGGTACCACTCCGCGTGTCGGCGCTCGGTGTCGATGGTGCCCGGCACCACCATGTTCACGCGGATGCCGGACGGCCCGAGCTCCGCGGCGAGCGCGCGCACCAGGCCCAGCAGGCCGTGCTTGGCCGCGGTCACCGCGGCGGTGCCGGTGCGGCCGGTGAGGCTCGACTGCCCGCCGAGCGCGATGATGCTGCCCCGCCCGCGCGCCTGCATGCCCGGCACCACCGCGCGGGCCAGGTAGAACGCGGAGTGCAGGTTCACCGCGAGCACGCGGTGCCAGTCGTCGATCGCGGTCTCGGTCAGGGAGCGGTGCGGGCGGATCGCCGCGTTGCACACCAGCACGTCGATGGCCCCCAGCACCGCGAGGCCGCCCTCGACCATCCGGCTCACCGCGGCGGGGTCGCCGACGTCTCCCAGCACGCACACCGCACGGACTCCGCGGGCGCGGCACTCCTCGCCCACCGCCTCCAGCTCGTCACGGTTGGCCTGCGTGTTCAGCACCAGGTCCGCCCCCTCCGCCGCGAAGGCCAGCGCGATGGCGCGGCCGATGTTGCGGCTGGCCCCGGTGACGAGCGCGGTGCGGCCCTTCAGGCGCAGCGCGCTCTCCGCGCTCACGCGGGCACCGCCAGCCGGGTGACGGAGGGCATGACCTCGGCCACGAACAGATCGACGTTGGCCGCCGCCTCCGCCTCGCTCATCTCGCCGAACATGAGGCGGCACGTCATGTAGGTGCAGCCGCTGACCGCGACCTGCCGCTCGATCTCCGCGCCCACCTGGGCCGGGGTGCCCGCGATGGCCACCCCGCGGCGGCGCGCCTCGTCGAAGTCGGTCGCGAAGCGCACCGGCACCGCGCCGAAGTCCCGCCAGAGCCTGGTGAGGTTCGCGTACCAGACCGCGTAGTGGGTGCGGCCGAGCGCCATCGCCGCGTCCTCGGTGGGGGCCACCACCACGTGCCGGCCCATGCCGAGCCGCGGGGTGGGCTGCTCACCGTGCTTGCGCTGCCAGACTTCTCGATAGCGGGCGAAGAGCGGGGCGGAGCCCTCGGCGCCGAGGTTGGTGATCACGTTGACGCGGTTGGTGGCGGCCCACTCCGCGCCCGCCGCGTGGCCCAGCCCATACCAGAGCGGCGGGTGCGGCTTCTGCAGCGGCTTCAGGATCATGGGGACTTTGCGATACGTGTACCGCGGTCCTCGGTGCTCCAGGATCTCGCTGGTCAGCCCCTGCAGGACGATCTCGAGCGTCTCGCGGTAGATCTCCTCGGTCTCCAGGTGGTGGAGGTCGAAGAACGCCATCTCGTAGGGCACGATCCCGCGCCCGACCCCGAAGTCGAAGCGCCCGCGCGAGAGCTGGTCGAGCATGCAGACCTCCTCGATCAGGCGCAGCGGGTCGTAGAGCGGCAGGCAGTAGACGCAGGGCCCGAGGCGGATGCGGCGCGTGCGCTGGGTGGCCGCGGCCAGGAAGATGCCGGGCACCGGGGCCAGGCCGAGCGGCGTCGCGTGGTGCTCGGCCAGGTGATAGGAGTAGAAGCCCGCCGCGTCGTACTTCTCGAGCAGCCGCAGCCGGTGCTCGTAGAAGTCGGCCACCGGGACGTCACGGCGGTCCAGGTGGTCGAAGATGCCCAGATCCATGTGCGCTCGCGCCGGCCGGGGGCCGGCTCTCCTCTCTCGACGACGACGCGGGCCGCGGGGCCGTTCCGCATCCGGAACGGGCGATGGGGTCCGGAACGCGGCTCACCGCGGGGCCGGGAGGTAGGGTACCATGGGGCCGTTTTCCACAGACCCCCCGAGCGGGACCGAGAGGAGCCAGCGCGATGGCCTATGACCTGCTGATCAAGAACGGATGGGTGGTGGACGGCTCCGGCTTGCCGCGCTTCCGCGCCGACGTGGGCGTGAACGACGGCCGCATCTCCGCCATCGGTCGGCTCCGGGAGAGCGCCAAGGAGGTCATCGACGCGGAGGGACGGGTGGTGGCGCCGGGCTTCGTCGACGGCCACACCCACATGGACGCCCAGATCTTCTGGGACCCGCTCGGGACCTCGTCCTGCTGGCACGGCATCACCAGCGTGGTGATGGGCAACTGCGGCTTCACCCTCGCGCCGTGCGCCAAGGCGGACCGCCACCTCGTCATCCGCAACCTCCAGCGCGCGGAGGACATCGCGGCGGAGGCCATGGAGGCCGGCATCGAGTGGCGCTGGACCACCTTCCCCGAGTTCCTCGACGTGCTCGACTCGCTGCCCAAGGGCATCAACTACTCGGGCTACATGGGCCACTCCGCGCTGCGCACCTACGTGATGGGGGAGCGCGCGTTCGACGGCCCCGCGACCGAGGCGGACCTGGCCGCGATGGAGCGCGAGCTGCGCAACGCGCTGATGGCCGGCGCCATCGGCTTCACCACCTCCCGGTCGCCGAGCCACGAGACGCCCGACTCCAAGCCGGTGGCCAGCCGCATGGCCTCCTGGGACGAGGTCCGGCGCCTGGTCGGGGTCATGGGCGAGCTCAACGCGGGCATCTTCGAGCTGGCCGGCGAGGGCGTGGACCGGAAGCTCGACCACCCGGACCTGCCCGACTACCACCGCCGCCTGAAGGCCCTCGCGGTCGAGACCGGACGGCCGATCACCTTCGGCCTCTTCACGCGCAAGGACGCCCCCGGCATGTGGCGCCACTACGTGAGGCTGATCGAGGAGACCCGGGCCGCGGGCGGGCGCATGTTCGCCCAGGTCCACAGCCGCGCCCTCTCGGTCGTGCTCTCGTTCAAGACCCAGATGCCGTTCGACCGGCTGCCGGTGTGGAAGGAGCTGCGCGCGCTGCCCCTCGGCGAGCAGCAGACCCGCCTGCGCGATCCCGAGCTGCGCCGGCGCCTGGTGGAGGCCGCGCGCGAGCGCGACACCAAGAAGGCCCTCGGCACCGAGGCCCGGCAGGCGGCCTACGACTGGATCTTCGTGATGGACCAGGTGGATCCGCCGCACCGGTCGGTGGCCGAGATCGCGCGCGAGCGCGGCGTCGACCCGGTGGAGGCCATGATCGACCTCGCGCTCGAGAAGGACATGGACCGCTTCTTCTTCCACCCCATCGCCAACGAGGACCAGGAGCTGGCCCTCGAGCTGATCAAGCATCCGCAGGCGGTGGTGACCTTCTCCGACTCCGGCGCGCACGTCTCCCAGCTGATGGACAGCTCGCTGCAGACCTACCTCCTGAGCCACTGGGTGCGCGCCAGGCAGGCCCTGACCCTCGAGCAGGCGGTGCGCATGCTCTCCTTCGTCCCGGCCAGCTACTGGGGCTTCACCGACCGCGGCCTGATCCGCGAGGGCATGGCCGCCGACTTCGTGGTCTTCGACCCCGACACCATCGCGGCCGAGCTGCCGGAGGTGGTGCGCGACCTGCCCGCGGGCGCCAAGCGGCTGATCCAGCGCACCCGGGGGATCGCGGCCACGGTGGTCAACGGCGAGGTCCTGCTGCGCGAGGGCAAGCACACCGGCGCGCACCCCGGTCGGCTGCTGCGCGGCCCGCTCGCACGCGCGAGCGCGTAGGAGGACGGACATGGCCAAGCTGCTCGAAGGCAGGACCGCGCTGGTCACCGGGGCGGGCCGTGGCATCGGCCGCGGCATCGCGATCTCGCTGGCCGCGGCGGGGGCGAAGGTGGTGGTGAACGATCTCGGCGCCTCGCTGGACGGCGAGGGCGTCGCGACCGGCCCGGCCCAGCAGGTGGTGGACGAGATCGTCAAGGCGGGCGGCACCGCGTCCGCCAACTACGGCTCGGTGGCCGACTACGACGCGGCCAACCAGATGGTCGAGCAGGTGGTGAAGACCTACGGACGCATCGACATCCTGGTCAACGTGGCCGGGATCCTGCGCGACCGCATGATCTTCAACATGACCAGGGAGGAGTGGGACGCGGTGCTGGCGGTGCACCTCGACGGCACCTTCTTCTGCACCCGCGCCGCCTCCGTGCACATGCGGGAGCAGAAGTACGGCCGGATCATCTCGATGTCGTCGGTCTCCGCGCTCGGCTCGCCGGGCCAGCCCAACTACGGGGCGGCCAAGGCCGGCATCATCGGGCTCATGTGGTCGACCGCCAACGGCATGGGCAAGTACAACGTCACCGCCAACGCCATCCTGCCGAGCGGGGCCACCCGGATGATCGACTCGACGCCGCGGGGCCGGCAGGTGTTCGAGCAGACCGGCAAGTGGCCGAGCGAGCAGGCCATCGGCACCGATCGCGACCCCGACAACGTGGCCCCGCTGGTGACCTTCCTGGCCAGCGAGAAGGCCGGCCACGTCAACGGGCAGGTCTTCCACTCCTTCGGCTACGGCTACACCCTGATGGCGCTACCGGAGCCGATCCGCCGCGTGGAGGCCGACCGCAAGCTCGACCCCGAGGAGCTGGCCGGCCTGTTCCCGGACACTCTGGGCAAGAACCTGCACGAGCCGCCGGGCACCAACTTCGGCAAGAGCCTGACCGAGCGCCCCAAGGGCGAGTGGAAGGATCTGGGGAAGGGCGTTCGCTTCTGGCAGTCGCCCTGGGAAGCCCGCTCCTAGCCTAGATCTTGCCGGTTCCGGTGCCCTGCCAGTCGCAGACACCGAGATTGGCCCGCCACCAGCCGCCGCCTCGCTGACACTGCTGGGCCTCCAGGGCCTTGCCGGTCGGGGCGGTGGCCTGCCCGGGAGGGGTCGCCGGGCCCGCGGAGGCGCAGCCGGCCAGGAGCACGGCGGTCAGAAGCGCGAGAACACCCTGCATCCAGATCACCCCCCTGCTGGATCGACTCCCTGGACCTGGCTCCATTGTCCTGCCGCCCGCAAGCCCCGGCCTCGGATGGGGTATACTCACGTCCCCGCTGAGGAGAGGCAGACGGGTTGCACGGAGACCCCATGCCTCCCTGCCGGCCGCTCGTTCCGTCGCTCCTGCCTCCCCGCCCGCTCCGATGACCAACGTCCTGATCTGCCTCGCGCTGCTGGTGTTCGTGGGCGTGCTGACGCTCCTCAATCAGTTCGTGAAGAAGGCCCGATCGGAGCAGATGATCCGCCTGTGGAAGGAGCGCCAGCACCGGTGGGAGCCCGACGCCCCGCCCCACCGGAGCGGAACCCGGCGCTCGCGGCGTCGCATCCGCCTGTAGGGCCACCGGCCCGCTACTCTGGCCCGGTCGGGCTTGATACACTCTCCGGCAGCATCCCGGGCCACCCCGAAGCCGCCGTCGGAGGCGTGTTGAGCACCGTCCTGCTGGTCTGCCATGCCAACACCTGCCGCAGCGTGATGGCCCACGTGCTCCTCGAGAAGATGCTGGCCGCGCGGGGCACCAACGGAGCGGTGACGGTGCGGTCGGGCGGCATCGCCAACCACGCGCGCGACGGGATGATTCCCTCGCTCGACGCGCGCATCGTGCTGCGCGAGGACGACATCCACCTCACCGAGACCGCCTTCGCCTCCACCGACCTGCGCCGCCATCGCGACATCGTGGCCGCGGCGCAGCTGATCGTGACCATGACCCAGCAGCAGAAGGAGGCCATCGCGGCCTACGACGAGGCGCGCGGCCGGCCGATCATGACCCTGCACGAGCTGGCCGGAGAGCCCGGCGACGTGGACGATCCCTTCGGCCAGGGCGAGGACCGCTACCGCGCGACGCGGGACGAGATCAAGCGCTGCCTCGAGCTGGGGGTGGGCCGGATGCTGGCCCTGCTGGATGATCGGAAACTAGAAGGGCGGGAGGAGACCACCCGATGAGCGACGAGCACCTGCTGTACGACCCCACCGCGGAGCCGAAGATCCTGGCCGCGGGCCTGGCCCCGCGTCTGGCGAGCCTCGAGGGCAAGCGCGCGGGCATTCTCGACAACAGCAAGGCCAACGCGGGCACCCTGATGCTCGCGGTGGTCGAGCGCCTCAAGGAAAGATACGGGGTGCGGGAGGTGGTCAAGCGCGAGAAGGGGATCGCGGGCGCGCCCAGCCCCGACATCCTGGCCGCGCTCACGACGTGCGACTTCGTCCTGGTCGGCAGCGCCGACTGAGGGTCGTGCACGTCGTGGAGTATCCACGGCGCCATCGTGCTGGAGCAGAAGGGGATCCCCACCGTGGTCATGGGGACCTATGAGTTCGAGCAGCTCGCGAGGCTGGAGGCCAGGAACCGCGGCCTCGCCGAGCTGCCGCTGGCTCTGATCCCCCACCCGCTGGGCGGCATCCGGGAGGACGAGGTGGTGAAGAAGGCGGATCTCGCGGTCGAGGTGGTCCGGAAGGCGGTCACGCGCGCATGAGCGCGTCCGCCTCCGGCCCCGCGGCCAAGGTCTTCCGCCTGAAGGGCGACTACTCCGCGATCAACCGGCACTATCAGGGCCAGGGCTGGACCGACGGCCTGCCGATCGTGCCGCCGACCCATGATGACGTCCGCGAGTTCCTGCGCTTCACCGACCGGGAGCCCCGCGAGGTGGTGGCGGTGCTGCCCCCGCGCCAGGGCGAGGCCACGGTGGAGCGCATCGCGATCAACGCGGTGATGGCGGGCTGCCGCCCGGAGTACCTGCCGGTCATCCTCACCGCGGTCGAGGCGCTCACCGATCCCGCGTTCAACCTCGACTCGATCCAGGCCACCACTCACCCGGTGACCCCGCTCATCATCGTCAACGGGCCGATCGCGAGGGAGATCGGGATCAACGGCGGCTACAACGCCTTCGGCCAGGGCTTCCGCGCCAACCTCACCATCGGGCGCGCGCTCCGCCTCCTGCTGATGAACGTGGGGGGTGGGCTCCCGGGAACCGGCGACCGCGCGACCCAGGGCACCCCGGCCAAGATCGCCTACTGCGTGGCCGAGAACGAGGAGGCCAATCCCTGGGAGCCCCTGCACGTCGAGCACGGCTTCCCGCGGGAGACCAGCGTGGTCACCGCGATCGCGTGCGAGGGGCCGCACAACATCCAGGACCACTACAGCTACACCGGCCTGGGCATCCTCAAGGTGGTCGCGGGCGCGATGGGCCAGGCCGGCAGCAACAACATCCTGGCCGGCGGCCATCCCCTGCTCTGCCTCGGGCCCGAGCACGCGGCCACCATCGCGGGCGACGGCTACAGCAAGCGGCAGGTCAAGGAGTTCCTCGTCGAGCACGCCCGCTTCCCGCTCGCCCGCCTGGGCGACGAGTACCGCGCGCACCTGATCCAGCGCGGGGTCAAGGACGCGCCCGACACCATGGTGCCGGCGGTGCGCTCCGTCGACGACGTCACCGTGATCGTGGCCGGGGGCGCGGGGAAGCACTCCTGCTGGCAGCCCACCTTCGGCGACCAGACCTGGCCCACCCGGCGGCCGATCCTTCGCCGGGACGGCTCCCCGCTCCGCGCGGTCTCCGAGCTGGCGCGGGGCTGAGGCTCCTCCACCGTCGTTCCCTCGTAGAAGGAGCATCGACATGGCGACCTTCCCCCGGCCGCTCGTCCTCCGCGCGCTCCTGGCCCTCGCGCTCCTCGTCGCGCCGACCGCGGTGGGCCCCGCCCGCGCGGACGAAACGTGCAACTCCCCCTACATGGCCAACCTGATCAAGGGACAGGAGGACTATCTCTACGTGTGGACGCTCGGGAAGGCGGGCGTCGGCGACGGCTCGGACAAGCTCGTCACGATCGACGCCAATCCGAGCTCGCCCCGGTACGGCAAGGTCATCCACAAGGTCTCGGTGGGCGGGCGCGGCGAGGCGCACCACATGGGCTTCACCGACGACCGCCGCTTCCTGTGGGCGGGCGGCCTCGACGACAGCAAGATCGTGGTCTTCGACGTGGGTACCGATCCGGCCAAGCCCCGCATCGCGAGGCGCATCACCGACATGCCGAAGCGCACCGGCTACGTCGGCCCCCACACCTTCTACGCGCTGCCCGGCCGGATGCTGGTGCAGGGCCTGTCCAACGCCAAGGACAAGGGCGGCGTCACCGGCATGGCGCTGTACAGCAACAAGGGCGAGCTGATCACCACCTACGCGATGCCGACCGCGGACGGGGGCGACGGCTACGGCTACGACATCGCGATCAACCCGCAGAAGAACGCGCTGCTGACCTCGAGCTTCACGGGCTGGAACAACTACATGACGTCGCTCGGCAAGCTGGTGCAGGACGCGGAGGCCATGAAGCGCTTCGGCGGCACCATGGTGGTGTGGGACCTCAAGGCCATGAAGCCGCGCAAGGTGCTGGCGGTGCCCGGCGCGCCGCTCGAGATCCGGTGGTCACTGAAGGACGGCGACACCTGGGCCATCACCGCGGCCGCGCTGACCTCCAAGCTCTGGCTGGTGCGGCCCGGCGCCAGCAGCGAGTGGGAGGCCAAGGAGGTGGCCACCATCGGCGACCCGGCCAAGATCCCCCTGCCGGTGGACATCAGCATCCGCAACGACGGCACCGGCCTCTGGGTGAACACCTTCATGGACGGCAAGACACGCTACTTCGACCTCACCAACCCCGAGCAGCCCCGCCAGACCTACGAGAAGGTGACCGGCAAGCAGGTGAACATGATCTCGCAGAGCTGGGACGGCACCCGCGTCTACGTCTCGTCCTCGCTGCTGGCCAGCTGGGACAAGGCCGGCGCCGACGACGAGCAGTTCGTGCGCGCCTTCAAGTGGGACGGCAAGGAGCTCAGCCCCGCGTTCGAGGTCGACTTCTACCGGGAAAAGCTCGGCCGGGCCCATCACATGAAGTTTGGCACGCGCGCCGCCAAGGCCGCGTACCAGGCGCCGCTGGCCGGCACGCGGTAACTCGCGGCAATGCGGCACCGGCTCGCGATCGGGGCCTGGGCGCTCGCCGGCCTCGCGCTCGCCGCGCCGGCCTTCGGCCACGGCGACGAGGCGCGCGACCAGGCGCCGCCCGCCCGGGCCGACTTCGTTCCGCCGGCGCCGGGCACGTACACCCTGCAGGCGATCATGCGCGCCCCGGCCGGCACGGTGGTGGACCTGGACGGCCGCGACCGGCGCCTCGCCGAGGTCACCACCGGCAAGATCACGCTGCTGAGCTTCGTCTACACCCGGTGCAGCGACGCGTGGGGCTGCCCGCTGGCCTACCGGGTCTTCGACGCGGTCGCGACCGCGATGGAGCGCATCCCCGGGCTCCGATCGCGAGTGCGGCTGGTCACGCTCTCGTTCGACCCGCGCCACGACACCCCCGCGGTGATGCGCCAGTATGCGGGCGAGCAGGCCGCGCGGGGCATCGACTGGCGCTTCCTCACCACGCGCTCGGAGCGTGCGCTGCTTCCGCTGCTGGAGGGCTTCGGGCAGGACGTGCAGATCCCGGCGGCGGCCGGAGGGGCCGCCGCCGGTCCGCTGACTCATCTCCTGAAGGTCTTCCTGATCGACCCCCGCGGCGTCGTCCGCGAGATCTACAGCACCGCCTACCTCTATCCGGAGGTGGTGGTGGCCGACATCGAGACGCTCGGCCTCGAGCGCGCGGGCCGGTCCACCACCCCCTGAGCCGTCCCTCGGCTACATCGCCTTCCAGTCGCCCGCCTGCTCGAACGCGTAGGCGGCGCGGTAGATGGTGGGCTCGTCCCAGTGCTTGCCCGCCAGCATCACGCTGACCGGCAGGCCGTCGGCCATGCCGCACGGAATCGCCATCGCCGGATGGTGGCTGATGTCGAAGGGCGCGGTGTTGGTGATCATGTTGAGCGCGCCGCCGACGTATTCCTCCCGCGACGCCCCCGGGCCCGGCATCGGCTGCGCCTTCATCGGGGTGGTCGGCATCAGCAGGAGGTCGCAGTCGGCCAGCGCCGCGTCGTAGGCCGCGGTGAGCCGCCGCGTGATGTTCATCGCCTTGCCGTAGTAGCGCGAGCCGTGCTGCTCGTTGATGTAGGTGCCCAGCATGGTGAAGAGCTTGGTGGTCTCGGACATCTCGTTCGCCCGCTGGCGCCAGCCGCGCTGGCGGTCCATCAGGCTGGTCACGTAGAGGTCCTGCCGGCTGACCCCGTAGCCGTCGCCCCACATCATGGTCTGGGTGAGGCCCTCGACGCCGATCGGCAGCCAGAGGGCGCCCGCGAGCAGGTGCTCCGGGATCGAGATATCGGTGACGGTAGCTCCGAGGCGCTTGAACAGATCGGCCGCCTGCCGCACCTTGGCGTCGACGACCGCCTCGGACTGCGGATGCCCGAACCCCTCCTTCACCACCCCGATGCGCAGCCCGCTCGCCCCGCCGCCCAGGAGCTGGGTGTAGGGATGGACCTTCGGCGCGAACTGCCGCGGGTCGTAGCCGTCGGGCCCCGCGATCACCTCGAGCATCAGCGCATTGTCGGTCACCGTGGCCGTCATCGGCCCGGTGTGGTCGACGTAGATCTCGATCGGCATGATGCCGGTGTACGGCACGAGTCCGTGGGTCGGCTTCATCCCGTAGATGCCGCAGAAGGAGGCGGGCATCCGGATCGAGCCGCCCTGGTCGCCGCCGATCGCCATGTCGGCCTCGCCCAGCGCCACCAGCACCCCGCTGCCCGACGAGGAGCCGCCCGCGGAGTACCCCATCTTGTACGGGTTGTGCACCGGGCCGGTGGCGTTGGTGTGGCTGCCGCCCGAGAGGCAGTAGTACTCGCAGTGGGCCTTGCCGAGGATGGTGCCGCCCGCGTCCAGGATGCGGGTCACCACGGTGGCGTCGATCTCCGGGGTGTAGCCCTGCAGCGTCGAGGCCCCGTTCATCATCGGCACCCCGGCCACCATCACGTTGTCCTTCACCACCACCCGCTTGCCCTTGAGCTTGCCCTGCGGCGCGCCCTCGATCGTCGACTTGTAGTACCAGGCGTTGTGCTTGTTCTCCGCGGGGCCGGGCCGGTAGCCGGGAGTGCGGGGGTACTTCACCGGCGGCAGGTTGTCCGGGAGCTGATCGACGACGTTGTAGCCGTCGATGCTCGGCTTCATCAGGCCGAGGAACGACGCGACGTCGGCGTCGGTCAGCGAGAGGTTCATCTTCTCGGCGATCCGCTTGAGCTGGTCGGGAGTGGGCAGAGAGACCGGCATGGTGTCCTCCTTGACGCTAGACGAGCTGGCCGGCGGCGTGGGACGCCCCGGGCGCGGCCGCCGACGCGGTGAGCCCGGAGTAGAGGTGACAGGCGGTGAAGTGGCCGGGGCGCACCTCGCGCAGCTCCGGCTCGACGTCTCGGCAGACGTCCCCGATGTAGGCCTGGCACCGGGTGTGGAAGCGGCACCCGGTGGGCGGATTGAGCGGGCTCGGGATCTCCCCTCTCAGGATGATCTGCTCCCGCTCGCGCTCCACGTCGGGATCCGGGGTGGGGATCGCGGAGACCAGGGCCTTGCTGTAGGGGTGCAGGGTCTCGCGGTAGAGGTCGGCGGTGCTGGCCACCTCGACGATCTTTCCGAGGTACATCACGACCACCCGATCGCTGAGGTACTCCACCACGCTCAGGTTGTGGGTCACGATCAGGATGGTGAGGTTGAACTCGCGGCGGACGTCCTTCAGGAGGTTCAGGATCTGCGCCTGGGCCGAGACGTCGAGGGAGGAGACCGGCTCGTCGCAGAAGATGAACTTGGGGTTCAGCGCCAGGGCCGCCGCGATGCCCACCCGCTGACGCTCGCCCCCGCTGAACTCGTGCGGGTACCAGCTCGCCTGGTAGCGCGAGAGGCCGACCAGCTCCAGCAGCTCGCGGATGCGGGCGTCGCGGGCGGCCCCCGGGTACGCGTTCTGGATCCGCATCGGGTAGCCGATGATCGAGCCCACCGTCATCCGCGGGTTCAACGACGAGTACGGATCCTGGAAGACCATCTGCACGTGGCGACGGTAGGCCCGCTCCTCCTCGAACGGAATGCCGCCGATCGACTTGCCCTCGAACCGGATCTCGCCCGCGGTCGGGGCGATCAGCTTCATGATCATCCGCCCGGTGGTGGTCTTGCCGCAGCCCGATTCGCCCACCAGCCCGACCGTCTCGCCCCGCCGGATGTCGAAGCTGATGCCGTCCACCGCGCGCACCGCGGCAGGCGGTCCGCTCGCCCAGAGCCCGCGGCGGACCGGGAAGTGCTTGACCAGGTTCTTGACCTCCAGCAGCTTGGGCTGCAGCTCGGGCGCCCCGGACGGCGCGGCGATCGTCATGTCACTCCTCCGGGAACAGGCAGCGAACCGCCCGCCCGTCGCCGCCGGTCTCGACGAGCGGCACGTCGCCCGCCTCGCACTCCGGACGCGCCCGGTGGCAGCGCGGCGCGAAGGGACATCCGGCGGGCAGGTTCGCGGGATCGGGCGGGCGCCCCTCGATCGGCATCAGCCGCTGGTCGGGGCGCCCGAGCTTGGGCAGCGCGTCGATGAGCCGGCGCGTGTAGGGATGTCGCGGGTGCTTCAGCACGTCGTACACCCGGCCCTGCTCCATGACCTCGCCCGCGTACATGATCACCACCCGGTCGCAGAGCTTGGCCACCACGCCGAGGTCGTGGGTGATCCACAGCACGCCCATGCCGAGGCGGTCGCGGAGCTGCTTCACCAGGTCGAGGATCTGGATCTGGATGGTCACGTCGAGCGCGGTGGTCGGATTGTCCGCGATCAGCAGCGTCGGTTCGCAGGAGAGCGCGATCGCGATCATCACCCGCTGCTGCATCCCGCCCGACAGCTCGTGGGCGTAGTTGTCGAGCCGGCGCTCCGGGTCCGGGATGCCGACCAGCCGCAGCAGCTCCCTCGCCTTGGTCCGGGCCTCGCGCCTGGACAGGCCCTTGTGGAGGGTCAGGGCCTCCCCGATCAAGCTGCCCACCGTGTAGGCCGGGTCCAGGGAGTTCAGCGGATCCTCGAACACCATCGAGACGGTCTGGCCCCGTAAATCCCGCATCTGCCGATCGCTCTTGGTGAGCAGGTCCTCGCCGGAGAAGAGGATCCGGCCGCGCTCGATGCGCCCGGGGCTCGGGACGAGCCGCAGGATGGAGAGGCAGGCCACGCTCTTGCCGGCCCCCGACTCGCCCGCGATCCCGACGATCTCGCCCCGCTTGATCGAGAACGACACCCCGTTCACCGCCCGCACCGTCTTGTTCTTGAGGTGGAAGTGGGTGTGGAGGTCGTCGACCTCGAGGAGCGCGTCGCTCATCACGGCGCTCACTTGCGGAGCTTCGGGTCGAGCGCGTCCCGCAGGCCGTCCCCGACGATGTTGAAGGACATGGCGACCAGGATCAGCATGATCCCGGGCACCGCGGAGACGTGGGGCGCGATCGAGAGGAAGTTGCGCCCGTCCGAGCACATGATGCCCCAGTCCGGCCGGGGCGGGGTGATGCCGAGCCCGAGGAAGGAGAGCCCCGCCCCGAGCACGATCAGGATGCCCACCAGGGTGCTGCCGTAGACGATCACCGGCGAGAGCGTGTTGGGCAGGATGTGGTGGAACAGGATCTGGCTCGGCCGCGCCCCCGACACCCGCGCCTGGTCCACGAACAGCTCGCTCTTCACGGTGACGGTGGCCATGTAGGCGACCCGCGAGATGTACGGGATCAGCACGATGGTGAGCGAGAGCATCACGTTGAGCATGCCGGGGCCCAGCACCCCCGCGATGGCCACCGCCAGCAGCACCGCCGGGAAGGCGAAGAACACGTCCAGGGTGCGCATGATCAGCATGTCGACCTTGCCCCCGAAGAAGCCGGCCACCAGTCCCAGGAGCACGCTGATCAGGCTCGCCACCGTCACCGGCAGCAGCGCGATGATGATCGAGACCTGGCCGCCCCAGATCAGCCGGCTCAGGATGTCGCGCCCCTGCCCGTCCAGGCCCAGCGGGTGCCCGGGCGTGCCGACGGGGGCCAGCCGCAGGGCGTTGTCGCCCACCGTGGGGTCGTAGGGGCTCAGCACCGGAGCCAGCGCGGAGATCAGGCACACGACCGCGATCAGCCCCGCCGCGCCCACCGCCAGGCGGTCCCGGCTGAAGGCCTCCCAGAAGATCCGCCACTCCGACGGCCGGCGGAACATCCGGGCCTCGGCCGCATCGAGGGGCAGGGTCCGGCCACCGACGGGTTCCTCCTTCAGGGGCAGATTCACGACGCTCATCGCGCGCCTCCTCAGGCCCGGCGGATTCGGGGATCGAGGGCCGCGACGACGACGTCGGTCCCGAGATTGACCAGCACGAACACGAAGGTGGTCACCAGGACCGCGGCCTGCACCACCGGCAGGTCCCGGGCCACGATCGAGCTGTAGATCTGCAGCCCGATGCCCGGCCACGAGAAGACCACCTCGGTGAAGAGCGCGCCGCCCATCAGGTAGCCGACCTGGAGGCCCACGATGTTGATGATCGGCGGCAGCGCGTTCTTCATCCCGTGGCGGAGGATGATGTCGCGCTCGGACAGTCCCTTGGCCCGCAGGGCGGTGATGTAGTGCTTGCGGATGACGTCCAGAAAAGACGAGCGGACCAGGCGCGCGATGATCGCGGCCGACACCGAGGCGGTGGTGATCGCGGGCAGCACCATGTGGTGGATCAGATCGCCGAAGGTCTTCTGCGAGGCCCGCATCGAGTACATCCCGGTGGCGGGAAACCAGCCGAGATAGAGGGCCAGCACCACCATGAGGATGAGGCCGAGCCAGAACGCGGGGGTATTGGCCACGACCAGGGTCAGCGACATGCTGATGCGGTCGAACCACGAGTACTGCCGGGTGCCGGACACGATGCCCACTCCGAGCCCGATCACGATGCAGATCACCAGGCTGCCCGCGGTGAGCAGCACCGTGTTCCAGAACTTGGGCCACACCAGCTGGGCCACCGGCACGTTGACCGCGATCGAGGTGCCGAAGTCGCCCTGGAGGACCTTCCACAGCCAGCGGACGTACTGCACGTAGAACGGCTGGTCCAGCCCGAGCGACCTCCGGACCATCTCGATCTTCTCGGTGGTGGCGGCGGGGCCCAGGATCGCCTCGGCGGGATCGCCCGGGATCAGCTTCATCATCAGGAACACCACGACCGACACCCCGAACAGGACGGGCACGATCGTCGCGACGCGATAGACCAGGAACTTGAGCATGGGAGCGGTCAGCCCGGGAGGCCTATGCCTCCCGGGCCGACGAGGGCGCTCAGGCGAGCCAGACCGTGGTCATGTCGTACCACTCCTCGGGGGCGTGGACGAAGCCTTTCACCTTCGGGCTCAGCATGAGGGGCGCGAGGTCGTTGATGATCGGCACCGCGGGCGCGTCGTCCTTGATCTTCTGGTTGACCTTCCGATAGAGCGCAGCGCGCTTCTGCTCGTCCATCTCCGCGCGGGCCGCGTTCAGCATCGAGTCGGCGCCGGTGTAGTAGCCGCCGTTCTGGCCTGCCCCGCCGGCCGGCGCGATGTGCGAGGAGTTGGTGACGATATCGAGCCAGTAGTCGCTCGTCATGCCCCAGCTCATCTGCTGGCTGCCGACCTTGTTGGAGGCGTCGTCCATGCCCTTGATCCAGTAGCCGATGTAGGTGATCCACTCGTAGGTGCGGAGCTTCATCCGGACGCCGATCTTGGCGAGATCGCGCTGGATCCACTCCGCCATCGGCACCGGGATCAGCTGCCCGCTTCCGTCCACCGAGGTCTGCCACACGGTGTCGAAGCCGTTCGCGAACCCGGCCTCCGCCATGAGCTTCTTGGCCTGGGCCACATCGTAGGGATAGTCCTTGAAGTTCGGATCGTAGGACGGGCAACACGGCGCCTGCAGCCCGCGCGCGGCGACCGCGGTCCCCTTCAGAAGCTGCTTGGCCATGCCCTCACGATCGATGGCCATGTTGATGGCGCGCCGCACGCGCACGTCCTGGTAGTTCTTGTCCTTGAGGTTGAAGGCGAAATACCACACGTGCGGGGCCGGCCCCTGCTCGAGCTTGAAGCCCTTGGCCTTGAGCTCCGCGATGCCGTCCGGATGCGGCACGTAGACCATGTCGACCTCGCCGGCCTGCAGCGCGGTCATCCGCGCGGCGGGCTCCGGCATCGGCCGGTCGATGATGCGATCGAGATAGGGCTGCGTCCCCCAGTAGTTGGGATTGCGCTCGATCACCACCTTCTCCCCGCGCACCCGCTCCACGAAGCGGAAGGGTCCGGTGCCGGTCGGGTGCTCGGCGATGCCCTCGTTGCCGTACTTCTTGAGCGCGGCGGGGCTGATGAAGACCGCGGCGCCGCCGCCGCCCTGGACGAGCTGGCGGAGGAAGTCGCCGTAGGGCTCACGCAGGACGATCTGCACGGTGCCCTCGTCGGGGGTCTTCACCTCCTTGAGGAACTGCCAGATCCACTGGGTGTAGGCGTTGGCGCGCGGGTAGAACTGAGGCACGTCCTTGGCCGCGCAGCGGTCGATGTTGTACTTCACCGCCGCCGCGTCGAAGTTGGTGCCGTCGTGGAACTTCACGCCCTTGCGGAGCTTGAAGGTGTAGGTCAGCGAGTCCTTGGAGATGTCCCACGACGTGGCGAGCTTGGGGATCAGCTTCGGGTACGGCACGTTGGCCTGGGTGAGGTCCTCGTCGATGAGGCCCTCGTGCATCTGCTTGCTGACCCGCCAGGTCACCCAGCCGCCCGCGCTGTGCGGGTCGAGGATGTCGAGCTCGCTCTCCTTGGCGATGACGAGGGTGCCGCCCTTCTTGGGGGTCTGGGCGCGGGCGGGTGTCGGGAGACCGAGCGACCCGAGCAGGCCGGCCGCGGATGCGCTCGCGCCGATCAGCGCGCTGCGTCGGAGTAGGTCACGCCGGCTGAGCCTTCCCTCGATGAAGGCCGCCTCGAGCGCCTCGAAAGCCGTCCGTTTCTCGTCCATCGGAAACCTCCCGCCGGTCGGGTCGCCCTCGCGAGCGAGCCCGGGTTGAGAGAAGAACGTGGGCACCGCGCCGTTGCGAGCTCGAACCGTTCACTGCGAGAGCGACGTTGGTGGGCCGATGACTACACCCGTGCTCGCGGGCTTGTCAAGGGCTCATGATGGGCGGCGAGGATTCTCCGGTCGGGCGGCCGGGGCGCGGACGGCGGCCTAGTCGGCGATCGTCACGCTCGTCTTCAGCTGGGTCCCGTCGAGGTAGTCGGTCAGGTTCGACGGCTTGTACGGCGCGGGCAGCTTGGCCACGCCGGCGAGCCGGTCCGCCACCGAGCGGTGAACGGCCAGCCCACCCCGGATCTGCCGGCTGCCCCGCGGCAGGATGTTCCAGGGCGCGTCGGCCCACGGGGTGTGGCTCTTCCCGCACGGATCGGGCTCGAGCGCGACGGTCGGCCGCGCCGCGAAGGCGACCCCGAGCGCGGTCATCTGCTTCGTGACCCACTGGAGCGCACAGTCCGAGAGCCCGCTCTCGCGGTCGGGATAGCCGCCGCCCACGTCGGCGTGCGCGCCGGGAAAGAGGACCTGGGCGATGCGCGGGTCCGCGTCCCAGAGCGTGGGGGTGAAGTTGGCGCGCTGCTCGTCGATCGACACCGCGTGGAGCCCGTGGCGCACCTTCTCGCTCAGGATCAGGTCCGCGAACTGGAACGCGTCCAGCTGGGTGTCGGTCTTGAGATTGTAGGCGGGGATCCCGAGGGCGCCCACCGTGTCCCACACCACGACGGCTTCCACGATCACGTCCGGAATGCGCGCCGCGGTCGCCTCGGAGGACAGGAAGCGGGGCAGATCGACCGAGACCTCGGCGAGGCGATGCAGCAGGTTGGGCTTGCTCCTGAGCGCGCCGCGCCGGTACGTGAACCACTCCGCGGAGCCGAGCCGGTACGCCTGGTCCCGGTCGGAGAGATCGTTCTGCTTGTCGTCCAGGAGCCCGCGCGCCGCGATGAGGCCGGCGAGGGCCCGCGCGGTGTAGGCCCCGCGGCTGAAGCCCACGATGAAGATCCGGTCGCCCGGCTCGAAGTTGCGCGAGATGAACGTGTAGCCTCGCACCACGCGGGTGACGAGGCCGGCCCCGCCCCCGCCGCCCAGCATCCGCACCAGGAAGTTCCGCGAGTCCCCCACCCCGTGCAGGTACTTGGCGATCTGGGTCACGCGGCCGTCGGGTCCGGCGAGGACCTTCTCCTGCTCGTCGGCCGTCAGCAGCGTGCCCGTGCCCGCGGCCAGCGTGCCGTCCAGGTTCAGGAACAGCTTGTAGACGTTGGTCCGGCGGCCGCCGTCGGCCTCCTGCTCCTCACCCTGTCCGGGCCCGTTCCACGTCCCGTCGGCACAGAAGACGATGCTCTTCGCCATGGCGGTCTCCTCCTCGGATGGGTCAGCCGCTGATCGGGGGACGGGTGGTCAAGCGCTGCAGGACCTGGTACTGGTAGTGATAGGAGTTCACGCCGGAGCCGTTGTAGCGCCGCACCGCGTAGGGCCAGTCGCAGCCGAGCTTCGCCCGGTCCGGCACGCGCGCGTACCGCGTCTCCGGGTGGTACTGGGTGGGCTGGAGCGTGTCGGCGGTGGCCGGGTTGAGCCGCGACCCGGGAGCGATGTCCACCAGGTGCTCCATCGCGCAGCGGGTGCAATCGGTCATGAAGCGCGGGTCGGTGGAGGGATAGCGGCACGGCCGCAGCGGGCCGGTGCCGATCTCGGCGATGCGATCGTCGGCGCGCCCGCCGGGCGTGGCGCCGGCGACGAACATCTCGTACTTGTTCCGGAGCTCGCCCACCGCACGCTGCGCGTTCCGCGGGGGATCGACCATGACCGTCGCCACCTCGTTCGGGGTCGGCGGGTGGTGGAAGAGGGTGAACTGGCCGATCCCGTAGCCGCGCGACGTGATGCGGTCGGGCCGGCCGGCGTCGTTCCGGTCGAGCCCCACCACGATGAAGTTGTCGCGATCGCCCGGGCCCGGCTGCCGGTAGTGCCAGCCCCCGCTCTCCTGGAGCAAGATCGCGACCAGGAACGCGCGCGGCACCGGCAGGCCGACCAGCCGCTGGATCTGCGCCAGCGCCTCGCGGTTGGCCTCCGCCGGATCCGCGGAGCGCGGCAGCGCGGGGACGCGGTGATCGCCCAGCAGATCCTCGATACATCCCGCCAGCCGCTCGTCGACCACGCCGGTGGGCGCCACGACCCGGCCGCGGTTGAAGGTGCGCAGGGCCACCGGGGCGTCGCCGTCGCGGCCGTGCTGGCCTCCGGTCAGCAGGTCGAGCTGCAGGGCGCGGACCGCGCTGCTGGTGCCGCCGCCGAAGCGCCCGTCGATGCCGGAGCGCAGGTAGCCGAGGGCGCGGAGATCCTCCTGCAGGGCCCGGGCCAGCGGATCGGGCGGCCCCGACCGCGGCCGCAGCACGAGCCCGGGCTGCCGGTACGGGCGCCTCACCGGCCGCCTCCCGGCCCGCGCGCCGCGCCGTCGCGTCTCACCGAGCGCCTCCGTCTCGCGTGGACCGCACGCGAGAAGTCTACGGACCGGGTGAATTTTCCGTCAACGGGAAGCTGTGCCTACGGCGGCTCCCGAATCCGCCGGCCCCGCCGCCACGTCCCAACGGCGACAGGCGAGACCCATGCGATGAGCACACCGCCCGCGATCGAGCGCCGGCCCCTCCTGGACGCCAAGCTGGCGAGATGGAACACCACCCGGGTGGCCACGCGGCTAGACGAACTCCTCGCCCAGGATCCGCCAGATCTCCCGGAAGTCACCCAGGTACTCCTCGCTGTCCTTCATCTTGATCACGTCCCGCGGCCGCGGGATGCGGATCGGGTACGAGGCCTTCACCCGCCCCGGGCGGCCGCTCATGATGATGACGCGGTCGGACAGCGTGATGGCCTCCATCAGGTCGTGGGTCACGAAGATGATGGTCTGGCGGGTCTTCTCCCAGATCTCGAGCAGCGAAGCGTGCAGGCGCGTCTTGGTGTGGGTGTCGAGCGCCCCGAACGGCTCGTCCATCAGGAGGATCTTGGGGTCCACCACCAGCGTCATCATCAGGGCGACCCGCCGCCGCATGCCGCCCGAGAGCTGGTGCGGATAGGAGGCGCGGAACTCGGTCAGCCCGGCCGCCTCCAGCGCCCACGTGACGCGCGGCCGCGCCTCGGCCGGCGGCACCCCGCGATACTCGAGGCCGAGACCGATGTTGCGCTCGACCGAGAACCACGGCAGCACCGTGTCCTCCTGGAACAGATAGCCCATCTCCCGTGGGGTGGCGCCGGTGGTGTCGCGCCCGTTGACCGACACGGTGCCGCCGTCGGGCCGCTTGAGCCCGGCCACGATGTTGAGCAGCGTCGACTTGCCGCAGCCGGACGGGCCCACGATGGCGAGGAACTCCCCCGCCGCCACCTCGAACGAGACGCGGTCCAGCGCGGTGAACGCGCCGGCCGTCCCGTGGGTGAAGCGCCGGGTCACCTCGCGGACGACGATCACCGGATCGAGGCGCGACGGGGGAGGCGCCATCACGACACCGCGCCGCTCTCGTGGCCCACGTGCTCCGGCCGCCAGTGGAGCAGCCGCCGCTCGAGCCGGGCAGCGAGGTGGATCAGCACGACCGCGAGCACGCACAGGGTGAGGAGAGCCACGAACAGATCGGTGGCCTCCAGCTGGCCGAGCGCCACCGTGATGATGAAGCCCAGGCCCTGGGCCCCCCCCACGAACTCGCCCACCACGACCCCGATGATCGAGGCCGACATCGCGAGCGGCAGGATCGCGAACGTCCAGCCCGCCACGTGCGGGATCACCACCGTGCGGAGCAGGGCCCGGCGGGAGGCGCCGAGCAGCCGGCAGCTGTCGAGGATGGCGGGCTCGATGGAGCGGCCCCCCGCATAGGTGTTGAAGAACACGATGAAGAACACGATGAGCCAGGCGAGGACGACCTTGGCCAGGAGCCCGGTGCCGAAGATCATGATCAGCAGCGGCACCAGCGCGATCCGCGGCAGCGCGTTGAAGGCGACCAGGTAGGGATGGAGGATGTCCGCCATCGTGCCCCACTGTGAGAGCACGAGCCCGGCCAGGAAGCCGCTGCCCACGCCCACCACGAAGCCGAGCAGGGTCGCCCAGAGCGTCGCCCACAGCTGCACGAAGAGGTTGCCCGACTTCAGCACCGCGCCCTGGTCGCCCGCGGTGGTGGCGAGCTCCCAGAACTTGGCCGCGATGCGCGACGGCGCGCTGATGAAGAACGGGTCGAAGATCGGCGCCCAGCGGATGACGCCGGGGATCTGCGCCACCCACTGCCAGATCGCGAGCACCGCCACGATCAGCGCCAGCCGCGCGACCACCATGCCCCGGCCGGTCCTCATGCCGCGCTCCGGTACTCGGGACGCCAGTGCAGCACCCGCTGCTCGGCCAGCCGCATGAGACCGACCAGCGCCGCGCCCATCGCGGCCAGCACCAGGATCGAGACCATCAGGTCGGTGGCGCTGCCGGTGTTCATCGAGGTGACGATGATCGACCCGAGACCGATCGGGGAGCCGAAGAACTCGGCCACCACCACCCCGATCAGCGCGTAGCCGACCGCGGTGGGGAAGGCGGTGAAGGCCCAGCCGATGGCGGACGGGATCACCACCGTGCGCAGCAGCGCCCAGCGCGAGCCGCCCAGCAGCCGGCACGAGGCCTGGAGCGACTCGGGCAGGGCGCTGCCACCCTTGTAGGAGTTGTAGAACACCACGAAGAACACGATGTAGGCGCTGGTGGCGATCTTGGAGCCGGTGCCGAGACCGAACACCAGGGTGATCAGCGGCACGAGCAGCACCGGGGGGACCGCGGAGAACGCGTCGATGAAGGGCTTGAGCAGGCCCCGCGCGGCCTCGGACTGCGACAGGGCGAGCCCCATCGCGAAGCCGACGAGAGAGCCGGCCACGAAGCCGGCCAGCGCCGCGCCCAGCGAGGCGCCGGCGTGGATCCAGAGGTAGCCCGCCTTGGCCCCGAAGGTGGTCTCCCAGAGACGGGCCGCGACCAGGCTCGGCAGGCTCACGAAGTTGGGGTCGAGGAACGTCCGCGCGCGCAGCACCGGCACGCGCGGCAGGATCTCCCACGCGGCCAGGAACAGCACCAGGACGAGGAGCCGTCCCGCGCGCACGACGGCGGCGTGGCGCGCCACGGGCTCAGGCGGAGCCGGACGCCTTCTTCAGGAACGAGAGGTCGACGATCTCCTCGTAGGGATAGGTCTTCTCCGCCTTGATGCCCTTGGCCACGTTGTTCACGTTGTCGTAGTTCTGCTTGGTGAACACGAGGTCGTAGGTCCAGACCGGCTTGTACCACGCGAGCGCCTTGCGGATGGAATCGGGGGCCAGGCCCATGGTGTCCGCGTAGCGGTCCAGATGCTTGGCGATGTCCTCGATGGACGCGGTCTTCATCCACTGCACCGCCTTGTAGACCGCGGTCACGTAGGCCTGGGTCTCGTCCTTGAGGGACTCGGTGGTCGACTTGAGGGTGTAGCCGCCGGTGGCCGAGATGGGCCCCTTGAACACGGGCAGCCACTGCTTGTCCTCGCGCACGTCGAAGAGCACCGCCCCGTAGCCCTCGGCGTCGCCCTGGATGATCACCTCGGGCGTCGCCATGTTGAGGTCGATCTTCTCGGTCTTGAGCGCGCCGAGGGCGGACTTGACGCCGCCCACCCCGATCCACTCCACGAGGTCGTTCAGGGTCTGTCCGCCCGCGACGGGCTGGCTGCGCAGGATGAAGTTGCCGTACATCCAGGTGCCGGAGCCGATGGCGGTGGCTCCCGCCTTCCACTTGCCGCCGCCCTTGGGCTTCATGGTGGCGAGCTTGTCGAGCGAGGTGAGCCCCGCCTCCTTGAGGTCCTTGCGGGTCTGGATGTTGGCGTACGGACATTTCTGGTCGGTCACGAACAACACCACGGTGGGCTTGCCCTGCTCGGTGAGCCGCTGGGAATGCGAGGTGTCGCCCAGCACGTAGTTGACCTGCGCGGCCGCGAGCATCTGGGCGCTGCGCGCGCCGGCCGGCGAGGTCAAGAGCTCGACGTCGACCGACTCCTTCTTGAAGTAGCCGCCGGCCTCCGCGACCAGGTGCGCCGCGTAGAGCACCGCGGTGACCTGCGTGCCCTTCACCGGGCTCCGCCCCCAGGCGGGCGGCGGGGCGCCGAGGGCGGCCACGCCGGCCCCCGCGAGCCCGATCTTGAGCACGTCGCGTCGTGAAACCCTGCGTCGGATCGTCATCGAATCCTCCGGGAGTCTTTCTGGATCGGGGGGTCGGGGTGAGTGCGGCATAGCCTAGAACCGGGTCCCCCAAAACGCAAGGGCTCGGTGCTACCATGACACCCCGTAGGCCACCTTGCTGGCGCGAAGGAGCAGAGCCCGTGACCACAGACGCGCGTCCCGATCGAATCAAGGGCGTCCTCTCCCCGGTTGTCACCCCGTTCAAGGCCGATCTCTCGCCGGATCCGGAGCGGTTCGTGCGGCAGTGCCGCTGGCTCCTGTCGCAGGACGTGGGCCTCGCGGTGTTCGGCACGAACTCGGAGGCCAACTCGCTCGCCACCGACGAGAAGCTCGAGCTGCTGGACCGGCTGGTGGCCGGGGGCATCGACCCGCTGCGTCTCATGCCGGGCACCGGCTGCTGCGCGCTGACCGATTCGGTGCGGCTCACCGCGCACGCCATGAAGCTGGGCGCGGGCGGCGTGCTGATGCTGCCACCCTTCTACTACAAGGGCGTCTCCGACGACGGCTTGTTCCGGAGCTTCGCGGAGGTTATCGAGCGGGTGGGCGACCGGCGGCTGCGGCTGTACGTCTACCACATCCCCCCAGTCTCGCAGGTGCCGATCACGCTCGGCCTCATCGAGCGGCTGCTCAAGGCCTACCCGGACGTGGTGGCCGGAGTGAAGGACAGCGGCGGCGACTGGAAGAACACCAAGGCGATGCTCGACGCCTTCGCGGCGGGCGGCTTCGACGTCTTCGCGGGGAGCGAGACGTTCCTGCTCGCCAACATGCGCGGGGGCGGCGCGGGATGCATCAGCGCCACCGCCAACGTGAACCCGGCCGCCATCGCGCGCCTCCACCGCGAGTGGCAGAACCCGGACGCGGACGCCCAGCAGGCGCGCCTCGACGAGATCCGCGGCATCATGCAGCGCTATCCGATGATCCCCGCGCTCAAGGCGGTGATCGCGCGCTACGGCGGCGACGCGGCGTGGGTCACGGTGCGCCCGCCCCTGGTGGCGCTGACCGCGGAGCAGCGCGCCGCGCTGGCCGCGGAGCTGGGGCGCGCCGCGTTCACCATGCCGGGGCTGGGGGAGTAGGGCCATGCAGGAGCTCGCGGCCCGCCTGAACGCCCTCTGCGACGCGCTGCCGTTCGACACCAGCTGGTACCTGAAGGACCTCGCCGGCGGCGCCCGCGCCGACCGGCGGGGCGACGTGCCGGTGCCGTCGGCCAGCACCCGGAAGATCTCGATCATGATGGCCGCGCTCAAGGCGGTGCACGACGGCAAGCTGGCGCTGGACCAGAAGGTGACCATCGACGCGAAGTACCAGGACAACGACTCCGGCACCTTTCAGCACCTGACGCCCGGCTTCTGGATCACCTTCCGCGACGCGCTGGTGATGATGATCATCGTCAGCGACAACACGGCAACCGGCCTGGTGGTGGACCTGGTCGGCCTCGGCGACATCCAGCGCTTCTGCGACGCGGTGGGGATGCGCGGGACCATTCACCGCTTCGGGATCCCGCCACGGCTCGGCCCCGACCACGCGCTGGATCAGGTCACCTCGACGACGCCGAACGATCAGGGGATGCTGCTCGAGCTCATCCTGCGCGGGACCACGGACGCGGCGGTGGCCGCGCGCATGGGGGTGACCCCGGAGCTCAGCCGGCTCGGGCTCGACATCCTGTCGTGGCAGAAGCTCAAGGCGCGGCTGCCCTCGCAGCTGCCGCTCGGCACCAAGATCGCGCACAAGACCGGCACCGGCTCCCGCGGCTTCATGGACGCGGGCATCGTGTGGAAGGGGGAGCGCCCGCTCTTCATCCTGACCGCCTATACCGACCACGTGCCCGCCGCCCTGCCCGACGGCACGCCCGGCTTTACCGCGGCCAACACCTTGATCGGCCGCATGGCGCGCGTGGCCTACGACACGCTGGGCGGCTAGGACGGAGCTTCGTGCCGACCCGCACCCCGGCCCAGGAGCCGCCCGCTCCCAAGCGGGTGATGAGCATCCACGCGCATCCCGACGACCAGGAGTTCACCGTCGGCGGCACGCTGGCCAAGTGGGCGCGCGCCGGCTCCGAGGTGGTCACGGTGTGCATCACCAGCGGCGGGGCCGGCTCCAACAAGTACACCCCGCTCGACATGACCCGGCACGCCCTGGTGGTCATCCGCGAGGACGAGCAGCGCGAAGCCTGCCGCATCCTCGGCGTCAAGGAGACAATCTTCCTCCGCTACGAGGACGGGCAGCTCGAGCCCTCGATCGCCCTGCGCCGCGAGCTCACCCGCCTGATCCGCCGCCACCGGCCGGAGGTGGTGGTGTGCGGGGATCCCACCGTGCGCTTCTACGGCACCACCTACATGAACCACCCCGACCACCGGGTGGCCGCCGACGTGGCGCTCGACGCGGTCTTCCCCTCCGCGGGCACGCGCCTGATCTTCCCCGAGCTGCTCGACGAGGGCCTCGACCCCCACGAGGTGCGCCAGGTCTACATCCACGGCGCCGAGCGCGCCGACACCTGGGTGGACGTCGGCGAGACGCTCGACCTGAAGCTGGCCGCGCTGCGCGCGCACAAGAGCCAGATGGGCGAGTGGGACCCCGGCGAGATGATCACCCAGTGGGCGCGCGAGCAGGGCAAGCGCCGCAAGCTGAGCGCGGCGGAAGCCTACCGCCGGATGGTCCTGCAGGACCCCTGAGCGGCTACTCGCTCCGGGGCGCGACCTGCGTCCAGCCGCCGGGGCACGAGGCCACCGTCGGGTAGTAGCCGGCCGGGTCCTGGCAGTAGTACCAGTAGCCGGCCACCGGCGGCCGCTGCACGTACTCGGTCGGCGGGGGCGTCACCACCACCGGGGGCGCGTAGTCGTACGGATAGTAGGGCGGATAGTAGTAGGGATACGCGTAGCCGTAGAACGGATAGAAGCGCGGCCCCACGAAGAAGCGCGGGCCGAAGAAGCGCCCGTGGAAGTGGCCGCCGTGACCGTGAAAGGCGCCGTGCCCCCCGTGCCAGCCGCCCCCGGCCAGGGCGGGACTGGTGGTCCCCAGCGTCAGCGCCAGGAGCGCCACCGCCACTGCCACCGCGATCGATCTGCCCGGGCCGGACCGCCTCATATGACGAGTGTCCCCCGGGTCGGACCGCGTGTCTAGCCGATGTAACCCCTGCTCATTCGATCACCTGATCCGCTCGCGCCAGCAGCACCGGCGGGATCGCCGCGAGGTCGAAGACACTTCGCGCTTCGGCGCGGTCTGCCTAGTAGCTCGCCCCGGCTTCGCCCATTTCCGGGCGATCCGCGCGCTCGTGCCCCTTCTGGTGGAAGTAGTTCGCGCGGTAGAAGCTCTGCACCAGGTCGCCGTAGACCGCGGGCGGGTAGTGCGGCGGGTCGTCGGGCCCGGTGCAGCTCGGCAGGCACTCGATCACCGCGGCCGGCACCGGGCTGTAGAAGAACGCCATCGAGTAGCGATCGGCGCCGGACTCGTTCAGCACCGCGTGCGGGGTGGAGAGGAAGCGATCGTTGGACCAGCGCTTCATCATGTTGCCCAGGTTCACCAGGAACGTGCCCGGGATCACCGGCGGGGCGAGCCACTCGTCCGACGGCAGCCGCACCGCCAGGCCCGGCACGTCGGTGCGGGCCAGGATCGTGATGAACGAGTTGTCGGTGTGCGGGCCCTGCCCGAACTGCTCGTCGTCGGCGATGTCCTGCGGCGGGTAGTGCAGGAAGCGCAGGTTGATGTGGGCCTCCCCGGCGAAGAACGGGGCGAAGTGGTCCGCCGGCATCCCGAGGGCACGGGCCAGCACCGGCAGCATGCGCCCCCCGAGGCCCCGCAGGGTCGTGAAGTAGCCGACCATCGCCGCCCGCATCGCGTCGTGCCCGGCGGGCCACTGGTTGCGCCCGCGGAGCGGCGTGCCCGCCACCACGTCCGGATGATCCGGGCCCCGGTCGTGGCTGATGAAGAAGCTCTCGTTGTAGTTCGGGCGCGTCGCCTTGTGCACCGTCGACGCCTTCTGGATGGACTGGTTGACCGGCAGGTAGCCGATGTTGCTCTGGTTGAGCTGGAGCCGCATCTTTTCGTCGATCGGCAGGGCGTGGAACTCGCGCGAGGCCGCGAAGGCCCGCTCGACCACCGCGTCGGGCACCCCGTGGCCGGCCAGGTAGAAGAAGCCGACCGTCTCGCAGGCCCGCCGCACCTCGCGGGCGACCGCCTCGAGCCCATCGGGGGAAGAGCCGAACGCGGGCGAGAAATCGATGATCGGGATGGCGCGGGTGGCTTCCGCGACGTCCTTGACGGCCAGGCTCTTGAGGATGTTCATGCCGCGATCCTAGCCCAACCGGGTCGGAGGCGGCAACCAGCCGACGGCGGAGCCGGAGACCGGCCCCGCCGCCGATTCAGCCGATCAGCACTTCGGGAGCTCGCGGAGCTTTGCCTCGATGTGGTCGCCCACCTTCAGATCCTGCAGCGTCTCCTTCGAGGCCTGGAACTCGTGGGTCTTCCCGTTGGCCTCGGTCACCGCCACCTTGTTGCTGGCCGCGTCGATCCGCGCGACCTTGCCCTCCACCGTCTGGGGGGCGTTCGCCTTCATCTGGTCGCACGCGGGCTTGCTCTGCGCGGCCGCGAAGCCGGTCCAGAGCGGGACCGCGAGGACGATGCTCGCCGCAATTGCCGTGTACCGCGTCATGAGATCCTCCAGCTCCTAGTGCTTGGTGATGTCGTAGATGGCGCCGGCGGCCGCGCCGACACCCGTGCCGATGAGAGCACCCTTGCCGGCCCCGTACCCGGTGCCGGCACCCACCGCCGCCCCCGCGCCCGCGCCGACCGCTGCACCACCCAAGGTGCCGCACGCCGTCGCGAGGAGCGAGACCAGCGAGAGCCCCACCACGGCGGAGTAGATTCTGGTTTTGGTCACAGTCTTCCTCATCATGGCCCACCTCCTGTGCGTCGATGAGGGCAATGGGCGTGCCAGCCCTCCGGGTCAGATCTTGCCCCGCAACTGCGCGTCGCGGCGCGCGGCGCTCTTCTCGCTCGCGAGCAGCGAGGAAAAAGGTACACCCTGCTCGGCGTAAGAATTACCGCCTTGCCTGGCCGACGGCGTTGCGACATCCTGGCCCGGCCGCCCGCAGGCGGCAAGGGAGGATCGATCGCATGGGACAGCTCGACGGCAAGGTGGCGCTCATCACCGGGGCCAGCAAGGGCATCGGCCGGGTGATGAGCCAGCTCTTCGCTCAGGAGGGCGCGTCGGTGATCTGCGCGGCTCGCAGCCGCGACCTCGTGGAGGAGACCGCGGGCCTGGTGAAGGCCGCGGGCGGACGCGCGCTGGCGGTCATCGGGGACGCGGCGGCAGAGGGTGATGTAAAGAACATGGTCGAGCGCGGGGTGAAGGCCTTCGGCCGACTCGACGTGCTGGTGAACAACGCGGGCGACGGCGGGCCCACCAAGCGCGTGCAGGACTACACCACCGAGGACTGGTTCTACACCATCAACTCGTGCCTGACGAGCTCCTACCTCTGCACCCGCTTCGCGGTGCCGGAGATGATCAAGGCCGGCGGCGGGGCCATCGTCAACATCACCTCCACCGCGGGCCGCCGCGGGCTGCCGTTCCGCATCGGCTACTGCTCGGCCAAGGCAGGCCAGCTGGGCATGACCTACGGCATGGCGCTCGAGCTGGCGCCCCACAACATCCGCGTCAACGCGATCGCCCCGGGGGCGGTGGCGGGCGACCGCATCGACCGCGTCATCGCCGGGCAGGCCGAGGTGCGGGGCGTGGCGGTCGACGAGATGCGGCGGGCGTTCGTCGACCGCTCCCCGCTCAAGCGCATGTCGACCGCCGACGACATCGCGACGCTCGCGGTCTACCTGTGCAGCGAGGCGGCCAGGAACCTTTCCGGGCAGTGCATCGCGGTGACCGCGGGAGAACCGGCGGTCTGACCGGGGCCGGGGGGGTGGACTATCCCCCCGGGCCCGGCGGTGGTACGCTTTCGTGTCGATGACCCGCCTCCGCTCGCTCAGCTTCTGGCGTGTGGTCCTGATCGTGGCCCTCCTGGTCGTGCTCCGTACCATGGCGTCCGCGGGCCCGGTCGACCCTTCGTGGATCGCCGGTTACTACGACGGGGGCGACTTCGACGACGTCGTGTACCTGATCGCCAGCACCAGCGCGGTCGCGGGCACCCCGCTCGTCCTGCCGGGGACCCTGCCCCGCGTGCCGGACGTCATCGCGGAAGGCCGTATCGAGCCGCCGCGCCCCGGCGCTTCTCCGTCCCTCTTCACCCGCGCTCCCCCTCCTCCGTTCGCTCCGCCCGTCTGACCGTTTCCGGACGAGATGGATCCCGAACGGCCGTGGCGCACGTGCGCCGGCATGAGGAGACCGACTATGAACCGCTGGGTGGTGTACTCGACGTGCTCGATCTTCGCGTTGTGCTCCCCCGCGGGCTTCGCTCCCGGCCCCCAGGTCGAGGAGAGCTCGGTGCCTCCGGCCGCGGTCGAGCTCGGTCCCGGTCCGCTGGGCGCTGCCCCGGAGCCAACCCCGCACCCGACCGGAGCCTGAGCATTCCTCTTGCGTGACGCCATGAGCCCGGTCCGGCCGATGTCCTTCTGGGTGGCGATGCTGGCGGTGGCTCTCCTGGGCCTGCTCGGCCCCCTGGCGCACATCTGTCCGGCCGACCCGCGGTGGCTCGTCAGCTCCCCCGACGATCCGGACGTGGACGACTCCTCCGATCTGATCCTGGCCGACGCGGGGATGCTCGACACCGTCCCCGTCCTCTCCGTGACTCGCGGGAGCGGCGCTCCGTTCTTCGACGACGGCGGTCCCGCGACCTCGGCCGATCCTCGGGCCGCCTCTCCGACCCGCGCTCCACCCGCTCTCCTCGTCGCTTCGCTCTGACCCGAACCACGTCGTGAACTGAACCGCCGTCGGGCGCCCCGCGCGCGACGGCACGAGGAGATCGCCATGAAGCGCAGCACTGTCTTCGCCCTCATCGCCGCCGGTTCCCTCGGCACCGCCGCCGTGGCGGGTGCCGCCGAGCTCACCAATCCCACCCCGACCACCGCCACCGAGCAGACCAAGATGCCCGCGGGCGCCGAGTTCAGCAACGGCCCGGCGGGCGGCGGCGCCACGCTCGGCAGCACGGACCACATGCCCTCCGGAGGCGAGTTCAGCAACGGGCCCATCGGCGGCGCGTCCACCGATCCGAACCCGCGTCGCCTGCCCGCCGGCAGCGAGTTCAGCAACGGCCCCACCGGCATCAGCAAGGAGTAATCGCTCCCGCCCCACGGACGGCGGCGCGCCCCCCGGGACGCGCCGCCGTTCCCCTTCGTTGACACCGCGGCCACCCACCGCGTAGAGTCTCTCCGGTCTTCGCCGGCACGCCCGCAGCGCGAGAGAGGAGAGCCATGGACGTCGATCGTCCGCTACCCACCCCGATCACCCCCGAGGCCAAGCCGTTCTGGGACGGCTGCCGGGCCGAGAAGCTCATGCTCCCGCGCTGCGAGGAGTGCGGGCACGTGTTCTTCTACCCGCGGATCGTCTGCCCCCGGTGCCACTCGCGGAAGATCGGCTGGATGCAGGCGAGCGGGCGCGGGACGTTGCACTCGTTCGAGATCGCGTACCAGGCCTTCCAGAAGGCGTGGAAGATCAAGCCTCCCTACGTGCTGGCGATGGTGCAGCTCGAGGAGGGCCCGCGCATGATGTCGAACCTGATCAACGTGGAGCCCTCTCCCAAGGCCATCCGGTGCGACATGCCGGTGGAGGTGGTCTTCACCAGGGTGAGCGACGAGGTGACCCTGCCGCTCTTCCAGCCGAGGCGGTGAGCGCCATGCCGACCGTCACCGAACGGCAGCGGGAGCTACGCAACGTCGCCTGCATCGTGGGCGTGGACGAGAGCGATCAGATCGGCACCCTGCCGAACGTGAGCCAGCTCTCGCTGCACCTGGAAGCGATCACCAACGCGGTCCGCGACGCGGGCCTCAAGGTCGAGGACGTCGACGGCATCTTCACCGCGGGCCAGCACTCCCCCGCCACCCTGGGCGAGGCCCTCGGGCTCAAGCCCCGCTACGTGGACGGGACCACGGTGGGCGGCTGCTCGTTCATCATCATGGTGGGCCACGCGGTGGCCGCGCTCCATCACGGCCTCTGCGACGTCGCGCTCGTCTCCCACGGCGAGTCGGGGCGCTCCGGCACCGGGGTCACCCGCAGCCGTGATACCGCGCTCAGCGGGCAGTTCGAGTTCCCCTACGGCTTCGGCGGCGCCACCAGCTACTTCGGCATGATCACCACCCGGCACATGCACGAGCACGGGACCACGCTCGAGCAGTGGGCGCAGGTCGCGGTGTCGACGCGCAAGTGGGCCGCGCTGAATCCCAAGGCGCGCTTCCGCGATCCGATCACGGTGGCCGACGTGCTGAGCTCCCGCCCGGTCTCGTACCCGTTCAACCTGCTCAACATCTGCCTCGTCACCGACGCGGGCGGCGCGGTGGTGCTCACCCGGGCGGACCGGGCCAAGGACTGCGCCAAGCCGCCGGTCTACGTGCGCGGCTTCGGCGAGGCCACCGAGCACGTGATGGTCACCCAGATGGACAGCCTCTCGGTCAGCGCGGCCACGCGCCTGGCCGGCGAGCGCGCGTTCTCGATGGCGGGGGCTTCGGGCAAGGACTTCAACCACGTGATGCTCTACGACGCCTTCACCTCGGGGCCGCCGATCATGCTGGAGTCGCTCGGCCTGGCCAAGCCCGGCGAGGGCGTGCAGTTCTTCACCGAGGGGCGCTCCACTCCCGGGGGCAGCCTGCCGATCAACACCAACGGCGGCGGCCTCTCCTACACCCACTCCGGGATGTACGGCATCTTCCCGATCATCGAGGCCACCCGCCAGCTCCGCGGCGAGTGCGCCGCCCGTCAGGTCCCCGGCGCGTCCTGCTCCCTTGTCAACGGGATGGGCGGCATGCTGTCCGCCGCCGGAACGCTGGTCTTAGCCAACCGGACGTAGAGCGAGGACCGTGAAGGCCTCGACTCGTAGGCCTCCTCGAAACGAACATGGCGAGGCGGCCAAACAGATCGGCCTCACGATTCCGTCCGATGTGCTGGCGCGAGCGGATCGGGTGAGCAGGTGAAAACGTTTGCCCTGTGTGGTTTGCTCTTTGTGCTTTGCGGTTCCGTCCACGCGCAGCAAAGGGACAAAGTCTTTCGCATAGGTTTCCTGGACCCGGGCAATGCTTCTGGTAGCGCGGTCGTCGTGGAGGTGTTCCGGCAGGAGCTGAGGACGCTTGGGTGGGTTGAGCGAAAAAATATCAGCATTGAATATCGGTTTGCCGAGCAAAAGGGTGATCGCATACGTGAGCTTGCGGAGGAGCTCGCTCGTCTCGGTGTCGATTTGATCGTGACCACAGGGGATGGGCCGACGCTCGCAGCGAAGAAAGCAACCAGTACTATTCCCATCGTCATGACGACGTCTTCGGACCCTGTCGCTCAAGGGCTGGTTGCCAGCCTCGGGCGGCCGGGAGCCAACGTCACCGGACTTTCGTCTCTAGGGGCCGACCTGAATAAAAAGAGATTGGAGATACTCAAGGACGTGATCCCGAAACTCACCCGAGTTGCGCTCCTGCAGTCGCCGGGTAGCGTATCCTCAGACCTCCAACTGAAGGAGCTCAGGCCTGCGGCGGTGGCACTGCAACTGAAATTAGAGGAGATCGATACTCAGCCCGACGCCAAAGGTTTAGAGAGCGCCTTTGAAACCGCAAAGCAGAAGCACGTCAACGCGATTACGATGGTTGCTACTCGCGCCTTTTTCGCGGAAAGAAAGCGGATCGTCGAGTTGGCTGAAAAGCATCGGGTGCCGGCTATCTACTTCCAGAGGGAGTTTGTCGACGACGGAGGTCTCATGTCCTACGGGGTGGACTACGATGATCTGTTCCGCAAGGCCGCCCACTACGTTGACAAGATTTTGAAAGGCGCCAACCCGGCTGATTTGTCGGTGCAGCAGGCAACGGAGTTTAAATTTGTTGTCAACCTGAAGGCCGCAAAACAGATTGGTCTGACAGTTCCAAACCGAGTTCTTGAACGGGCAACTGAGGTGATCAGGTAGCAATGAGCCACGCGGCGCCCTCTTCCGCGGACGGCGCCTGGCCGGCATCGGCCCCGACGACTGCACCGGCTACGTGGCGAAACGGCGGGCCGCCAGGGTAAGGCCCTCGCTCACTCGATGGGCACGAAGATGCAATGCCGAAGCTTGCCATCGAGGGCCTTCGACAAGTGCCCCTTGCCCCAGGTGTCCTCGACGAGGATCACCTCCCCGGCGCCGATGCGGCGCGACTCGCCGTCGCTCGCGGTGATCTGCACGCCCGCGTCCAGGTTGATGATGTACTGCCGCCGGGGCGCGGGGTGCCAGTCGAGGTCATAGTCGGGCTGGACCTCTCGGAAAATGATGCCCGTGGCCGGCAGGCGCGCGGAGAGGCGGCCGGTCCGGCCGGACTCCACGTACGGGATCTCCATGTCCTCGAAGTGGGACTCGCCCTTCTGATCGACGAACAGATGATGGATCTTCATGGACGCTCCTGTCTCTGACCGGATCGGGGACCGCGCCGCGGGAGCCGACATTCGCTGGCGGCTCCTGACGATTCTGACGACATCATACGGTGCCGGCGCCTTCGGCATGCTGGGGATCTCGCCGCTGTCGCCGAGCCTGGTCGAAGGCCTCGGCCTCACCCGCTTCCAGGTGGCGTTCATCGTGCCGTCGATCTACCTCGCGGGCCTCCTCTTCTCCCTGCCCGGCGGCCGCCTCGCGGATCGCCTCGGGGTGCGCCCCGCATTCCTGGGCGGCCTCGCCCTGGGAGCCGCGGGCCTGCTCGCGGCCGCGCTGGCCCCCGGCTTCCTCGCCTTCCTCGCGTGCCTCTTCGTGGCCGGCGCGGGCTGGAGCGTGGTGAACCCGACGCTCGGCAAGGCGATCATGGACGTGTTCCCGGTGCGCGAGCGCGGCATCGCGATGGGCGTGAAGCAGATGGGGCTCACCATCGGCGGCGTGATCTCGGCCCTGGCCCTGCCCGCGATCGCGGCCGCCCTGGGCTGGCGCGCCGCGATGGGCGCCTGCGCGCTGGTGGTGGCGCTGCCGGTGGCGCTCGGCTGGCGGCCGCTCGGCGCCCTGCGCCCTCGCGGGCGCACGGCCGGGGTGGAGAGCCCGCCCGCCGGCTCGAGCTGGTGGTGGGTGCGGCGGCCGGCGCTGGTGGTGTTCTTCGCCACCGGCTTCGTGCTCGGCATGGTGCAGGCCGCGGTGCTGAGCTACCTGCCGCTCTTCACCATCCAGGCCCTTGGCTTCGACAAGATCGGCGCCGGGCTGCTGGTGGCCGCCTCGCAGGCAGGCGGCGCGGTCTCGCGGCTCGGGCTCGGGGCGGCGAGCGACCGCTGGTTCACCGGCCGGCGCTCGCTCTGGCTCGCCTTCATCGGCGCGGTGGGCGCGGCGATCTTCGGGGTCTACGCGGCGTGGCACGCCACCACGCCGCTCGCCGCCGGCCTCCTCGCGTTCGCGACCGGCGTCGGCGCCTACGGCTGGGTCGGCATCTTCTTCGTGATCAGCGCCGAGGCCGGCGGCCCCCGCGAGGCGGGCCTGCTGAGCGGCGTGGCCTTCGCGGCCATCGTGCTGGGCCTCCTGGTGGGCCCACCCGTCTTCGGCCTCCTCCTCGAAGCCGGCAACTCCTACCGCCTCGCCTGGGCCGTCTTCGCCGCCCTCTCGGGCCTCGTCGCCCTCATCGCCCTCACCGCCGGCTCCGCCATCGACCGCGAATCCTCCCACCGCTGAAGGACACTGAAGATTCTTCCGGGGTCCGGTACGAGGGACGCCCCGGGGGCGATCGATACACCGGACGGGAGCGGCGGGGGGCAGGGGGCGGCGGCGCGCTCCCGGGAGCCGTGGCTTCTGCGGGTCAGCGAAGCGGCGCGCCTCCATCTCGTGGCCCCATCGAGTGCCCTCGCGCATGGCGACGCAGCGTGCTCCCGGGAGCGCGCCGCCACCCCTGGCCCCCGCCGCGGCTGACCGCCGCGCCGCACCAGACGCGACGTGACGCGCGCCGGGACCCGCGCTATCATGCGGCCTCGGCCGCCGCGAAGGCCCCGACAACCGCGAAGGAGCGCGCCACATGGGCTACGAGCAGATCCTCTACGAGGTGCGGGACCGCATCGCCACCGTCACCCTGAACCGCCCCGACAAGCTCAACGCCTGGACCTCCGTCATGGGCCGCGAGGTGCGGCAGGCGATGGACGAGGCGACGCGCGACGAGGCGGTGCGAGTGATCGTGCTGACCGGGGCCGGGCGCGGCTTCTGCGCGGGAGCCGACATGCAGCTGCTCTCCGGCATCGTCGACGCGGGCGTGACGGCAAGGGTCGAGGAGCCGCGACCGGACGGCGACGCGTCGGTGCGCGCCGACTTCCGGGGCCCCTACGCCTACTTCCCGATGGTGCCCAAGCCCATCATCGCCGCGCTGAACGGGGCCACCGCGGGTCTCGGCCTCGTGATCTCGCTCTACTGTGACCTGCGCATCGCGGCGGACAGCGCGGTCTTCACCACCGCGTTCTCGCGGCGCGGGCTCATCGCCGAGCACGGGGTGAGCTGGATGCTGCCGCGCCTGGTCGGCCTGCAGAACGCCCTCGATCTCCTGCTCTCCGGGCGGAAGTTCACCGCCGCGGAGGCGCTCGCGATGGGCCTGGTGGCGCAGGTGCACCCCGCCGCGGCGCTCGCGGACTCCGTGCGGGCCTACGCGGGCGAGCTGGCCGAGCTGGCCTCCCCGCGCTCGATCCGGGTCATGAAGCGACAGCTCTGGGAGGCGCAGTTCCAGACCCTGGCCGAGGCCACCGCGGCCGCGGGGGAGGAGATGCGCCAGAGCTTCGGGGCGGAGGACTTCAAGGAGGGCGTGGCCCACTTCGTCGAGAAGCGCGCCCCGCGCTTCACCGGGCGCTAGGCCATGACCACCACCCGGACCATCGTCGCCGCCCTCGCCGTCGCCGCCCTGGGCCTCGCGGGAAGCGCCGCCGTCGCGCACGCCTTCGAGCGGGAGGCCGCCCTGCACGAGGCGGCCAAGAAGGAGAAGGAGTTCACCTGGTACACCGCGCACTACAACTCGGAGACCGCGGCCGCGCTCTGCCAGGGCTTCGAGAAGAAGTACCCGGGGGTGAAGTGCAACTACATCCGCACCACCGCCCAGGTGGCCTACCAGCGGCTGGCCCAGGATCAGAAGGCGGGCATCGCGCAGTGCTCGGTGATCAGCTCCACCGACCAGAGCCACTACACCAGGATGAAGCAGGACGGATGGCTGCAGCCCTACAAGCCGAAGAACCTGCCCGAGCTGGTCGAGGCGTTCCGCTCCTTCAACGATCCCGACGGCCTCTTCACCGCCACCGCGGCGGGCCTGGTCCTGATCACCTACAACACCAGCGTCGTATCCCCCGCCGAGGCTCCCAAGAAGTGGTCGGACCTCACCGACCCGCGCTGGAAGAACAAGGTCTCGATCGGTCACCCCGGCTTCAGCGGCTACGTGGGCACCTGGGTGGTCCAGATGAAGAAGCTCTACGGCTGGGACTACTTCAAGAAGCTCGAGCAGAACAAGCCGCGCATCGGCCGCTCCATCAACGACACCGTGACCATGCTCAACGCCAAGGAGTCGATCGTGGCCGCGGGCCCCTCCGCCACCACCCTCGAGAGCAAGGCCAAGGGCAACCCGCTCGCGGTGGTCTATCCGGAGGACGGCGCGGTGCTCATGGTCTCCGCCTCCGGCATCGTGAAGAACGCCCCCGCCCCCAACGCGGCGAAGCTCTTCATGGAGTACCTGCTGAGCCGGGAGGGCAACGAGGTGATGGTGCAGCAGCACCAGGACCCGGTGAACAAGAGCGTCAAGCCCATGGCGGGCGGCAAGTCGATCGCGGAGGTGAAGACCATCCGGCCCACCGCGGCCGAGATCGAGAAGGGCATCCCGGAGGTGAAGGAGCTGTTCCGCGAGACCTTCGGCATCTGACCGGAGCCGCGCCGTGCGCGAGCGCTCCTACGTCGTCTGGCTGCTGCTGATCGCGCTGCTGCTCCTGCTCGTGATCAACCCGCTGGCCCGACTGCTGTGGGCCAGCTTCCAGCATCCGGAGACCGGCGCCTTCACCCTCGAGAACTACGTGGCCGCCTACGGGCGCTGGCGGCACGTGGAGGCCCTCGTCAACTCGCTGGTGATCGGCGTCGCGGTGGCGCTGCTCTGCACCGTCTTCGGGGTGCCGATGGCGTGGGCGGTCTCGCGCACCGACATGCCGGCCAAGGGCCTGGTGTGGGCCGCGGTGCTCGGCACGTTCATCATGCCGAACTACCTGGGCGCGGTGGCGTGGATCCTCATGGCCGGACCCAACGCGGGCTGGCTCAATCGCATCTACACCACCCTCACCGCGGCGGAGGCGGGGCCCTTCAACGTCTACAGCAAGGCGGGCCTGGTGCTGGTGATCGCCTGCTACTCCTTCCCGTACATGTTCGTGTTCACCCGCTCCGCCCTCGACCTCATCTCCTCCGAGATGGAGGACGCGGCCAGCACCCTCGGGGCGGGCGCGCTGCGCACGACGCTCCGGGTGACCCTGCCGCTGGCGCTGCCCGCGATCCTGGGCGCGTTCATCGTGGAGTTCCTGGAGGCGATCGCGCTCTTCGGGACCCCCGCCCTCATCGCCCTGCCCGCCCGCTTCCAGGTCATGACCACCATGCTCTGGCAGATGTTCGAGTTCCCGCCGCGGGTGCAGGTGGCGGCGGCCTACGCGATGCCGCTCCTGCTGGTGACCGTGTTCCTGTTCTGGCTCCAGTACCGCATCATGGCCCGCAAGGGCTACGTGGCCCTGACCGGCAAGGGCGGCGACCGGCGGCTGGTGCGGCTGGGTCCGTGGCGCTGGGTCCTGCTCGGCTACTGCCTGCTGGTCACCTCGCTGTCCTTCTTCATGCCCATCCTGGTGGTGCTGCAGGCCGCCTTCGCGCGCGCGTGGGGCCGCGGCTTCTCGTGGGACAACGTGACGACCCGCAACCTGCGCTTCGTGCTGCTCGAGCAGACCGCCACCCGCGCCGCCACCCTGAACACCTTCGTCTACGCCGCGGCGGCCTCGGTCATCGCGCTCGTGCTCGCGCTCGCCATCGCCTACATCGTGGCCCGCCGGCTCGTCCCCCTCGGGCGGGCCCTGACCTACGTGGCGATGGCCCCGTTCGTGATTCCCGGCATCGTGCTCGCGATCGGCTTCTACGCGGCCTACACCGCGCGGCCGCTCGTGCTCTACGGCACCGCGTGGATCCTGATCCTGGCCTTCGCGACCCGCTTCCTGCCCATCGCGTACACCAACAGCGACGCCGCGCTCCGGTCGATCAACCCGGAGCTGGAGGACGCGGCCCGCATCCTGGGCGCGGGCCGGCTCCTGTCCCTCCGTCGAATCGTCGCCCCGCTGCTGCGGCGCGGGCTCGCGGGCGCCTTCATCCTCGTGTTCATCCCGGCCACCCGCGAGCTCTCCTCCGCGATCTTCCTCTATACCACCGGCACCCAGGTGCTCTCGGTGCTCCTCTTCGACAAGAGCGACGAGGGCAACTTCGAGGTGCTCTCCTCCATGGGCCTCATCCTGGTGGTGGTGACGGTGGCGCTGGTGCTGGTGGGCTTCCGCATGGTGGGCCGCGACTTCCTGCTGCGGAGGACCGCCACGTGAGCCGGCTGGTCCTCTCCTCGATCAGCCGGCGCTTCGGCGGGGTGACCGCGGTCGACCGGGTGAGCCTGACCCTGCAGGCGGGCGAGTTCGTCTCGCTGCTGGGGCCGTCCGGCTGCGGCAAGACCACGACGCTCCGGATGGTCGCGGGCTTCCTCGACCCGAGCGAGGGCACCATCGAGATGGACGGCCGGCGCCTGTCGTCCCCCGGCGCCACCGTGCCGCCCGAGAAGCGCAACATGTCGATGATCTTCCAGAGCTACGCGATCTGGCCCAACATGACGGTGGCGCAGAACGTGGCCTTCGGGCTCGAGGTGCGCCGGCTCCCGAGGGACGAGATCCGGATCAAGGTGCGGCGCATCCTCGACGTGGTGCAGATGGGCCACCTCGAGGGGCGCTATCCCCAGGAGCTCTCCGGCGGCCAGCAGCAGCGGGTGGCGCTGGCCCGCGCCATCGTGGTCCAGCCCACCGTGCTGCTGCTGGACGAGCCGCTGTCCAACCTCGACGCGAACCTGCGGGAGGAGATGCGCTACGAGATCCGTCGCCTGCACGACGAGTTCCACATCACCACCATCTACGTGACCCACGACCAGGCGGAGGCGATGGTGACCTCCGATCGCATCGCGGTCATGAACCAGGGCCGCATCGAGCAGGTCGACGCGCCTCGCGCCCTCTACGCGCGGCCGCGCACCCGCTTCGTGGCCGGCTTCATCGGGCGCACCAACCTGCTCGGCGGCCTCGTGCGCGGCGACGACGTGGTGTTCGACCACTTCACGATCGGCCGCGAGCGCTTCCCGGACGGCGCCGCCCTGCAGGGCCCGGTGAGCTTCTCGCTGCGCCCCCAGGCCATCCACCTGCATCGCCAGTCGCCCGCCGCCTCCGCCCACGTGTGCGTGATCCCGGGCGTGGTGGCCCAGCGCGCGTACCTCGGCGAGCACTGGGACTACACGGTTCGCCCGGCGGGCAGCGCGCTCGCCCTGCGGGTCACCGCGCGCCCGCACGAGGTGTTCGACCTGGAGGAGAAGGTATGGCTCGAGCTCGACCCGCGGCAGATGGCCCTGCTGGAGCCCGAGTGACGCCGCCCGCGGCGTGCTGATCCTCCTCAACAAGCCCTTCGGGGTCCTCTGCCAGTTCACCGATCCGGACGGGCGGCCGACCCTCGCCGACCACGTGCGGGTGCCGAACGTCTACCCGGCGGGGCGGCTCGACGCGGACAGCGAGGGCCTGCTCCTGCTGACCGACGACGGGGCCTTGCAGGCGCGCCTGGCCGATCCGCGCCACCACGTGGAGAAGGTCTACTGGGTCCAGGTCGAGCGCGTGCCGACCGAGGACGCGCTGGCGCAGCTGCGCGCGGGCCTCCGGCTGAAGGACGGGCCGACGCGGCCGGCGCGGGCGCGGCTGATCGACGAGCCGCCGAGCCTCTGGCCGCGCGATCCGCCGATCCGGCGGCGGGCCGCGATTCCCACCGCGTGGGTCGAGATCGCGCTCACCGAGGGGCGGAACCGGCAGGTGAGGCGGATGACGGCGGCGGTGGGGTTTCCTGCGCTGCGGTTGATCCGGGCGGCGGTGGGGGCGTACGGGCTGGGCGGGCTCAGGCCTGGGGAGTGGACGGAGGCTCCTCGGCCTTGACTGCCGCTCACCCGTGAACCTTCCCCTCACCCTGCCCTCTCCCGTGAGGGGAGAGGGGGAGAAGGCTCTTCGGACTTAAAAGATGGAGTAGCCGCCGTCGATGACGAAGGTGTCGCCGGTGTGATAGCTGCTGGCGTCGCTGGTGAGGTACACCGCGATGCCACCGAAGTCGGCGCCGGTGCCCCAGCGACGGACGGGCACCCGCGGCAGCACGCGGGTCTTGAAGGCATCGCCGTGGACGGCCTTCTCGGTCATCGGCGTGTCGATCCAGCCGGGCACGATCGCGTTGACCCGGATCTTGTGGCGCGCCAGCCCCACCGAGAGGGCCCGCATCACCGAGAGCATCGCCCCCTTGCTGGCCGCGTAGTGCGCGCTCAGCGGCGAGCCCTCGAGCGCGGCGAGGCTCGCGGTGACCGCGAGCGAGCCGCCCTCGCCGCGCGCGGTCATGTGGCGCGCGGCCGCGCGCAGGGTGAAGAAGGCGCCGTCCAGGTTCACCTTGAGCACGCGGTGCCACTCCTCGGTGGTCATCTCCGCGAAGCTGGCCGCCGCGCCCCGACCGGAGACGCCCGCGTTCACGAAGCAGGCGTCGATCCCGCCCAGCGTCGACACGGTGTGGGCGAACGCCTGGTCGACCGCGGCCTCGTCGCTGACGTCGCACCGGAGCGCCATGGCCTTGGCCCCGGTCGCGTGCAGGCGCGCGAGGGCGTGCACGTTCTTGTCCTCGTTGGTGCCCCAGATGCAGACCGCGGCCCCGGCCTGGGCCAGCGCCTCCGCCATGCCGAGGCCGATGCCGCTGTTGCCGCCGGTCACGATCGCGGTCTTGCCACGCAGATCGAACGCCTGATAGCTCATCGCGAGCCTCTCAAGAGCCTTCCATCCTCATACCCCTCTCCCCTCAGGGGAGAGGGCAGGGTGAGGGGTGGGGTGGGTGGAGGAGCGGGTCGCCAGCTACGGCCTCATCCGATGCGAATACGGCCCCGCCTCCCGCAGCGGCGCGGCCAGCTCCGCGAACTCACACAGCAGCGGCCGCGTCGCGCGCGGGTCGATGATCTCCTCGATCCAGAAGGTCTCCGCGGAGCGGAACGGGGAGCGGAGCTTCTGCAGCCGCTCCTCGATCTCGACCATCTTGGCCGCCGGATCGGCGGCCGCATCGATGTCGGCCCGGTACGCGGCCTCGATGCCACCCTCGAGCGGCAACGACCCCCAGCGCCCGGAAGGCCACGCGTAGCGCGGGCCGTACCGCGCCCCCGGCTTGTGCGCCGCCCCCGCCACCCCGAACACGTTGCGGATGATCACCGCGCACCACGGGATCGTCGACTGCCAGATCGCCGACATCGCGCGCACGCCCTGCTTGATGGTGCCGGTCTGCTCCGCCTCGAGCCCGATCAAGAAGCCCGGGCAGTCGACCAGGTACGCCACCGGCAGGTGGAAGGTCTGGGCGAGGTCCACGAAGCGCTCCACCTTCTGGCAGGTGTCGGCGGTCCAGGCCCCGCCGTAGAAGTAGGGATCGCTCGCCAGCACCGCCACCGGCCAGCCGTCGAGCCGCGCCAGCCCGGTGATGATCGCGCGCCCGTAGAGCGGCTGGATCTCGAAGAACGAGTCGCGATCCACCACCGCCTCGACGATCGCGCGCATCTTGTAGGGCTTGCGGATGTCGCGCGGGATCGCGTCGCTGAGCCACTCCTCGCGGCGCTCCGGATCATCGGTGCGCGGGCCCCGCGGGGGCAGATCGTGGATGGACGACGGCAGGTAGGAGAGGAAGCGGCGTGCCGCCGCGAACGCCTCCTCCTCGGTGTCGACCGCGAGGTCCACCGCGCCCGCCTTGAGCTGGATCTGCCAGCCGCCCAGCTGGTTCTTGGTGAGCTTCTGCCCGAGCCGCTCCACCACCGGCGGGCCGGCGACGAAGAGCGCCGACTTCTCCTTCACCATCACCGAGAGGTGCGCGGCGGCGAGGTGCGCGGCGCCCAGGCCGGCCACCGAGCCCAGGCCGAGGGCCACCCGCGGCACGGTGCCGATGCTGTTGACGACCCACTCCCAGCCCGAGACGCCGGGCACGTTGGCGCGGCCGGTGGTCTCGATGGTCTTCACCGATCCGCCGCCGCCCGAGCCCTCGACGAGGCGGATCAGGGGCAGGCGCAGCTCGTTGGCCATCTGCTCGCACTGGTTGTGCTTGCCCTTGATGGTGGCGTCGGCAGAGCCGCCCCGCACCGTGAAGTCGTCGCCGCCCACCACCACCGGCCGTCCGTCGAGTCGCGCCCGCCCGAAGACGAAGTTCGACGGGGTCAGCTCCTCGAGGTCGTTCTTGCCGTCGTAGGAGGCCTTCCCGGCGATCTTCCCGATCTCGTGGAAGCTGCCCGCGTCGACGAGCCGGTCGATCCGCTCGCGGATCGTGTAGCGGCCCCCGTCGTGCTGGCGCTTCACCCGCTCCGCGCCGCCCAGCCGCTCCGCGAACTCCTCGCGGCGCCTCAGCTCGTCCATCTCGGACTTCCAGTTCATGAGGGAAGACCTCCGCGGGGATGGTAGCAGGGAGCGCCCGCTCCTGCCTAGGCTGGCCCCGCCCGCGCGGGCGCGCGGGATCAGGCGCCCGTCGCCACCACGAGCGAGATGCGGTTGCGGTCGCCGTCCCGGCGATACTCCACCTGCTGGGCCATCGCGGACACCAGCAGCACCCCGAGGCCGCCCTCCGGGCGCTCATCCACGTCCGCGGTCCCGTCCGGGACCACCACGTGGGCGAAGGGATCGTGCGCGGGACCGGTGTCCTCGTACACGAGCGCGATGCGGCCGGGCGCGACGTCGCACTGGAGCGACACCGGCGCCTCGCTGTCGCCGCGGTGACCGTGCACCACCGTGTTGGTGAAGAGCTCCTCGACCAGGAGGGTCAGGCGCAGGCACGTCTGGCGGCCGAGGCTCGATGCCTCGCACACCTCGGAGAGGAATGCGCCGATCTGCGGGAGCGCGTCGCGGCGGGCGGGGAACGTCCGGCGGTGTCGGGCCACGGGCATCGGGCCTATTGTACGGGCCGCGACGGTGGCTATGCTATCGCCGACATGGGACCGGCCCGCGCCCGCACCCGCCGCCGTCAGCTCGCCGCCATCATCGCGGTCGCGGCCACCGTGAGCCCGGTGTTCAACGTCCTCACCAGCCGCGCCACCGTGGCGGAGGCGGTGCAGGGCGTGGTGGACGCGACCCTGGTCGGCCTGCTGGTGGGTGTCTTCCTGCTGTTCGTGCGCGACGGCGCGGCGCGGGGGTGGTTCCAGCGCCTGGGCTTCCGCACCGATCTGATCCTGAGCAGCGCGGTGGTGCTCGCCCTCTTCCTGGTGGGTCGCGCCGCGGGCCAGGTGGTGACGAGCCTCGAGCCGCACCGCTTCCCGGCCAGCTTCGTCGACCCCCACCTGCGCTACGCGCGGTCGCCGTCCTGTTCGTGCTGCAGATGAACCGGATGATCGGGGCCAACGCGCTCGGCTACTTCATGGCCGGCACCTACCAGCGGCCCACCAGCGAGGAGCGGCTGTTTCTCTTCGTGGATCTCACCGGCTCCACGCAGCTCGCGGAGCGGCTCGGCAGCGCGCGCTACTTCGAGCTGCTGCGCCGCTTCGTGGACGACCTCACCGAGCCGGTGCTGGAGACGGGCGGCGACATCTACCAGTACGCGGGCGACGAGGTGGTGATGACCTGGCCGCTCGAGACCGGGCTGCGCGGCGCCAACTGCGTGCGCTGCTTCTTCCTCATCCGCGACGCGGTCGCGGCGGGGGCCGCGCGCTACGAGCGCGAGTTCGGCGCGCGCCCCGCCTTCCGCGGCGGCCTCCACGGCGGGGTGGTGACCGCGGGCGAGCTCGGCGACGTCAAGCAGCAGATCGTCTTCACCGGCGACATCCTCAACACCGCGGCGCGGCTCGAGGAGTACGCCAAGCACACCGGCTTCGACCTGGTGGTATCGGGCGCGGTGCTCGACCGGCTCACCCTGCCCGCCGGCATCACCGCCGCCCCCTGCGGCGACCTCGCCCTCCGCGGCAAGGAGGCGAGCGTCTCCGCTTACGGGCTCACCCGGAGCGAGCGCGCGGCCTAGCCGGCGGCGGCGCGCTCCAGCGCCGCGATGTCGATCTTCTTCATCTGGAGCATCGCGGTCATCGCTCGCTCCGACTTCTTGGGATCGGCCATCAGCTCCGCGAGCAGGGTGGGGACGATCTGCCACGACAGACCGAACTTGTCCTTGAGCCAGCCGCACTGCTGCGACTCCTCGTCCCCCCCCTCGGACAGCGCGTTCCAATAGTGGTCCACGTCGGCCTGGGTGCGGCAGTCGACCTGGAGCGAGATGGCCTCGGTGAACTTGAAGGTCGGCCCCCCGTTGAGCGCGGTGAAGCTCTGCCCGTCGAGCTCGAAGGCCACCGTCAGCACCGTGCCGGGCGTCTGCCCGTGGATCTCCCGGCCCGCCTCCCCGTAGTGGGAGACGGCGGTGATCCTGGAGTTCTTGAAGATGGAGGTGTAGAACTTCGCGGCCTCCTCGGCTCGACCATCGAACCAGAGACACGGCGTGATCCGCTGGGTCCTCTGCATGAGCATCCTCCCGATAGCGCCCGCCGCGGCGGGCGGAGTGATCCTGCCTCACGGATGGTCGTCGGCCCCCGCGCGCGATCGACAGACCGGAAAAGAAACGGATCGACCGCCCCGCCGGAGGACATCTCCAGTCTCACACCGGCGGCTACCCCCCCGCCCGGTTTGGGCTATCATAGGCCCCGCTCGCCCGGGCCCCGCCGGCGAAGCGCTTGCGAACGGAGGACATCGGCATGGCTCGTTCCCGCGTCGTCCTGTCGGCCGCGATGGTGATGGCCGCCGCGCTCGCCGTTCCGCTCCACGCCCCGCCGCACGCCCAGGAGGCGGGCCACGTGAAGGTCGCGCGGGGCACCGTGCAGATCGAGCGCGCGGGGCAGAAGACCCCCGCCGCGGTGGGCGCCGCGGTGCAGGCCGGCGACGTGGTGAGCACCGGGCCGGACGGGTCGGTCGGCATCACCTTCCTCGACAACAGCCTGCTCTCGGCCGGCCCCAACAGCGTACTGGCCGTCGATCGGTTCGCCTTCGACTCCACCACCCACCAGGGCAGCTTCGAGAGCTCGCTGCGCACGGGCACGCTCGCGGTGGTGTCCGGCAAGCTGGCCAAGCAGTCCCCGGAAGCGATGAAGGTGAAGACGCCGGCCGCGGTGCTGGGCGTGCGCGGCACCGAGTTTCTCGTCCGCACCGGCGATCCGAAGAAGGACTGACGCGCGAGCCCGCGATGCGCCGCCACGCGGGGCTCGCGGCCCTCGCCCTCCTTCTCCTGGTCGGCTGCGCCCGTCCCACGCGCGACGACCTCTACGTGCTGATGCCGGGCGCGGACGGCAAGACCGGCGCGCTCACGGTGGAGAGCGCCGGCCGGCGGGCGGTGCTCGACCAGCCCTACGCGGCCGCGCGGGTGAAGGAGCCCGGCCAGGTCACGGCGGGCACCGTGACCGAGCAGGAGGCGCGCCAGGCCTTCGGCGCCGCCCTGGCCGCGCAACCCGACCGGCCCCTGTCCTTCATCCTCTATTTCCTGGAGGCCCGCGACGAGCTGACGCCGGAGTCGCGCCAGATCCTGGACCGCGTGGTCGACGAGCTGTCGCGCCGGCCCGCCCCCGAGATCGTGGTGATCGGTCACACCGACCGCGTGGGGCCGGTGCCCTACAACGACACCCTCTCCATCCGCCGCGCGGAGCGGGTGCGCGACGAGCTGATCAAGGTGGGCATCGCGGCGGAGCGCATCCGGGTGGAGGGCCGCGGCGAGCGCGAGCCGCTGGTGGCGACGCCCGACGAGGTGCCGGAGCCGCGCAACCGGCGGGTGGAGATCAACATCCGGTAGGGCCGGTGTAACGCAGGACCAGGATCGCCATGTCGTCCGAGGCCTCCGCGTCACCGGTGAAGGCGGCCACGTCGCGCCGGATGGCCTCGCCGATCTCCCCCGCGCTCGCCGCGGGGGCCAGCCCGCCCAGCAGCGCCTCGAGGCGTGGCCGCCCGTAGAGCGTCCCGTCGGGGGCGGCCGCCTCGGTGATCCCGTCGGTGATCAGGCACAGCGTGTCGCCCGGCTCCAGCTGCCGCGTCGCCGCGTCGTAGGGGAAGCCGTCCGCCGCACAGAGCGGCGGCCCGCCGCCCTCGGTGAGGCGCATGAGCGGGCGGCCCGCCCGCGGCAGCAGGAAGGGCGGCTCGTGCCCGGCGCTGCAGTACTCCAGCGCCCCGGTGCGCGCGTCGAGGATCCCGGCCAGCGCGGTCACGAAGAGGCCCTCGGTGTTGTCGCGCGAGATCTCCGCGTCGGCCTCGCGCATCATGGCGGCCACCTGCCCGTGACGGCGCAGCGCGGTCGACTTGTAGAGCGCCTTGCTGATCGCCATGAAGAGGCTGCCCGGGAGCCCCTTGCCCGACACGTCGCCGATCAGGAAGAAGAGGTGGTCCGGGTCCAGGAAGAAGAAGTCGTAGAGATCGCCGCCCACCTCCCGCGCGGGGTCGAGCCGGGCGTAGAGGTCGAAGCGTTGCTCGCCGGGGAAGACGATCGACGGACGCGGCAGCGTGCCCATCTGGATGCGCCGCGCCGCCTCCAGCTCGCCGGCCAGGCGCGCGGCGGCCTCCCGCTGCCGCTCCACCTGCCGGCGCAGGGCGCGCCGCCGGCTCTCGGTCTCGGTGAGGGTGACCGCGAGCAGTGCCGTGTAGAGCACCGCGAGCCCGAGGCCGGGGGTGGCCCCGTCGACCAGCAGGCCACGGGCCCGGTAGGCGAGGAAGCCGCCCGCGAGCGCGAGCAGGATCAGGCCCAGCAGCAGCGGGGCGGACACGCGCGGCCGCAGGCGCGGCACCGCGAGGAGCAGGAGCACCCCGCCGGCGGCCAGCATCGCCAGCTCGATCGCGCGTGCGAGCGGCGGGCGGGTCAGGAGCGCGCCGTCGAGGATGCACTCGAGGAGCTGGGCGTGGACCTCGATGCCCGGCATACGATCGGTGACCGGGGTGGACTGGGTGTCGGAGAGACCCAGCGCGGTGGCGCCCACCAGGACCAGACGCCCCTGGAAGCGCTCCGCCGGCACCATGCCGTCCAGCACGTCGGAGGCGGGCACCAGGCGCCGCGCGTCGGAGCGGCTGTAGTGGAGCCACACGCGACCGTCGGGCTCGGTCGGAATGGCGAAGCCCGCGACGCCCACCGCCTCGAGACCGCCGCGCCCCACCTTCACCGAGATCGCGGGCGCCCCCGCGGCCACCCGCAGCATCTCGAGCGCGAGCCCGGGCATCAGCGTGGGGCCCACCGCGGCCAGCATCGGCATGCGGCGCAGCACGCCCCGCTCCGGGTCCACGCTGACCAGCGCGCGCCCCGCGGCCGCCGCCTCGATGGGGGCGATGCTGTGGAGGCCTCCCTCGAACCGGGGCACGAACCGCGCCGGGTCGCCCCCGAAGGCGCGCACCGGGGAGACCCCGCGCTCCGCGAGGCTCACCGCCTCCGGCACGTCCACCCCGGCCACCGCCAGCACCACCGGCCGGCCCCGGAGCGCCTCGGCGAGCACCGCGTCGTTGCTGGGCATGCCCGCGAGCTTCCGCGTCACCGCGGGATCGAGCCCTTCCAGGATCCCGGCCAGGCGCCCGGGCGAGAGCCGGTCGGGCTCGGGCATCAGCACGTCGAGCCCGATGGCGGCGGGGCGCGCCTCCGCGAGCCGGGCCACCAGCCGGGCCAGCCAGGTGCGCGGCCACGGCCACTGGCCGTACCGTCGCAGGCTCTCCTCGTCGATGGTGACGATGACCACCGGCGCCGAGCGCGGCACCCGCGGGGCGAGGGCCTGGTAGGCGTCGAATCCGGCCAGGCGCAGGAGCCGGAGACCGGGGACCTCCGGCACCGCCAGCGCGGCCAGCAGCAGGAGCAGCAGCAGGACTCCGAGCGGCCGGCCGTGACCGCCGCGCATGGCCCGCGCCCAGCCCCGCTCGACCCAGTGCGCCTCGGCCCCGCGTGGCTCCAGAGGACCGGGCGGGTCGTCCGCGCTCCCGATCAGGTCGCGCTCCTCACAGGGCGATCTCCAGGCCGTCGTAGGCGGCGTGGATCTCCACCCGGTGGTCGCCGCGGGTGATCTCCTCGAGCCGGCGCGTCTCGGCCAGCAGCGCGGCGATGCGCTCGTCGTCGAAGATCGGCTCGTGGTGATAGAGGCAGAGGCGCCGCGCCCGCGCGAGCTGGCACATCTCCACCCCCACCACGTTGCTCGAGTGCCCCCAGTCCTCCTTCACCGAGATGGCGTCGGCCAGCGAGTACTGGGCGTCGAAGATGACCAGGTCCGCGTCGCGGAAGAACGCCACGAACGCCTCGACCTCCTCCGGATCGTCCTGCTTGTGCTCGGAGTCGGTCGAGTACACCACCACCTTGCCCGCGCGCTCGAGCCGGTAGCCATAGGAGTCGCCGCCGTGATGCTGGCGCTTGGCCCGCACCCGGAAGCCGGCGATGTCGTAGTCGCGCTCCGGCTCGAGGCGGACGAACTCGATGGTCGCGGCCATCCGGGAGAAATCCACCGGGAAGCACGGCGCCGCGTTCTGCCGGCGGAACGCCTCCTCGAGCACGTCGTGACAGCCGTAGATGCGCACGTGGTTGCCTGGCAGGTACGCGGGCATGAAGAACGGGAACCCCATGATGTGGTCCCAGTGCAGGTGCGACATGAACACGTGGAAGCGATGGCCGCGCGGCCCCCGGGTGGCGAGCACGTTGTTGCCCAGCACGCGGGCCCCGCTGCCCAGGTCGCACAGCACGTAGTCGCCGTCGCCGGGATCGAGCTGCACGCAGGAGGAGTTCCCCCCGAAGGTGTGCGACACCGAGAACTCGAGCTCCCCTTCCACGAAGGCGCGCGCCTTGCCCGGGGTGTCGAGGCCGCGGCCGGCCGCGGCCACCAGCGCGGTCACCAGCTTGCGCTTGACCTCCGCGGAGGTCATGGCGACCGGGATCGAGCCGCGCGTGCCCCAGAAGCGAACCAGCATGGAGCTCGCCCTCAGGCGGCCTCGAACGCGGCGAGCGCCTCGGTGGAGAGTGACGCGAGCGCCTCGCGCAGCGTGGGAAAGACCTGCATCACGAGGTTGAAGCGGCTGATCTCGAAGATCTCCCGCACCACCGGCTGCAGCCCGCACACCGCCAGGGGGGCGCCCTGGGCCTTGGCCTGCTTGGAGGCGAGCATGAGCACGCGCAGGCCTACGCTGCTGATGTACTCCACGCCGGTCATGTCGATCACCAGCCGGTCTCGCCCCGCCCCGCAGGCGGACAGAGAGGGGGCCAGCGCGGCCTTGAATCCCTCCGCGGTGGCGTGATCGATCCGACCTTGCGGGCAGAGCACCGCGGTGTCGGCAAAGCGCTTCGATATCAGCTCCATGTCCAGGGCTCCCGGGCTCGGTCGGAATCGGGGTGCCGATTCTATCACCGTGGGCGTTGTGGCACACTGGGACCTCGTGCCCGAGCCCAGAGACGTGGAGCAGTCCGACCTTCTCGAGCAGCTGCGCATCGACCGCGGTCCCGATCGACCGCCGCGCCGTCGCGGCCGCCTGCTCATGGTCGTGGCGGCGGGCCTGCTGGCGGCCATCGTCGGGCTCTGGCTGGGCTGGAGCCGGCTGCGCCCGCCGGTGGTTCAGACGACGGTGGCGCGCGCGGCCGCGCCGGGGACCGCGGGCTCGGTGCTCGACGCGAGCGGCTACGTCACCGCGCGGCTGCAGGCCACCGTGTCGGCCAAGATCACCGGCAAGGTCACCGAGGTGCTGATCGAGGAGGGCATGAAGGTGCGCGAGGGGGCGGTCCTGGCCCGCCTCGACGACACCGAGGCGCGCGCCGCGCTGTCCCTGGCCCAGGCGCAGCTGGCCGCCGCGCGGTCGCAGCTGGCCGAGATCCAGGCCCAGCTCGAGCAGGCCGAGCGCGACTACGTCCGTCAGCAGGGCCTCTACGACCGCCAGCTGGTGAGCCCGCAGAGCCTGGATGCGGCCCTCGCCCAGCGGGACATGCTGCGCGCGCGCCTGGCCGCGGCCCGGGAGCAGGTCAAGGTGGCGCAGGAGTCGGTCCGGGTGGCGCAGGTGCAGCTCGACAACTGCGTGATCCGGGCGCCCTTCAGCGGGGTGGTGGTCGCGAAGTCGGCGCAGCCCGGCGAGATGATCTCCCCGATCTCGGCCGGCGGCGGCTTCACCCGCACCGGCATCGGCACCATCGTGGACATGGACTCGCTGGAGATCCAGGTCGACGTCAACGAGTCGTACATCAACCGGGTGCAGCCGGGCCAGCCGGTGGAGGCCACGCTCAACGCCTATCCCGACTGGAAGATCCCCGGCGAGGTGATCGCGATCATCCCGACCGCGGATCGCAGCAAGGCCACCGTCAAGGTGCGCATCGCGATCAAGGCGCGCGACCCGCGCATCGTGCCCGACATGGGCGTGCGCGTGGGCTTCTTCGAGTCGAAGACGGCGCCCGCCCCCAAGGTCACCGGGGTCCTGGTGCCTGCGGACGCGGTGCAGCCCGAGGGCAGCGAGGCGGGCGCCGTCTTCGTGGTGACCGACGGCGCCAAGGTGGAGCGCCGACGCGTGACCCTCGGCCCCGACGTGGCGGGACAGAAGCGCGTGCTGACCGGCCTGCAGGCGGGCGAGCGGGTGGTGGTGGCCCCGCCCGCCAAGCTCGAGAACGGGCAGCGCGTGCGGATCACGGACAAGTGAGGGCTCGCGGGTGACGGTGCTGGTGGAGATCCGCGGGGTGACCAAGGTCTACCACCGCGGGCGGGAGCGGGTGGAGGTGCTGCACGGGGTGGACCTCGACATCCCGCGCGGGGACTTCGTGGCCCTGATGGGGCCCTCCGGCTCCGGCAAGACCACGCTCCTGAACCTGATCGGCGGGCTCGACACGCCCACCGGCGGCAGCATCGTGGTGCTGGGGCGGCGGATCGATCGGCTCTCGGGCGGTGAGCTGGCCGCGTGGCGCGCGGCTCACGTGGGCTTCGTGTTCCAGTTCTACAACCTGCTCCCCGCCCTGTCCGCCCAGCGAAACGTGGAGCTGCCGCTGCTGCTGACCGATCTCTCCGCCGCGGAGCGCCATCGCCGCGCCCAAATCGCCCTCACCCTGGTCGGCCTCGCGGACCGCGCGCGCCACCGGCCCCGCGAGCTCTCCGGCGGACAGGAGCAGCGGGTGGCCATCGCGCGGGCGATCGTCTCCGACCCGACCCTGCTGGTGTGCGACGAGCCCACCGGCGACCTCGATCGCGCCACCGCCGACGAGGTGCTGCGCCTGATACAGATGCTGAACCGGGAGCACGGCAAGACGGTGGTGATGGTGACCCACGACCCGAAGGCGGCCGAGTACGCGCGCCGGCGCGTGCACCTCGACAAGGGCACGATGACCGCGGAGCCGGTGTCCTGGTGAGGTACCTGCCGCTCCTCTGGGCCGGGCTCTTCCGCAAGAAGACCCGGACGATCCTGACCCTGCTCTCGATCGTGGTCGCGTTCCTCCTCTTCGGCCTGCTCCAGGCGGTGGAGGTGGCCTTCGAGTCCGGGGCGGACGCGGCGGACGCCAAGCGCCTGCTCACCACCGCGCGGTACTCGATCATCGAGCCGCTGCCGATGTCCTACCAGCGCCGCATCGAGCAGGTGCCGGGCGTGATCGGGGTCGCCTACGCGGACTGGTTCGGGGCCAAGTACCAGAACGAGTCGAACGCGTTCCCGGTGTTCGCGGTGGACCCCACGCGATACCTCGACATGTACCCGGAGTTCACGATCTCGCGCGAGCAGCGCCTGGCCTTCGCCCGGACGCGCACGGGGGCGGTGGCGGGCAAGCGGCTGGCGGACCGCTTCGGCTGGCACGTGGGGCAGAAGCTCCCCATCAGCTCCGAGATCCATCCCAAGACCGACGGCAGCCTGAACTGGGAGTTCGACCTCGTCGGCATCATCGACGCGGAGGATCCCGCGGTGCGCGGCAACACCGACATGGTGCTGATCAACGTCGCCTACTTCGACGAGGCCCGCCAGAGCGGCAAGGGCAAGACCGGCTGGTACATCGTCCGGGTAACGGACTCGACCCAGGCGCGCGGGATCTCGGTCAGCATCGACACCCTGTTCGCCAACTCCCCCGACGAGACCAAGACCCAGCCCGAGAAGGAGTTCGCCATCGGCTTCGCGAAGCAGATCGGCGACATCGGAGCGCTCGTGACCCGCATCCTGATCGCGGTGTTCTTCACCATCCTGATCCTGACCGGCAACACCATGGCCCAGTCGATCCGCGAGCGCATCCCCGAGCTGGCGATCTTGAAGACCCTCGGCTTCTCCGACGGCAAGGTCACCGCGCTGGTGCTCGCGGAGGCGATGCTGATGCTGGTGCTGGGCGGAGGCATCGGGATGGGCACCGCGGTGGCCGCGATGCCCGCGCTGAACGGCTCGACCGGCGGCCGCTTCCCCCCGCTCTTCGTCGGCGCCGAGACCTGGCTCCTCGCCGCCGCCCTGGCCGCCATCGTCGCCCTCATCATCGGCCTCCCCCCCGCCCTCAGAGCCAACCGCCTGAAGATCGTCGACGCCCTCTCGGGCCACTGAGTCATGGCAGAACCAAACGAGAAGCCACCGCCGGTGACGCGTACGGAGCGCATATCAACCGCCACGCGTCGAAACCATGCGGTGGGGGGGCTTGGGGGAGGAGCGACGCCGCTCCCCCCCAATCAGAACAATGCCCTACCGCAAACGGCTGACTGCAAACCCGTCCATCCAAAGCGCGAGGTAAAGCCCGCGCCAAAGCTCGCGGGTCTGTCATGCGCACCCTGACCCAGGTCCTCGCCATCACCGCCATGAATCTCCGCAACCTCCCCCAGCGGGTCGGCACCTCACTCGTGGTGGTGGTGGGCATCGCGGGCGTCGTGGGCGTGCTGGTCTCGGTGCTCGCGATGGCGGAGGGCTTCCGTCACACCCTGGCCAGCACCGGGCGGGCCGACCGCGTGATCATGCTGCGCGCCGGCTCGGACGCGGAGCTGTCCAGCGGGGTGGATCGCGACCAGGCCACCCTGCTCGCGTCCCTGCCCGGGGTGGCGCGCGACGAGGCGGGTCGTCCGCAGGCCTCCGCGGAGCTGGTGGTGATGGTGGACCTGCCCCGCAAGGGCGAGAGCAACCCCAACAACGTGCCGTTCCGCGGGGTGCAGCGGGCCGCCTTCACCATCCGCGACGAGGCGAGGCTGGTGGAGGGCCGCCGCTTCGAGCCCGGCGTCCGCGAGGTCATGGTGGGACGCAAGGCGGCCGGGCAGTTCGCGGGGCTCGCGGTGGGCTCCCGCATCGGCTTCCGCGACAGCGACTGGACGGTGGTGGGCATCTTCGAGAGCGGCGGCGACGTCCACGAGTCCGAGATCTGGGCCGACGCGGAGGTGGCGATGTCGGCGTTCCGGCGCACCGGCTACCAGTCGGTCACCGCGCGCCTGGCCGACGACTCCGCCGCGGGCCTCGCCGCGTTCCGCGACGCGGTGGCCCGCGACCCCCGCTTCTCCATCACGGTGCTGCGCGAACCGGAGTACTACGCCAAGCAGGCCTCGGTGCTCTCCGGCCTGATCAACGTGCTCGGCTACACGGTGGCCGCGTTCATGGCGGTGGGGGCGACGTTCGGCGCGCTCAACTGCATGTACTCCGCGATCGCGAGCCGCCAGGTCGAGATCGCGACCCTGCGGGCCATCGGCTTCGGGGGCGCCCCGGTGGTGGTCTCGGTGGTGATCGAGGCGCTGCTCCTGTCCCTGGCCGGCGGCATGGTCGGCGGCGCGCTGGCCTACGTGTACTGCGACGGCGCCTCGCTCTCCACGCTCAACTTCAACACCTTCTCCCAGGTCGCGTTCGACTTCCGCGTCACCCCCGCCCTGCTCACCCGCGGCCTGGTGTGGGCCCTGGTGATCGGCGCGGTCGGCGGTCTGCCCCCCGCGGTCCGCGCGGCCCGCATCCCGGTCACCGAGGCCCTGCGCACGCTCTAGCCGCCGCCCCCGCGCGCGGGCGCCCCGTGGCTGGACGCCGGCCGGAATCGGGCCCACAATTAGGGTTGACAACCCTGGCTCATTAGGGTTACCTAACTACGCCTGCTAGCCAGCCCCGGTTGCACGACCCATGCGAGCCAGCCCGGGCATCTCATTCTCGGGAGGCATTCGCATGGGAGGCTGCAGCCGATCGTTCCGGAGACATATGGCGCGGGCCAGACGTCGCGGCCTCGCGCTCCATCGCACGCTGGGCCGGGTGGTCGGGTCCACCGTCGGCGTGAGCCTGGCGCTGGTGGCGGCAGAGGCGTGGGCGCAAACGCCGCCGGCCACGGACCAGAAGGAGAGCAAGGACGACGTCGCGCTGCCGGGGGTCGACGTCCGGGGCCAGCGCAACCAGTTCAAGATCGAGGAGCCGAGCCTCTACAAGCTCCCGGACCCCATCAAGGACACCCCGCAGTCCATCACGGTCATCCCGGAGCAGGTGCTGGAGGAGCGCGCGATGTTCACCCTGCGCGACGCGCTCCGCACCGTGCCCGGCATCAGCCTGGCCGCGGGCGAAGGCGGCGGGCGTCAGGGTGACAACCTCACGCTCCGCGGCTTCCCGGCCGGCAACGACATCTACATCGACGGGGTCCGCGACCTCGGCCAGTACGCCCGCGACACCTTCAACCTGGAGTCGGTCGAGGTGCTCAAGGGCCCCTCCTCCGTGCTGTTCGGCCGCGGCTCGACCGGCGGCATCATCAATCAGGTCAGCAAGACCCCCAAGCTCACCCCGTTCTACGAGATCAGCGGCACGGTGGGCAGCGGGCCCCAGGGACGCGCGACCCTCGACCTCAACCAGCCCTTCGGCGGCTCCGCTGCCCTGCGCCTGAACCTGATGGGCTTCAAGGGCGATACCCCCGGCCGCGACGAGGTCACGAGCGAGCGCTGGGGCGTGGCACCGTCCTTCGCCATCGGGCTCGACGGCCCCACCCGCCTGATCGCCAGCTACTTCTATCAGGGCGACGACAACCTGCCCGACTACGGTCTGCCGTACCTGCGCGGGGGACCGGCCAAGGTCAACACCGAGAGCTTCTACGGCATCCCGAGCCGCGACTACGAGCACGACGACATCCACATCGGCACGCTCCGGCTCGAGCACGACTTCAACGAGAACCTGCGCTTCCGCAGCACGCTGCGCCTGGCCTTGATCGAGCGCGGCTCGCTCGTCTCCATCCCCGCCATCGTGGGCACCCCGGACAGCCTGCCGCTCTCCGCGATCCAGGTCTCCCGCACCGGCACCCAGCGCTCCCAGGTCGACACCAGCGTGCTGAACACCACCGAGCTGGTGGCCAAGTTCGACACGTGGCGCTTCAAGCACACCCTGGTCACCGGGTTCGATGCCTCGCGCGAGAACTCCGACATCCGCCGCTACACGTTCACCGGCGTGCCGACCACCGGGCTGCTCAACCCGAACCCGGACCCGGACCTCTCCGGAATGGGCCGGGTGAAGAACTTCGACGGTAGCTCGGGCGCCACCTCGGTGGGCGTCTATGCGGTCGACGAGATGGCCATCACCGAGCAGTGGAAGATCATGGGCGGGCTCCGCTATGATCTGTTCGACGCCCAGTTCCGCAACATGTTCCTCGGCCAGAAGCTCTCCCGCACCGACGAGGCCCTGAGTCCCCGCGCGGCGCTGGTATTCCTGCCCACCAAGTGGCAGACCTACTACTTCTCTTACGGCACCTCCTTCAACCCCTCCGCGGAGGCCCTGGTGCTCGCGCTCAACAACGCGGGCACCGAGCCCGAGAAGAACGAGACCTTCGAGCTGGGCGCCAAGTGGGACCTGTTCGACGGCGCGCTCGGCATCCGCACCGCGTTCTTCCGGACCTACAAGAACAACGCCCGCACCACCGACCCGGTGCTGGGAGTGCAGGTGACCAACGGCAAGCAGCGGGTGCAGGGCGCGGAGCTGGAGGTGGTGGGCCGCGTGTTGCCGGGCTGGAACGTGTGGCTGAGCTACGCCTACCTCGACTCCCGCATCCTGGAGTCGCCGGACATCCAGAACGGGGTGCCGATCGAGGGCAACCGAATCCAGAACGTGCCGGAGCACTCCGCGAGCCTGTGGACCACCTACGACATCACCCCGCGGTGGCAGGTCGGAGGCGGAGCGGTCTTCGTGGACAAGCGCTACGCCAACAACGACAACCTGAACGTGGTGCCCTCCTACGTGCGCGGCGACCTCACCGCCGCGTACCGGCCCATCACGCCGCTGGAGCTTCGGTTCAACGTGATCAACGTCGCCGACGAGCGGTACTTCGACGCGATCCATCCGGGCCACGTGATTCCCGGCAACGCGCGGACGTTCCTGCTCACCGGGACCTGGAGGTTCTAGCCGCGCGATGCTCCTGCACATCCCCCGGGTCCTGACCGAGTCGCAGATCGCGCGCGGCCGCCCTCTGCTCGAGCAAGCCAAGTGGGTGGACGGCCGCGCCACCGCCGGGCACCTGTCGGCCCGGGCCAAGCACAACCTGCAGGTCGCGGAAGGCACGCCGGAGGCGCGCGAGCTGGGCGAGGTGGTGGTGACCGCGCTCGAGCGCACGCCGCTCTTCATGTCCGCCGCGCTGCCCCTGCGGGTCTTCCCGCCGCTCTTCAACCGCTACGAGCCGGGTATGACGTTCGGCGCGCACGTGGACAACGCCATCCGGCAGGTGGCGGGCAGCCCGCTCCGCGTGCGCGCCGACCTGTCGGCGACGCTGTTCCTGAGCGCGCCCGAGGAGTACGACGGCGGCGACCTGGTGGTCGACGACACCTACGGCGCCCACTCGGTGAAGCTGCCCGCGGGTGACCTGATCCTGTACCCGGCCACCAGCCTGCACCGGGTGCAGCCGGTGACCCGCGGCGTCCGGCTCGCCTCCATCTTCTGGGTCCAGAGCATGGTGCGCGACGACGGCGAGCGCGGCCTGCTCTTCGACCTCGACATGGCCATCGGCCAGGTCAGCGAGGCGCAGCCGGACCACCCCGGAGTCGTCGCGCTCACCAGCTGCTACCACAACCTCCTGCGCCGCTGGGCCGACGCCTGAGGCGATCGACGAGGAGACTCCACCGGAGGAGATGTCGATGATGACCGACGCCCGACTCATCGGCTGGCCGATCTGGGTCTCGGTCGGCCTCCACGTGGCCGGCCTCGCCACCGCGGGCACGGTGGTGTCGGTGGCACACCACGAGGCGGCGCGCGTGCTGGTGCCGGTCGAGGTGGTGCGCGTCGAGCCTCCCCCGCCCCCGCCCGCTCCGCCCCAGCTACGCATGCCGCGGCCGGTGGCCAAGCCGACGCCGGTGGCGCCGGCGGCGCCGACCCAGAACCAGACCTTGATGGACGATCCCAGCCCGCGCTTCGCTCCCACGCCGCAGACCTCCACCGCCTCGCCGTACCGGCGGTACATGGCCTCCGCCGAGGCGCCCGCCGGTTTGGCCGTCCCCGGCCCCGCCGGCGCGGGCGGCCTGCTCCTGCCCTCGCCCGCGATCCCGGGAGCGCCGAGTGGCGACTCCCGCGGAGGCACCAGCGTGGCCCGCGGCAGCGGTGACGGCGTCACGTCGTTCGCCCGCCCGCTGGGCGGGTACCAGACCACCCCCCACTACCCGGAGGCCGCCCGGCGCGAAGGCGTCGAGGGCACGGTCACCCTCCGGTTCGAGGTACTCGCGAGCGGAAAGGTCGGCACCGTGCAGGTGCAGAGCTCCGCGGGGCGAGCCGACATGGATCGCGCCGCGGTCGAGGCGGTCCGGACCTGGCTTTTCGAGCCCGCTCGCCGAGGAAAGGAGGCAGTCGCGGTATGGGTCACCTTGCCGGTACGCTTCGAGCTGAACACCCGCTGAGCCGCCGCCGGATTCCAGGCGGCCATCACTGGACCGCGGTCGGCCTCGCGTTCTGCGCCATCGCCGCCGTCGGCACCGCGTCGGCGCAGGGCATCTGGGAGGATCCCGCGTTCTCCCTCTACCGCCAGGCCGTCGAGGCCATGGACAAGAAGGACTATGCCCGCGCCTCCGAGCTGAGCGGGCAGGCCATCGCCCAGCAGCCGACGCACGTGCTGGCCTACTACCTGCGCGGCCAGGCCGCGATGTTCCAGGCGCGCTGGGACGACGCGGCCGCCGCCTTCGGCAAGGTGGTCGAGCTCTACCCCGGCTCGTTCGCCGGCCACCGCGACCTGGGCGGCGCGCTCGAGCAGCTCAACCGCGTTGACGACGCGGCCCGCGAGTACGAGGCCGCCATCGCCCTGCGCGACCAGGACGATCTGCGGGTGCGCCTGGCGTTCATGCTGATCAAGGCCAACCAGCAGCCGCGAGCGCTGACCCAGCTGCAGAAGCTGGCCGAGCGGGACACCAAGGCGCCCGAGGTGTGGAGCACGCTGGCCCGCATGTCCTACGAGAAGAACGACCTGCCCGGAGCGGAGAAGAACTTCGCCCGCGCGGCGAGCCTGCGCGACGACGGACGCACCTGGTTCAACCTGGGGGTGGTGCGCACGCGGATGAACGACCTGCCCGGCGCGCTGCAGGCCTTCGAGAAAGCGTCCCAGCACAGCGAGACGAAGGACCCGGCCCAGAAGGAGATGTCCAAGGTGCGTGAGGCCATGAAGCAGCCGACCACCGGCGCGGCGCCCGACAAGGCGATGCCGGGCAGCACGCCGGGGCAGCCGGTTCCGAGCCGCCGCTACTAGCGCCACCGTGCCGGGGCGCTCGGTCGTCTTCTGGCTGCACCTGGCGGTCGGGTGGACCGGGCTCGCGCTGGCGTGGCGGCGCTCCCGGAGCTGGCGCCGGCGGGCCGGCGCGACGGCCGACCTCTCGCCGCTCGGCCGACCCGGCCAAGAAGTGTCAACGACTGACACGCTCCGCTCATCCGTGAGGGCGGCCTACGACCCTCCCGCCGTTGCAGATCAAGCGCTTAGGCCATCCTGTCACTGGCAATGCGCTTGCAGCCTCGTTGCGCTGGCCCGGGCACGGTCCCGGGTCTCACAACGAGGAGGCTTCACATGGGCGTCACCGTCGCAAGCCAGCTGGAGCGGCTAGCCCGCTTCGTCCCGGGCGTGGCCGGCTACCAGGATCGCGAGAACGCGCGCGCCACCGACAAGGAGCTGCGCATGCGCCTGGTCCAAGAGCTGCGCCGGCTCGTGCAGGTCCTGGACGACCACAAGGCGCGCCTCGCCGAGGCGCGCGACTTCTCGGCCCTGCCGCGTCTGGACCGGCTCGCGGGCCGGCTGGAGCGCATGGGTCGGACCGTCGAGTTCGCGAGCCGCGGGTACACCGGCCTCTTCGATCTCCACGCGGTCGACGTCGAGGTCCTGGATCAGCTCTACGCCTTCGACCTCGGCCTCTTCGAGGCCCTCAGCGTGGTGCGGGCCCGCGTGGAGGCGGTGCGGGCCGCCGACCCGACCGGGCTCGTCGCGGCAGCGATCCACATGGGCGAGGCCCTGGACGACGTCGAGCAGCTCTGGGACCAGCGGCAGCGCATCGTCGACGCGGGCTAGGGAGGACACGCCATGGCGCCGATCATGATGGAAGTCATCGAGTGGTTCGACCAGAGCGGCACCGGGATCGTCCACCGCTACCCGGAAGAGGGCTCGGGCGACATCAAGATGGGCGCGCAGCTCATCGTGCGCGAGAACCAGGCCGCGGTGTTCTTCCGCGACGGTCAAGGGCTCGACGTCTTCGGGCCCGGGCGCCACACCCTCTCCACCCAGAACCTCCCGATCCTGACCCGGCTCCTCTCCCTGCCGTGGGGCTTCACCAGCCCCTTCCGGGCCGAGGTCTACTTCGTGAACCTTAAGGTGTTCACCAACATGCGCTGGGGCACGCGCGATCCGGTGGCCTTCAAGGACACCCAGCTCGGCCTGATCCGCCTGCGCGCCTTCGGCAACTTCACGATGCGGGTCACCCAGCCCCTGCTGTTCGTGAACAGCCTGGTGGGCACCCAGGGCTCCTACGCGACCGACCAGATCGAGGACTACCTGCGCGACGTGATCGTGGCGCGCCTCAACGACTTCCTCGGCGAGCACGTGCAGAGCCTGATGGAGCTGCCCGCGCACTACGACGAGATGGCGGTCGCGCTCAAGACCCGCCTGGTGGACGAGTTCCGCAAGTACGGCACCGAGCTCGTCGACTTCTACATCAACCGGATCACGCCGCCCGAGGACGTGGAGCGGATGATCGACGAGCGGTCCGGCATGGGCGCGGTCGGCGACCTCGATCGGTTCCTGAAGTTCAAGGCCGCCAAGGCCATGGGCGACGCGGCCCAGGGTGGGGCCGGCGGGCTCGGCAACGGGGCGGCGGCCGGCGTGGGAGTGGGCGTGGGCGCGGGGCTCGGCATGATGATGCCGGGGATGCTCGCCAAGAGCCTGGGGACCGAGACCCCGGCGGCCGTGAACGCGGTCATCACCTGCCCGGGCTGCCAGTCCGCGGTGGCCGCGGACAGCCGCTTCTGCTCGCGCTGCGGCCGGCAGCTCGCCGCGACCGCGCGGTGCTCGCGATGCCAGGCCGAGCTGCCGGGCGGCGCGCGCTTCTGCGCCGCGTGCGGGCAGGCCGTTCCCCGCACCTGACCCTGCGGCTGGCATGAGCCAGCTCGTCGTCTCGACGGAGTGCCCCACCTGTAGCGGCCCCCTCGACTTCTCCGAGGGGTCGAACGCCATCCGCTGCCCGAGCTGCGGATCCCGCCTCCTGGTCACCGGCCGCAAGCAGGTGCTGAGCTACTGGGTGAAGCCGAAGATCAGGGCCGACGTGGCTGGCGCGGCCGCGCGCACCGGCCGGCTCGAGGCGCGGGTGGCCCGCACCCAGCTCTACTTCGTGCCCTTCTACCGTCTCACCGGTCACGACTTCCAGTGGCAGGACGTCCCGCCGCGACCGGCGCCCGACGACGGTGCGTTCCCGTCGATGATGCTGGGCGGCGGGGACCGCGCGGTCGATCGGCCCGAGATCGAGATCCCGATCGGCTCGATGCTGGGCTGGGGCGCGGATCTGCTGCTGGGGCGCAAGGCGGGCGACGTGGTGCGCGACCTGCTCGGCGGGCCACCCAGGCCGGAGATTCCCCTCGTCCAGCGCGTCGCGCTGCTGGCCCCATCCCGGCCCGCCACCACCGCCAGCGGCGAGGCCGCCGTCCAGTTCCTCGAACGCTACGTGGAGAAGAGCTTCCCCGCGGCCGACGTTCCCGGGCTCGGCCTCCACTCCCTCGGCGTGCGCACCCAGGCGTTGCACGTGTCGCTGTTCCAGCCGGAAGCGCTCGCCACGCTGGGCATCATCGTCCCGGCCCGGCTCGACCTCGGCGCCGCGATGACCCAGGGCCTGTCGGCGAGCGGTTTCGAGCACGTGATGTACCGTCAGGTGCTCGGCCGCGTGCTCTCGCTCATCTACTTCCCGCTCTGGGTCGTGGAGCTCACCCAGGGGAGCGAGCGGTGGCTCTCGGTGGTGGACGCGGTCGCGGAGAGCGTGGTGCAGCCGCGTGCGCCCCTCGCCCTCGCCGACGCGCTCGCGCCGGGCACGCCCGAGCCCCCCAGCACCGTGGGCCTGCGGCCGCTGGTGTGCCCGAACTGCGGCCGCGACCTGCCGGTCGAGCCGGACGACGTGATCTTTCTCTGCGGCACCTGCGGCCGCGCCTGGCAGATCCACGGCGCGGAGCTGAGCGAGACCCCCCACGAGATCGCCCGCGTCGTGGGCGGGAGCGCGGCGTCGCGCCCGGACGACGCCCTCTACCTGCCGTTCTGGCGGCTCGAGCCGGCCGCGCCGCCCGCCGACGGCCCCGCGTGGGTGCCCGCGTTCCGCTACCGCCGGCTCAAGGCGCTGCAGGACCTGACCACCCGCTTCTCGGCCAGGCCACCGACCTACGAGCCATGGACCGGGGAGCGTCCGGCGGCCCAGGGCTGCTTCTACGACGTGGAGGACGCGGTACTGCTGGCCCGCTTCACCGCCGCCGGTCGCCGGCGGACGCCGGACGCGGTGAAGGCCGCGGCCAGGGACGAGCCCACCTATCAGGGCGCGCGGCTCGTGTGGATCCCGTTCCGTCGCGAGGGCGGCTCGCTGCTCGACCCGGTTGCCGGGCTCGCCCTTCAGGGAGGCATGCTTGGCTAGAGTGATGACCGCGGTGCCCCGCGTGCTCCGCCCGGAGACCGTGTCCCGTGGGATCCTGCTCCTGCTGCTCGCCGGCGCCCTCGGGCTGCTCGGCTTCCACGTCGCCCGCTTCACCCGCTCGTGCTGGACGCTCGACGGGGCCCGCGCCGCCATCGAGGAGCACGTCAAGAGCCGGCACGTGCGGCGGATGGCCCGCGTCCTCAAGGCCGCCGATCGCGAGATGCTGGCCGCGCGCACCGACGTCCGGATCACCGCGCTCGACTGCGGGCCCAGCGTGCTGGGAGGGATGACCTGCCGCGCGCGCTACCTCGTCAACGGGCAGGGCGCGGGGCTCGAGGGCGGGGACCACTACTTCCGGATCGGATTCTCGCTGCTGAGCGGCTGGGAGTCGGCGAGTGTGGCCGAGACGTCGGGGCTGCGCTACTCGCTCGCCCCCGGCCGATGCTCGCTGACCAGCGGCGGGCGATAGCGGTGGACGTCGGCCACCAGGTGCGCGTGCCCGTGTCCGCTCCGATGCCGGCGGCCCGGCATCCAGGCCTCCGGCTTGCGGGGCTCCTCGTCCGGCACGCGCCGTGAGCCCAGGATCGGAAAGATCTCCCGCACCAGCCCCTCGTACTCCTCCACCGTCTTCCGGTAGATATCGAGACCGGGAACCGAGTGCAGGTCCCTGGGCGCAGGAGCGGTGCCCTGGGCCAGCTGCGAGACGTGGAGGACCTGGAAGCACGATTGGCCGCCGGCGGGCTTGTCGGTGACGACGATCTCGTACAGCTCCGGCCACTGCTGGGCCACCTCCACCGTGCGTGAGGGCGACTCCCGCCGCAGGTAGCCCTCGAGGTCCGCGCGGTACTTCACCGCGATCGCGACCAGACGGTAGGAGTGATGACCGAGGCTGGGGTCGTCCAGGGGCCGCCAGACCACGAAGTCCGGCATGAACTCCGCGCGACCGGTCCGGACGAGTGCGGGCATCTGGGTCTCGCGTCCCACCCGGGCGACGGTGTAGCCGGCCCGCTTGAAGACCGCCTCGATGAGCGCTTCGGCCATGCGGCCCTTCAGGATCGCGATCGAATCCATCATCACCGCTGGGCGTCCGAGATCTTGGTCGAGAGCGCCCGCAGCTTCTCCAGCGTCTCCGGCCGGAGCATCGCCGCGAAGCCCGCCGGGTCGGATTTCGCCCGGTCGAGGGCCTCGTTCATGGCCCGCGGGTCGCCGTTGGAGTTGCGGGCCAGGTCCGCGAACACGTCGGCGGCGAGCCCATAGACCTCCTGGGCGAGCGCGGAGGAGCCGGCCATGCCCTGCACCTGCCGGTCGACCTCGGCCGCGGTGGGGTCGGTGGCGATGATCTGGCTGCGCGCCGCCGGGTCGGCCAGCATCCGCAGCGTGCTCGCGAGCGCGCTGGCGGAAGCCGGATCGAGCGCCTGCGGGTGGGTGGGGGTGGCGGAGCAGATCAGGAGGAGGAGACCGGCGAGCGCGGCGGCGGCGAGTCGACTGATCATGCGCTGCGAGATCAGCAAGAGTCGGACCAGCGTGGGAGCCGCGAAAAACACTCGAAATCTCGCCCCTCGCGACGCTCTCTGGCGGTCGGCTGACAGCCGGTGTCATAATCCCCCGGCGACACGACCCCTCCACCCCCCACGCACGAGAGGAGACACCGATGGCCACTGCTCACCGGGAAGAGATCTGGGTGCCGGGCATGCCCGAGCCGATCAGCCACTTCGTCCACGTGGTCCGCGCGGGCCGGCTGGTGTTCGTCTCCGGCTGCGTGGGAAGCGACGACAAGGGCCACACGGTGGGAGGCAGCGACGTCGTGGCCCAGGCCCGGCAGGCCCACGAGAACATCAAGCGCTGCCTGGCCGCGGCGGGCGCCACCTTCGCCGACGTGTGCAAGGTGACGGTCTATCTCAAGAACGTGGCCGACCGCGAGAAGGTCAACTCGGTCCGGAAGGAGTACTTCGGGGCGAGTCGCCCGGCCAGCACCCTGATCGAGATCTCCCAGTTCGTGCGCCCCGACCTGCTGCTCGAGATCGAGGCGACCGCGGTGCTCCCCGAGCGGAGCGCGCGCAAGCCCGCTCGTCGCAAGCCGGCCCGCCGGGCTGCCCCGCGCAAGGCGCGTCGCCGCTGAGTCGAGGCGCGCGCCGGCGTCCACCGGTCACCCGGTGCCGGCGCGCGCCTGCTCGCGGAGCGCGCGCTTGACGATCTTGCCCGAGCCGGTCTTCGGCAGGGTCGGCACGAACCGCACCGCGCGCGGCGCCTTGTAGACCGCCATCTCCGCGCGGCACCACGCGACCAGCTCGGCCTCGGTTATGGTCGCGCCCGCGCGCGGCACCACGAAGGCCAGCACCTCCTCGCCGCGGTAGTCGTCCGGCACCCCGACCACGCCGACCTCGGCCACCGCGGGGTGCCGGTACATGATCGCCTCCACCTCGGCCGGGAATACGCTGTACCCCGAGGCCTTGATCAGGTCCTTCTTACGCTCCTCGATGGTGAAGTAGCCTTCCTCGTCGACGCGCCCGATGTCGCCGGTGCGCAGCCAGCCGTCCGGGATGGCCTCCGCGGTCTCGGCGGGCTTGCCCCAGTAGCCCTTGGTCACCATGGGGCCGCGGACCGCGATCTCCCCCGACTGGCCGGGCTCGACCTCGGTGACGCCGTCCTCCAGGCTCACGAGCCGGATGCCGGTGTACGGCAGCGGCACCCCTACCGTGCCGTAGCGCGGCCGGTGCGGCGGGTTCGAGTGCGTCGGGGCGGTGGTCTCGGTGAGGCCGTAGCCCTCCACGAGCGGATGCCCGGTGACCGCCTCCCACCGCCGCGCGATCTCCGCCGGCACCGGCGCACCACCCGAGGCGCAGAGCCGCAGCGACGTGAGGTCGTGCGACGGCGTCGCGTCGTGGTTGAGGATCGCCACGTTGATGGTGGCGATGAGCGTGGTGACGGTACATCGGTAGCGCTGGATGGCCCGCAGCGCGGTCTCCACGTCGAAGCGGTGGAGCGCCACCAGGGTGGCCCCGGTGTAGGCCATCACGTTGAGCTGCACCTCCATGCCGGTGATGTGGAACCACGGCACCACGCCCAGGAGCACGTCGGGGGGGCCGATGCCGAAGAAGGTGCGGATCAGCTCGCAGTTGGCGGTCAGGTTGCCGTGGGTCAGCTCCGCGCCCTTGGGCGCGCCGGTGGTGCCCGAGGTGTACTGGATCAGCGCGGTATCCAGTCGACCGCGCGGCTCGGGCGTGCGGAGGCGACCGCCCCCGACCGCGGCGCGGAAGTCCACCCACCCCGCGGCGGCGCGCGCCTCCGGCTCCTCCCGCAGCGAGGCGGGGAGCGGGAGCGTGGGCGCCTCCGGCAGATAGTCGCGATAGCCCACCCGCACCGCCGCGTCGAGGGCGGTCCGCTCCCGCACCGCCTCGACCACCTCGCGGCCCGCGGCGGAGGTCACGATCACCCGCGCCCCGGAGTCCTCCAGCTCGTGGCCGACCTCGTGGGCCTTGTGCATCGGGTTGAGCGCCACCGTGATCGCGCCCGCCTTCAGCGTCCCGAAGTGCGCGATCGCGAACTGCGGGCAGTTCTCGAGGTAGAGCGCCACCCGATCGCCGGGACCGACGCCGCGGCCGCGCAGCCATCCCGCGAAGCGATCGCTCGCCTCGTCGAGCTCCGCGAACGATATCTCGCGCCCGTAGAACACGAGCGCGGCCCGGCGCGGCATCCGCGCCGCGGTCGCGGTGAGTCGAGCGGCCAGCGACTCCTCCGGGAGTCGGATGTGCGCCTCGTCGACGCCGGGCGGCCAGTGCTTCTGCCAGATCCGATCCACGACGCGCATCCTACACCCGCGTTGACACCCCGGGGACGGGCGGGTAGCATCCCGCCCACGATGACGCGCCGGGGTCTGGTCGCGCTCTCCATGCTCGTGGCCGCGGCCGCCCCGAGCCACTCCCGCGCGCAAGAGCCGGAGCTCCTCGAGCCGGTGGTGGTGACCGCGACCCGCTCCGAGCAGCCGATCGGCGAGGCGCCCGCGAGCGTGACCGTGCTCTCGCGGGAGGACATCCGCCAGGGCGCGGGCCAGGCCCTCGACGACCTGCTGCGCCAGGTGCCGGGCTTCAGCCTCTTCCGCCGCTCCTCGAGCCTCGTGTCGCACCCCACCACGCAGGGCGTGTCGCTGCGGGGCATCGGCCCGAGCGGCGCGAGCCGCGCCCTGGTGCTCCTGGACGGCGTGCCGATCAACGATCCCTTCGGCGGCTGGGTCTACTGGGACCGCGTTCCCCTGCAGAGCGTGGAGCGGGTGGAGGTCGTGCGGGGCGGCGGCGCCAGCCTCTGGGGCAACTACGCGCTGGGCGGCGTGATCAACATCATCACGCGGCGCCCGACCGAGCGCGCCGCCCTCTTCGAGGGCTCGTACGGCACCGCGGACACCCACAACGTGGACCTGCTGCTGACCGACACCCTCGGCCCCTTCGGCCTGAGCCTGGAGGGCGGCCACTTCTCCACCGACGGCTACAAGGTGGTGAGCGTCAACCGCCGCGGCTCCGTCGACGTGGACGCGGGCTCGAGCCACACGACCTTCAACGGGCGCCTGGAGATGAAGGTCTCGCCGGACCTCACCCTGTTCGCGCGGGGCACCTACTACGAGGAGAGCCGCGAGAACGGGACCCCGCTCCAGTTCAACAACACCGACACCGGCTCCTTCGCCACCGGCGGTCGCCTCCGCACCAGCGACGGGAGCGAGTGGACCGTCACCGTCTTCGGCGACGTGCAGGGCTTCCACAGCACGTTCTCCTCCCAGGCCGCCGACCGCAACTCGGAGACGCTCGCCCTCGACCAGCGGGTGCCCACCACGTCGGTGGGCGCGGCCCTGACCTGGACCCGCGCCTTCGGCGATCACCGCGTCCTCGCGGGCACCGACTTCCGGTGGATCGAGGGCGAGACCGACGAGCGGGTCTACGTGGCGGGCGCGTTCTCCCGCACCCGGGTGGCGGGGGGCGAGCAGCAGCTCTACGGCCTCTTCGTCCAGGACACCTGGACTCCGATCCGGGAGCTCGAGGTGGTGGCGGGCATCCGCGGCGACTACTGGCGCGCCTACGGCGGCTTCCGCCGCGACACTCCGCCGCCGGCGGGCATTCCCGGCCGGCAGACCTACGCCGACATCGATCGCATGAGCGCGAGCCCCCGGTTCGCGGTGCTCTACCACGCCACCCCGTCCACCGACCTGCGCGGCTCGTTCTACCAGGGCTTCCGGGTGCCGACCATCAACGAGCTCTACCGCGTGTTCCGCGTGCGCAACGACGTCACGGTCGCGAACGAGCACCTGAAGCCGGAGCGCCTCACCGGCGGCGAGGTGGGCGTGGCGCAGCGGGTCGGCCCCTTCGAGGCGCGGGCCACCGCGTTCTGGAACGAGGTTGAGAACCTCATCATCAACGTCACCCGCGCGGTGCCCCTGCCCGATTGCCCGGCCGGCACCACCTGCCGGCAGCGGCAGAACGTGGACCGCGCACGCATCCGCGGGATCGAGACCGAGCTGGAGGTGCGCCCGGCGCGCGACTGGCGGATCATCGGCAGCTACACCTACACCGACACCGAGGTGCTGGACTCGCCCCAGCAGCGGAGCCTCGAAGGCAAGCGGCTGGCCCAGGTGCCGCGCCACGGGGCCGCGCTCACGGTGCGCTACGACAATCCCGCGCTCTTCACCGCCGCCGTGACCGCCCGCTACGTGGGACGGCAGTTCGAGGACGACATCAACACGCTGCCCCTCGGCAGCTACGTGGTGCTCGACCTCTTCCTCTCGCGCCGGCTCGCCAAGTGGGCCGAGGTGTTCGTGGGCATCGAGAATCTGCTCGACACCACCTACACCACCGGCCGCACCAGCGACGGCGTGGTGTCGATCGGCGCCCCGTTCCTGGCCCACGGGGGCGTGCGCCTCTCGTTCTGATGGCCGACGTTCGCATCCGGGTCGGATCGCTCGTCTTCGGGGCGCGCTGGGAGACCGCAGCCGCGCCGCGCACCTGCGCCGCGTTCCGCCGGCTGCTGCCCTACCGCCAGCGGATCATCCAGGCGCGCTGGAGCGGTGAGGCGGGCTGGGTCCCCCTCGGCGACTTCGAGCTGGGGGTGGGGCCGGAGCACACCACCGGGGAGCCCGCGCCCGGCGCCATCCTCTTCTATCCGGGCGGGATCAGCGAGACCGAGATCCTGTTCCCGTACGGGACCGCGCGGTTCGCGTGCGTGAAGGGCCCGCTCGCGGGCAACCACTTCCTCACGATCGTGGAGGGGCGCGAGTCGCTGACCGAGCTGGGGCGACTGCTCGGCTGGGAGGGCGCGCAGGAGATCAGCTTCGAGGTGCAGCCGCCCCCTCGCGGGAGGGCTCGGGACGCGGGCGCCACGCGTTGACCGCCGCGTCGCCCCGCGACGCCTGCTCCGGGCTCAGCTGGCCGCGGATGGCGTCGCGCGCCTGCCGCGCCACCTCCGCCTCCCGACCCAGCAATCCCCGCGCGGCGAGCGAGAACCACTGGTAGGCCTGCAGGGGATCGCGCTCGACGCCCTGCCCGTTGGCGTAGCGCACGCCGAGGTTGAACTGGGCGAAGGCGACGCCCTGCTCGGCGGCCCGCTGATACCACTTCACCGCCTCCACGAAGTCACGCTCGACGCCGTCCCCGTTCGCGTACCGGAGTCCGAGCTGGTACTGGGCGGGCGCGAGCCCGCGCTGTGCCGCCTCGCGATACCAGCGCACCGCCTGCGCGGGATCTCGCGGCACGCCGTCGCCCATCGCGTAGCGGAGCCCGAGCTGGTACTGGGCGACGGGCGCTCCGCGCTCGGCCGCCGCGCGCAGCCCGACCGCCTCGCGCGAGCCGGCGGGCCCGGCGGCGGCGGCCAGGCGGCCCTCCCCGCGCAGCTGATCCAGCGCGGTCCGCGCGGCCTCGTTGCCCTGGTCGGCGGCGCGCCGGTACCAGATGGCGGCCTCCAAGTCGTCGCGGTCGACTCCGCGGCCGTAGGCGTAGAGGAACCCGAGACGGAACTGGGCGTGCACGTCGCCCTGCGCGGCGGCGCGGCGGTACCAGCTCACCGCGACGCCGGGATCGGCGGGCACTCCCTGGCCGCGCTCGTAGATGAAGCCCAGCATGAACTGGGCGGCGGCGTCTCCGCCCTCGGCGAGCGGGCGCCACTCGCGGTAGGCGGCGTCGTAGTCGCCGCGCTCGTAGGCGCGACGGCCGTCGTCGAAGCCGGCCCGCGCGGGGACGGCGCCGAGCAGGATCCCGAGCGCCGCCAGCGCGGTCGCGCGCGCGAGGTGGGCGACCGAGCTACCGCCGGCTGATCTGCACCTTGATCTTCGGATACTCCGGCTCCTTGCCTTCCACGTCCACGATGCGGAGGAGCCCGTCGCTGCTCTCGAGCAGCAGGTTGTTGTTGGAGAACCCGACCAGCTTGCCCCACGCCTTGGGGACCCCGACCTCGTATCGGGCCGGCGTCTCGGCCATCGCGAGGGAGGGCCGCAGCTCCGCCCGCCAGAGGTGGGCCGCGATGGCCACCAGGGCGAGGGCGATGACGGTGAGCACACCTTTGACGTAGCGATCCGCGAGCATACGCGTCCTCCTTGGAGTGGTGAGAGCGGTGACGTCGCTGCTAGAGCAGGCCCGGCACGAAGGCGTCGCGCCCACGCACGTAGGTGGCCTGCCGCTGGGCCGCGTTGCGGTTCACCAGCGGGCGCATGTACATCGGATGCGTCGCGCAGCGCACCTCGTGCTCGAGCTCCGACCGCGGCTGCCCGTCCGCCGGATCCACGATCACCTGGAACCGGTACTGGTACGGATTGCTCTCCTCGGTGACCAGGCTCCGCTGCACGAGCCAGTCGTGGGGGCCGGAGAAGTCGGCGATGTAGACCGCGATGTGGTGCCCGTCGTAGGGCGCGATCGCGGCGTCGGTCTCCCGGAACACCAGCTCCTGGCGATAGCCGACGCTCACCCGCGCCGCCGCGCCCTGGTCGTCCTGGGTGACGGTCGCGGTGGCCCGCAGGGCCTGCCGGTAGAACGCGACGATGCCCGCCGCGGCGCCGCGCGCCACCGGGACCTCGACGCGCCCGATGCCGAGCGTGATGTCCGCCCACTCCGGGCCGGGGCCCACGCAGCGGAACTGGTTACCCCACGGGCAGGTCACCGCGACGTGCTTGTCGCGCACCTCGTACGCGAAGGCGGTGCCGGCGAGCGCCGGCTTCACCGCGGCCAGCCGCCGGGTCAGGGCGTCGAGGTCGGGCACGATCATCTCCACGTGCCCCTGCAGCACGTTGGGCTTGCCGGTGGGCAGGTGGAACTGGGTCTGCCCGGCGTTGGCCCACATGTTGTCCACGCTCACCATCAGGTAGGGATCGCGCGTGAGCCCGAGTCCCGCGATGTAGAAGAGCGTGGCCGCCTGCTGGTCCGGCACCCGCACGTTCACGTGCTCCAGCAGAAGGATGTTACCGAGATCCTGCTCCCGCCGATCGTAGGTCATCGCCGCCATCGCCCCGGGCCCTCCTCTGGCCTGCGGCAAGCATACTACCGCACCCGGGCGACCCGCACGTCCCCATTCCGGACCCCCGCCCCGTCCCGCGCGAGCCATCGGCCCAGGTGGATCAGGGCCCGGCCGAGGGCCGGCCGGGCTCCGCCCCGCGGCGGTCCCAGACGTCGGAGCAGCCGGACGCGCTCGCTCTGCGCGCGCAGCTCGCCGAGACGGGCCGCGGCCACTCGCTCCATCACGTAGTCGCTCCATTCCATGTCGAGGCTCCTTTCCTCACGCGGCCCGGCTCAGGCGTCCGGTCGGACGGGGCGAGTCGGCGAGCACGCGCCGCACCCGCTCGTCCAGGGGCAGCAGGACGACGCGAAGCCGCGGCGAGTCCCGGTTGTCGAGCCGGCGGAACAGATCGCTGGTGATGCGGGCGATGGTCCCCACCGTGCTCTCGCGACTCAGGGCCAGGCGCATCGACACCACCCATTCGCCGGTCCAGGTGCGCCGCACCTCGGGCGCGGCGGCCGCGCCGAGCTCCCGGTGGATGGCGTCGGTGAGCGCGATCTGCCGGCTCACGCAGCGCTCGCGCCGGCGCTCCACCGCCTGCGCGACGCGGAGCAGGCCCCACACGGCCAGAAAAGGGATGAGCGCCATCATGATCGTGGTCTCCGTCTCGAGGCTCATGGTGTCTCTCCTCTCGAATGCTCGTTCACGGTTGAGACACCGTGGCGACGACGGCGTGAAACGACGGGAGCGGGCGAAGCCGGAGGGTGCCGCGGGGAAGCTAGGCGTGCAGCGGATGCAGATCGGGACGGCAGCTGGTGCAGGGCGCGAAGCCGGCGGTCTCCGCCCCCTCGCGCGTGCCGAACAGGGTCAGATCGGCGAGCGGGCGCTCGGACAGCGAGCCGCAGGTGGGCAGGCAGTACTCGGTCTCGCCGTTCAACAGCGTGTACATCGCGTCCCGGTGCACCTTGAAGTCGTGGGGGCCCTCGGACGTCGCCCTCACGCCCTCCACCGCGAGCAGCCGCTGCTTGAGCTCCACGCGCTTGCCCGCGTAGCCGACGAGATCGCCGGTGCTGCCGATCACCCGGTGACAGGGGATCACGATCGGCAGCGGATTGTGCCGCAGGGCCTGCGCGACCGGGCGCACCGAGCTCGGGGCCCCGATGCGAGCCGCGATGCCCGCGTAGGAGGTGACCGCTCCGTAGGGAAGCGCGGCGGTGGCCGCCAGCACCCGCCGGCGAAAGTCGCTTCCCGCCCGGCGGAGGTCGAGCGGCCAGTCGAGCCGCGCCCGGCGCCCCTCGAGGTACTCGATCAGCTCGGCCCGGAGGCCCTCGGTGGCGGTGCGGTCCTCGACCGCGTCCTCGCCCAGCAGCCGGCGCACGCGGCTGTCCAGCGACCCGGAATCCGTCAGGTACTGCACCACGGCCACGCCCTGCTCGGTGCGGCCGATGAGGAGCCGCCCGAGCGGCGACGGAAAGACTCCGAAGCTCACCAGGCGCGAGCGCGCGTCGGCCAGCGAGGCGGCGAGATGCGCACGGGCCAGCGTGGCGTCGTCGCCCGCGAGCGGCGCACGGCGGAGCGTATCGACCATCCCGTCGACGGCGCGGTAGCGGACCAGCTCCTTGCGGCACTCCGGGCAGCCCGCCACGTGCCGCTCCACGCGCTCCACCGCCGCCGGCGCGGCCTCGCCCATGGCGGTGGCCAGCAGGTGGGGCTCCACCTCTCGGCAGCTCTCGGTCCGGCCGCTCGACGCCATCCTGCTCATGATCCGGGCTCCGTGGTGGGAAGTTGGCCGTCCAGCCCCTTGCGCACCTTGCGCAGCGCCTGGAACACGTGAGCCCTCGCGGTCTCCTCCGAGCACCGCAGGCTCTGGCCGATCTCCGCGTAGTCGAGCTCGTGCATCTTTCTCATGATGAACGCCAGCCTCTGCTTCTCGGGCAGCCCTCCGATCACCCGCTCCACCCGGACCCGCGTCTCCTCGGCCAGCGCGTGGCCGTCCGCGCGATCCGCGGCGCCCGGCGCCGGCTCGAGCGCCACCGCCTCGTAGGCCCGGCGTCGGCGCGACTGGGACCGGAAGTGATTGCGGCCGAGATTCGTTGCGATCGTGAACAGCCACGCGCGCACGTTCGCCTCCGGCGGCAAGGCGCGGTACGCCCGGAACGCGCGCAGGAACGTCTCCTGCGAGAGATCGTCGGCGTCGCTCGCGCGGGCCGTGATCCGCAGCAGGTAGCGCCTGATCTCCGCGTGATGGGCTTCCACCACCGCCTCGAAGGCATCCTCTGCCATCACCCTACCCAGTGAGACCCCGAAGCCGCCGGTCTGTGAAACGAATCCCATGGCCCGGGCTAACTCCGCGCCGGCGCGTGACTCTGGACCACCCCGGCCTCCCGCTGCTCCCGCAAGAACCGCATCGCCACCGCGGTGCTGAGGGCCAGGCTGGTCGCCAGCGAGACCAGGAGCGTGGCACCGAGGGTCAGGAGGACCGCCCGCTGGTTCTCCAGGATCTGGCGTACCGAGGCCGCGTAGATCAGGTTCACCCGCAGGGTCGGCATCAAGGACTGGGTGACCAGCCACTCCTCGTTGTCGATCGCGACCAGGCCGTCCGACCGGCGCCGCCCGAGCTCCTCGACGAAGGGGTGGGTCTTCCAGTTCTCCTGGGTCACCTGGCGGGTCTTGCTGTCCAGGAAGATCGCCTGCTTGTCGCCGTCGATCATCACCAGCCACCCCCCGGGCCCGCCGGTGGCCTGCTCGATGGTCTCGATCGCGGCCTGGAGCCGGATACTGCCCACGAGGTAGGCCACCACCTGCTGGTCCACCCGGATCGGGACCGCGGTGCCCACCACGAACTCGCGGGACGCGCGGCCCACGATGATGCCGGACACCACCGGCTGCTGCGTGCGTACCACCTCCTGCAGCACCGGTCGGTCGGCGTAGCGCAGCTCCAGATTGGAGCGGCCGTCGGCCCCGGTGGCGGGGCTGAACGCGAGCGGGCGGCCGTCGGGGGCGACCACGAAGAGCGTCGGCATCTGGAGCATGGCGCGCATCGTGTCGAGCTCGCGCTGCAGCGCGCGGGGCTCGTGCGAGGCCCAGCTCTGGGCCAGCGAGGCGGCCACCGGTCCCAGGGCGTCGACCTTGTCGCGCACCTGGGCGTCGCCCAGACGCGCCAGCACCCGCACGATCTCCTGGCGCTGGCTGCGCGCGTCGGCGAGCGCCTGCGGCTTGAGGCGCAGCGTCCAGGCGAGTCCCACCACCAGGAGCGCGAGGAACGACACCACCGCCCACGTGGAGAGGAGGAAGATCACGTGGGAGCCGCGGAACCCGAGCAGCAGGTTCATGCGGGGGATGATACCGCGCTTGACAGCGGCACGCCCCCGCCGCATCATCGGCCGCGCGGTATCCCGAGGCACCCCATCTCAGCCCGCCTTCTCCCGGGAGGGAGGAGGAGAACACGGAGATCGCCGTGAAAGCCGCCGTCCTCTACAAGGCCAATACCCCCCTCGAGATCGTGGAGCTCACCCAGGAAGGTCCGAAAGCCGGCGAGGCCCGAGTCAAGGTCAAGGCGGCGGGTATCTGCCACAGCGACTGGCACATCATGAACGGCGACTGGACGCCCCCGCTGCCGATGGTGCTCGGTCACGAGGCGGCCGGGATCGTCGAGGAGGTCGGGCCGGGCGTCTCCAACGTGAAGCCGGGCGATCACATCATCTTCTCGTTCCGGCCCCAGTGCGGGCACTGTCTCTACTGCTCGATGGGCCGCTCGATCCTGTGCGACGGTCACGCCTCGCCGCGGTGGGGCATGCTCGACGGGACCTTCCGGCTCAAGCGCGAGGGGAAGGACATCTTCCAGATGGCGCGCATCGGCACCTTCTCCGAGAAGGTGGTGTGCCCCGCCGAGATGCTGGTGCCGATCCGCAAGGAGATGCCGTGGCCGCAGGCGGCCCTGATGGGCTGCTGCGTGCCGACCGGGGTCGGTGCGGTGACCCGCTGCGCGGAGGTGGAGGCGGGGGCCTCGGTGCTGGTGGTGGGCTGCGGCGGCGTGGGGCTCAACGTGGTGCAGGGCGCGCGGCTGGCCGGCGCCTCGATCATCGCGGCCGCCGACCTGCTCGACAGCAAGCTCCAGTACGCGAAGGACTTCGGCGCGACCCACACGTTCAACGCCAAGGTCGAGAACGTGGTGGACCGCGTGCGCGAGCTCACCGCCGGGCGCGGGGTGGACTACGCCTTCGACGCCATCGGCGGCGAGGCCACCACGCTCCAGATCATCGACGCCATCCGCCCGGGCGGCACCGCGGTGATCGTGGGCATGGCCGCGCTGAACGTGCGGGCGCCGATCACGCCCTACAACATGGCGCTACAGGAGAAGGCGATCAAGGGCACGATGTACGGCTCGGTGCGGCCCAACGTGGACTTCCCGAAGCTGGTCGACCTCTACCTCGACGGCCGGCTCAAGATCGACGAGCTGGTCAGCCGTACCTACTCGCTCGACCAGATCAACGAGGGCTTCACCGCGCTGCGGACCGGTCAGGTGGCCCGCGGCGTGGTCGTGTTCAACTGAGCGCCGGCCTCCTCCTGCGCCGGCTGCTGCTGCGGTCGCTGGGGCGGCTGCTCGCTCGCCGCCCCCGCGGCCCGTTGCCGCCGCCGGTCCCGCTCGAGGCGGTGCTGGCCGGCGACGACTCCCCGCTCGCCCTCGCCCGCCTGCTCGGAAACCGCGACACCCCCGCGCGGCAGGCGGCCCTCGCGCGCTATCTCCAGCATCGCGGCACCGCCTTCACTCGCCATCGCTTCGCGCGCCCCGAAGGGGCTGGCGAGACCTACGCGGTCGAGCTGGGCGAGGGTCCCCGGGTCCTCGTGCTGTGCGCGCACCACGACGCGATCCCGGGCAGCCCCGGCGCCAACGACAACGCGGCCGCGGTCGGAATCCTCCTGCACCTGATCCCGCGCCTGCCCGCGCGCATCCCGGCCGGCTGGCGGGTGCGCCTGCTCTTCACCGCCGCCGAGGAGATCGACTATCTCGGCGCGCGCGTCTACGTGGCGGAGCACCCGCTGGACGGAGTGGCGGGCGTGCTGAGCCTCGAGCTGTGCGGCATCGGCGACGCGGTCGCCCTGTGGGACGCGGGCGCGCGCACGCCGTTTCTCGACGCGGCCACCACGGCCCTGGAGGGGGCGGGACTCCGGGCGGACGCGGGACACCACGTGGTCGGACGCATCCCGATGTTCGGCAGCGACCACCGCGCGTTCGCGGCGGCCGGGATCCCCGCCTACGGCTTCACCATGGTGCCGGTGGCCCACGCGGACACGCTGCGCCGCTTCGTGCTGAGCCCCCTGCGCTCGACGTTCCGGAGCCTCGTCCGGCGGCCCCCGCCGTTCCACACCTACCACACCAGCGGCGACACCCTCGACACCCTGGAGCCGACCGCACTGGCGCGGGCGGTGCAGGCGCTCTCCGCGATCGTGGCCGGGCTGCCCGCCTGATCCCGGATCAACGCCCGAGCCAGCCCGCCAGCGGCCGGGCGATCTGCACGTCGCGCCCGCGAGGGCGGCGCCGCACGTAGCTCCTCCGGCAGAGCGCGTCCAGGACGCCCGCGCCGAGCGCGCCGCCCAGGTGGGGCCGGCGCTCCGTCCAGTCGAGACAGGCGGTGGCGAACCGGCGGCGCGACGCGCGCGCGGCCGTCACGTCCACCGCCCGGCGCGCGAGCTCCCGCTCGCCCCGCGCGGTCAGCTCGAATCCCGGCCCGGCGCGGTCGGCGGCGCGCACCCAGCCGCGTGCGCGCATGGCCTCGAGCAGGTCGACCCCCGCCACGCCCGCCAGGTGGTCGTAGCAGGTGCGCGCGCGGCGCAGTGGGGTGTCCCGTCGCCGCTCGCGGCCGGCCTGCGCCGACGGGCGCGCCACCGCGGCGGGCCCGCTCGCGTAGAGGGCATCGAGCAGGGGCTTCACCCGCGACGCCTCCGCGCGGTAGGTCCGGTGGCGACCCTGGGACGCCCGGCTCACCAGGCCCACCGCGCGGAGCCGCGCGAGGTGGGTCGACACGCGGGGCTGGGCCAGATCGAGCCGCGCGGCCAGATCGCTCACGGTGGCCTCGCCCTCCAGGAGGGCGGCCAGGATCGCGAGACGGGCCGGATCCCCCAGCGTCCCCGCCACCTCCGCCGCGGCTTGCATCGTCGCCATCGGGTGGTAGTATACGCGCATCACACATATCTCTCAAATAGAATATGTTATCGACACCACCGTCAGGAGGTCAGCCATGAGTCACGCCATCACCGTCACCGACGCGGCGGAGACCCTGCGCCGATCCGGGGACGCGCTCGCGAGCGCCGCCGCGGCCGGCCGCGTCGGCGCCACCGCGCTCGAGAGCGCGGCCGCCTTCCGCACCATCGCGGCCTGGACCCTCGCCCCCGCGCCGCGCGATCCGCGCGCGCACGTGCGTGCCGCGCACGCGGAGGCCCGGCCGTACCTGACCCGCCTCCTCGACCATCCCGCCGACCGCGAGGTCGGCTCGGTCATGACCGCGGATCTGTTCCGCCGCCTCACCCGGCGGCCGGGCCCCGACGCCGGAGCGCGGGCGGCGTCGGATCCCGCGCGCTACACCTACACCCCGCGCAAGGTGCTGCGGCGCGTGCTCGATCACGCGCTCGACCATCTGAACCAGATCGACCAGTGGCGGGCGTGGCGGCGCGACGGCACCGTCCCGGTGCCGACCGACGGCTGGGCGAGCTCGACGGTGACCCTGGCCGAGGACCGCCAGCCCCTCGACGCGGCGGACCTGGCCGCGTGGCTCTGGCGGATCGACCAGACCATCGGGCTCCTCGCCCAGCGCGCCGACGGACTCGGCGAGGACGAGCTGGACTGGCAACCGCCCGACGGCGGCTGGCCGCTGCGCCGCGTGGTGCACCACGTCTCCCGGTGCGAGCACCTCTACGGCACCGCGCTCGACGAGGCGCCGCCGGTCGAGCCCTCCGCGCGCTACGAGCGCGCCGCTCGTCTGCTCGACGAGCGCCTCCGCGAGGCCCAGCGCCGTGCGGGCGATCCGTCGATCCTCTTCGTCAACCTCTACGGCGTCTTCTACACGCCGGAGACCGCGGCCCAGGAGGTGCGGGACCTCGAGGAGGGGCTCCTGGCCGAGGCGTGCGGAGCCGCCGTCCGATGACTCCGCCCGGGAACCCCATCGCGGCGGTGACCCATCCGGATCCGTATCCGTACTATCGCGAGATGGTCGCGACGCGCCCGCTGCACCGCGATCGGGACCTGGGGCTCTGGGTGGCGGCCAGCGCCGAGGCGGTGACCGCGGTTCTGACGAGCCCCCTGGTGCGGGTGCGCCCGCCCGCCGAGCCGGTACCGGCCTCCCTGCGCGGCTCGCCGCTGGCCGAGATCTTCGGCCGGCTGGTTCGCATGACCGACGGGCCGGCCCACGGCCCCCTGAAGCAGGTCGTCGCCGGGGCCCTCGCCACGCTCGATGGTGAAAGCGTCCGGGCCCGCGCGGTCGGCTGGGCGCGAACCCTCGTCGAGCGGATCGACGCGAAGAGCCCGGCCGGGGTGGACGAGCTCGCGCGGTCGCTCTCCGCGCACGCGATCGCGAGCCTGCTCGCGGTTCCCGACGCGGCGGTCGGGCCGGTCGAGCGGAGCGTTCGCCAGTACGTGACCGCGGTCGCCCCGGGCGCCGACGCGGCCCGGCTCGAGCGGGGGAAGGTGGCGGCCGGCCATCTGGTGGAGACGGTGCGCGCCGCGGTGGCGGGAGCGCGCGCCGGACTGCCCGTGGCGCTCGGCCGGGAGGCGGAGCGGGCGGGAATCGCCGATCCCGCCGCGGTCGTCGCGAACGCCATCGGGTTCATGACCCAGGCGTACGAGGCCACCGCGGGGCTGATCGGCAACTCGCTGCGGGCCCTGGCCGCCCGGCCCGGGCTGCGCGCGTCGGTGGCCGCGAATCCGGCGCAGCTCGAGGCGGTGATCCGCGAGGTGCTCCGCCACGACGCGCCGGTGCAGAACACCCGGCGCTTCCTGGCCGCGGACGGCGTGATCGGGGGCCAGCCCATGGCCGCGGGCGACACGGTGCTGGTGGTGCTGGCGGCCGCCAACCACGACACGGCCGCGAACCCGCGACCTGAGCGCTTCGACGAGGCGCGCGCGAGCCGCCGCACCTTCACCTTCGGCGTGGGGCCGCACGCCTGCCCCGGCGAGACCTTGGCGGTGTCGATCGCCCGGGCCGGGGTGGAGAGCCTCCTGGCCCACGGCCTGGACCTCGACGCCCTGCCCGCGCGCCCCGGCTACCAGCCGTCCGGCAACGTGCGCATCCCGCTCTTCGCGAGCGCGCCCGGGGAGGGCTAGCGCAGCACCGCGACCTTCTTGCGCTCGATCAGGTCGAAGTCGATCTGCGCGCCGAGGCCGGGCGCGGTGGGCGCGCGCACCATGCCGTGCGAATCCACCTCGATGTCGGCGACCAGGCCGTACTTCTGGGCCTCCGCGGGCAGGAGCACCTCGAAGAACTCGCAGTTGCGGATGGCCATCGCCACGTGGAGGTTGGCCACGTTGTTGAGCGAGTTGCCGCCGTGGTGGATCTCGAAGTTCAGGTGGAAGCCCTCGGCCAGATGCGCGGCCTTCACCAGGGCCGAGATTCCGCCCTTGACCGCCACGTCGCCCCGCAGGAAGTCGGTGGCGCGGGCCAGCAGCCAGGGAGCATAGGCGGTGAACCCGCCCGGCGCGTACTCGGTGGCCAGGATCGGGATCGAGAGGTGCTGCTTCAGCTTCACGTAGTTGTAGAGATCGTCGTCGGGCAGCGGATCCTCGTACCAGTAGTAGCCGAGGCGCTCGATGGCGCGCCCCACCCGGATCGCGGACGGGTAGTCGTAGGCCCACGTCGAGTCGAGCATGAGGGTGAAGGCGTCGCCCACCATGCTGCGGACCGCCTCGCAGATCTCGATGTCGAGGCGCGGCTCGGTGGGCGGGTGGATCTTGTACGCGGTCCAGCCCGAGGCCTTGAAGCGCGCCGCCTCCTCCGCGTACGCCTGCTTGGACTGAAGCACCGCCGAGCTCGCGTAGGCGGGCAGGCGGTCCCGGTAGCTGCCCAGCAGCCGGTGTACGGGCATTCCCGCCACCTTGCCGGCGAGGTCCCACAGCGCCACGTCCACCGCGCCGATCGCCCGCCAGGTGGTTTGCCGGCTCCGCGAGAGTAGCGCCTGGTAGAGCCGCTCGCGCTCCAGCGGATCCTGGTCCATCACGAGAGGCTTGAGCGTGCCCATGAGCGATTCGGCGTCGTACTGCGCGCCGCGGCTCGCCGAGCCCAGGAAGGCGTGGCCCTCCACGCCGTCGTCGGTGCGGAGCGCGAGCAGGCCGAGCTGGCTCTGACCGCCGAACTTGCCGGTGTGCCGACCGTAGGTGGTGCTCGGGATGTTCTCCCAGGCGAAGAGGGTGAGGGTGACATCGGTGATCTTCACGAAGCTCCTTCCCGCCCGCCAGCCGGGCTCATGACGCCCCGAGGGTACAACGATTCGCGGCCCACGGTTTCTGCTAGATTGGCCCGGTGAAGCCGTCTCCGCGCCCCGCCTCCTCCCGCTCCGGCGCGCTGCCTCCGAAGGACGGGGTGGTGCGGCTCTTCCGGGACCGCGGCGGTCGCAACGGCAAGACGGTGACCGTGATCCGCGGACTGCCCGAGCGCGGCGCCGCCCTCGAGGCCCGCGTCGCGGAGATGAAGCGGCTCTGCGGCGCGGGCGGGACCCTGAAGGACGACGCGGTCGAGATCCAGGGCGACCACCGCGAGCGGCTGGCCGAGCATCTGCGCGCGGCCGGCTTCACCGTGAAGCTGGCCGGCGGCTAGAGCCCGGCGCTAGATCTCGGTCAGGCGCAGCACCTCCGCGCGGCCGTCCATGAACTCGCCCATCTTCCGTCCGAGCGCCTTGAAGTAGTCGGTCGCGCGGTGGGCCTCCACCGCGGCCTGATCCGTGTAGCGCTCCATGAAGACGTAGGTCTGCGGAGCCTCGGCCCGGTGCAGCGCGTACAACCGGCACCCCGGCTCGTTGGCGTTGACCTTCGCCACCAGCTCCTTGGCCACCCCCTCGAACTGCTGCTCCATGCCCGGCTTCACCTTGATCGTCGCGACGACGCCCAGCATCGGGACTCTCCTTCGGGATCGCGCCCGGGCGATCCCTGTTCGTAGGTTGACAACCTCCGGCTACGCCATCACAAAAATTAGTAGTCCACGCGCGTCGGAACCGTCGACTGGACATCTATTCACCAGTGTATCCAATAGCTTGCGGACAGTGTCACGCCTGGAACGCCTCTTGCTCCTGGGGCCGGGCATGAGAACTCAAGATCGCGTACACGGGACCCGGGAAGCCGCCGCGCGGCAGCACATCACCGATCCGCACCAGCCCGAGGTTCGCCGCCGTCGGGGCCGGCCCAAGGGTAGCACCGGCATCAGCCGGCGCCATCCCGACTCGCTCCTGGCCGCCGAGATCGCCAAGTCGCCGCTGGCCACGGTGTACGCGAGCACGGACGGGGAGCTTTATCACTCGGTCTGCAAGACCCCCCTCGAGTTCCAGGGGCGCCGCGCCCAGCTGGAGTTCGACTTCTACTGCCTGCGCTGCATGGAGCACGTGGCGCTTCCGCAGTTCGTGCTGAGCCGCATCCGCTTCGACGCACCCCGGCCCGCCGACGGCACGGTCCCGGACTGGGCCACGAGCCTCGTCGCCTACCAGTAGCCGTTCCCGCCGCCCGCTCGCCCCCGGCCACGACGTCGTCGGTCGAGGTCGAGGCGATACGGGCGAAGTAGAGAGGCTCACGGCCTCCCGTAGCCGGGTCGCCAGATAACGAGTGTAGCCCGGCGCGCCTCCCTCGACGGCCTGCGCGAGGCCGACCTCCGCCCCCACCACGCACGGCTGCATGTCGATGACGACCAGGGCGGCGCGAGCGGTGATCGGAAGTCGAACCCCGGGAAGACGACCTGTTCCCTGTACGAGTCGGACAGCGCACACTCGCAACCGGGCCCCGGGTTGTCAAGGTCGGAAGCCCGTGCCAGCATGCGCGCGTGCTCATCGACGATCCGGACGACCCGCGGGTCGCCGACTATCGCGCCGCGGTCCGCGACCGTGCCTCCGGTCTCTTCCTCTGTGAGGGCCGGTTCGTGGTGAGCCGCCTCCTCGCGGCCCCACGCTTCCGCGCCCGCTCGATCCTCGCCACCCCGCGCGCCCTCGAGGACCTGCGCGAGGCGCTCGGGCCCGCGCCGCCGCCGGTCTTCGTGGCCTCGACCGCCACCATGCGCGCGATCTTCGGCTTCAAGTTCCACCGCGGCTGCCTGGCCCTGGGCGAGCGGCCCGGGCCGCCCGACACATCCGAGTCGGTGATCGGGCCGGCGGTGGCCGGCGGCGAGGGAGGATCCGCCGCGCCGCGGCTCGTGATCGGGCTCGACGAGGTGAGCGATCCCGACAACGTGGGGGCGATCTTCCGCAACGCGGCCGCCTTCGGCGCGGCGGGCGTCCTGCTCTCCACGGGCTCCGCGGACCCGCTCTACCGGAAGACCATCCGGGTCTCGATGGCGGCCACCCTCTCGATCCCATTCGCGCGCACCGACTGGGACGCGGCCCTCGAGGCGCTCCGCCGCGCCGGCTACACGGTGGTCGCGCTCACCCCCGACCGCCGCGCGGAGCCCATCGGCCGGGCCGCCCCACGGCTGGCCTCCCGGCGCCTCGCCCTGCTCGTGGGCGCGGAGGGCTCGGGGCTCGGACCGCGCAGCCGCGAGCGCGCGGACGTCTGCGTGCGCATCCCGATGGCGCCCGGGGTCGACTCGCTCAACGTGGCCACCGCGTGCGGCGTCGCCCTGCACCGGCTGGCCGGCGGTATCATGGGCGACGAGCCATGATCCGCGTCGGCACGTCGGGCTACAACTACCCGGAGTGGCGGGGCAGCTTCTATCCCGAGAAGTTCCCGACCGGCAAGATGCTCTCCTACTACGCGGAGCACTTCTCCACCGTCGAGATCAACTACACGTTCTACCGGATGCCCAACGCCAAGACGGTCGCGGGCTGGGTCGCGGAGACGCCGGAGCATTTCTCGTTCACCCTGAAGGCGCCCCAGCGCATCACCCACATCGCGCGCCTGCGGGACATCGGCGATCCGCTGCGCTACTTCCTCGACACCGTGGCGGGCCTCGGCCCCAAGCTCGGGACCGTGCTCTTCCAGCTCCCGCCCAACTTCAAGAAGGACCTGGGCCGGCTCGGCGGCCTGCTCGATCTCCTGCCCGCGGGCCTCCGCGGCGCCTTCGAGTTCCGCCACGAGAGCTGGCTCGACCCCGAGGTCTACGCGCGGCTGCGCGCGGCCAACGCGGCTCTCTGCGTGGCCGACACCGAGGACGCCACGACCCCGATCGAGACCACCGCGGACTGGGGCTACCTGCGGCTGCGCGACGAGGGGTACACCGAGGCGGATCTGGCCGAGTGGGCGGGCCGCATCGCCGCGCTCGGATCCTCGTGGCGCGACACCTTCGTGTACTTCAAGCACGAGGAGGCCGGGACCGGCCCCGCCTTCGCCCGCCAGCTGGAGGCTCACCTGCCCCGCTGACCCCGCGGCCGGCCACGCGCGCCTGCACGCGCTCGATGGCCGCGGTCATGTCGATCCCGTCCCGCAGGACCGGCGGGAGCGGATCCGCCATCTTCTCGAAGCGACCCACGATCGTCTTCAGGTTGAAGCGGGCCGGATCGAGCCCGGGCGTCACCTCGCGCCACTCGAGCGGGCACGAGGCGGGGGCTCCCGGCAACGGACGCAGGGAGAACGGCGCCACGATGGTCTGCCCGTGGCCGTTCTGCCCGAAGTCGATGTAGACCTTGCCGCCGCGATCGCGCAGCGGGCGCGCCACCGTGGAGATCTCGGGCTCCGCGTCCACCCCGAGCGTGGCCAGCACCCGCGCGAAGGTGCGCGCCTGCTCGTAGGTGTAGCGGGCCCCGAGCGGCAGCAGGATGTGCAGCCCGGTCGCGCCGGAGGTCTTCACGTGGCTCGGCAAGGCGAGGTCGTCCAGGATGCGGCGCAGCGCGAGGGCCACCTTCACCACGTCGGTGAACGGCGCGCCCTTGGGATCCAGGTCGAGCACCAGCCAGTCCGGGCGCTCGAGCGACGGCACGCGCGAGGCCCAGCAGTGGATCGGGATGGCCGCGCTGTTGGCCACGTAGCGCAGCATCTCCACGTCGTCCACCACCAGGTAGGCGATGTCGCGCTCGGTGTCGCGGGAGTAGATCCGCTCGGTGCGGACCCACGCGGGCGCGAACTCGGGGGCGTCCTTCTGGTAGAAGGACTTGCCCGCGATGCCGTCGGGGAACCGGGTGAGCACCAGGGGCCGGTCGCGCAGGTAGGGCAGCATCCACGGCGCGATGCGCTCGTAGTAATCGAGCAGGTCCGCCTTGGTGTAGCCCTCCGCGGGCCAGAAGACCTTGCGCAAGTTGGTGGGCTGAACGCGGGCGGCCGACGGCGACGCGGGCGCGGCGACCGGACCCGTGGGCGACTCGGTATCACGGTGCGTCTCCTCCCCGGCCGGCGCCGCATCGACGGCCGTCGCATCGACGGGCTCGGCGCCCTCCCGTCGGCACGCCCGCGGATCGTGGTCGTCGAGCAGCCGGACGAACGATGGCTGGCGCAGGCCGCCGTCCTCGGTCCACTCGGTGAAGCGCACCTCGCACACCAGTCGCGGCTCGACCCAGTGATGACCGCGCCCGCGCGGGATGGCCCCCGCCTCGAAGGGGGCGGTGGCGCGGGCGAGCGGGCGCAGCCGCTCCCGGATCGCGGCCAGGCCCGCCTCGTCGAAGCCGGTGCCGACCTTCGAGACGTAGACCAGCCGCGAAGCGTCCGGCGGGCCGTCGTACACGCCCAGGTTGAGCGCGCCGAAGTGCCCACGCGCGCCCTGCGGATCGGTGTAGCCGCCGATCACGAACGCCTGCGCACGCTGGCACTTGATCTTGATCCAGTCGCGGGTGCGACCGGCCGGATAGGGGCCCCGCGCCTTCTTGGCCACGATGCCCTCGAGGCGCTGCGCGGAGGCGGCCTCGTAGAACGCGACGCCCTCGCCCACCACGTGGTCGCCGTAGCGTACCGTCCCCAGCGCGGGCACCAGCCACCGCAGGCACTCCTTGCGATCGAGCAGCGGCTGGCGACGCAGGTCGCGATCGTCGAGCTGCAGGCAGTCGAAGAAGACGCCCACCGCGGGGCGCCGCTGCGCCGCGAGGGCCACGTCGCCCGGGTCGGTCAGGCCCATGCGCGGCTGCAGGCGCTGGAAGCTGGGCCGGCCCGACGCGTCGAGGGCCACGATCTCGCCGTCGATCACGAAGCGGTCGATCGCGAGCGACTCGAGCGCGCGCACGATCTCCGGATAGCGGCTCGTCGTGTCCTGCCCGCTGCGCCCGTAGAGGGCGACCCGCTCGCCGCGGCGCTCGGCGAGCACCCGGACGCCGTCGTACTTGATCTCGTAGAGCCACGCGGGGTCCGCGAAGGGCGCTTTTGCCTGCGCGGCGAGCGCGAAGGGCTGGGCCCGCGCCTCGACCGTCCCCCGCGGCGCCCCCCGCGCGTCGAGCCGGGTCCGCACCGCGGCGATGTGCCCCGCGCGGTCGGCCATCTCCTCCACGGTGAGCCCGCTCTGGACCGACTGCGGGTAGCGCTCCGTCATCTCCACGCCGCCGGGCGGCAGCGCGGCGCCGTCCGCCTTCTTGAGCAGCAGCCAGTCGCGCGACTCGCGGCCCGACATGTGGGCGAGCGTCCAGCGCCCGCGCATCTTGTGGCCGAAGATCTCCACCTCGAGCGTGCCGCGCTCGAGCTGGGTGAGCGGCGCATCGGATTTCGCCGAGCGGTACCAGCCGTGGTCCCACACGATGACCGCGCCCGCGCCGTAGTTGCCGGCGGGGATCACACCCTCGAAATCGCCGTACTCGACGGGATGATCCTCGACGTGGACCGCGAGCCGCTTCTCCTCGACGTGGCCCGACGGCCCCCTCGGCACCGCCCAGCTCTTCAGCACCCCGTCCATCTCGAGGCGCAGATCGTAGTGGAGGCGGCGCGCGGCGTGCTTCTGCACCACGAAGAGGCGGCCGCCCGAAGGCCGCCCCCCGAACGGCTCCGGCGTGCGATCCGGATCGCGCTTCTTGCGGTACGTCTCGAGCGGCGGCGGGCGCTCTCCCCCGAAGGAATCCGGCCCCATCCCTCGCCCCTTCGCGGCGGGCTCACCCCTATCCGGTGCGGTCGCCATCGGAGGCTTGGAGCATAGCCGCCCCGGTGGTACTGTGCAAAGCCTCACGGCCATGGCGCCCCATTCCATCGGCTCGGGCACGATCTCCTTCGGACTGGTCTCCATCCCGGTGCGGCTCTACACCGCCGCGTCGGGCGGGGGGGTCAGCTTCAACCTGCTCCACGCCAAGTGCGGCAGCCGCATCAAGCAGCAGACCTTCTGTCCGGTCTGCAACGAGGTGGTGGACCGCAACTCCCTCGTGAAGGGCTACGAGTTCCAGAAGGAGCAGTACGTGCGCTTCAGCGACGAGGAGCTGAAGTCGCTCGAGGGCGAGGCCTCCAAGGTGATCGACATCGCGGAGTTCGTGCCGCTGCCCTCGGTGGACCCGATCTACTTCGAGCGCACCTACTACCTCGGCCCCGACAAGGGCGGCGAGAAGCCCTATCGACTGCTCGCCGACGCGATGGCCAAGAGCGACCGGGTCGCGCTGGCCACCTTCGTCATGCGCGGCAAGGAGAGCCTGGTGCTCATCCGGCCCGCCCAGGACGGCCTGATGCTGCACACGATGTACTTCGCCGACGAGGTGCGCGACTTCGGCGAGATCGAGAAGGGCAAGTCGGTGAAGCTGCGCGAGGGAGAGCTCGATCTCGCGGAGCGCCTCATCGGCGAGCTCTCGCACGACGAGTTCAAGCCCGAGCAGTACGCGGATCACTACCGCAACCGGGTGCTGGAGATGGCGACCTCCAAGATCGAGGGCAAGGAGATCACCGCCGCGGCGCCGGAGACCCAGCGGGCCCAGGTCATCGACCTCATGGACGCGCTCAAGCAGAGCCTCGCCAAGCGCGGCGGCGAGGAGCGGGCCGCGGACGGCGTCACCGGCAAGAAGCCCCCGGCCAAGGCCGCGCCCAAGCGCGCCGCCTCCGACAAGGAGAGGAAGGCCCAAGCCGGCCGCAAATGACCGACTTCTCCACCCACGAGGTGGCGAAGGCTCTCGGTCTGCCGGACTCAAAGCTCCGCTCCTGCGCGCGCGCCGCGCAGCTCGCCCCCACCCGCGACGCGCACGGCCGTCTGCGCTGGTCCTTCGAGGACCTCCTGCTCCTCAAGACCACGCGCGGGCTCCTCGACGCGAAGGTGCCGGCCCGGCGCATCCGGCGGCTGCTCGCCTCGCTGCGGCGCCAGCTCCCGGGCGACCAGGTGCTCACGAGCGTCAGCGTGTACGCCGACGGCCGCCGGGTGGTCGCGTGGGACGGCGCCGCGCGCTGGCAGCCGGACTCCGGCCAGTTTCTCTTCAGCTTCGATGCCCCCGCGCTCGCTCCGGCGCCCGCCCCGCCGGCCGCGGCGCGCCCGGCCTCCCCGCCGGCCGAGACGCCCACGCGGACCGCCGAGGAGTGGTTCGATCTGGGCTGCGAGCTCGAGGCCGCCTCGCCGGCCGAGGCGCGTCACGCCTACCAGCAGGCCCTGGCCCTCGATCCGACGCTGGCCGACGCGCACGTCAACCTCGGGCGCCTCTTCCACGCCGCCGGCGAGAGCGCTCCGGCGGAGACGCACTACCAGGCGGCCATCCGCCACGCGCCGGACGACGCCATCGCGCACTTCAACCTGGGGGGCCTGCTGGAGGACACCGGCCGCGCCTCCGCCGCGGTCGAGTGCTACCAGCGGGCGCTGTCCGCCGACCCCGACTTCGCGGACGGCCACTACAACCTGGGCCTCCTGCTCGACCGGCTCGGCCGGCGGACCGCGGCCATGACTCACCTGCGTGCCGCGCGCCGTCTCTACGCCCGCCGCTCCGCCTGAACCCGGCGGCGGTCGTTTCGCTCTGGTCCGCCCTACCCTGGTCTGCCCCACCCCGAAGTGTCCGGGGACGGTGACGCCGGCCGTCAGGATCCGGCGGCTCTGAGGCCTTTCAAGCTTTATATTTCAATATCTTGTACCGCTGGCAGTTCCCTTGCACTGCTCCCGGGTGTCGATCCGCACTCTTACTCGACGGAACAGGAGATGGTGATGAGGACAATCATCGGATGGGGCGTGGGCGCAACGTGCGCCACCTTGATCGTGACCGGCCTGTCGGCGGCCCCCGCGCCCGCTCAGGAGACCAAGAACGACCGCGGCGAGGTCCGTCAGGACTCGCGCGAGATCCGCGGCGATCGCAGGGAGATTGCGAAGGACACGCAGGAGGTCCGCGGCGATCGCAAGGATCTGGACGCCTCGCGCCAGAAGCTGCGGGAAGCCTACAAGTCGGGTGATCCGGCCGCCATCAAGACCGCGCGCGAGAACTATCAGAAGAGCCGCGGCTCCCTCCACGGCGACGTGAGGGACCGCCGTCAGGACGCGCGGGACCTGCAGCAGGACAAGCAGGATCGCCGCGAGGACGTCCGTGACCTGCAGCAGGATGCCCGCCAGGCGCGCACCCGCCAGTCCCGGTAACCGACTCGACGAGCTGTCAGGGGGAGGGCCATCCGGCCCTCCCCTTCTTCTTTTGCCCGCCGCGGACTCGCGGCGGCGCGATGGCTACTCCAGATCGTCGGCGTGTCGCTCGTGCCAGTCGGTGCGGGCCTGATAGGCGGCCGCGGCGGCCAGCACCCGCCCCTCCTCCCACGCGCGCCCCATGAACTGCAGGCTGGTCGGCAGCCCGCGCGGCCCGAAGCCGTTGGGCACCGCCACCGCCGGGAGCCCGGCTCCGTTGCCCACCGCGCCCATCACGTCGCGCGCGGCGCCGCGGATCGCGCTCCGCACCTCGGCGGTCAGCGGCGGGGCCTCCGCCGCTCGCCCCGGGGCGACCAGCGCGTCGAGGGGGGCGAGCACGCGGTCCGCCTCGCGGGCCATCACGGAGCGCAGGCGCAGGGCCTTCACGTAGTCCTTGGCCAGGATCGCGTCGCGCGCGTAGGGCGTGTAGCGGTCCTCGGGTGCGGTGAGCCCGCGGATGGCGCCGCTCTCGATGAGGTCCTCGAAGGCGCTGGCCGCCTCCGCCCCCAGGATGGTCCGGGTGATGTCGTCGTAGGGCAGATCGGGCAGCGTCACCGTCTCCACCGTGCCGACCCGACGCAGCACCTCCAGCGAGCCCTCGAAGTTCTCGCGCACCGCGGGCTCGCAGCCGTCGGTGACGCCGGCGAGCACGCCGAACCGGAAGCGCCGGTCGGCCGCCGGGGCGGGCTCGTGGCGAAACGGACGGTCCACGGTGGTGGGATCCGCAGGGTCGCACCCCGCGATGGCCTCCAGCACGAGGCCGCAATCGTCCGCGGTGCGGGCCAGGGGCCCCAGCTTGTCGAGCGTCCAGCAGAGCGCCATCGCCCCGTGCCGGCTCACGCGCCCGTAGGTCGGACGCAGCCCGGTCACCCCGCAGTTGCCCGCGGGGGAAAGGATGGAGCCCCACGTCTCGGAGCCGATCGCGAACGGGACCAGCCCGGCCGAGACCGCGGAGCCCGAGCCGCTGGACGATCCGCCGCTCCAGGCGTCACGACTCCACGGGTTCACCCCCGGCCCGGTGAAGCTCGCGTTCGGCTGGCGATAGCCCATGCCCCCGGCCAGCTCGACCATCGCGAGCTTGGCGCAGAGCACCGCGCCCGCCTCCTCGAGCTTGCGGACCGCGGTGGCGTCGAAGCCCAGCACGCGATCCTTGAAGAGCGCCGCGCCCCAGGTCGTGGGGATGCCTCCGGAGGTCGCGAGTAGATCCTTGGCCCCGTACGGGATGCCGTGCAGCGGGCCGCGGTACCGGCCGGCCGCGATCTCGCCCTCGGCCCGGCGGGCCTGCTCGAGCGCGCGCTCCCGCGTGACGGTCACCACCGCGTTGTAGCGGGAGCCGAGGCGCTCGAGCCGCTCCAGGAACGTCTCGGCCAGCGTCACCGGCGAGAGGCGGCGCTCGCGCACCAGCTCCGCGAGCCGGCGCACCGGGGTGAAGACGAGCCCGTCGGCGCTCACGGCTCCGCCCGGTACGCCGCGAAGGGCTGGGCCGGTTCGCTCGAGTTGTCGAGCCGCACCGCGCGCAGGGCGCGCGCGGCCTGCACGAGCCCTTCCACCGCGGTCCGCACCGCGTCGAGCTCGTCGGGGGCGAGCCGATCCCCGTAGCGGTCGCGCACCAGCGCGAGCATCGCCTCCACCTCCGCGCGCACCGCCTCCGGCTGGGTCATCGTCGGGGCATTCTAGCGGAGGCGTGGATCGAGCGCATCCCGCAGCCCGTCGCCGAGCAGGTTGAAGCCCAGCACCGCGAGGAAGATCGCGAGGCCGGGCAGCGCGGCCACGTGCGGGGCCACGTTCATGTACTGCCGGCTGCTGGAGAGCATGCTGCCCCAGTCGGAGGTGGGCGGCTGCACCCCCAGCCCCAGGAACGACAGCCCGGCGAGCGCGGTGATCATGCCCCCCACGTTGAGCGTCACCGCCACGATGAGCGGGGCCAGGCAGTTGCGCAGCACGTGGGTGAGCGAGAGGCGCAGCTCGGAGACCCCGAGCGCCCGCGCGGCCTCGACGTACTCGGTCTGCTTCACCGCGAGCACGGTGGCGCGCACGATGCGCCCGTAGAACGGAATGTTGACGATGGCCACCGCCACCATGCCGTTGACGAGGCCGGGCCCGAGGGTCGCGATGATCGCGATCGCGAGGAGGAAGTAGGGGAAGGCCATCAGGGTGTCGATCGAGCGCATCACGAGCTGATCCACCCACCGGCCCACGAAGCCGGCCAGCAGCCCGCAGACCGAGCCCGCCGCGGCGGCGAGCGCGGTGGCCGCGAGACCCACCACCAGCGAGGTGCGCGCGCCGTGGAGCAGCCGGCTCAGGAGGTCGCGGCCGAACTCGTCGGTGCCGAGCAGATGCCCGGGAGTGAGGGGCCGGGCCAGGCGGCGCGCGGTGTCGATGACGTCGGGATCGTGCGGGGCCAGCAGCGGGGCCAGCACCGCGGCCGCGCCCAGCACCACGACCAGCGCGAGACCGAACATCGCGCTGCCGCTCCGGCGGAACATGCGGGCGGCCTCGGACAGGGTCGAGCGACCGCGCGCGGCGCCGGCGGGGGCCAGGGTGGTGCCCGCACCGCTCACCCGGATCGCGCTCACGCGTCCGCTCCCCCGCGGCTACTCATAGCGAATGCGCGGGTCGAAGACCGCGTAGAGCAGGTCCACGACCAGGTTCACCAGCACGAAGGTGGTGGCGATCAGGAGCACGCCGCCCTGCACCAGCGGATAGTCGCGGGCCTGGATCGCGCGCACCATCATCGAGCCGAGCCCCGGCCACGAGAACACGGTCTCGGTGAGGATCGCCCCGCCCAGGAGGTAGCCGACCTGGACCCCGATCACGGTGAGGATCGGGTTCAGCGCGTTCTTCAGCACGTGGCGCGCCACCACCGCCCGCTCGGCCAGGCCCTTGGCGCGGGCCGCGCGCACGTAGTCCTGGCGGATGATCTCGAGCACGCTCGAGCGGGTGAGCCGCGCCACCGCGGCCGCCGAGGCGGTGCCGAGGGTGAGAGCGGGGAGGGCGAGGTGCCAGAGGAGGTCGTCGAGCCCGCCCCCGTACGGGGACACCATGCCCGCGGAGGGGAACCACCGCAGCGAGAGCGCGAAGACCAGGATCAGCATGATGCCGGTCCAGAACACCGGGAGGCTCACCCCGGTGACCGCCACCGCCATCGAGAGCTTGTCGAGCCACGAGTACTGCCGGGTGGCCGACACGATGCCGGCGGTGAGGCCGACCGCGATCGCGATCACCAGGGCGCCGGCGGTCAGCACCACGGTGGCCTTGAAGCGCAGCAGCACCTCGGGCAGCACCTCCCGCCCGAGCGGGATCGAGCGGCCGAGGTCGCCCCGGAGCACGCGCCCCATCCACTGCGCGTACTGCACCGCGACCGGCCGGTCGAGGCCCAGGTCGCGGCGCAGGCGCTCGACGTCCTCGCGGGTCGCCTGCGCCCCCAGCATGATGGCGGCCGGATCACCGGGCGCCAGCCGCATCACCCCGAAGACGAGCAGCGAGACCCCGACCAGGACCGGCAGCGCGAGCAGGATGCGGCGGACGAGGTAGCCCTGGAGGCCGGCCCCGCCTACTGCAGCCACACCTGCGTCAGCACCAGGTCGAAGTTGGGGTGGAGCTTGAACCCCTGCACACGCTTCCGGTGCACGATGACCTGCTTGCCGTGGTCCACGAAGATCCACGGCGCGTCCTCCATCACGAGGCGCTGCGCTTCCTTGTAGAGCGGGATGCGCTCCTTGTCGTCGATGGTGGTGCGGCCCTTGCGCAGCAGCTCGTCCACGCGCGGGTTCTGGTAGAAGCCGGCGTTGAACGCGGGCGGGAAACGGTCGGAGGACAGCAGCATGTACAGCATGTGGTCGGGGTCGCCGATCGACGGGTTCCACGACATCTCGGCCATGTCCGGGTTGTCGAGGTACTTCTTCAGGTAGGCGCCCCACTCCATGGTCTGGATCTTGGCCCGCACGCCCACCGCGGCGAGATTGGCCTGGATCACGGTGCCCATCTCGACCGGAGATTGCATGCCGGAGCCGGACTCGGGCACGAAGAAGGTCAGGTCGAAGCCGTTGGCGTAGCCGGCCTCCTTGAGGAGGGCCCTGGCCTTCTCGGGATCGTAGGGATACCGCTGGGTCTTGTCCTCGTGGTAGGCGCCGTACACCGGCGAGAGCGGGGTGGTGGCCACGATCGCGGTGCCCTTCAGGATGTCGCGGATGATCGCGTCCTTGTTCACCGCGTAGTTCAGCGCCTGGCGCACGCGCCGGTCCTTCAGCACCGCGTGGCGGGTGTTGAGAGCCACGTACCACACCGCGGAGGAGTTGGTCTCCGCCACCACCACGTCGGGGTCTTTTCTGAGATCCTGGAGACTATCCGGCGGCACGTCCATGGTGAGGTCGATCTCACCGGTCTTGATCGCGGAGAGGCGCGCCTGCGCCTCGATGATCGGCACGTAGATCGCCTGGCGGATCTTGGGCGCCCCGCCCCAGTACTGGTCGTTGCGCGAGAGCACCACTCGCACGCCGGGCTCCCACGTCTCGAGCTTGAAGGGCCCGGTGCCGACCGGATGCTTCACGATGTCCTTGCCCCACTTCTTGAGCGCCTCGGGGCTGTAGATGTAGAGGGAATGGTGCGCGAGGTACTGGAGGAACGGGGTCAGCGGGGCCTTGAGGCGGATCTGCACCGTGGTGGGGTTCACCACCTCCACTCCGGCCACGTTGCCCAGGAAGCCCTTCACGTAGGGATAGGTGCCGGTGGCGTAGAACGGCCCCTGATCGTTCATCTGGCGGTCGAAGCAGAACTTCACCGCCTCCGCGGTGAGCGGCGTGCCGTCGTGGAACTTCACGTTCGGCCGGAGGTGGAAGGTGTAGGTGAGGCCATCCTTCGAGATGTCCCACGACTGGGCGAGGCCGGGAATGATCTTGTAGGTCCCCAGCTCCTGGGCGGTCAGGCCCTCGAACATCCGCTTGATGACCCGCGTGGAGTTCAGATCGGTGATCTGCGGCGGGTCCATGGTCACCGGCTCGGCGAGGAGCCCGATCACCATCGCGTCCTTGGGCGGCGCGGCCACCGCGACCGATCCCGCCAGCACCGCCATGAGCAGCAGGACTGCGATTCCCCACGCGCGGCGTCTCGACATGCGGGCCTCCTCGGGATGGTGAAGTGCCCCGCATCTTGCCCCAAGGCGATCACCTTGGCAACGGCCCGGCCCGGACTTGGCAACGGCCCGGGGCGGCGCTAAGATCCGGCCGGGGAGGACCCATCCAGATGGCCAAGCGCATGCTCTTCATCGGTGCCGGAGCGATCGGCAGCTACATCGGCTCGTTCCTCGCGCGGGCCGGCCATGACGTGACCCTGGTCGACCCGTGGCCCGAGCAGGTCGAGGCGGTCCGCCGCGGCGGCATCTCGGTGACCGGGCCGCACGATCCGTTCGCGGCCAAGCCCACCGCGCTGCACGTCCACGAGCTGCAGCGCCTGGACGCCGACTTCGACATCGCCTTCGTCGCGATGAAGGCCTACGACACCGCGTGGGCCACCTGGATGGCCCTGCCCCACCTGAAGCCGGAGGGCTACGTGGTCTCGGCCCAGAACTGCTGGAACGATCCCATCGTGGCCTCCATCGCGGGGGCGGAGCGCTCGGTCGGGCTCATCATGTCCAAGATCGGGGTCGCGCTCTGGAAGGCGGGCGAGGTCGAGCGGGGCATGGAGAAGGGCTCGGGCGCCGGCCACGACGTGTTCCGCGCGGGCGAGCACGACGGGAAGATCACCGAGCGGGTCACCGCCCTGGCCGAGATCATGAGCGTGATCGACGGGGCGCGGCCCACCGACAACCTGTGGGGCGAGCGGTGGTCGAAGCTCTGCGCCAACTGCATGGGCAACCCGGTGCAGGCCATGACCGGGCTCGGCAGCAAGGAGATCGCGGACCAGGCGCGCGGCCGGGAGATCACCATCCGCATCGCGCAGGAGTCGGCCGCGGTCGGCCTGAAGCAGGGCTACCGGATCCCCAAGTTCAACGGGCGCGAGGCCGAGCAGTGGGCGCAGGCCGGGCGGCCGGACGTCTACGCCGAGCTCGACGCGATGCTCAAGCCCAAGGAGGGCGCGGGCCGGAACTGGCGCGCCTCGATGGCCCAGGACGTGATCAAGGGCCGCCGCAGCGAGATCGACTTCATGAACGGCCGCGTGGTCGACAAGGGCCGCGAGCTCGGCGTGCCGACGCCGGTCTCGGCCGCGGTGGTGGAGATCATGCGGGAGATCGACGCGGGCACCCGCAAGCCCGCGCCCGAGCACATCGAGGTCGCGCTGAAGCGCGCGGGCGCCTGACGAGCGGTCGCGCCGGCCTCAGCGGAGCGGGGCCAGCTCCACCACCCGGAGCTGGGTGAAGAGCACCTCCATGCCGCGCTGGTCGACGTAGAGGCCCAGGGTGCCGGCCGCGTCGCTCGCCAGCTCGGCGGTGGCCACCGGCCGGCCGTTGACGTAGGCCACGAGGCTCTTCTCGCGCAGCTCCACCGCGAGGTGGTTGACCGCGCCGTACTCGGTCTTCACGCTTCGCGTCGCGGTGGGCGGCACCGGATAGGCCCACTTCCCGCTCCACGCCGCCACCCGGTACGTCCCGTTGGCGGTGAGCCCGAGGGTGGCGAAGGTGCGGCTCTCCGCGCTGCCGCGGCTCGCGAACATGAGCCCGAACGCGCCCTCCCGTGTGCCCTTGCGCTGGCGCGCAGACACCTCGATGCGGACCGAGGCCGGGAACACCTCGGGGTGGACCGGGCCGAGCAGGCACGGGGCCCCGGTGGCGATGTTCTCCACGATGAAGCCGCCGTCGCCGTAGGACGACCTGCAGATGGATCCGGTGGCGGCCGGCCAGTTGCGCGGCGCGCGCAGGTCGTCCTCGAAGAGCACCCGCGGGCCGCCGCCGCTCGCGCCCCCGGTCACGATCGTGGTGCGGGGCTCGGCCCGCGGCGGCCCGCACGCGGCGACGGCGAGCGCCGTCAGCGCGAGGGTCAGCCCGAGCCGGAACATCGAAGCGCCTCCGTGATGGGTGAGCAATGCGTGCGTCTGGCCCCGGACCATCACATCTTTTACACTACACCGGGTTCCGACGACAACGGCAGACGCGGAGGTGACCATGCGAGGCGTCGTATTCACGGGAAACCGTCAGCTCGAGCTCCGGGAGTTCCCGGACCCCACGCCGGGCCCGGGAGAGGTGGTGCTCGAGATCAAGGCCTCCGGCATGTGCGGGAGCGACCTCAAGTTCTACCGCGCGGCCGGCAACGAGGCCGCGTCGCTGGGCCTGGGGGGCAGCGGCAAGCGGGTGATCGCCGGCCACGAGCCGTGCGGGGTGATCGCGGCGGTCGGTCCCGGGGTGAGCGAGGCGGAGGCCCGCGTGGGCCAGCGGGTGATGAACCATCACTACGCGGGCTGCGGGCGGTGCAAGCACTGCCGGGTGGGCTGGTCGCAGCTCTGCGCGAGCGGCATCACCGTGTTCGGGGTGACCGGCGACGGCGCGCACGCCCGCTACATGAAGGTGCCCGCGCGCACCAACGTGCCGCTGCCCGACGAGCTGACCTTCGAGGAGGGCGCCGCGGTCTCCTGCGGCACCGGCACCGCCTACGGGGCGCTCAAGCGCATCGACGTCTCCGGCCGTGACACCCTAGCCGTCTTCGGCCAGGGCCCGGTCGGCCTCTCCGCCACGATGCTGGGGGCCGCGATGGGGGCCCGCGTCATCGCGGTCGATATCTCGGGCGAGCGCCTCGCCCTGGCCCGCGAGCTGGGAGCCCACGCGGTGGTGAACTCGCGCGAGACCGATCCGGTGAAGGCGATCCGAGAGCTGACCCACGGGGAAGGCGCGGAGGCCACCATGGACTGCACCGGCCTGCCCGAGCCGCGGGTGGCCGCGGTGAAGAGCACCGCCACCTGGGGCCGCATGTGCTTCGTGGGCGAGGGCGGGGCCACCAGCTTCGACATCAGCAGCGACCTGATCCGCAAGCAGCTCACCCTGGTGGCCTCGTGGACCTTCAGCAGCATGGGCCAGTGGGAATGCGCGCGCTTCGTGGCCGACCGCAAGGTTCCACTGGGCCGACTCCTCACCAACCGCTTCCGCATCGACGAGGCGGCGGCCGCCTACAAGCTGTTCGACACCCAGACCACCGGCAAGGGCGTCTTCACCACGTTCTAGCCCCCGCCGCAGGAGGCTCCATCGTGCCCGACTTCTCGATCCTCGGCATCCCCGGCAGCCTTCGCAAGGCGTCCTTCAATCGCCACGCCCTCGTGGCCGCCCAGGCGCTCGTGCCTGCCGGCGCCGCCCTGGAGATCTTCGAGCTGGAGGGGATCCCGCCCTTCAACCAGGATCAGGAGAAGCAGCCGCCCACCCGGGTGACCGAGCTGAAGGCGAAGGTGCGCGCCGCCGACGCGATCCTGTTCGCGACCCCCGAGTACAACTACTCGATCCCCGGCGTGCTGAAGAACGCGATCGACTGGGCTTCGCGTCCCTACGGCGACAACGCGTGGCAGGGCAAGCCGGTGGCGGTGATGGGCGCCTCGGTGGGCATCCTGGGCAGCGCGCGGGCCCAGTACCACCTGCGCCAGTGCTTCGTCTTCCTCAACATGTACCCGGTGAACCAGCCCGAGGTGCTGATCGCGAGCGCGGCCCAGCGATTCAACGAGCGCGGCGAGCTGACCGACGAGACGTCGAGAGAGCTGATCCGGAAGCTGCTCGCCGAGCTGGTGGCCTGGACGAAGCGCCTGAAGGGCTAGCGCCCGTCAGGCGGGATTCGCCCGGTCAGGCCGGTTCGGCCGCTCAGGCCGGTTCGACCATCTGCCAGCCGCCCGACTGGAGCGCGCGCAGCACCGCGTCCAGCACGAGCTGCGCACGGAGGCCGTCCTCCAGCGAGGGCGACGGGGTCTCGCCCTTCTTGATGCCTTCGAGCAGCCGCTTCACGAGCGGGGCGATGGTGGCCTTGCCGGTCACCTCCATGGGGTCGCCCTCGCCGGCCGAGCGCGGCAGGCCCGCGGTGACCGGCACCGGCTGCAGCGTGCCGCTCGCCCCCGCCGCGCGCAGCTCGCCCACGTACCACTTGGGCTTCTCGCGATCCAGACGATAGACGAGCGCCCCCTGGCTGCCGTAGGCCTCGAGCGACACCTCGTTCGCGCCACGGGCCGAGCGGCTCACCGTGAACGACACCTGCGCGCCCGAGGCCAGCTCGCCCAGCACGCTGCAGAAGTCCTCCGCATCCGCGGGCTTCCCGCCACCGGGCACGGTGCGTGAGGCGTAGGCCACGCCGGCCTGCGCGGTCACGCGCGTGAACTCCCCGAAGTGCCAGCGCACCAGATCGATGACGTGTACCCCCATGTCGCCCATCGCGCCGTGCCCCGCCTGGGTCCGGTCCATGCGCCAGGTGATCGGCGCCGACTCGTCGGCCCAGCGCGACCCGAGCCAGCGCGCGCCGATGTGAAACGGCCGCCCCACCGCCCCCTCCTCCACCAGCGAGTGGAACCGCTGCATGGCGGGGATGAAGCGCCAGTTGAAGCCGGTCATGGCCACCCGCTGCGCGCGGGCCGCGGCCTGCACCATCTCCCGGCTCTCGGCCGCGGTCATGGCGAGCGGCTTCTCGCACAGCACGTGCGCGCCCTGGGCGAGCGCGCGCAGGGCGATGTCCCGATGAAGATGGGGCGGCGAGGCGATCACCACGATCTCGGGCTTGGCCTGGTCGAGCATGTCCTCCCAGCGCTCGAACACCGCGGGCACGTTGTAGCGCTCGGCCATGGCCCGCGCGGCCTCCTGGTTGCGCTGGCAGAGCGCCACCACCTCGCAGCCGCTCACCTGGAACGCGGGGATGTGAGCGCGGCCGAATCCGAGCCCGATGATGCCGACGGTGTGCTTCTTGCGAGCCATGCCTGATCGATCCTTTCGCGGGCGGATTCCCTTCCCCCGCGGATTGGGTTAGAGTCGCTCCATCCTACAGCAGATCCCCAGGAGGGCTCCATGAAGGCGGTCGCCGCCGTTGCCGAGATCCTGAAGCGCGAAGGTACCACCTTTCTGATCGGCTACCCGGTCAACCCGATCATCGAGGCGGCGGCCCAGGCCGACATCCGCACGATCATCGTGAGGCAGGAGCGCACCGGCCTCCACATGGCGGACGCGGTGAGCCGGATCAGCTCCGGTCAGAAGATCGGGGTGTTCACCATGCAGCAGGGCCCCGGCTCGGAGAACGCCTTCGGCGGCGTGGCCCAGGCCTACGGCGACTCGGTGCCGATCGTGGTGCTGCCCGGCGGCTACCCGCGCCGCATCACCAACATCCCGCCGAACTTCAACTCCTTCATCAACTACCGTAACGTCACCAAGTGGTGCGAGCAGGTGGTGGTGGGCGACGCGGTGCCGGACGCGATGCGGCGGGCCTTCACCCAGGTGAAGAACGGCCGGCCGCGGCCGGTGCTGGTGGAGATTCCGGTCGACGTCTACCAGGAGGAGGTGCCGGAGCCGCTCAACTACAAGGTCACCCCTCGCACGCGGGTCGCCCCCGATCCGGACGCGGTCACCGAGGCCGCGCGGATCCTGGTCGAGGCGGAGCGTCCGGTCATCTACGCGGGCCAGGGCGTGCACTACGCGCGCGCGTGGCAGCAGCTGCGCGAGCTCGCCGAGCTGCTCGAGGCGCCGGTCACCACCAGCCTCGAGGGCAAGAGCGCGTTCCCGGAAAACCACCCCCTGTCGCTCGGCTCGGGCGGCCGCTCCATCCCCAAGACGGTGTTCGAGTTCCTGAAGAACTCCGACGTCATCTTCGGCATCGGCTGCAGCTTCTCGACCACGAACTACGGGGTCACGATGCCGAAGGGCAAGACCATCGTGCACTCCACCATCGACGTGGCCGATCTCAACAAGGACATCGTGGCCGAGCACGCGGTGATCGGCGACGCGGGTCTGGTGCTGGACGCGCTCCTCGTCGAGGTGCGCGACCGGCTGAAGGGCAAGCCGCGGGGCCGGCGGTCGGAGGTGGCGCGGCAGATCGCGACCATGAAGGCGGAGTGGCTGGCCCAGTGGATGCCGAAGCTCAAGGCCAACGACAAGCCGCTCTCGCCCTACCGGGTCATCTGGGACCTGCTGCACACCGTGGACGTGGCCAATACCATCATCACCCACGACGCGGGGAGCCCGCGGGACCAGCTCTCGCCGTTCTGGGAGTCCACGCACCCGCTCACCTACATCGGCTGGGGCAAGACCACCCAGCTCGGCTACGGCCTGGGGCTCGCGATGGGGGCGAAGCTCGCGCGGCCCGACGCCCTCTGCATCAACGTCTGGGGCGACGCGGCCATCGGCTTCACCGGGATGGACTTCGAGACCGCGGTGCGGGAGCGCATCCCGATCCTGTCGATCCTGCTCAACAACTTCTCGATGGCGATCGAGCTGCCCATCATGAAGACCGCCACCGAGAAGTACCGCTCCACCGACATCAGCGGCCACTACGCGGACATGGCGAAGGCCTTCGGCGGCTACGGCGAGCGGGTCACCGAGCCGGGCGAGATCGTCGCCGCCATCAAGCGCGGCATCGCCAAGACGCGCGAAGGGGTGCCGGTGCTGCTCGAGTTCATCACCGAGAAAGAGATCAATTTCTCCATGTTCAAGTAACCCCCCCTCCCCACCCTCTCCCCTCAGGGGAGAGGGCAGGGTGAGGGGTGGGTCATCGCATCAAGGTCGCATGACCCATCGTCTGGCCCCGATGTCGCCGTCGATCCTGCTCCTCACCCTGTTTCTCCTGACGCTGCCCGCCGCCTTCGCGGTCCGCGCGCTCTACTCCACGCGCCTGATGCTGATCCCGGCCGCGTTCCTCCTGGCCGTGTACGTCTGGACCTGGCTCTGGTTCCGGCCGAGCACGTTCGCCATCCGGCCGGATGCGATCGAGGTCGCCTGGCCGCTCCGCCGCCGCGAGATCGCGCGCCGGAGCATCCTGGACGCGCGCGTCCTCGACCAGGCGGCGCTGCGCCGCGAGGTCGGCTGGGGCATGCGGGTAGGCGCGGGCGGGCTCGGGGGCGGCTTCGGGTGGCTCTGGACCACGCGCCGCGGCCTGGTGCGAATGTACGTCTCGCGCCTGGACGGCTTCGTGTGGATCGAGCGGGGCGCCGAGCAGCCGTGGCTGATCACGCCCGACCGGCCGGACGCCTTCGTCCAGGCGCTGGCCCCCCGTGGCTGATCTCACCTGGCGCGCGCCCGCCACCGAGGTGCGGCCGAGCCCGATCCACGGCCGCGGCCTCTTCGCCCGGCGTGCCATCGCGCGCGGCGAGATCGTCGCGGTCAAGGGCGGCCACGTGCTCACCCGCGCCCGGTGGGCCGAGCTCGAGCCGGCGCTCGGGGCGGCCGAGATCCAGCTCACCGATGATCTGGTCATCGCCCCGGTCCGCGCGAACCATCGTGACGGCAGCATGCTCTTCACCAACCACTCGTGCGATCCGAACCTGGCCATCCAGGGGCAGATCGTGCTGGTGGCGATGCGCGACGTCGCGGCGGGCGAGGAGCTGACGATCGACTGGGCCACCACCGACGACGGCGACTACTCGCTCGAGTGCCGCTGCGGGAGCCCGCGGTGCCGGGGCACCGTGACCGGCAAGGACTGGATGAATCCGGAGCTGCGGGCGCGCTACCGCGGCTGGTTCTGCTGGTTCCTTCAGCGGAAGATCGACGCCATGGCGAGCCGATAGGCCGGGCGAGGCGATGCTCGTCGACGTCGCCCTGCTACTGGCCACCGGGCTCTGCGCGGGCGCGGCGGTCTACGTCAGTCTGGTCGAGCATCCGGCCCGCGTGGCCGGCGGCACCGCGCTCGCGGTCGCCGAGTTCCGCCCGAGCTATCGCCGGGGCGCGGTGATGCGGGCCTCGCTGGCCGCGCTCGCCGCGGTGGCCGGCATCGGCGACTGGGCGCGCGGTCACGGCGCGCGGCCGCTGCCGGCGGGCCTCGTGATGGTCTTCCGCATCGCGTTCACGCTGGGCGTCATCCTGCCGACCAACAAGCGGCTCATGGACCCGGCGCTCGATGTCAGCGGCGCCGAGGCCGCCGCGCTCCTCGTTCGCTGGGGGCGCCTCCACGCGGTCCGCACCGCCGCGGGCCTCGTCGCGCTGCTCCCGGTCGGGCTACATCAGGCCGGCGCGAGCTGACCGTGCCCGCAGGCCGCGGGAGCCGGGTGGTGACCCCGGAGCGCTTCGCGAGCGGCATGACGTTCGAGCAGTACATGACGTTCATCGGCACGCCCGAGAACCTCGCCCGGGAGGCCGGCTGGTGGCGCGGCCCCCAGCGCATGGACTGGAGCGGCATCCTCCAGGCCTGGTACGAGAGCCTCCGGCTCCGCGACGACCAGGTCGCGGCCATCCGGTGGCTGGCCGGCCAGCCGAGGGGGCCGGCCCGGATCCTGGTGATCTCGGAAGAGTGGTCGTCCGACTGCCGGCGCGCGGTTCCTCCGCTGGCGCGCCTGGCCGAGGCCGGTGGCCTCGAGCTACGGATCTTCCCGCGGGACGGCGCCCGGGTCGGCCGCGAGCCCCGAGCGAATCCGGCGCAGTCGCCCAGCGCCGACCTCATGAACGAATTCCTCCGGGAGCAGGACGGCACCACCTACCAGTCGATCCCGGTCGTGGTCTTCTATACCGTGGACTTCGAGTACCTGTATCACTTCACGGAGCGTCCCGCGATCTACCACCCGGGCCGCCTGTCCGACGCCATGCGGGCGCCCCGGTCCGGCGAGACGGCGCAGCAGACGTGGGAGCGATTCATGGGCGAGTGGGGAGCACTCCAGCGGTCGCCGTTCTTCAAGGTATGGGCCTCGGCGGGAATCGACGAGATGCTGTCCGCCCTCCACGAGCGCCTTGTCGTCGGCTCCTGAGCGGGCTATCTTCGTCCACCGACCATGGAGGGACCCCCTCGTTGAAGAACCCCATCGTGTTCGCGCTCCTGGCCGGAGTGTCTGCCGCCACCTGGACCATCTGCCTCAAGCTCGGCTCCTCCCGGATCAGCGCGGTGCTCGGTGCGATCGTGATCACGAGCGGGGCCCTGGCGATCAACACGATCGCGCTGGTCGTGATGCGCGCGGCCGGACACGAGGCCACCTTCACCCGCGAGGGACTCCTGCTGATGGCGGCGGCGGGCGTCGCGGCGGCCGGTGTCGATCTCTTCGGGCTCTTCGCCTTCCAGCACGGCCTACGCGTGACCTCGTCGTTCCTCATCGGCGGGACCTCCACCCTCGTGGTGCTGCTCGCCGGCTTCCTGCTCCTCCACGAGCCGTTCACGTGGCTCCGCCTTCTGGCGGCGGTCCTGATCACCTCGGGCATGCTCCTCTACCAGATCCAGGGCAGCTGACCGGGCGCCGATGACGCCGCCCTCCCTCGAGGGCACGGACGTGGCCCGCAGCTTCGGGGGCCTGCGCGTCCTCCACCGGGTGAGCTTCGCGGTGCCCGAGGGCGAGATCGCGGCGCTGATCGGGCCGAACGGCGCGGGCAAGACCACGCCGTTCAACCTCGTCAGCGGGCTGCTGCGGCCGTCGGCGGGATCCATCCGAGTCGGCGACCGGGAGATCGGCGCGCTGCCGGCCCATCGCATCGCCCGGCTCGGGCTCGGGCGCACGTTCCAGACCCCGCGGCCGTTCCTCGACCTGACCGCGGCCGACGACGTGGCCGCCGCCGCGCGCTGGGCCGAGCGACCGGGCGGCACACCGCGGGAGCTCCTCGCGCTCGTGGAAATGTCCGAGCAGCCGCGCGGGCCACCGCGATCCTCAGGCACATCCGTCACGAGGGGGAAGTCGGGCGCGGGGGCCTCGCTTGCGAGGTCGCGCGCCCGACGCTATAGTCGCCCGCGGAAGGTAGCGATGGCCCCGACCGTCCAGCAGTCGCTACGGGCTCAGAGGTGGTGGCGAAGCCTGGCCACCACGACGGCCGTGACCACCGTCCTCGTTCTCGCCTGGACGCTTCCCGCCGCCGCGCAAACGCCGCCGAAGACCGCGCGGATCGGGATGCTGCTCTACAGCAATCCGGAGGCCGACCCCACCGTGGCGACGCTGCGCCAGGGCCTGCGGGGCCTCGGCTATCGCGAAGGCCAGAACCTGATCATCGACTACCGGGCCGCGGAAGGGCGGCCCGAGCGCCTGCCCGCGCTGGCCGGCGAGCTGGTGGGTTCGAAACCGGACCTCCTGGTGGCGATCGGCGGGGACGTGACCCCCGCGGCCCAGCGGGCCACCTCGAGCATCCCGATCGTCGCGTGGGTGAGCAACGATCCGGTGCAGGCCGGATTCGCGGCCAGCATCCCGCGGCCGGGACGGAACATCACCGGCGTCACCCTTATCCTCGATTCGCTCGCCGGCAAGCGGCTCGCTCTCCTCAAGGAGGTGGCGCCGCGGATCACGAGGGTGGGAATCGTGTGGAACCCGGAGCACGCCGACCCGGAGTTCCGCGAGTGCCAGCGCGCCGCGCAGGCCCTCGGGATGACGTTGCAGTCCCTCGAGGTCCACCAGGCCGCCGATTTCGACGCTGCGCTCCAGCTCGCGATCCGCGAGCGCAGCGAGACCCTCGTCGCGGTGTCCTCGCGGCTGGTGACCCTCCACCGCAAGCGCCTCATCGACTTCGCGGCCCAGAAACGGATCCCGCTGGTGGGGGACTGGGGCCCGTGGGCCGAGAACGGCGCGCTCCTGGCGTATGGTCCGAGCGCCACCGAGATGACGGAGCGCATGGTCTCCTACGTCGACCGCGTGCTGAAGGGCGCCCGGCCCGGCGACCTGCCATTCCTGCAGCCGACCCGGTTCGAGCTGACCGTCAACACCGGCGTGGCCCGGAGCCTCGGCCTCATCATCCCGGAGTCGGTGCTCGTTCGCGCCGACCGGGTCATCCAGTAGCTCCCGCGAGGGCAGACCGCGTGGCGGTGAGGATCGTGCGGCTGAGTACGAAGCGCCACGCGGGCGAGGGCCCGCGGCTCGGCACGGTGCGCCGGCCCCCGCGCGGGGTGCGCAAGCAGGACTACGCCGCGCGCGACTACTACGACGCGTGGCTGCCCGAGCTGGCCCCGAGCGCCCCCCTCGTCTCATACGCTCTATCGAAGCCGTTCACCCCCGCGCGCTGGGCCGCGTACTCGCGCCGCTATCGGAGCGAGATGGGCAAGCCCGGCGCGCAGCGGCTCCTCACGGTCCTGGCCGCGCTCTCGCGGCAGGCCAGCTTCTCGGTGGGCTGCTACTGCGAGGACGAGAGCCACTGCCACCGCTCCCTGCTCCGGCAGCTCCTGATCGAGCACGGCGCGCAGGTCGTCTGACACCCGGGCCCCGGTCCCGGGGCCACCAACACAGGAGGGGCCCATGAAGTACGGCGTGGTGCTTCCGATCTGGCAGCTCACCGTCGCGGAGGCGGAGTCGCTCGCGACCAAGGCCGAGGCGCTCGGCCTCGACGGCGTCTTCGTGCCCGACCACATCCTGGCCAAGCCCGCCACCACCCAGCACTACGGCGGCCACTGGCCGGACCCGTTCTCGCTGCTGGCCTTCCTGGCCGGGCGTACGAAGCGCATCGCCCTCGGGGCGAGCGTGATCGTGCTCCCGTATCGCAACCCGCTGGTGGCCGCGAAGGCCGCGGCCACCGTGGACCAGGCCTCGGGCGGCCGCTTCATCTTCGGGGTCGGGGTGGGCTGGGACGAGGCGGAGTTCGTGGACCTGCGCCTGCCCTTCGCGGAGCGTGGACGGCTCAGCGACGACTACATCCGGGCCATCAAGGCCGCCTTCGGGGCCGATGTGCCGCAGTACACCGGCAAGTACGTCTCGTTCCAGGGCGCCACCTTCTCCCCGCGGCCGGTCCAGCGGCCGCACCCGCCCATCTGGGTGGGCGGCTCGCCCGCGTCGATCTCCGGGCCCGCGGTGCGACGCTGCGCGGAGCTGGGCGACGCTTGGCACCCGCTCGCCCTCGGGCTCGACGAGATCGAGAAGGGCTACGCCAAGCTGCGTGACCTGGCCACCCGCACCGGACGGCGCGAGGCGCTGGGCCTGGCTCCCCGCAACGCGCTCGACCTCACCGACTCCGCCAAGGGCGCGGGGCGGGCCGCGTTCCAGGGCTCGCCCGCCGAGGTGGCGGCCGACGTCAAGCGGGTGCGCGGCATGGGCGCGGAGTGGATGACGTTCGATCTCCCGCGCGCCGGCATCCCCGCGATGGTGCGGGCGATGGAGCGGCTGGCCGGCGAGGTCAAGCCCGCCGCGGCGTGAGGGAAGCGCCCGACGTCCTGCGGATCCGCGAGGCCGGCGCGGACGACCACGCCGCGGTGGAGGCGGTGACCCTCGCGGCCTACGAGCAGTACGCGAACGTGCTCCCCGCCCCGCTCTGGACCGCCTACCGCGCGAACATCCTCGCCGCCCTCGCCGAGGCCCCGCCGGGCGTGGTGCTGATCGCGGAAGCGGAGGGCCGCGTGGTAGGCAGCGTGCTCCTCTACCCGGCGGGCACGGCCATGACCGAGCCGGGCACCGACCGGGAGTGGCGCATCGGTGAGCCCGAGGTGCGGCTGCTCGCGGTGCCGCCCGCGGGCCGCGGGCGCGGCGTGGGCCGGCGCCTCATGGAGGAGTGCATCCGCCGCACCCGGGCCGCCGGCACCGCCACCATGACCCTCCACACCACCGACATGATGCGAGCGGCGATGACCCTCTACGAGCGGATGGGGTTTCGGCGCGCGCCGGAGATCGACTTCCGGCCCGCGCCGAGCGTGCTGGTGAAGGGGTACCGGCTCGCGCTGTGACCGAGGACCCCTCACCCCGCCCTCTCCCCGGAGGGGAGAGGGGGGATTTCCGCGGGGGGGTCTACTTCAGTGAGGTGAAGGTGAAGGCGCGGACGATGTGACGCTGGGCGACCGCGAAGACGGCCAGCACCGGGGCCACCACGAACATGCTGCCCGCCATGATGATGTGCCAGCGGGCGCCGGTGCCCTCCTCGCGCAGCATGGAGACACCCACCGGCAGCGTGCGCACCGCGTCGGTGGTGGTCATCACGAGCGGCCAGAAGAAGTCGTTCCAGTGGTAGACCACGCTGAAGAGCGAGAACGCCACGATCGTGGGCCGCGCCATCGGCACCAGCAGGCGAAAGATGACGGTGAAGACCCCCGCCCCGTCCACTCGCGCCGCGTCCACGATGTCGTCGCTGATCTGCATGAAGGCCTCGCGGATCAGGAAGGTGCCGAGGGCGGAGACCGCGTAGGGCAGCACCAGGGCCGCGTAGGTGTTCACCAGGCCCAGGTGCGAGAAGAGGATGTAGAGCGGCACGAACCGGACCTGGGGCGGCACGATCAGGCACGCCATCACGATCACGAAGCAGAGGTCGCGGCCCCGGAAGCGCAGCTTGGCGAAGGCGTAGGCCGCGGTGCACGCGAACCCCAGCTGCAGCACGAGGATCGCCGCGGTCTGCACCACGTTGTTGACGAAGTAGCGCAGGAACGGCCCCGACTGCCAGGCCTTGGCGTAGTTGTCCCACCGGGGCGGGCGCGGGATCAGGCTCGGCGGGAACTGGGTCACGCTCGGCAGGTCCTTCAGCGACGTGGCGACCATCCAGAGGTAGGGGCCCACCTCCACCGCGGCCACCACCACGAGGCCGAGGAGGGTGAGCGCGCGGACCCACGGGCTCGGGTGGCTCACGTGGTGTATTGCACCCGCTTGCGGAACGCGAGCCACTGGGCGAGGGTCAGCAGGAGGATGAGCCCGAAGAAGATCACCACCGCCGCGGAGGCCTTGCCGAGCCGGAAGTACTGGAAGGCCTGCTCGTAGATGTAATAGACGTAGATCATCGTCGAGGTGATCGGCCCGCCCCCGGTCATGATCTTGACGATGTCGAAGCCCTGGAAGCTCGCGATGGTGAGAGTCACCACCAGGAAGAGCGTGGTGGGCGAGAGCAGCGGCCAGGTGATGAACCGGAACCGGTTCCAGCCGGTGGCCCCGTCGAGCGCGGCCGCCTCGTAGAAGTCGCCCGGGATCGCCTGCAGCCCGGCCAGGTAGATGATCATCGGGTAGCCGAGCGTCTTCCACACCGTCACCAGCACCAGGGTCCAGAGGGCGACCGCGGGGCTGCCGAGCCAGTTCACCGCGGGCAGCCCGACGAGCCGCAGGCCGTAGGTGACGAGGCCGTACTGCGGATCGAGCATCCAGATCCACAGGAGCGACACCGCGACCCAGGAGACGATGTAGGAGGAGAAGATGCAGGCCTGCAGCGCGGCGCTCCACGCCCCGCGGTGGTTGAGCAACAGGGCGAGCCCGAGACCCAGGGCGAGTGCGAGCAGCACCACCCCGCCCGAGTAGCACGCGGTGTTGACCAGCACCTCGCCGAACTCGGGCGACCACAGCTCGCGGTAGTTGGCGAGGCCCACGTAGCGCTTGGGCGTCATGAGGTCCCACTGGAAGACGCTGACGTAGGCGGAGTACGCGACCGGGTACAGATAGACGAGCCCGAAGAGCGCCAGGGAGGGGCCGACCAGCGCGTACCCCAGCCAGGCGTCCCTCCGGGCCCGCCGCGACGCCACTACCTGTCGTACTTGCCGATGATCTCGTTCGCCTTCTGATCGGCGGTGGTCATGATCTCGGCCGAGGTCTTGCTGCCCAGCACCGCGGCCTCCAGGTTCGGCTGGATGACCTCACGCTGGATGTCGAAGAGGGCGGGCGAGAACGGGAAGCGCTGCGCGTTTCGGAGCTGGTCGAGCGCGACCTTGTAGTTCGGGTTGTCCTTGTAGAAGGACTGCATCGCGGGCGAGTTGATCGCGGACAGGCGGACCGGCATGTACCCGGTGGCCTTCGAGAGCGACACGGTCTGCTCGGGATCGGTCATCCACTTGATGAAGGCCCAGCCCGCTTCCTTCTGGGCCGCCGGCGCGTCCTTCAGCAGCACGAAGTAGGTCCCGCCGGTCGGCACCGCGGCCTTCGCCTTCGCGGGGAGGAACGCGGTCCCCACCTTGAACTTGGCGTTCTCGGTCATGTAGTTGAGGAACGCGGTGGAGGTGAAGATCATGCCGACCCGCTGGTTGATGAAGTCGGTGTTGGCCACCTCCCAGGCGCTGTAGTCCTTGCCCGGCGGCTGCTTCATGGTCCTGTCCCGGTTCACCAGGTCCACCCAGAACTGGAGCGCCTCCTGTCCCTTGTCCTTGAAGGCGGCCCTCTTGCCGTCCGCGGACATGAGGGTGCCGCCCGCCTGGTGCAGGAGCCCGTACCAGAACCACCAGTCGACGGGCACCTCGAAGCCGTAGACCTTGGTGTCGCCGCCCTCGCGCACCGTCAGCTTGCCCGCCGCGTCGCGCAGCTCGTCCCACGTGGCGGGCACCTTCACGCCCTTCGCGGCCAGCATGTCGGCGTTGTAGTACAGGATCGGCGTGGAGCGGAAGAACGGCAGTGCGAAGAGGGGCGCCGGCTTCTTGCCGAGATAGTCGAAGTAGCCGGCCTGGGTGAGGCCGGGCACGAAGTCGGCCAGGTCGGTGCCGTTGGCGCCCTTGGCGTACTCCTCCATGGACTCGAGCATCCCGCCCTGCCAGAGGTTCGGCAGCGCCTCGCCCACCACGTGGAAGGCGGCCGGCGCGGTCTTGGTGATGGCGGCGGCGCGGATCTTGGCGAGGGCCTGGAAGTAGTCGCCCTGGAACGTGCCCTCGATCCGGTACTTCGACTGCGACTCGTTGAACTTCTTGATGTGGGCCTCGGTGACCTCGCGGTTCTTGCCCCCGAACGAGTACCAGAACTGGGCCACGATCGGGTCCGCCGCCGCCGGTCCCGCCCCCGCCAGCCACCAGAGCCCCAGCACGACCGCCAGCATCCGCCTCATGCGCTTCCTCCTTTGAATCGGGTGGACGGCGTTGTATCCCCGAAGCAGGCCGCGGAGAGCTCGCGCTCCACGTCGTGCCCGCCGTAGACGATGCGGTGGAGCGAGCGGAGCAGCGGGACCTCCGCCACCTGGCGCTCGCGCGCGAACCGCCAGCACCAGCGGATCGCCGCGTAGCCCTCGGTCAGCTCGTCGCGCGCCTTGAGCGTGGCCACCACCTCCGCGGTGGGCTTCCCCGCGCCGCGCAGCTCCCCGAAGATGCGATTGCGCCCCGCCATGCCGGTGACGTGCAGGTCGCCCGCCCCGCCGAGGCCGTGCACGGTGGCCGGGCGCATCCCCACGCTCCCGCCGAGGCGCGCGATCTCCCGGAGGGCCTGGGTGTAGAGCGCGGACTTGGTGTTGTACATCGCCTCCGCGCGGCCCGCCGCCACCAGGCCGTCGCAGAGGCCGATGGCGATCGCGTAGGCGTTCTTGAGCGCGGAGCAGAGCTCGAGCCCGCGCTGGTCCGCGCTCTCCTCCACCCGGTAGTACGGCGTCTCGAGCCAGCCGCGGATGCGGCGCCGCTCCGCCGCGCGCGGGGAGGCGTAGACCACCGCGGTGGGCACGCGGCGCGCCAGCTCCAGCGCCTTGGAGGGCCCGCCCACCGTGACGATCTCCAGGCCGGCCACGTCCCGGATCGCGTCGGACAGGGTCACCGCCCGCCCCCGGCTCTGGGCCAGGCCCTTCGACACGCTCAGCACCGGGACGCCGGGGGCGAGGCGGGTCGCGGCCCGCTTGAGCGTCGGCACCGCGCCGTCCGAGGTCACCGCGTTGATCACGAGGTCCGCGCCGGCGAGCGCGCGCGGCAGCTCGGTCGAATCGTAGGCGGTCACGCCCCGCGGGAGCACGAGCCCGAGCCGCGGATGCTTGGCTCCCGCGCGCACCGCCGCGATCAGGTGGTCGTCCAGGTGCGTGCCCCACAGCGCCACGGTGTGGCCGTTGTCGGTGGCCGGCACCGTGAGGGCCGCGCCCATGAAGCCGGCTCCGAGGATGGCGATCCGGGCCATCAGGCGATCTGGCGGACCGCCGGGTACAGCTCGTGCCGTGCCGCCAGCTGCGCGGCGTAGGTCGCGGTGCGATCCGCGTCGGGGACGTGGCGTACTCGCGCGGGGCGCCAGCCGCGCGCGGCGCCCACTCCGTCCACGAGGCCGACCGCGATGCCGGCCAGCAGGGCGCCGCCCACCGGGGCGCCCGCGGCGTCGGGCACGTAGGAGAGGGGGACGCCGAGGGCGTCGCAGAGGATCTGCCGCCACACCGCGCTGCGCGCGCCCCCGTTCACCGCGATGATCTCGCGCAGCCGCAGTCCCTTCTCGGCCGCGATCTCCGCGCAGTGGCGGAACGATACCGCGACGCCCTCCAGCACCGCGCGGTAGAGGTGCCCGCGCCCGTGCACGAGCGAGAGGCCGACGAAGGCGCCGCGCGCGCCCGCGTCCCAGACCGGCGAGCGCTCGCCCTGGAGATACGGCAGCAGGCGCAGGCCCTCCGCGCCGGCGGGCACCGCGGCCGCCTCCGCGTCGAGGGTCTCGAACGCGGTCCCGGGCGCGGCGATCGAGCGGAACCACTCCTGGAGCGCGCCGGAGAGCGTGCCCCCCAGGGCCAGGTAGCGATCGCAGCCCACGTGGTGCGAGTTGATGAGGCGCGTGTCGAAGTCGGGGGTGGCGAGCGGCATGATCAGGTTGCCCGCGGTGCCCAGCATCAGGCACGCCTCCCCGGGCTCGGTGACGCCGGCGGCCAGGGTGGAGGCCGCGAAGTCGGCGCCACCCACCGCGACCGGCGTGCCCTCGCGCAGTCCGGTCTCGCGCGCGGCCGCCGCGGTGACCCGCCCCGCGATGGCGTGGCTCGGCCTGATCTCGGGCAGCCAGGCCGAATCGATGCCGAGGGCCGCGCACATCTCGCGCGACCACGCCCGGGCGCGGCAGTCGTAGAGCGGGGTCGCGAGCGCGGCGGAGGAGTAGTCGGTGACCCGCGCGCCGGTCAGGCGCATGACCGGATAGCTGTGCGATTGGAGGAGGGTGAGCGGCCGCTCGAAGCGCGCCGGCTCGTGCCGTCGCAGCCACGCGAGCTTGGGCCCGAGATAGAACGCGTGGACGCGGTTGCCCGCGATCCGCTCGCCCTCGGCGCCCACGCGGGCCGCCATCTCCTCCGCTTCCGCCTCGCTCCGCACGTCGAGCCACAGGATGGCGGGGCGCAGCGGGCGGCCCGCCGCGTCCACCGCGAGCAGGGTCGGGGCCTGGCCGGTGACCGCCACCCCGTCGATGCGCGCGGGCCGCACCGCCTCGGTGAGCGAGCGCAGGATCCGACACGTCGCGCGCCACCACGTGCCCGCGTCCGCCTCCACCCATCCGCGGCGCGGCGTCTCGTGGCGGTACGCAATCTCGGCGGCGCCCAGCACGCGGCCATCCCGGTCGTAGGCCGCGCCCTTGGCGGAGGACGTACCGATGTCGACGCCGACGAGGGCGGAGGTGGCCATTGGAGCCCGGCCATTATACGGGAAGTTCGCTTGCCGCAACCGCGGCACTTCTGTTACAAGGATGCGGTGACGACAACGCCCGCGCTCCTCATCATGCTGAGCATCGACGGGCTGCGCGCCGACCTCGTCGACGATTCCTCGCTGGAGCTGCCCGCGCTGCGCGGCCTGATCGCGCGCGGGGCGCGGGCGCGGCGCATGACGCCGATCTTTCCCACCGTGACCTGGCCGTGCCACACCTCGATCGTCACCGGGGTCTCGCCCGCCCGGCACGGCGTGCTCGGGAACCTGGTCTTCGACCGCGCGAGCGGGCGGCCGGTCGAGCACTACGGCGACCGCACCGACGCGCCGGTGCGTGCGGAGACGCTGTGGGACCGCCTGCACGCGGCCGGCCAGCGCACCGCCGCGGTGTGCTGGCCCAAGACGCGGGGGATCGCCGCGGTGGCCGACAACATCCCCGAGTTCTACGAGCAGGAGCTCTTCGAGACCTACGCCTCGCGGCCGCTGTGGACCGAGCTGGCCACCCGGCGGCTGCCGGTGCACCGCTACGGGGCGTGGAGCGCGCACCACCCGCTCGGACCCATGCAGGACTGGTTGACCCTCGAGGCCGCGCGGCACCTGCTGGCCGAGCGGCCGCCGCGGCTCATGCTGCTCCACTTCCTCACCCTCGATTCCTTCCAGCACGACCACGGGGTGGACAGCCCGGAGGCCCGGTGGGCGCTGCTTCAGATGGACGCCCTGGTGGGCCGCCTGCTCGACGGCCTCGCGGCCCGGGGCCAGCTGGAGACCACGACCCTGATGGTCTTCGGCGATCACGGCTTCGTGAACGTCGCCACCCGGCATCACCTGAACCAGCTCCTGCGCGAGGACGGGCTGCTCGACGTGCGCGGGGGCGAGATCTCGCGCCGGCACGCGTGGGTGGCGGGCAACGGCGGCTCGGCCCACGTCTACGTGCTCGACGGCGCGCCCCGCACCACCGGCGAGCGGCTGGCCGAGCGCTTCCGGGCCCTGCCCGGCCTCGACGTGGTGGAGCCCGATGAGTTCGCGGCCCTCGGCCTCCCCGCGCCGTCGCCCGGGTCGATGCAGGGGGACCTGATCCTGACCGCCCACGACGGCGTGCTGATCACCGGGCACGCCACCGCGGAGGCGGCCGCCGCGGCGCCGGTGCTGCGCGCCGCGCACGGCCACGCCCCGTCGTTGCCTCCGATGGGTGCGGGCTTCCTCATGGCCGGCCCCGGAGTGCGGGAGGGCGTGCGCCTCGACGAGGTCTCGATGCTGGATCTGGCGCCGACCGCGGCGCGGCTGCTCGGAGTGGAGCTGCCGGGGGCCCAGGGCTCGCCGCTGCTCGAGACGCTCGCGGCGCGTTGAAGGGCATCCTGATCGCGGCGGGACGGGGCCAGCGTCTGATGCCCCTCACCGGGGACGTGCCGAAGTGCTACGCGGAGATCGGGGGACGGCGCATCCTCGACTGGTGCGTGGAGGCTCTCGGCCACGCGGGCTGCGACGAGATCGTCTTCGTGGGCGGCTACCGGATGGGCCAGGTGCAGGCGGACTATCCGCGCTTCCGGTTCGTGCGCAACGCGGAGTGGGAGCGGAACAACATCCTGCTCTCGCTGTTCGCGGCGGAGCGCGAGATGGCGGGCGGCTTCGTGTCGAGCTACGCCGACATCCTCTATACCCCCGAGGCGGCCGCCCGCCTGGTGCGGCACCCCGGCGATATCGTGCTCCTGGTCGACACCGACTGGCGCGCCCGCTACCGCCCCCGGACCCAGCATCCCGAGTCGGACGGCGAGAAGGTGCGCCTCTATCGCGACCGGGTGACCGAGATCGGCCGGCGCATCCCGCCCGACGAGGCCCCCGCCGAGTTCACCGGGGTCGCGAAGTTCACCGCGGCGGGCGCGCGCCGCCTCGTCGAGCACTTCCAGCGCGCCCGCGTGCGCTTCGAGGGCCGGCCGTTCGGCACCTCGGTCTCCTTCGCGCGCGCCTACCTCATCGATCTGCTCCAGGCGATGCTGATCGCGGGCGAGACGCTCCACGCGGTGGAGACGCCGGGCGGATACTTCGAGGTGGACACCACCGAGGACTTCGGCCTCGCCTCGCGTGACTGGGCCACCGCGCGGCGGCGGGCGGGCAGCGCGCGATGACCCTGCCCCGCTTTCCCGCCTCGGTGGTGGGGAGCATGCCCCGCTCCGACTTCGTGCGCGACCTCCTCGACCGCCCCGAAGACGACCCGGCGCGGCCGGCCCTCATGGACGCGGCGGTGTCCTACGTGGTGGCCCTGCAGGAGGCGGCCGGCATCGACGTGGTCTCGGACGGCGAGTGGCGACGCCGCTCCTACATCGGGGTCATCGCGGAGATCATGCACGGCTTCGCGCGCGAGACGCGCGACGGGCTCTCGTGGCATACCGTGGTCGAGCCCATGCGTCCGCGACGGCCCGGCCTCCTCGGCGAGGAGGCGCGCTTCCTGGTCGGCCGCACCAGGCGCGCCACCAAGGTCGCGCTGCCGTCGCCCTACCTGCTGGCCCAGCGGATGTGGGACCCCGCGCGCTCGCGGGAAGCGTACGGCACACGCGAGGCGTTCATGCGGGCGCTGGTGCCGGTGCTGCGGGCCGAGCTGCTGGCGGTGCGCGCGGCCGGCGTCACGGTGGCCCAGTTCGACGACCCGCATCTCTGCCTGCTGGTGGACCCGAAGGTGCGCGCCGGCTTCGCCGATCCCGACGCGGAGGCCGCGCTCTGCGTGGACCTGCTCAACGAGATCGTGGCCGGCGTCGACGGCATCGTGACCGCGGTGCACCTCTGCCGTCGCAACAAGGCGCGCCAGGGCTGGGTGGGCGAGGGCGGCTACGACCCGATCCTGCCGTTCCTGCGCCGGCTCATGGTGCGGCAGTACGTGCTGGAGTTCACCATCCCGGTGGCGGGGGACTTCGCGGTGCTGCGCCAGCTGCCCGACGACCGGCAGATCGGCCTCGGCTGCGTGGACTGCCGCAGCGCGCACGTCGACACGCCCGAAGCCATCGCGGACCGGGTGGGCCAGGCCCTGCGGCACGTCGACGCCGAGCGCCTGTGGCTCAATCCGGACTGCGGCTTCGCCCCCGGCAGCGCGGCCGACATCCCGATCGACGAGGCCTACGCCAAGCTCCGCAACGAGGCCGCGGCCGCCGCCCTCCTCCGCCGCTCCTGAGGGCCTCTGACCACTTTACCCTCTCCGCTCAGGGGAGAGGGCACGGCGAGGGCACGGCTACCTCCTCGCCCGCACCACTCCCAGATCGTACGGCGGCGACGCGAGCAGGATCAGCCGGTCCACTCCCACCCGCTCGAGCCGCACACGCTCGGGCGCGTCCGCGCGCAGCCACCGGGGCCCGAGCCCGGCGAACACGCTGAGCCCGAAGCGCGCCGGATCCCGCCCCGACGCGGCGTGCGCCTCGCGCGCCACCCGGCCCAGCTCGGCCAGATCCGGGTGCATCGCCTGGGTGTTGAAGCCATCCCCGAAGCGCCCCGCGATCGCGGCCATGCGCGGGCCGAAGCCGCCCACGATGATGGGCGGGGGCGGATCCGGCCGCAGGAAGCCCGACGGCCGGTCGAGGCGGAACTGCCGGCCCGCGAAGCTCGACGCCTCCCCGCTCCAGAGGCGGCGAAGCACCTGCGCGGTCTCGGCCACCCGCTCGGCGCGCACGCGGTCGCCCGCCACCTCCAGGCCGAGGGCGGTCTGCTCGCGCGCGTAGGCCATGGAGGGCGTGGCGCCCGCTCCGATTCCGAGGAGGAGCCGCCCGCCCGAGACCTGCTGGAGGGTGGCGGCCATGTTGGCGAGCAGCCCCGGATGGCGCAGACCGGTGTTGAGCACGAGCGGACCGATGCTGACGCGTCGGGTGGCCTCCGCGAGCGCGGTGAGGGTGGTCCACGACTCGGGCACCCCGGCCTCCGCGGCCTCGTCGGGATCGCGCAGGTGGTCCCACGTCCACACCCCGTCCCAGCCGGCTTCCTCGGCCGCGACGGCGGCGGCGCGAATCTCGGCGTAGCGGGCGCCGACGGGAATCAGGAGCAAGTCGAGTTTCATCAAAGCCCCTCGATGTTGGAACCCCTCACCCTACCCTCTCCCCTGAGGGGAGAGGGGAAGGCTAACGGGTGGCGATCACCGGCACCACCGACATGCCGGGCACCAGCAGGTGCTGCGCGTTCTCCCCCTTCTCGAACACGAGCTTCACCGGCACCCGCTGCACCACCTTCACGAAGTTCCCGGTGGCGTTCTCCGGCGGCAGCAGCGAGAACACCGCGCCGGAACCGGCCTGGATCGAGTCGACGCGGGCGCGGAACTTCCGGCCCGGATAGGTGTCGACGCTCACCGTCGCGGTCTGCCCGGCCCGCACCTCGGTGAGCTCGGTCTCCTTGTAGTTGGCCACCACCCACACGTCGTCGAGGTCGACCACCGCGAGCAGGGCCTGCCCCGCGGTCACCACCTGCCCCAGCTCCACCGCCTTGCGGGTCACCCGGCCGGCCAGCGGAGCGCGGATGGTGCAATAGCTCAGGTTCAGCTCGGCCTGCTGCAGGTTGGCGATGGCCTGCGACAGCCGGCCCTGCGCGGTGTCCACCTGGGCCTGGCGCACCTGCACCTGCTGGCGCTGGCTGCGAGCGTTGGCGAGCGAGGCGCGGCTCTCGTCGACCCGGCGCATCGACTGCGCGACCGCGGCCCGCTGGGAGCGCTGCGAGGCCTCCGACTGGTAGACGTCGCTGCGCGCCTGGTCGAGCCGCTGGTGCGCGGCCTCCAGCGAGGCGGCCGAGGTCTGGTAGGCGGCTTCCGCGTGGTCCATGTCCTGCTGGGCCACCAGCCCATTCTTCACCAGCGAGGCGATGCGGTCGCGGTCGAGCTTGGCCCGGTCGTAGTCGGCCCGCGCCGAGCGCACCAGGGCCTCGGCGGTGGCCACCGCGGCGCGGCGGGACTGGATCTCGGCCACCCGCTGCTCGAGGTCCTGGCGGGCCATCTCGCTGCCGTGCTCCGTGGCCCCCAGCGCGGCGTCGGCCTGCTGGACGAGGCTGCGGGTCGAGTCGTCGGCGAGGGGCACGTTCACCACCGCATTTTGGAGATCTCCCTTGGCCGAGACCACCGCCGCGCGGGCCATCGCCACCGCCACCTCGTAGTCGCGCGGATCGAGCCGCACCAGGACCTCGTCGCGCTTCACGTCCTGGTTGTCGTTCACCGCCACCTCGATCACGGTGCCGGGCACGCGCGCGCTCATCGGGGCGATGTGCGCGGTGATGTAGGCGTCGTCGGTGGAGACGTGATGGCGCCAGTAGTACCACGTGTAGACGCCGTAGCCGAGAGCGAGGAGGGCGACGACGGCGATGCCGACCGCGACCATGCGATGACGCGGCGGCGCTTCCTGGTAGGTGGAGAAGCGGGCCCGCAGCCGACCGGAGATCCCCTCCTGTTCCAGATCCGTCATCGGTTCGCGACTATAATGGCGGTCGGTACCGTTACCCGTCAAGCATGCCCGACGACACCCCGCCCTCGACCACGTCCTCCGCGGCCTCCGCCGCGGAGTGGCGGCCACGGTCGAGCCCGGTCCTCATCGCGCTCTCGGTGATGCTCGGCACCTTCATGGAGGTGCTCGACACGTCGGTGGCCAACGTGGCGCTGCCCCACATCGCGGGCAGCCTCTCCGCCACCCCCGAGCAGGCCACGTGGGTGCTCACCAGCTATCTCATCTCGAACGCGATCGTGCTGCCGGTCACCGCGTGGCTCAGCGCGGTGTTCGGGCGCAAGCGATTCCTGCTCACCTGCATCGTGATCTTCACCCTGGCCTCCGCGGCGTGCGGCGCCGCCAACAGCCTCGGGATGCTGATCTTCGCCCGCGTGCTGCAGGGCGTGGGCGGCGGCGCGCTCCAGCCCATCGCCCAGGCGATCCTGCTGGAGAGCTTCTCTCCCGCGCGCCGCGGCCGCGCGATGGCCGCCTACTCGATGGGGGTGATCGTGGCCCCCATCCTCGGCCCCACCCTCGGGGGCTGGATCACCGACAGCTACTCGTGGCGCTGGGTCTTCTACATCAATCTGCCGGTGGGCTTCCTCGCGCTCCTGATGACCCAGACCTTCATCGAGGACCCGCCGTATCTCCAGCGCACCGTGCTGCGCCGCATGGACTACTGGGGCTTCGCGCTCCTGGCCCTCTGGCTCGCCTCGCTGCAGGTGGTGCTCGACAAGGGCCAGCAGGACGACTGGCTCGCCGCGGAGTGGATCCGCTGGACGCTCACCCTCTCGGTGATGGCGATGGTCGCCTTCATCGTGCGAGAGCTGGTGACCGACGAGCCCATCGTGAACCTCCACATCCTGCGCGATCGCAACTTCGCGATCGGCACCGTGCTCATCACCGCGATGGGCATCACGCTCTACAGCACCACCGCGCTCCTGCCGCTCTTCCTCCAGACCCTCCTCGGCTACCCGGCGCTGGAAGCCGGCCTCGCCATCAGCCCACGCGGCCTGGGGGCGCTCCTGTCCGCGATGGTGGTTGGACGCCTGGTCGGAGTGATCGACGCGCGCATCCTGGTGGCGGGCGGGTTCGCCTTCCTGGCGCTGTCCGGAGTGTGGCTGTCACGGCTGACCTTCGACGTGGCGTGGTCGAACATCGCCTTCGTCACGTTCCTCAACGGCCTCGCCAATCCCCTCATCTTCATCGCGCTCTCGACCATATCCTTCGGCACCCTGCGGCGCGATCAGATGGGCGGGGCCACCGGCATCTACAACCTCATGCGCAACCTGGGCGGCGGCATCGGCATCTCGCTGGCCACCACGCTCCTGGCCCGCCGGGCCCAGATGCACCAGAACATGCTCGTGGCCCGCCTGACGCCCTACGACCCGGTGTACCAGCAGAAGCTGGAGGCGATCCGCCGGGCCCTCGTTCCCAGGGTCGGACCGTACGTGGCGGCCCAGCAGGCCCTGGGCGTGCTCTACCGCACGCTGGTGGCGCAGGCCAATCTGCTCGCCTTCGTGGACAACTTCCGACTGATGACGATACTGGCGGTATGCATGATGCCGCTGGCGCTGCTGCTCAAGCGCGTGCGGGCGCGCGGGGCGGCCGGCGGCGCGCACTGAGCCGCGGGCGCGGCTACTGCCTGGAGGGCGTGGCCGCGGTGGCGGGCTGGAAGTGCGAGGCGTCGGCGAGCGCGCTCAGGGACTGCACCCCCTCGCGCCGCTGGCCGCCGATGACCCACGTCGGGAAGGCCTTCACCCCCGCCTTCTCGCAGAGGTCGGGGCGGGCGTTGACCCCGTTCGGGTCGCACTCCACGTAGGGCAGGTCGCGGGCCGCGTCGCCGAAGAGCGCCTTCTGCTCCTGGCAGTGGGGGCACCAGTAGGCGCCGTACATGATCGCGCCCGACTCGCGCAGGTGCCGGGCGAGGGCGGCCTCCGAGCCGCCGCCCACCTGGCTGGGCATCGCGAAGATGAACGCGGCCCCTAGGGGCACCAGCACCGCGACCGCGAGGGCGCCGGCCACCAGCGAGCCGAGCGGGGCGTGGCGGCCCGGCAGCCCGGCGCGGCGCCACCACAGCACGGCCAGGAGCGCCAGCATCACCACCGTGGAGGCCAGGCAGTAGGCGCAGGTGGCGTGGATCACCGCCACCGAGAGCGCGGTCAGGTAGATCGAGACGCCGACGCCGGCCGCGGCCAGGTTGAAGGCCCAGCGCCAGCGCGACGGGGTGAGCCCCAGCGCGGCCAGAACGCCGATCGCCGCGTAGAGCAGCGCGCCCCACAGCGCGGTGGGCACCCCCAGCAGCGTCGCGTAGCGGGTCGACTGCACCACGTCGCACCCGCTGCCGGAGAGGCAGAACGCGGCGGTCGCTCCCGCCCACTTGAGCCACGTCATGTAGGCCGCGACGGCGAAGCCGGCCGTCGCGAGCCCGACCACCAAGAGGTCGGGCCGCACCGGGGGGGCCGGTGCGTGCCGATCGGGCTTGCGTGACGCCATGGCGGTGTCCACAGTACCATACGAGCCAGGAGGCCCCGATCCCGTGTTCCCGCTTCCCGCCCTCACCGACGAGCAGCGCGCCGTGGTGGAGCGCGTGGCCGCGCTGTCGCGCGAGCGCTTCGCCCCCCGCGCGGCCCGCTACGACGCCGACTCCACCTTCCCCTACGAGAACTACGCGGACCTGCACCAGGCGGGGCTGCACGCCCTGACCGTGCCCCGCGAGTACGGCGGGGTAGGAGCGGACGCGGTGACTTACGTGCACGCGCTCCGGGAGATCGCGCGGGGCTGCTCGGCCACCGCGCTCACCTTCAACATGCACTCCACCGTGACCACCTTCGTGGCCGCGCTGGCCACCGAGGAGCAGAAGCGCCGCTACTTCGGAGAGGTGGTGGGGCGCGGTGCCCGCATCGCCTCCATCACCAGCGAGCCCGAGCAGAGCTTCCGCGACAAGTTCGTGCTCAACACCGTGTTCCGCCCCACCGGCGACGGCGGCTACCGGGTGGCGGGCGTCAAGCAGTTCTGCTCGCTGGGCGACGCGGCCGACTACTTCTTCGTGACCGGCATCCTGGACGGCCACACCAGTGCCCGCGACGGCGTGATCTCGGCCATGATCCCGAGCCGGGATGCGGGAGTGAAGATCGAGGGCACCTGGAACGCCACCGGGATGCGCGGCACCATCAGCCACACCATCCGCTACGACTGCGCGGTCGACCCCGCCCACGTGATCGGGCGGCCCGGGCAGTACCTCACGATCGACCTGCAGGGCTTCGCGCTGGGCTACGCCGCGGTGTACCTCGGCATCGGGGAGGCCGCCTTCGAGTTCATGATCGAGATGGCGCGCACCAAGACCATGCGTCCCTCGACCGAGCCGATGAGCCACCACCCGCTCGTGCAGCGCACGGTCGCCGAGGTCGGCACCCAGATCCGCGCCGCGCGTCTCCTGCTGCACGAGGCGGCCACCGTGAAGATGCAGGGCGACCGCGAGGCCACCATGCTGGCGGTGAACCAGGCCAAGACCTACTGCGCCGACGTGGGGCTGATGGCCACCGAGCGCGCGCTCCGCCTGGCGGGCGGGCGCGGCATCCTGAAGGACATGCCGCTCGAGCGCTGGCACCGGGACGCGCTGGCGGGCCCGGTGATGCCGCCCGCCAACGACCGCTGCCTCGAGACCGCGGGCAAGCTCCTGTGCGGGCTGCGCGCGGCCACCCTCGAGTTCCAGTAGGCCGACGGCGCGGCGCGCGCCCCGGCCCCGTCCACGCCCCGGCCTCCAGGAGGAGTCATGACCAGCATCGGCAAGCACATCGACGGCGGCTCCCTCGCGGTGATCGCCCTCCCCTTGAAGGAGCGGCTCGACGAGATCCACACCGCGCTGCGCGGGTGAGGGCCATGCGCCTCGACCTGGTGCGACGGGAGCTGGCGCAGGGGGCCGAGATCGTGACCGCGCTGTCGGTCGGCGTCTCGCCCGAGGAGGCGCGCGCCCGGCCCGCCCCGGGCGCGTGGTCGCTGCTGGAGGTGCTCGGCCACCTGCTCGACGAGGAGCGCCTCGATTTCCGGCCGCGGCTGGACCTGGTGCTGCACCGGCCCGACGAGGAGTGGGTCCGCATCGACCCCGAGGCCTGGGTCATCGAGCACCAGTACAACGCGAGCGACCTGGCCGGGACCCTGCAGGCGTTCCTGGCCGAGCGGCAGCGCTCGCTCGCGTGGCTGGGGACCCTGATCGAGCCCGACTGGACCCGTGAGTACCGCGCCCCGTTCGGGCCGATCACCGCCGGCGACCTGCTGGCCTCCTGGGCCGCCCACGACGTGCTCCACACCCGCCAGCTGGTGGAGCTGCGCCGGTCCCGCCTGCTCGCCCACACCGAGCCGCACCGGACCCAGTACGCGGGTGAGTGGTAGGGAGCCGCTCGCGCTCCTGGTCGTCGGCGCCGCGGCCCTGGTGGTGTCGGGCATCGCGCCGCACGACCGGATCACGTGGGTGCTCGAGGTCGCGCCGGCGCTGATCGCGGCCCCGGTGCTGATCGCGACCGCGCGGCGCTTCCCGCTCACCCCGCTGGCCTATCGCCTGATCCTCCTGCACGCGCTGATCTTGATGGTGGGCGGCTACTACAGCTACGCGGAGGTGCCGGCCGGCTTCTGGGTGCAGGACGCGCTGCATCTCGCGCGCAATCCGTACGACCGGCTCGGCCACCTGGCCCAGGGCTTCGTGCCCGCGGTCGTGGTCCGCGAGATGCTGCTCCGCCGTTCGCCGCTTCGATCCGGCAAGTGGCTCACCTTCCTGGTGCTCTGCGTCTGCCTGGCCATCAGCGCGGCGTACGAGCTGGTCGAGTGGTGGGCGGCCCTGATCGGCGGGGAGAGCGCGGACGCCTTCCTGGGCACGCAGGGCGATCAGTGGGACACTCAGTGGGACATGCTGATGGCGCTGATCGGCGCGGCCCTCTCGCTCCTGCTGCTGAGCGGGATCCACGACCGCCAGATCGCGACCCTGGAAGGAGCCCCGCATGGCTGAGCACAAGGCGATGATTCGCTGGGCGTCGTCAGGGGATGGGGAGGCGTTCCTCAAGGGGCGCTTTTCCCGCGCGCACACGTGGACGTTCGACGGCGGGCTCACGGTGCCCGCCTCGGCCGCGCCCTCGGTGATCCCGGCGCCCTTCTCGGACCCGGCCGGCGTCGATCCCGAGGAGGCCTACGTGGCCGCCATCGCGAGCTGCCACATGATGAGCTTCCTCTACGTGGCCATGCGGGCGGGCTTCGTGGTCGAGCGCTACGAGGACGACGCGGTGGGGGCCATGCGCAAGAACGAGCGCGGCGTCATCTGGGTGGGCGCGGTGACGCTCCGGCCCCGAATCGACTTCGGCGCGGGCACGCGCCCGACCCCCGCGGAGGTGGAGCAGCTCCATCACCGGGCGCACGAGCAGTGCTTCATCGCCAACTCGGTGAAGACCGAGATCACGGTGGAGCCGGTTACTCGATGATCTGATCAGCGCGGGCGAGGTGCAGCGGCTGGATCGTCAGGCCGAGCGCCTTGGCGGTCTTGAGGTTGATCAGCAGGTCGAACTTCCGGGGTTGTTCGATGGGAAGGCCACCGGGCTTGGCCCCCTTCAGGATCCGATCGACGTACTGGGCGCCCCCGCGATACATCTCGGTGAGGCTCGGCCCGTAGGCGATGAAGCCGCCCGCCTCCGCGAAGTCCTTGTAGATCGACACCACGGGCAGCGAGTGGCGCGCGGCCAGCTCGAGCAGCGGCTGCCGCTGTTTCGTCATCGCCCCATCGTCCATCACGAACACCGCCTCGGTGCGGGCGCGGACCGCGGCCTGGAACACCGCGGGCAGGTCGGCCGGCCCCGCGACGGGCAGCCGGACGAAATGCAAGCCCAGCTGCAGGCTGCGACGCTCGGTCTCCGTCACGACCAGGAGCGCACCTGGATTGTCCGCCTTGTAGAGCGAGGCCACGCGCGTGATGCTCGGGACGATCTCGTGCAGCATCTCGACGCCCTTGGCTCCGAGCACGTCCGGCATGAAGGCCAATCCGGTGACGTTGCCACCTGGACGCGCAAGACTCCCCACGAGCCCCTGGCCGACGGGATCGGCGACCCGCAAGATAACGATGGGGATCGTCGAGGTGGCCTTCTTTGCCGCCTGGGCCGCCGGGGTGTTCACCGCCACGATCACCGCCACCTTCAATCGGACCAGCTCGTCGACGAGGGCCGGGAGCCGGTCGCTGTGCCCGGCCGCGTTCCGGACCTCTATGGTGATGTCCTGGCCCTCGGTGTAACCGCGCCGCTTCAGCTCTCCCCGGAAGGTCTCCAGCAAGCTCGGCTGCAGGTCCTGGGCGACAAGGCCGATCCGGGTGGGGGCCGCCTCCGCGGCGAGCGGCGCGGCAAGCAACGCACCGGTGAGCACCGCCATGAATCGCCGACGCTCCATGCCGCTCCTCTCCCTTGGCCTGCTCACCGCGATGTGGTCGTCGCCGATTCTAGCAGGGAACGCGTCGCTGACGGTATCCGGCTCCGTCGCTCGTCGGCTTGACGGCGCCAAACCCCGGGAGTAGGCTCCGCGCATGAAACGCTGGGGCGTTCTGCTCCTCGTCCTCATCGCGCTCTGCCTGGCCAGCGAGACCGCGTTGGCCTATGCGACGCCGCCGGATGAGACGTGGATCGCGGGGTTCTACGACGATGACGACGGCGATGACGTCGTCGTCTCGCTGATCTGGGCCGCATGGCTCGTGTACCTCGCCCCGCTGACCGGCGTGATGCCACGCTTCGTGGCGGTTCCGCTCGCCCTGCCCGGGAAGCTGCGGCTCGTGCCGACTCCCGTCCGGCCCGCGTCCCTGGGCCGGGCTCCTCCCGCCGCCTGATCCCCATCCTCGCTCGCTAGCCAGACACTCGCCGGAGGGCCGTCGTTCGCACGGCGCTCTGGCCATCGGTCAGCCACGCGTCGAGTGCCCGAGAGGGCAGCCGTCCGCTCGGGCGGAGGGGCGTTCCATGCATCCATCACTCGCGACCCAGCTCGGCCGCCTCCGGAAGCGGCACGTCCGACCGCTCCGGCGCGCGCGGATCCTGCACCTGCTCGAAAGTCACCCGTGCGGGCGCGTCCTCGACGCCCCCGCGGGCTCGCTCTGGCTCGCCCGGGCCCTCGCCTCCCGCGGATTCGCGGTGGACGCAATCGATCTGTCTCCCCACGAGGATCACGGCGTCGCCCTCCCGGGGGCGATCCACGCTCTACGGGGAGATCTCGACGAAGGGCTCGCCCAGTTCGCGGATCGGACCTTCGACTACGTGGTCAGCGTCGAGGGGCTCGAGCACCTGGAGCGGCCCGCCCTCGCGGTGCGGGAGTTCGGCCGCGTCCTGAAGCCGTGCGGCCTGCTCCTGGTAACGACCCCGAACGTGGTGAGCCTTCGGTCGCGGATCAAGTTCCTTCTGTTCGGCTACTACGATGGGTTTCGCCGGCGCGCGCTGTTCCGCCACCTGGCGACCTCTCCCGGCGAGGAGACGCCCCACGTCATGCCCCTGCACCCGCAGTTCCTCTACTACTGGCTCGCGCGGGCCGGCTTCGTCGGCATTCGCGCGCACGACATCCGAGTGCGACGGTGGGAGCGGTTCCTGCTGCTGCCGCTGGCACTGGTGGTGGCCGGCGTCCGGTGCTTCGCTCACCGCGAGCCGGACGAGCCGCACTACGAGGCCTACCTGAGGCTCCTGTCCTCGCGGGCCGTGCTGTTCAGTCCCACCCTCGTGGTCACGGCACGAAAGTCGGACCCGGCCGAGCGTTGGAGCGCCGGCCGCGCGGAGCCGCTGCCATGACCGCCTGGGCGTGGCTCGCCGGCATGATGGCCTGGGCGCGCGGCGGCCATGCGGCGGCGGCCGCGTGTGCGTGGGCGCTCCACGTCATGACGTTCTCACCGACGGACCCTCACGGCGCGCAGGGACCGCCGCTGTACGCCACCCGCACGTACGCGACCGAGCGGGAGTGCCAGCGGAAGGCAGCCGCGTTTTACCGGGTGGACTTCGCGCCCGGGGTGATTCCGCTGGCATTCTGTGGCCCCGAGCCGGAGACATGTGACCATGACATCGACCGCCGGTAGGGTCAGGGCGGCGGCGATGCGCGCCGTTGCTCGACCCCACGTTCGTCGAGCTGTTGGGCCGGATCCCGGCCGCGCGACTGCTCCGCCGGGCCGTGGCCGATCGGCTGCCCCCGAGGTCGCGAGCCGGCGCAAGCGAGGCTTCGGGGTCCCGATGGAGTCGTGGCTGCGTGGCCCCCTCGCCCCCGTCCTGGACGGGCTCCTCGCCGAATCCCGCCTCCGCGCCGGTGGGGTATTCGACCCGATCGCGGTCCACCGCCTCGTCGGGGAGGGCCCGCTCCTGCAGGCGTCGTCGAGGGCCATCCGACCCGCCACCGGCCGGTGCTGAGGTACGATCGAGCCCATGAGCGATCTCTCGGTGCTCTTCGATCTGGACGGTACCCTCACCGACTCGCGCGCGGGGATCACCGGGTCGATCCGGCACGCGATGACGCGCATGGGACGGGACTGCCCGGACGCCGAGGCGCTCGCGGTGTACATCGGCCCCCCGCTCCGGGGAACGTTCGCCACCTTGCTGGGCACCACGGACCCCACGATCATCGAGACCGCGCTCGGTCACTACCGGACGCGCTACGACGACGTTGGCCTCTTCGAGAACGCGGTCTACGAGGGGGTGCCCGAGATGCTCGAAGCCGCCGCGCGCCTGGCCGGAACCCTGCTGGTGGTCACCGCCAAGCCGCGCCACGCGGCCACGCGCATCCTCAGCCACTTCGGGCTGGCGCGGCACTTCCACGGCATCTACGGCGCCGAGCCGGGCGGCCGCTTCGACCACAAGGCGGAGCTGATCGGCCATTTGATCGAGCGCGGAGTGATCCGCGCGCAGAGCGCGGTGATGGTCGGCGACCGCCACCTCGACATGGCGGCGGCGCGAGCGCATCGCATCCGCGCGATCGGTGCGCTGTGGGGCTTCGGCGACCGGCGCGAGCTCACCGATGCGGGCGCGGACCTCCTGTGCGAGAGCCCCCGTGCGCTCGCCGCGTGCCTGGAGCGCCCCGGCGGCTAAGGACGACGCCGCGACCGATTGACACTGTCGGGAGGGCCCCCTATCATACCGGCCACTCGTTCTGGCTCCTCGTCATCGGCGCGATCTTCTCCGCGTTCGTCCTGCTCCTCCCCGAGAGGATCCGGGACACGCTCACGGGAGGCATCCATGGCCGTCAAAGTGCTCGAGCTCCACCACCACGGCATCCGCATCGGGCCCTCGCCGGCCGACGTGAAGAAAGCCTACGGCTTCTATCACGACGTGCTCGGTCTCGACGCCGACCAGGGGCGCCCGACGATCCCCACCATCGACGGCTACTGGATGGACGTGGGCGGCAATGCCCAGATCCATCTCATGGGCGTAGAGGGTCAGTCCAAGTTCGCCCAGGGCCCGGACAAGGACCCCTCGCGCCCGCACGTGGCTCTCGCGGTGCCCGACATCCAGGAGGCGAAGGCGGAGCTGGACCGGATGGGCGTGCCGCACTGGGTGAGCCGCGGGGTGGTCGGTCCCGAGTCGCAGCAGATCTTCATGTACGATCCGTTCGGCAACATGATCGAGCTGCACCAGGCGGGCACCTGCCGCTGCGTGACCTCGAACCGCACGCCGGCCGGAGGCATGAGCTAGCCGGCCATTGCAGACGCAAGGGATGGCCGCCCACGCGATCCGCAGCGACGTGATCGGCAGCCTCCTCCGCCCGCCCGAGCTCAAAGCCGCGCGCGACCAACGGGACCGCGGCGACCTCTCCCCCGCCCAGTTCAAGCAGATCGAGGACCACGCGGTGGACGAGGCGATCCGCCTCCAGGAGTCGGCCGGCCTCGACGTGGTCACCGACGGGGAGTTGCGCCGGTACGCCTTCTTCGGCCACCTGATCGATGCCCTCGACGGCTTCGACAAGCTGGGCGGCTGGGCCATCCCCTTCCACAACGAGGCGGGCGAGCAGCTCGTCTTCAAGCGGCCGGTGGTGGTGGACAAGCTCCGCTGGCGGCGGAGCATGTGCGCGGAGGAGCTGGTCTACCTGCGGGCCCGCACCGACCGCGCCACCAAGGTCACCCTCATCAGCAGCCAGCAGGCCGCGGCCTACTACGACCCGGACAAGTCGGCCCGCGCCTACCCGACCCGCGACGCATACCTCGCCGACATCGTGGACCTCACCCGCCGCGAGGTCGACGAGCTGATCGCGCTCGGCTGCACCTACGTCCAGATCGACGCGCCCCAGTACGCGGCGCTCCTGGATCCCGAGCTGCGCGAGGGCTACCGCAAGCGCGGCAGCGATCCGGACCGCCTGATCGACGCCTGCATCGAGATGGACAACGCGGTGATCGGCGGCGGCGCGGGCCGGCGCCCCGGCGTGACCTTCGGCCTGCACATCTGCCGGGGCAACAACCAGTCGATGTTCTACGCCAGCGGGGGCTACGAGCCGATCGCGCGCGTCTTCGGCCGGAGCCGCTTCGACCGCTACCTGCTGGAGTACGACGACCACCGCTCGGGCGGATTCGAGCCGCTGCGCGCGGTGCCGGACGATCGCACGGTGGTGCTGGGGCTCGTCACCACCAAGAGCCCGCGCCTCGAGCCGGTGGCGGAGCTGCGGGCCCGCGTGGAGGAGGCGGCGCGCCTGGTGCCGCTCGAGCGCCTGGCCCTGAGCCCGCAGTGCGGCTTCGCGTCCACCATGGAAGGCAACCGGATCACGCCGGCCGAGCAGGAGGCCAAGCTCCGCCGGGTGGTCGAGACCGCGAGAGAGATCTGGGGAGGAGGATCCCGATGAGAGTGCTGGCATTGCTCGCTCTGGCCCTGCTCGGCGTGTCGCCCACCGCCGCCTGGGCCCAGTCGCTCAAGATGGGTGCGGTGGTCCCATTGACCGGCCGCTACGGCGCGGGCGGGGCCCAGATCCGCGCCGGCTACGAGTTCGCGGTCGAGCGCATCAACGCCAGCGGCGGCGTGTCGGTGGGCGGCGTGAAGATGCCGGTGGAGCTGGTGCTGCTGGACGACGAGTCCGACGCCACCAAGACGGTGGCCCGCATGGAGACCCTCGCCGCGCAGGGGGTGATCGGCTACCTGGGCGGCTTCGGCTCCGACCTGCACGCGGCGGCGGCCTCGGTGGCGGAGAAGAACCACATCCCCTACCTCGGGGTGGCCTTCGCGCTCCAGAAGATCCACCAGCAGAACTTCCGCTACCTCTTCTCTCCGTTCTGGAAGTCGCCCGACATCGGCGCGGCCACCCAGGGCCTGCTCGCCCTGATCCCGGCCGCGGAGCGTCCGAAGACGGTGGCCATCTTCCAGGAGAAGACGGACTGGGGCCGCGAGATGGCGGCCGCGTGGACCGAGGCCGGCAAGACCGCGGGCTACCAGGTGGTGCTGACCGGCGAGTACGCGCCGGGGGCCAAGGATTTCTCGGACGTGATCCTGAAGGCCAAGGCCGCCAACGCGGACGTGGTGCTGGCCCTGCCCAATCCGCCCGACGGCATGACCATCGTCAAGCAGATGAAGGAGCTGGGCTTCACCCCCAAGCTCTCGTTCTTCATCCGGGCCCCCGACGCGCAGATCTGGTCGCAGAACCTCGGCAAGGACGGCGACTACATGGTGCTGGCCGCGGGCTGGCACCACGCCATGAAGGGCGCGGGGGTGAAGGAGCTGAACGACGCGCACCAGAAGAAGTTCGGCCGCCCGGCCGACCCGCTGGTCGGCCCCGCCTACGCGTGCGTGGAGATCCTCGCGGCGGCGGTCACGCGCGCCGGCTTCCCGGACCGCGACAAGGTGCGCGACGCGATCGCGGCGACCAGCATGAACACCGTGATCGGCCCCGTGAAGTTCCGTCCCGACGGCACCGGCATCGTGGCGCAGGCGCTCCTGCAGTGGCAGGCCGGCAAGCAGGAGCTGGTGTGGCCGAAGGAGTCGGCCACCGCGCCGCTGGCCTACCCGGCGCCGCCCTTCGCCAAGCGCTGACCCCGCCGCGACGAGTGGCCCTTCTCACTGTCGATCGGCTGACGAAGGGCTTCGGCGGGGTCCTCGCGGTGCGCGAGGTCGGCTTCACCCTGGAGGCCGGCGAGCTGCTCGGGGTGATGGGGCCGAACGGCTCGGGCAAGACCACGCTGTTCAACCTCATCGCGGGCGCGCTCCGTCCCGACGGCGGGCGCATCGCGTTTCACGGCCGCGACATCACCGGCCTCTCGCCGCATCGGGTCTGCGCCCGCGGCATCGCCCGCACCTTCCAGCTGGTGCGGCCCTTCGCGGGCCTCACCGCGCTCGACAACGTGCGGGTGGGCTGCCTCTACGGCCGGCGGCGGGGCGCGGCCCCGGCGGAGGCGGAGGCCCGGCGGCTGCTGGCGCTGGTGGATCTCGAGGAGCGCGCGACCACGCCGGCCGCCGCGCTGACCCTGATGGACCGCAAGCGCCTCGAGCTGGCCCGCGCCCTCGCCACCGGGCCCGAGCTGCTGCTGCTCGACGAATTCATGGCCGGCTTGAACCCGAGGGAGACCGCGTCCGCGATGGCCCTGATCCGACGGCTGCTCGCCGACGGCCTCACGGTGCTGATGGTGGAGCACATCGTGTGGGCCCTCATGGATCTGGCGCGACGCCTCGTGGTACTGAGCGCGGGCGAGAAGATCGCCGACGGAGCGCCCGCCGAGGTCGCGGCCGATTCGCGCGTGATCGACGTCTACCTGGGCGCCGAGCGGCCCGGGCCCGCGCATGCTTGAGATCCGCGGGCTCGACGTCGCCTACGGCGACGTGCCGGTTCTGTCGGGCGTGGGCCTCCACGTGGGCGAGGGGGAGATCGTGGCCCTGCTCGGGCCGAACGGCGCGGGCAAGTCCAGCCTGCTCGGCTGCGTGGCAGGGCTGGTGCGCCCGCGCGCGGGATCCATCGCGTGGGAGGGCCGAGATCTTCTGACGGTGGCCCCGCACCTGATGGTCGAGCACGGGCTCGCGGTGGTGCCCGAGGGGCGCCGGCTCTTCGGCGGCATGACGGTGGAGGAGAACCTGGAGCTGGGAGCGTTCGCCCCCCGCGCCCGCGCCGCGCGGCGGCAGAGCCTGGCCCGCGTGCTCGCCCTCTTCCCGGATCTGGGCGCGCGCCGGCGCCAAGTGGTGCGCGGGCTCTCGGGCGGCCAGCAGCAGATGGTGGCGGTCGGCCGCGCGCTGATGGCGAGCCCGCGCCTGCTGATGCTGGACGAGCCGTCGCTCGGCATCGCGCCCCGGCTGGTGCGCGCGATCCTGGACGCGCTGGTGGAGATCAACCGCGACGGGGTGGCCATCCTGCTGGTGGAGCAGAACGTGCGCGCCGCGCTGACCCTGGCCCACCGCGCCTACATCCTGGAGGGCGGCCGCGTGGTGGGCGAGGGCGCGGGCCCGGCGCTCCTGCACGATCCGCACGTGCGCCAGGCCTACCTCGGGCCGCTCGCCGCGGCCGATCGACCGGGCGATCGGGAAACCGCGCGATGACGCCCGAGCTCACGGTGCTCGCGCAGCAGGTCGTGCTCGGGCTCCTGCTGGGCGGCCTCTACGGGCTGGCCGCGGCCGGGCTCTCGCTCGTGTTCGGGGTGCTCAAGGTCCTCAACGTGGCCCACGGCGAGCTGATCATGCTCGGCGGCTACGGGGCCTACTGGCTCTTCGCGCGGCTGGGCGTCGATCCGTTCGCGTCCCTCCTGCTGGTCATCCCCGGCGCGCTGCTGGCGGGCGCGGTGCTCTACCTCGGCCTCTTCGGCTTCGTGGTGCGCGCGCACGAGCACACCCGCGTCAAGAACTCGCTGCTGGTGGGCTTCGGCCTCGCGCTCTCGCTCCACGCCCTCGCGGTGCGCCTGTGGACCGCGGACGACCGATCGATCACCACGACCTACGGCGGCGCGGTCCTCTCGGTGGGACCGATCGCGATCCCGCTGATCCGGCTCGCGAGCCTGGCGGTGGCCCTCGCCCTCATCGGCGCCCTCCACCTGCTGCTGGCCCGCTGGCGCTGGGGCAAGGCCATCCGCGCCACCGCGGAGGACTGGCAGGCCGCCCTGCTCACCGGCATCGACGTGCGTCGCGCCTACCTCCTCGCCTTCGCCCTCGGCACCGCGCTCGCCGGCGCGGCGGGGACGCTGGTGAGCGTCGGCTACTCGATCAGCCCGTCGATCGGCCTCGAGTGGACGCTGAAGGCCCTGATCGTGGTGGTGCTGGCGGGCCTGGGCTCGATGCTCGGCACCTTCGCGGCCGGGCTCTTCGTGGGCGTGGCCGAGGCCCTGAGCGCGGCGGCCTTCGGCGGGCCGTACCGCGAGGTGGTGGGGCTCGTGATCTTCCTCGTCGTCCTCGTGCTTCGGCCCCAGGGCCTGTTCGGCCGCGGGCAATGACGGCGAGGCGGTTGTGCGGGCGCACCCGATGAGCGCTTGCGCGAAGAGGCCAAACCGGAGCGTGAAGTCCTCCAAGAAAGCGCGCTCAGAATGAGAAGTCCCGGTAGCGGCACCGGAAACGGTTGGGCCGTCGGGATTCTAGGCGGCCTCGCTCTCCTCGCGCCCCTTCCCCTCCTCGTCCCCCGCGACGACGTCCTCAACTTCGTGCTGCTGGTGCTGCTCTCGATCACGCTCGCCCAGAGCTGGAACATCATCGCGGGCTACGCGGGACAGGTGAACCTGGGGCACGCCGCCTTCTTCGGCCTCGGCGCCCTCACCGCGCGCACGCTCTGGATCGGCGGCACGCCGGTACTGATCGCGATGGCCGCGGGCTCGCTGGTGGCGACCGCCTTCGCGCTCCTGATCGGCGCGGCCGCCTTCCGCCTGCGCGGGGCCTACTTCGCGATCGGCACCCTCGCGCTCGGCGAGATCCTGCGCGCCACGGTGGGCAACGTGCTGCCCGAGATCTCCACGCTGCCCGCGACGAGCATCGGCGCCTATCGCCTGGCTCCCCGCTACTACCTGGCCCTGGGCCTGGCCGCCCTCTCGGTGCTCGCGGTGGCCGGGCTGCAGCGCTCGCGGCTCGGCCTCGGCATGCAGGCGGTGCGGGAGGACGAGGACGCGGCGGAGGCCACCGGGGTCTCCGCGCGCGGGCTCAAGCTGCGCGCGCTGGCACTCTCGACCGCCCTGGCCGGCGCCGCGGGCGGGGTCTTCGCCTACTACCACATCAGCTATTATCCCGCGCACCCGTTCGGGCCCGCCTGGACGTTCGACGCGTTGCTGATGACGTTCATCGGCGGCGTGGGCACGCTGCAGGGCCCGGTGCTGGGCGCGGTGCTCTACGTGTTCCTGAAGGAGTACCTGACCGTACGCTGGGTCGACTTCCACCTCTTGATCTTCGGCGCGCTCTTCGTCGCCATCGTGCTGCTCTTCCCCGGCGGGCTGGTGCAGGCCCTGAGCCGGGTGGGGAGCGGCCGGCGGCGGCCGGCGCGCCGCGGAGGAGCCGCGTCATGACGACCACTCGCATTCCGCTGCTGGAGCTGGGCTCGCTGCAGAGCCGCCCGCCCGACCTGATCGCCAAGAAAGGCAAGCCGCCCTGGTCGGAGGCGCTGGTGCTGACCGACGACATCCAGGCCTTCTTGATCTGCCATCCGCCCGGTCAGCCCAACGACACGCACTACCACCATCACGACGAGTGGTGGGTGGTGCTGCGGGGCGAGATCGACTGGTACATCGAGGGGCAGGCCGCTCCGATCCACGCCCGCGCGGGCGACTTCGTCTTCGGCCCCAAGCACCTCTGGCACCATCTCGAACCAGTGGGTCATGAGCCGAGCGTTCGCATCGCCATCAACGCGCGCGGCGAGTTCCACCGCTACGACCGCCCCGGCTGCAAGCCACTCGGCTAGAGGCGCCACCTACATGCGGACGATGAGGTCGATCTCCACGGCAGCGTCGAGGGCGAGGCCGGTGACGCCGACGGTGGCGCGGGCCGGGAGGCAGCCGGGGGCGAAGTAGCTCGCGTAGGCCGCGTTCATGGCCGCGTAGCCGGCGAAGTCGGTGAGGTAGACGCGCGCCATGACCACGCGGGCCAGCGTGGTGCCGGCGCCGGCCAGCACGGTCTGCAAGTTGCGCATCACCTGGGACAGCGCGGACCGCGTGGCTGTAGGCGGAGGCGGCGGCGCGGCCGCCACGTTCAGGAACTCGAGGTCCATCCCGTGCGCCCGCGCGCCGCTCAGGCCGCGCCCGGTTCGCCCTGGGCGGTGGCCGAGGGCGCCGTCGTCGCGGTCGCGCGGCCCCGCGCCCCGCCGCGCCCCACGCCGGTCACCAGGCGCATCACGGTCGGCGCCAGGCGCGGATCCAGGCTGTCACGGATGCCGTCGCCCAGCAGATTGAACGCGAGCACCGTGATCGTGATCGCGAGCCCGGGGAAGAGTACGAGCCACCACTGCGGAACGAGCCCGGTGATGGCGTCGGCCAGCATGTTGCCCCACGTCGGGGTCGGCGGCGGCACGCCCACGCCCAGGAAGCCGAGCGCCGCCTCGATCACGATGGCCACCCCCAGGTGCGTGGTGGCCAGCACCAGGTAGGGCGCCACACACTGGGGCAGCACGTGCAGGGTCATCACGCGAAGCTGCGAGGCGCCGGCGGCGCGGCCGGCCTCCACGAACGGCATCGCGCTCACGCTCAACGCCACCGAGCGGATCACGCGCCCGCCGAACGGGATCCGGGTGATCGCGATGGCCACGATGACCGCGGGCAGGCCGGTGCCGATGGCCATCGAGATGGCCATGGCGAGGATCAGGTCCGGGAACGACTGCAGGATCTCCATCACCCGCTGGCTCACCAGGTCGAAGCGACCGCCCAGGTAGCCGCACGCCACGCCCCAGAGCGAGCCCACCGTGGTGCCGAGCAGCACCGCGGAGAAGGCCACGAACAGCGAGGTGCGCGCGCCGTAGATCACCCGGCTCAGCGCGTCGCGACCCACCTGGTCGGTGCCGAAGTAGGCCGCCGCGCTGGGCGGCTTGTTCATGTGGCGGAAGTCGGCCTTCAGCGGATCGCGCGGGGCGATCAGCGGGGCGCCCAGGGCGACCACCACGATCAGGAGGGCCACCAGGCCGCCGAGGGCGGCGAGCCAGTTCTGACGCAGGAGGGTGCCCATGGGCCGGCTACTGGTAGCGGATCCGCGGGTCGAGCCAGGCGTAGGAGAGGTCGACCAGGACGTTGACGCCCACGAAGATCAGGGCGTAGAGCAGCACGAGATTCTGCACCACGATGATGTCGCGCTCGATGATGGCGGTCACCAGCGCGCGGCCGAGCCCCGGCACCCCGAAGGCCTGCTCCACCGCGACCGAGCCGCCGAGCACGAAGCCCAGCAGCACGCCCGAGATGGTGACCACCGGCAGCAGCGCGTTGGGCAGGGCGTGACGCAGCACCACCGCGCGCTCGACGGCGCCCTTGGCCCGCGCGGTGCGCACGTAGTCCTCACGGATGACCTCCAGGAGGCACGAGCGCGACATCCGCGCGATGTAGGCCCCCTGGGCCAGCCCCAGCACGATGGCGGGACCGATGATGATCTGGAGGTTCTGGGCCGGATTCTCCCAGAGCTGCACCACCATGATGGGCGACTTGTAGCCGAACCAGAACAGCAGCGCCAGCACCAGCAGCATGCTGAGCCAGAAGTTGGGCACCGCGATGAAGAGGATGGAGAAGAAGCGGGTGATCGCGTCCGCGGTCCCGTTGGGGCGGATCGCGCTCAGGATGCCGACCGGCAGGCCCACCACCCACGAGATGATCAGGGCCAGGATCGCGATCTCGGCGGAGAGCGGACCCCGGTGCAGGATCAGGTCGCGGACGGTGTCGCCGCGGAAGAACGACTTGCCGAGCTGCCCGGTGGCGATGTCACGCAGCCACCGGACGTACTGCACGGGGAGCGAGTCCGACAGCCCCAGGTCCTTCATGATGATCGCGCGATCCGCCGGGGTCATCTTGGAGTGGCCTTCCACCCCGAGAAGGGCTACCAGCGGATCGCCGGGCAGGATGCGCAGCACCACGAACACGATCAGGGAGACCCCGATCACGGTGCCGAGCGCGAACAACCCCCGCCGGAGCAGGTACTTCTGCACGCGATGGAGCCGATCCTAGGACTGGGCCATCCAGACCGTGTCCCAGCGCGTGACGTCGTAGATGCCGAAGAACTTCGTCGCGTTCTGGCCGCGTACGCGGTTGTAGAAGGCGTCGTAGATCTGCTCCCACGCCACCGGGACCAGGGGCGGGTCGTTCTCGAGAATCTCCTCCGCCCTCGGGATCATCGCCTTGCGCTTGCTCTCGTCCACCTCGCGCTCGAGGTTGTGCGCGAGGGTGTGGAACTCCTCGTTGGTCCAGCCGGAATAGTTCTGCGGCCCGCCCTTGCCGTACCACGCGGTGAAGTAGTCGGAGGGGTCCATCAGCGAGGACACGATCGCGCTGATCGCGAGGTCGAAGTTGCCGGAGCCCGCCTCCTCGAACCACTGCGAGGTCTGCACCACCCGCAGGTTCGACTCGACGTTCAGGTTCTCCTTCAGCATCGCCTGGATGGCCACCGCCCACAGCTTGAAGCTGGCGAGATCGCGCACCACGAAGTCCAGGTTCTTGAGCCCGTTCGGGTATCCGGCGGCCGCCATCAGCTTCTTGGCCTCCTGGATGGCCGCCTTGGGATCCTTCTGGTAGCCGAGCCGCTTCTCCAGCTCCGCCTTCGGGGCCGACCACTCGTGGAAGGGGTACACGAAGCCGCCCACCTGCATCGGCGCGGTGTCCTTCACCACGTCGACCATCACGTGCCGGTCGGTGGCCAGGTGCAGGGCGCGGCGCACGCGCGGGTCGGCGAACGGCTTGCGCTTCATGTTGAAGAAGTACGCCTGGATGACCGACTGGTTCATCGCGGTCGCGGTGACGCCGGGCATTTCCTTGGCCTTGCGCCAGGAGACCGGATCCATGATCCGCGCGTAGTCCACCTTCCCGGAGAGGAACGACGACCCGAGCTCGGGGGAGAACGGCGGCAGGTTGTAGATCTCGAGCCGGTCGAGATACGGCAGCCCCTTGTTCCAGTAGTTGGGGTTCTTCTCCTGGATCCAGACCTCCTTGTCCTTCCGCGAGACGTGGCGGAAGGGCCCGGTGCCCGGGAAGTTCATCACCTGGCGGAGGTTGCCCCCGTTGTCGTCGAGCGACTTCTTGCGCACCACGATGTTCCAGCCGCTCGCGAAGGCGCCCAGCATGAAGGCGCGGGGCCGCGGCTCGGTGAGGCGGAACTCGATGGTGTACGCGTCCGGGGTCACGATGTCACCCACCGCGGTGAAGAGCGACGAGCGCGGGATCACCACGCCCTTGGGCGGCCGCACGATGCGGTCGTAGGTGGCCTTCATGTCCGCCGAGGTCATCTCGGCGCCGTCGTGGAACTTGACGCCTTTTCTCAAATGGAACGTGTATCGCTTGCCGTCCGGCGCCACGTCCCACTTGTAGGCGAGGTCCGGGATGATGGTGTTGCCGTCGCGCGGATCGCGGCGGATCAGCAGGTCGTACATCGGGGCCTGCGGTCCGAGGTTGGCGATCGTGCCCGACTGGTGGACGTCGAAGTGCGCGGGCGCGTTCAGGATCCCGAAGCGGAGGGTACCGCCCGGCTTGGCGGCCGGATCGAGGGCCTTCAGCTGGAAGTCCTGCGCCTGCGCGCGGCCCCGGAGGAAGGCGGGCGCGACGCCCGCGGCGGCTCCGGCCACGCCGAGTGACTTCAGGAACGAGCGACGGCTGTGAGGTACCGGATCGGCCATGGCGTCCCCTCCTTTGGGGGTCTGCTCTGCGGGTCGATTGAGTCCGGACCGGGCTTGGGTCCACGGAACATACACGAGGGCCCCGGCCCCTGGCAAGACGGTTTCTGCTAGACTCGACGCCAACTCACGCTCGTTTCGGAGGCGCTCCGCATGGAATTCGGCATCCTGTTCACCTCGCACCCGAACCACGCCAGCGAGCCCTACCCGCACCGGGCCGTCCACGCCCGGGTCACCGCCGAGATCCAGGCCGCCGACCGCCTGGGCTACGACACCGCGTGGGTGGCCGAGCACCACTTCTCGAACCAGTACGGCATCATGCCGGACGTCTTCACCTACATGGGCTACCTGGCGGCCCGGACCACGCGCATCCGCCTCGGCACCGCGGTGGTGACCCTGCCCCTCTACGACCCGATCCGCGTGGTGGAGAACATGGCCTTCGTGGACATCCTCTCGGGAGGTCGGGTGGTGCTCGGCCTGGGCTCCGGCTACCGGCCCTACGAGTTCGAGGGCTTCGGCCGCGACTTCGACGCGCGGCGCGACGTCCAGGAGGAGGCGATCGATCTGATCCTCACGCTCCTGCACGAGCGCCGCGTCCGGCACGAGGGGACGCACTTCCGGTCGGTCATCGAGGGGGACTACGAGCTGTTCCCGGTCAGCGAGCAGCAGCCGCACCCGCCCCTCTTCATGGCGGGGGCCACCGACCGCTCCATCGCTTACGCGGCGCGCCACGGCTTCGGCCTCATGCTGTCGACGCTGCCCTCGGGCGACACGCTGGCCAAGCAGATCGGCCTCTACCGGAGCCACCTGACGGAGGCGCCCGCGCCGCTCGACCGCAATCCCGCCGCGGGCAAGGTGGACATCGCGCGCTGGGTCTACGTGGCCGACACCGACGCGGACGCCAAGCGCGACACCGAGCAGGGCATCGTGCGCCACATCAGCCACTTCATGGGCGCGGGCACCGCGGGCTACCTGGGCAACGTGTCGGAGAAGAACCGGGCCGAAGCGCTGACCTACGACGATCTTGCGGCCACCACGCTGCTGCACGGCTCGCCCGCGACGGTGACCGCGAAGCTGCGCGAGCTGCGCCACAAGACGGGGCTCACCTCGCTGCTCCTGCACTATCCGCCCTACTACGGCCACGACAACGCGATGCGGAGCCTGCAGCTCTTCGCCGAGAAGGTGATGCCCGAATTCCGGCCTCCGGTGGGACACGCCGCGGTGGCCTAGCGCGGCCCCGCACTCGTCGGCACGACCCTTCTACACGGTAGACCTGACGGTACGGACGGCGGGTCGCGGTCCCGGTGTGCCGCATCGCCCCTTCCGGCCCGCGACCGGGGGGCCGAGCGCTCGCTGGCATGTGCGATGCGTCCTCTCGTCTCCGAAACCGGCGCGGCTCACGGAAGTCCCCTCGTGGGCGGTGCCCCTCGGGAAAGGAGAAATTAGATGACACGTTACGTACGCACGACGATGGTGGCCGCGGCGCTGACGACTCTGACCGCGGGTGGGGCGTGGGCCCAGGTGCCCCCTACCACGCCGACGCCGACCCCGAGTCCCCGCAGCACGGAGATGAGCCGGCCCGCGACGGTGGGCATGGTCGAGGGCACGGTGAAGAAGGTGGATCCGGCCACCGGGATGCTGCGCGTCTCGTCGGGGCCGTTCGGGATCTTCACCAAGTCGCTCCAGGTGGGGCCGGACACCCAGGTCACGGTTGACGGCCGCGAGTCGAACCTGGCCGCCATCCGCGAGGGCACGAAGGTGAAGGCCTCCTACGAGCAGCGCAACGGGCAGACGATCGCGACCCGCATCGAGGCCCTGCCGCAGGGGCAGACCAGCCGCTCCAGCAGCTAGCGTCACCCCGAAGCGCAGCACCGCGTGACGCGCCGGCGCGGGTGGCCGCATCACCCGCGCCGGCGTGCTCCCTTCCTCCCCGCTCGCGTTTGACATCCGGGCCTTCGCCTGTAAGGTGGATGGGCACCTTGAGTCGACTCGGCGCGAGAGGAGGACTGACCACCATGGAGTCGATGACCATCACCATCGAGTCCAATCGCGGCACTCGCATGCGGTTCCAGGTCGAGCACGAGCCGCATTTCGATCTCCGCTCCGAGGAAGTGGACGGCCTCCACAGCACGGTCCGGACCGTCGAGAGCACGCTCGCGGAGTCCGACGACGGGCGGCTTTGCCTCGTCCTGGCGAAGCTGACGCTCGGCAGCATCATCGAATCCCTGCCGCCCGCCGACGAGGGCGAGGAGAACAACGGCGAGGAGAACGAGGAGCCGGTGGAGTGATCGGCGTGATCGGGCGCGGGCCCGGCGCGCCTCACGCGACCATGCGCGGCTGCTCGCCCAGGCGGAGCACCGGCGACGTCAGGATCACCACCGCCTGGATCAGGAAGCCTCCCGCCGCGACCAGGAGCGCGGCCTCCGCCCCGTAGAGCCCGCCCACGAAGCCGCCGATGGCGGCGCCCAGCGGCCGCGAGCCGTAGGCCGCGATGTTGATGGCGGACACGCGGCCCAGCAAGTGCGACGGCGTCACGGTCTGTCGCAGCGTGGTGGTGCTGATCACCCACAGGATCGGCCCCACGCCCATCAGGAAGAATCCGAGCGCGGCCAGCCAGAACGACGGGGCCCAGATCGTCAGCGCGATCACCAGCGCGGCCCCGAGCCCCGAGACGGGGCCGATGACGATCACCACCCCGAAGGGTAGCGCGCGGATCACCCGCCCCGCCAGCAGCGCGCCCAGCACCATGCCGACGCCGTAGGTGGCGAGCGTCACCCCGACCTGGCTCGCGGTGAGGCCGAGGTGGTGCACCGCGTACGGCACGTACACCGCCTGGAGCACGAAGAACGCGGTGTTGAACACGAACTGGGTGAGGAGGATCGGCAGCAGCAGCCCGTGGCGCCGCATGAACGCGGCGCCTTCGCGCAGGTCCGCGAGCGGATGCCCGACCTCCACGGACGCGCGGGGCGGCTCGCGCAGGCCGGTCAGCAGGATCGCGGCCCCGCTGGAGAGCGCGGCGGC